>JAABUQ010000387.1_pt1 | contig 102095 bp, 102 predicted proteins | sample 5560001 | NCBI WGS metagenome assembly JAABUQ01 (sample SAMN10711888, study PRJNA513371) | rock metagenome | isolation source: Antarctica rocks | place: Antarctica: Victoria Land, Finger Mt nord | collected 2015-12-18
CCTTAACCGAGCCGACATCGAGCACGAGGGCGGCGAGGGCTCCGCCGGGGATCTCAGCCAGCTCCGCCAGCTGCGCGATGGTCGCGTCGACGGGCCCCGCAAGGACCAGAACTTCCGCCCGCGCCGCTAGTGCGACTAGAGATGACGCGCGCGACGACAGAGCGCCCGACGCGCAGGCTGCGGAAGCGACGGCCGCGTCCCGGTCCCACCCGATCGTTTTCCAACCGAGCGTCCGAGCTCGAAGAGCGATCGAGCCGCCGATGAGGCCCACCCCTGCGATGCCGACGACCGGCGGCTCGTGCTGCTCAGGCAGTCGCGACGGCCGCCGTCGACAGCGACCGGCCCACAGCTGCCGCTACCGCTGCCAGCCGTTCCATCAAGTCGTTGAAACTCGGAAAGGTCAGCGATTGGGGACCATCCGACAAGGCCGCCGCAGGGTTAGGGTGTACCTCGACGATGAGCCCGTCGGCTCCGGCTGCGACCGCCGCGTAACTCATCGGCGCGACGAGGGCCCGCACCCCGGTCCCGTGGGAGGGATCCACGATCACGGGCAAGTGCGTGAGCGCCTGCACGACGGGCACCGCGGCGAGATCGAGCACGTTGCGCGTCTGCGGATCGAAGCTGCGTATGCCGCGTTCGCAGAGAACGACGTCGTGGTTGCCGGCGGCAACGATATACTCTGCCGCCATCAGCCATTCATCGATCGTCGCCGCGAGGCCACGCTTGAGCAAGACGGGTTTCGGCGCGCCGCCCGCTTCCCGCAGCAATGAGAAATTCTGCATGTTACGCGCGCCGATCTGCAGGATATCCGTGTAGCGAGTCACGAGCTCGAGGTCGCGCGGATCCAAAACTTCGGTAACGACGACCAGGCCGTTCCGGTCGGCCGCCTCGCGCAAGTACTTGAGACCGTCTTCCCCGAGCCCTTGGAACGCGTAGGGCGACGTCCGCGGCTTGAATGCGCCGCCGCGCAGCACCGTCGCGCCGGCGCGGGCGACCGCGACGGCCGTCGCGTCGAGTTGCTCTTGCGATTCGACGCTACAGGGCCCCGCGCAGACGACGATCTCCGGGCCGCCGAAGGCGACGCGCGGACCGACCCGGACGATGCTGCGTCCCGGCCGCGCTTCGCGGCTGACGAGCTTGTAACTACGCGAAATCGGCACGACGGATTCGACGCCGTCGAGACCCGCGAATTGGGCGAGCAGCGTTTCCTTATCGCTCGGAGCGCCGACGACGCCTACGATCGTGCGCTCCGCGCCCCGGCTGACGTGAGCGCTGAGCCGCAAGGAAGCGATGAGCGAGGTGACGGCGCCGAGCTCCGTATCGAGGGCGCCGGCTCGCATAACGATGATCATTGAGGGGTCGTACTCCGTGAAACGAGATCGGGGCGAAGCGCGACGGCTTCCCGCAAGTAAACGTGGATCATCTCACTTTGGCTGCGCTGCGTGTTCACGTGCAGTAGCACGCGGATGCAGTGCCGCAAACGTCCGGGAACGTCGATCTCGGTGAAATTGAGCAGTGGAACGGCCGTCCAACCCATACGCCGGGCGGCCGCCGCCGGAAATTCTGCATGCAGGTCGGCCGTGACGGTGAAGAGCGCCGAGGCGACATCTTCGGGATGCAGATCGTTGGCAGCCACGAGCTCGCGCACGAGTTCCTCGGTCGCGCTGAGAATCGCCTCCGCATCGTCGCGCTCGACGGTCGTCGCGCCGCGAACTCCGCGCACGTTCACGCTTCGTCATCCACACTACTATCGGCCGCTTGACGGGCAATCGCTCGCAACGAAGCGAGCTCCTTCTCGGTCGCCTCGCGCCACGTCCCAGGCCGTAAATCGCCTAAGCCGAGCGGCCCGAAGCGCAGCCGTACGAGTGAAATGACCGGGTGCGCCGTGGCCTCGAACATCCGGCGCACTTGCCGGTTACGGCCCTCGTGTATCGTCAGATCCAATTCGGAGGCCGTCGAACCCGCCCGGACCACTCGAACCTTCGCCGGCTCGCTGCGCCCGTCGTCGAGTCGCATACCTTCGAGAAACCGCTTCATATCGTCACCCGCGAGCCGGCCTTGGACGACCGCGCGATAGGTCTTCTCAACGCCGTACCTCGGGTGCGTCAGAACGTGCGCCAGATCGCCGTCATTGGTCAGCAGCAGGACGCCCGAGGTATCGTAGTCAAGCCGCCCCACGGGGACCACGCGGCCGGGCTCCCGTGGCACGAGCGACGCCACCGTGCGCCGCCCCTCGGGATCGCGCATCGTCGTCATGACCTTGACCGGCTTATGCAGCACGAGATAGCGCTTCTCCGCAGCGATGGTGACGAGCTTGCCGACGAGTTCGACCCTGTCCCCGTCCGCAACCGACGTTCCAAGTTCGCGCACGACTTTGCCGTTGACACGCACATGCCCGGCGGCGATGAAATCTTCCGCCTTACGGCGCGAAGCAACTCCGGCATGTGCGAGATATTTCTGGAGACGCACTTCCTTGCGGCGTTTCGCCGGGGCGCCCAAATTGTGCTGCCGGACGTCCGAGATCAGCCCTCATTCAAGCGGCGCGAACCGCTGCAGAACGGGCTCGCGCGTTCGAAGAAGCGCAGCACGCGCTCGGACTCTTTCGTCACGCCGATGCGAACGCTCGTGCCGATGGCTCGCTCTGGCGGCACCGATGCAGCTAACCAGAGTGGACCCGGTGCGCAGAGGTCGAGGCCGTCCTGCAAACGTGTTATCGCGAGTGCCTGCGCGAGCCGGCCCGGTCCGCGGCAGAGATCGCGCAAGGCGGCGCTCGAGCGCCGAGCTGCCATCAACTCTACTCCGAGCAACGGCTCGGCCGCCCGCAAAAGAACGGCCGCGCCGACGGTCGCCGCTTCACTCGAGACGTTGATGCAATACGACGTACCATAGATGAAATATACGTACGCGTGCCCGGGCCGTAAAAACATCGCCCCGTTACGAGCCGTTCGCCCGCGGGCAGCGTGCGAAGCCGAGTCCCCGACAACGTATGCTTCCGTCTCGACGATCCTAGCCGCCGCGCGTCCATGCTCGCTTTCGCTCACGAGGATGCTGCCGATGAGAAAGCGCGCCAGTTCGACGGTATCGTGCGGCAGAGCCGAGCGGTTCAGCCGCCGCAGACGATTAGGCGGCGATGTCGAGCGATACCTCGGCGAGCGCTCTGCCCGTCAAATCCCGGCCGACCGCCCCGGCCGGCGCCTGGACGCGAGCTTCCGCGAAGCGGTTTAGCCGGCAGCGCAAGGCTACATATGGAACCGAAAGCGGGGTTGGAAGCGCTGCACGCTCCTTCAGATCCGTCACGAGCCGCTCATCGCCGAGCCGTAGGACCATGCTGCGTACGCCACGTTCGAGCAGCGCTTCCGTAACGGCGTTGGCGGCTGCATAAGCGACATCTCGGCCACGCAGAGCACGCCGAAGCCGGAGTGAAAAAGCAACTCTGAACGTGGTGGGCTGCGTGCCGTCGTCGAGCATGGCAAAGGCGACGCCTTTGCCATCATCACCCGCCGCAAAGCCGATGGTGACCATAACGGGGTTTACTTCGGGCTCCCGCTCGCTCATCGTAGTCTCCCCTTTCCCAGCTCGCTTCATGTTACATCGAACGTACGTTCGATGTCAACCGCGATCGGAGGCGAGGTAGCGGGGCGCCGGCGCGATGCCAGGAGATCGCCGTACAACCCGATCACCCTGTCGCCAAGGGCGGCGGCGTCGTAGCTCTCGGCGACTCGCCTGCCCGCCGTAGCCAGACCGTGCGGGCATTCGAGAACGCGTTCGAGCGAACGCGCGAAGGCGTTCGGGTCGTCGGGTACGAGCGCGCCCGCACCGGCGAGGACCTCCCGAGTTTGCGGCGTGTCTAGCGCGACCACCGGCAGCCCGGCGGCCATTGCCTCGACGAGAACCAAACCTTGCGTTTCGCTGCGGCTTGCGAATGCAAAAGCGTCTGCGCTCGCATAGGCATCCGGCAGCGCGGCGCGTGGAAATTCACGTGCGAACGTCGTGCGCGCGGCGACTCCGAGGCGAGCGGCCTCGAGCTCGAGGCGTGTGCGGTGGGGTCCGTCCCCCACGATGACCAGGCGGACGTCCGGCAAGCGCAATCGCGCGAATGCTGCCAGGGTCAGTTCGATATTCTTCTCACGCCCGAGCCGCCCCACCGCGAGCAGCATTTTCTCGTGCGGGGCCGCACCCAGACGGGCCCGCAAATTTTCGCTGCGGCGTCCGCGCCCGAAAACGGCGACGTCGATGCCGCTCGGCACGACGACGATCCGGCTACGAACGCCGAGCTCGCGCAAACGGCGTTCCATAGCGGTGGTCGGCACGACGACGGCATCGGCAATGTTCGCATAAGCGCGCGTCAAGCGCGTCGCAGCGTCGCGCGTCGCGCCCGCTTCGAAGGGAACGTAATGCGCGTAGGCTTCGAGTTGCGTATGGTACGTGAAGACCAGCGGTATGCGAGCGCGGCGCGCGCAGAACGCTCCGAGCAGGCCCGTAATAAAGGGCGAATGCGCGTGAACGATCGATAGCCTACCGAGAGCCGGTGGAAGGTATGGTACCGTAAGACGATAGGCCGTCGGCAGCGGTAGCGGTAAGGACGGCAAACGGACAACGCTGCGCTCGTCGTCTCGATAGCCGGGCACGTATGGCGTCACGACGGCCGGCTGGTACTCGCGCTCCCGTAGCGCAACCGCCAGAGCTTCGACGGAAGCGACGACCCCGTTTTGTATAGGGCGGTAGCATTCGGTAAATAATCCGACGCGCGCAGCGTTCACCGCAGAATAATTGTAACGCCCGCTCGCCGACGCCTACGCAAAACGATGAATAGCTACGCCATTGCTCGCTCAGGCGCAACACGAGGTGACTACTGCGCTGAGTCCGGCCGCAGTCCGGCGCGTCGAAGTTTGACGCCTAAGGCGAGCTGTGTTATGGTAGCCGGGTTCTCGAGTCCGGCACGCGAGCGTGCCGTGTGGTAAATGCTTCCATGGAAGTGTCAACCGCTACTTTGCAAGCTTGCGACTCGTCTTTCGGCTGATTGTCCTTACGGGCCGGCCGAAATGCGTTGTGCCGCACGTCCAGAAAGGAGCCGTGTTGATCGTAAATGATCAAAGGACGACTTTTCTCCTAACGAGCGCCTTGACGCTCGCGTTTCTCATTAGCTCCCACGCGGCTGCGCGTGCCGACGGTCTCCCCGCCGTCGCATCGAACGCTCAATCCGCGGCCGCTGCCCCGGCCGCCTCGAACGCGCAGACCGCTCCCCTTACGGTCGCGTTCAGCTTTAGCGGTCACGAATCGACGTTTACGACCTTCGCCCGGACGGTCGGTGCCTTTCTCGCCGAACGCGGCATCCACGTCGCTTCGGCCGATTATCTGTCGCTGCCCCCGAACGCGGACTTGCAACCCGCTACGCGCTTGGCCTACCGTCCGGCCGTTGCGATCGTCCTGATCGACGGCGGGACGAAGCAGGTCGTCCACACCGCGGCTGCTACGGTCGGCGACTTGCTGTCCCAGGAACACGTGACGAGTGGGCCGGACGACGAAGTCTTTCCGTCGGCGGCTGCGTACCTGGTTCCGAACGAAGTCATCCGAATCGATCGGATAGCGGCTTGGACGGCACACGTCAAGCAGCGGCTCTCGCCGCGGGTGCAAGAGCGCTTCGATCCGCGCTTGCCTGCCGGGACGACGCGCACGCTCGTGCACGGCTCCGCCGGAGTGCGCGTCGCGACCGTCCGTTACGAGCAGCGCAACGACACGCCGCTCACGAAGAGGATTCTCGGCTACCGGATCGTACGCGCACCGCAACCGCGGATCGTCGTGCACGGTTCGCGGCCCTACGCAGCACTACAGGACATTGCAGCGCAAGGATTCGCGGGCGCGTTGCACTTCGCAGGCGCCGCGCTGCACGTCATCGCAACGGCTTATACCTCGAGCTGTTACGGGTGCAGTGGCTACACGGCGAGCGGCGCTCGCGCCAGACTCGGCATCATCGCCGTCGACCCGCGCATAATCCCGCTCGGGACGCACCTCTTTATTCCCGGTTACGGCCGGGCGGTAGCGGGCGACACTGGGGGCGCCATTCGAGGTCACCGCGTCGACCTGGGCTTCGAAAACGTGGCCTCGGCGGTGCGCTTCGGCTCGCGCGAAGTTACCGTTTACGTCGTAAAATAAACGAGCCCCCGAGCCATCCGCGCGCTCTCCTAGCGGCGCGCGGCCTCCGGCCGAAGAAGCGTCTCGGACAGCATTTTCTGATGGACGGCGGGGCGGCCAAGCGCATCTCCGCCGCTTGCGTTTCCGAGCCCGGGCAGCGTGTCGTCGAGATCGGAGCGGGGACAGGAGCGTTAACGCGGGCGCTGCTGGATCGTGAAGCGCGCGTAACAGCTCTCGAAATCGACGCCGACCTCGTCGCTATCTTGCGCGAGCGCGATGATTTGGCGCTCGCGGAGATCGTCTTGGCGGACGCACTCGCGTACGACTATGACGCCGCGAGCGGCGGAGCGCCGTGGTGCGCCACGGGGAATCTGCCGTACAATATCGCAACGCCGCTGCTCATTCGCTGGCTCGCACTGGCATATCCGCCGGCCCGCATCGTCATCATGCTGCAGCGCGACGTTGCCGACCGTTTAACGGCGCTGCCGGCCACGCCGCAGTACGGCAGCTTGACGCTTCTCGTATCCTACTCGATGCTCGTCCGCCGCTTATTTACCCTCGGGCCCGGAGTGTTTTATCCGCGTCCGAGCGTCGATAGCGCGGTCGTGAGCATGGAGCGCCGCATCACACCCGGCGTCGCGGTAAAGGACCCGGCGTTCTTACTGCAGGTCGTCCGCGCAGGCTTCGCGTACCGCCGCAAGACGCTCGCCAACAGTCTTTCGCTCGCGCTCGGACTCGAACGCGCTACAACGCAGACCGCGCTCGCGTCAATCAACATCGATACGGAGATCCGTGCGGAACAACTCGACCTGGGCTCTTTCGGCGCGCTCGCCGACGCTTTGGGCGCCTAACGCCTGGAGCGTACCGCTCGTGCTGCTCGTGGCTCTCGGGACCGCCGCCTGCATGATCCTACCGGCGCTTGCGTATATCGTGGTCGCCTTTTCGCTCGGACACTTCGACCCAGGAAAACCGAACGACCAACTGCTCATCGCTCAAGCGGTCACCTACGTGCCGTGGGCGGCGTTTTTGCTCGTGGTCTTGCCCAGGCTCTCGCGAACGTCGCTCCGAGCCCTCGGCTTCCGGTGGCCGGTCTCACGCGATGTCGGGATCGCCCTGGGAGGGGCACTCGCGATGTGGCTCGTCGTAACGCTCGTCGGCGGAACGATCGTGACGCTGACGCATCGCCACACGACGGAAGCGGCAGTTGCGCTCTTGCAACAACTGCGTACGCCGGCTGAAAAGGCACTCTACGTTACGATCGCGGTCGCGCTCGCGCCGATGCTCGAAGAGTTAACCTTTCGAGTCTTTATCTTCAACGCACTCACGCGCTACGTTAGCGTTCCCGCTGCGGCGCTCGGCAGTGCGATCGTATTCGGGCTCGTGCACGCACAGGCCAAGACGAAGGAAGAATTGATCGGTCAGTTGCTGACCGTATCGATCCCGCTCATTCTCGGCGGCATCGTGCTCGCATACGTCTACACAACGACGCGCTGCTATTGGGCGAACGTCATAACGCACGGCACGTTCAATGCCGTTACGATCGTCGCGGTGATGTTTTTGCACGCGAAATAGTGCGGCTTTGAAGCTCGCGATCGACGCGGCGGCGCTCGTCCGAGACCGGCGCGGTATGGGCCGCGTCACGCGCGGCCTCGTACGGGCGCTCTCGGGCGACGCGGCCTTTGAAGTAACGCTGCTCGCCCGCGGTCGCGACGCCCGTTCCCTGGCCGCGGAATTCTCCTCTGCACGTATCGCGGCGCCGGCTACGGCGCGTAAACGCGGCACCTTCGACGCCGTATGGTATCCGTTCAACGGCATGCGCTTCGACGCCGTAGCTCCGAGCGTCGTTACGATCCACGATGCATTCGCCTTTAGCGAACCGCGCGCCGAGCGAATCGCACGAATGCGCGAACAGCAGCCGATCCTGCGCGCCGTGCGGCGAGCGGCGAAACTCGTAACGGTCAGCGAATGGAGCCGCAGCGAAATCGTGCGCGAACTCGGCGTTCCGGGTGCGACGGTTACCGTCATTCCGACGCCGCCGGATCCATTTTTTTTTCCGGCTGCGGGAGACGTTCTTCCGATGCCGCTCGAGAGGGAACGTTTCGTACTCGTCGTCGGCGCGAGCGAAGCGCGGAAAAATGTTCGGCTCGCACTCGAAGCTTGCGCGCTCGCCCTATCCGGGACGCACGAAACGCTCGTCATCGCCGGCGACCTGCCTGCGCCCGAGCGCGTTTTGGCGCGCGAACTCGGCGTGCGCTGCGGCGAAATCGCCCCGCGCGACGACGTATTGCGTGCGCTGTACCGCAACGCGAGCGTCGTGCTCGTGCCCTCGCGTGCCGAGGGCTTCGGCCTCGTCGCAGTCGAGGCGCTCGCCTGCGGGGCCGCCGTCATCGCGGCGAACGCTGCGGCCCTGCCGGAGGCGACGCAAGGCGCCGCGATATTGCTGCCGGCAGCGGACGCAGCCCTTTGGGCGCGTACGATACGTAGCTTGCTCGATGACCCCATCCGGCTGGCGGAGCAACGGGCGCGGGGAGCGGCGCAATTCGCAGATTGCGATCGTACGGCGCATCACAAGCGCTTGCGCGCAATTCTACGCGAGGCGGCCGGCGACCGGTCCTAAACGCACAACCTCATCGACGAGCGCACCGAAACGTTCCTTAAAACACTGCGGCGAGGAGCGTTCCGCATTGGCGCGCAAGGCCGACGGTTCGTAGCCGGACGGATCGAACGCTGCCAACACCGTCGCGAGCGATTCCGGTGTTTGTTCCGCAAAAAACTCGCCCGTCAGGCCCGGCCGTATCGTCTCGAGCGCTCCTCCCCGGGCGTATGCAATCGCGGGGCGGCCGCTCGCGTTCGCCTCGAGCGGTACGAGGCCGTAATCTTCCTCAGCGCAGACGATCACTGCGCGGGCACGTCCCATCACATCCCGGAGATCGGCATCCGAGACGGCACCCAAGAATTCCGTCCTCGAACCTGCGGCGCGCATTTCGAGTACGGAGCGCGCCGGTCCGTCACCCGCGACCAGGAGCCGCACGTTCGCGAGCCGGCACGCATCGATCGCTACGTCGACGCGCTTGTAACCGAGTAGCCGCGAGACGACGAGGTAGTAATCGCCGTCACCGGCTCCGATCGTAAAGCGATCGACGTCGACCGGGCAGTGTTGCACGAAAGATTCACGGCCGTAGTATTTGCGTACGCGATCGGCAACGTTGCGAGAATTAGCGATAAACGCCGTCGGAAGTTGCGCTGCGCTACGGTCCCAAGCAACGAGCCGCTCGACGAGGGGGCGCGCGAGCGAACCGAGAGCGAAGCCGCGCGCGTAACGCTCGTAGTCGAAGGTGAAGCGGCTGACCGTGTGGATGTAGCATACGTGAACGGCGTCCGCTCGAAAACGGACTCCTTTGGCCCACGCCGTCGTCGTACTCACGACGAGATCGAACGCGCGCAAATCGAAGCGTTCGAAGGCCGCCGGATAGAGCGGGGCGAGTAGCCGGAAATACTGCTGGGCACCCGGCAATCGCTGCAGCGCCGACGTCCGCACGCGCGAGGCAGCGACGAGATCGCCCGCGGTGCGCGCGTCGTACAACGACGTATACACGGGTGCGGCCGGATAAAGATCGGCGACGTGACGAAAGACGCGCTCTGCACCGCCGCGCTGATTTAAGTAGTCGTGAACGAGCGCGGTTTTCAAGCCGCGCGGCAGTTATTGACCCTGCGCCGCGTTTTGACGCGGAAGCACGAACGCAACGATATACCGTTGCAGATACAGCTTTGCAACGCGCTGGACGTCGGCCGGCTTCGTCCCTTCGAGTGCCGCGAGTGCCGCGTTGATCGAATCGGGACCGAGACCTTGCGATGCGAAGGTGCCTAGCAGATACGAGCGGTCCGAAAGGTTCACGGAATCGCTTAGGAAGCGTCCTTCGGCAGCCGTCTTGAAGTGCTGCAGGGAGTCAGGGCCGATCGGCTTCTGCGAGAGAGAGCGCGAAACAACGAGCAATTCTCGTAAGGCGACCGATGGATCGACGAGCGCGCCATTAACGTATACGACGAGGCTCGCCGGAGACGAGTCGAAGAGGTAAGTGGCACCGATCGACTTTTCTACGGAACCGAGCGTCGTCGTACTACTGCGTTCGAAGGCGTCGGAGAGCAACGACTCGAGGACGAGCATCGCGCCGAAATCTCGGCTATCCGGTGCCGGGGCCGCAAAACCGACCACGACCCACGGCGCGCCGACGTCTCGCCGTGCGATGATACGGGGCGGCGAAAGCGGAATCGGTTTGGTCTGCTGATCGGCGTTTGCGACCGGACCATCGGCGAGACCGTCGGAAAGCACGCGAACCGAATCGCCCAGTCCCGGAGTCGGACGTCCGGCAACGCTAGCGGTAATTGCCGAACGCTTATACGTCGCACGATAGAATGCGGTCACGTCGTTGCTACCGAGCGAGGCGAGCGTCGACGCCGAGCCGAGCGCCGGCGCTCCGACGTTATTCAAATAATAGGAGCGCCGAAACATCTCGATGCCGACCAGGACCGCATCGTTTTGGGCGGTCGCGATGCGTGCGCTCAGCGCCCGCCGCGCGACGGCTAGACTTGCCGGAGTGAAGTCGGGCGTATCGAGCGCGCGTCCGAAAAGCCCGACGAGCGCGAGTAAGTTCGCCGAGCGTCCCTCGATATAATAATGAACGGAGCGGCCGTCGACGGTGTACGTCAACGAGCCGCCCGCGGCGGCGACCGCATCGCGCAGCGGCACGCCGCCAACGCTCGTTCGAACGATGCACTCGGCCGTTAGCGCGGAAACGCCGCTTTCATTTGCGGCCTCGCGATCCAAACCAGCGGCAACGAAGATCTGCACGCCCGCAACCGTCGCATCGGCGTCGTCTTCGCTCGTTAATTTCGTGGCGCCGAAATTCGAGACGGAGGCTGCCGGATAGCGCTGCACTGGAGCCGAACCCGTCGCTGCGATCCCCAGGGAGCAGAGCGCCGCCGAAGCGAGAGCCACGGTCAGCGGAGCTCGCAATAGAAGCCGCTTCACTTTGCGTTCTCCTTGGTAGCCGGCTTCAGTGTGACGACGACAGCCGGCTTACTAAGATATTTTTGCGCTACGGCGGCAACGAACGCCGGCGTGAGCGATTTAGCAGCATTAAAATAGGCTCCGTTTTCACCGTTCGCACCCGGCGCGTAGGACGGCGCGCCTTCGACGCTATACCAACCGAAATTGTCGGCCAATTGAACGGGCGTTTGCAAATCGCTCAAAAGATGGTATTCGAAGGCCGCGACTGCCGCTTTAAATTCCGCTTCCGGAAGCGGAGTCTGGATCGAAGCGAAGCCTGCATCGACGAACGTTTTGATCGCGGCTGCGTCGTTACCCGAGTAGGCGACAAACATCACGCCCGGATCGTGCAGCGTGATAAATTGGCCTACGAGCACAGCTTCCGGATTGATTTGCGTCACGCTCTTCGCGACCGAACCCGAATCCGTGCGGAAGAGATAGTCGGCGATAAAATCCATCGCCGTCGCCTCCCGTTCCGAAGCGATGGCAGGCCCGACCCAGCCGTATCCACCCGAGGGTTGGAGGAATGGCTTGGTAACGGGCGCGGGCGAGATCGCAAGCTGCCCCGGCATCGGCGGCTCCGCGGTGAGAACGCTCTCGGACCGGCCGGCCACGGCTGCCGTCGCGATCGAAGAGTCGACCGCTCCACTGACGACGAGCGTGGCGTTGCCGGAGCGAAACGCACGCGTTGCAAAAGCCTTGACGTCATCGTACGTCAGAGCGTTGATACCCTTGGCATCGCCGAGCGTCGGGAAATGCTGCGGACCGCTCGCGAAGAGTTGCTCGAACACCGCATCGCGCACGACCGTTTCCACGTCGAACGGAGAAAAAAGTGCCTCTTGCCCGACGTCGCGCTGGGCGGAGTGGTAGCCGTCTTCGGTCGTGACCGGGGCGAAGTACGCGGTCGTCATCGACTTCACGATCTCGCGCGCGTTCGTCGCCGGAACGAGCGCGGAGATTTCGACGGAATCCGTATATACCGTAATCGCGAGCCGGCCGCCGACATCGCGTACCGCTTTACCGAGCGGATCGCCGACGATCGGCTTGGAAGCCGCGACGGCTTGTGCGGCGAGCCGCGCAATCGTCGGTTGCGGCTTCGACTCGAAGCCGGTCGACGGAGCGCGGTACCAGAGTTCGACCGCGGCTACCGGAGCGCCCTGCGCGGGACGAACGATCGCCGTGCCGCCGCTCGCGAGATGCGAGACGGCGACGCCGCTCCCGAGATCCGGCAGCCCGGTAGCAGGAGCCGCGTGAGTAACGGTCGGGGCGGCGGCGAGCATGAGAACGGCTCCGAGCGCAGCCGCCCGGAGGGAACCGCTTATGCGGGCTCCGGCGAGATATTCGGAGGTAAACGTTTGGGCTTCTCATTGCGCTGTGGAGCCGGATCGTGCGTCGGCGCTGCCCCCGCCGAAACGTTCGGCTTACCGTCGTCCGACTTTGTGTAGGGTAGATCGTTGATGATCGCGACGACTTCGTCCGTGTCGACCGTCTCATGTTCGAGCAGCGATGCGACCATGCGTTCGACCTTAGCCCAATTATCTTTGAGCAGCTGGCGGGCGTCGGAGTAGCAGTTCTCGATGATCTGCCGCACTTCGGCGTCGATCTTGCCCGCAATCTCTTCGGAGTAATTGCGATCCTCGCCGAAGTCGCGCCCGAGGAAGACTTGATGATTCCCGCGGCCATATTGGATCGGGCCCAGAGAATCGGACATACCGTACTGCGTTACCATCCGGCGCGCGAGTTCGGTCGCCTTCTCGAAGTCGTTCGATGCACCAGTCGTGACGTCGCCGAATTTTATCTCTTCGGAGATACGGCCGGAGAGCGCCATCGTAATTTGTGCCAGGAGTTCGTTTTTCGTACGCGAGTGACGATCTTCGTCGGGCAACGACCACGTAATTCCGAGCGCCATACCGCGTGGAATAATCGTGACCTTGTGTACGGGGTCGGCCATCGGCAGCAGGCCGCCGACGATCGCGTGACCCGACTCGTGATACGCAGTGTTTTCCTTTTCTTTTTGCGACATCACCAGAGACTTACGTTCCGGCCCGGCGACGACGCGATCGATCGCCTCTTCGCAATCGCTCATCTCGATGATCGATTTATTCCGGCGCGCGGCGAGCAACGCCGCCTCGTTTAACAAATTTTCGAGATCAGCACCGGAAAAACCGGGGGTGCGCTTGGCGAGCGTCCCAAGGGAGATCTCTTTGGAGAGCGGTTTGTTTTTAGCGTGGACGCCCAGAATCGCTTCACGGCCCTTCACGTCGGCGCGATCGACGACGATCTGACGGTCGAAACGTCCCGGGCGCAAGAGTGCAGGGTCCAGAACGTCCGGGCGGTTGGTGGCGGCGATCAAAATCACGCCCGTATTCTGGTCGAAGCCATCCATCTCGACGAGTAACTGATTGAGGGTTTGCTCGCGCTCGTCGTGGCCGCCGCCGAGACCGGCGCCGCGCTGACGACCGACCGCGTCGATTTCATCGATGAAGATGATACAGGGAGCGCTCTTCTTCGCTTGTTCGAAAAGATCGCGAACGCGTGAGGCACCGACGCCGACGAACATCTCGACGAAGTCCGAGCCCGAGATCGAGAAGAACGGGACGCCCGCTTCGCCTGCAATCGCCCGTGCGAGTAGGGTTTTTCCCGAACCGGGAGGTCCTAGCAGCAGAACGCCTTTCGGTATGCGCGCGCCGAGGGCTTGAAACTTCTTCGGAAACTTCAGGAACTCGACGACTTCACCGAGCTCCTCTTTCGCCTCTTCGATACCGGCGACGTCGTTGAACGTGACCTTCGGGCGATTCTCCGACTGCAGCTTCGCACGGGAGCGCCCGAAAGACATTGCCTGGCTGCCGCCGCTCTGCGCCTGGCGCAAGATGAACAGCAGCAACAGCGCCATCAGGGCGAACGGAACGAGTTGCAGGATCATGCCGAGCAGGGGCGTCGTCTGCGGATTGTCGTACGTCACGTCTGCGCCGTGCTTTTGCAGCGTGAGCGCGAGCGGATCGGGGTCGCCGACCGTCGTCGTGAACTTGAGATCTCCGCTCGAAACGACCGGAATCGGGCGTTTGAGCTCTCCCCCGACGTCGTGACCCGAGATCATGACCTTGGCGACGTTGTTGTCGTTGACTGCATCGACGAACTGCGAGTACGTCAGCTTCGCCGCCGGAGTCTGGTTCAAAACCAGCTTGTCGACGATGAAGATGACCGCAATAAAAATGAAAAGAACGATAACGATCGATCTGACGTGCTTGCCCAACGTGATTGCTTTCCTATTCCCTTCGGTGGCCGTCTGAGAGTACGGTGGACGCCTCCGGAGCTACGACTCCTCCTTCTTCGACGACGCGGTCGTGCAATCGCGCAAGATAGGGAAGGTTCCGGTATTTTTCTTGGTAATCGAGGCCGTAACCTACGATGAACGTGTCGGGGGCGGTGAGGCCGATGTAATCGACCTTGACGTCCACTTGGCGGCGGTACGGTTTGTCGAGCAAGACGCAGGAGCGCAGACTGGCGGGCTTACGGTGCCCGAGCAACTCTTGGAGGTAACGCAACGTCAGGCCGTTGTCGATGATGTCCTCCACGATGACCACGTTTTTCCCCTCGACGCTCTCACTCGTGTCCTTGAGTAGGCGAACCTCTCCGCTCGAGCGGGTCGCGTTTCCATAGCTCGAGACGGCGATAAAATCGATTCGAGCGTCGGTTTCGGTGGGCAGCGCCCGGGCTAGATCGGCCGTAAAGAACAACGCCCCCTTCAACACGCCGATCAGCACCACGGGTTCAGCCGGCAAATCCCGGGCTATCCCGGCGGCCAGCCGCAAGACGGCGGCGGAAATTTGCGAGGAGTCGAATTCGATCGCCGCAATCCCACGCGGAAGTTCGGACGGCGCCCTCATTCGACCACCATTTCGACGCCGTGGCGCAGGAAGTGACGCCCGGGCGCGCCGCGCGCGATGGCGCGCGCCGCCGCGTCGAGCCGTTCGAAGCTGACATCGCGCGCATCACCCGTGGCCGCTGCCAGTTCCTCGCGCAGGCGCTCGCGCAGCCTCGCCCGCGGGACGCCCGCCCGTTCCTCCCGCAAGATCGTCGCGCAGCGCGCGACCGCCGCGTCGAGGTGCGGAAACGCGGCCCGCAAGCCCGGCAACGCTGCCCGCACGGCGTTGCGCCGGTACTGCGGATCGTCGTTCGTGGGATCGAGTGCGAAAGGCAGATGCTGCGCCGCGCAATAGGTGCGCAGCTCGAGCGGCTCTACGTCGAGCAGCGGCCGCTCGAGCGCAACGTCGGGCGCGAGCTGCCGGCGGCGCGGCATTCCCGAGAGTCCGCTCGGTCCGGCACCACGAAAGAGGGCGAGCAGGACCGTCTCCGTCTGGTCCTCGGCGTGGTGGCCGCTGAAGATGCGGGTCGCCGATAGCGTTCGGGCGACCGTTACGAGGGCGGTGTAGCGCTCGTCGCGCAGCCGGGCTTCTGCGCTCGGACCCGGCGCCAGCGAAACGGCAATCGTCCTGACCCGCAGGGCCGCTCCTACCGCGAGCACGACGGCTTCGTCTTGCCAGGCGCTCGACCGCAACGCGTGGTTCACGTGCGCGAGCACGAGCGTGGCGCCCGCATGCTCGCAGGCGCGCGCGGCGAGGGCAGCGAGCGCGGTGCTGTCCGGGCCGCCGGAGGCAGCGACCACGACGGCTTCGCCAGCGCGCAACGCGCACTCGCGCGCGAACCGCAACTCGAGCTCGCGCTGCGGTTTCGCGCCCCTCACCGTTGCGTCACACCCGGCGTCATCGCTCGCGCAACGCTCGCGCGATATCGCGCTTGACGTCGCGATCTTGCTCCTCCCGACGCTTATCCCAAAGCTTCTTACCGCGCGCGAGGGCAATCTCGACCTTCGCCCGCCCGCGTTTGAAGTATAAGCGTGTGGGCACGAGCGTCAAACCCTTCTCCGAGATACGGCCCGCCAGGCGGTCGATGTCCTTACGATGCAGCAGCAATTTGCGCGGCCGGTTCGGCTCGACGTTAGAGAAACTGCCCTGCTTGTAGGGCGGCACGTACATCGACAGCAGCCAGAGTTCGCCGTCGCGAATGCGCGCATAGGCCTCGCTGATGCTGGTTTGGCCGGAGCGCAGGCTCTTGATCTCCGTCCCCGTCAGCACGATGCCCGCTTCGATACGCTCCAGAAATTCATATTCGAAGCGCGCACGCCGGTTATCGACCGTCGGCGCCGGTGCGGGCGGTTTCTTCGGTACGACGACGGCGGTCGGCTTCGCCTTAGCGGCCATCGATCGAGCCGAACCGGACCCCCGGCGCAAGCGTGCCGCGCGAGATGAATTTGCCTTCGGCCGAAGCGAGCAACGTGCCGCCGGCGTCGTTGACGGTCGCGGTAATGCCGAGCACCCGTTGCCGGCGCCACTCGATCTTGCCGCGCACGACGAGCGGCCGGTCCGTCGGCACGGCTTGGCGAAAGCGCAGCTTCAGTTCGGCCGTGACGCCGAGGATACCGAGGGCGCCGGCAGCATACGCCATCGCCTCGTCCAGAAGTAACGCGACGATCCCACCATGCACGACGCCGCGCCAGCCCTGATACGCGCGTGGTATTTCGACCCGGCTTTCGACGTCGCCGTCCTGCGTGACCCGAAAGCGCATGTGCAGACCGATCTCAGATTGCGGCCCGCAACCGATGCAGAACGCGTCGTCGACGGGATCGGCGAGCTTCGTCATTGCCGCGGACCCGTGGCTTCGGGGGCGGGAGACGCGTAATCACCGCGCTTGATTTTGGCAAGCAACGTCCGGGCATAAACCGTATCGACGTCGCCCGCGAGCGCGAGCTCGAGTTCGTGCGTGGCTTCGGGCACGCGATGCTGCTCCAAGTAGATCCTCGCCATCAGCGTGTAGCCGTGCTGGCCCGCTTCACCGACGTGGCGCGGGTCCAGCGCCAAACCGCGCGCGAGATACGTGAGGGCGGCGTCCGGTTGATGCAGCTCGGCGAGCAGCGAGCCGATGTGAAAGGCGATATCCGCGTAGCGCGGCACGAGGTTCGGCACGTCGATGACATACGAGAGGCCGCGCTGCGGATCGTGCAGATCGGTCTGATAGAGCTCTCCGAGGTATTCGCGCGCCAGTACGTCATTCGGGTCGGTTCGCAGTGCCAGCAGGAGCTCCGTTTTCGCGCGATTCGAAGAGCGCTCGTCGAAGCGCATGATGCCGAGCCCGACGTGAGCGGCGGCGGGATCGGGAACGCTCGCGAGAGCCGTATCGAACTCTTCGCGTGCGTCCTGCAACCGGTCCCGGCCCGCCAGCGACTCGAAGAGATAGTCGAAACCGAGCCGGACGTGATTCACGTAGCTCTTCGGCGTGAGGGCGACGGCGTCTTCCGCACCGTTCGTCAGAACGTCGAGCGCCCCAGGCTGCTGCGCGGCCGCCGCGCACGCAAACGAGATTGCGAGCGTATCGTCCGGGACGGCGACCAGCGCCCGCTCGAAATCCCGCTGCGCCTCGGCGAAGGACTGCGCGTAGAAGTGTTCGAGCCCGGCCGCGAAAGGCGCGCTGAAAGCGGCGTTCGCAAAGTCGTTGCGAACGGCTGCGGCCGCAGGCGAGCGCAGCGCTAGGAGCGCGCACGTAATAAAAACCGTACACGCGCAAAAAACCCGCTTCATCGGCCGAGTGCGAGCCGGCGCGCGCAGCTCTCCGGAAGCCGGGCTGCGTCCATCTTCTGCTGCACGAGATCGATTCGATACGGAACGCGCCGCCAACTGATGCGTTGCTCTCCGGGTTCGTAGTACGCATACGAAGCATCGGGATTGAGGTCGCGCGGCTGACCGACGCTGCCCGGATTGACGATATAACGCGTGCCCCGCTCGAGCACGAGTTCGCCCCCGTGCTGGTGATGCATGTGGGCGATGGATCCGTTCGGCGCGAGCGCGTAGCATTCCGCGATGTGCGAATGTCCGATGAAGACGAGCGGCGCGTCCGTCGCAGCGAATGCTTCGGCTGCGGCCGCTTTATCGAGGACGTACTTAAAATAGTCTACGGGAGCGCCGTGAACCATCAAATATTCCGGCAGCCGAACTTCATACGAGAGCGCGTCGAGCCAGGCAACGTGGTCGGCGGCGAGCACCGTCTGGGTCCACTCGATGGCTTTGCGGGCCGCGCCGTTGAAATTTTCGAGACCGCCGCCGTCGATTGCGGCGACGTCGTGATTGCCGAGCACCGTTTCTTTTGCACGCTCGCGTATCAACGCTACGCAGGCGTTGGGATCCGGACCATATCCCACGATGTCGCCCAGGCACAGCACGCCGTCCGCCGGAGCGAGCTGCGCGAGCACGGCCGCGAGCGCTTCGAGGTTGCTATGGATGTCCGAGAGGATCGCGAATCTCACGAGCCGATCGGCGCGCCGCCGGCAGAGAAGCGGTGCACGTAGACGGTGGAACCAGCAGCGATGCGCGCGCAGTTCTCGTCGAGAATAACGTAACCCCCGGCGCGTGCCAGTAAGCTCGTGTGGGCCGAGCGTAGGAGCAGTGGTTCCGCATGCAGCGCCCCGGCTCGCATGCTGAGGCGCGCGGGCACGTACCACGTCCAGCCGGCCCGGCCGCTGAAGGGCAAAGTCGCAACCGCCGCGAGCGGTGCCGGCGCCGACGGGCCCTCTCCCGTAAGTGCCAGGACGATCGGCCGCGCAACCGCTTCGAGAATCATGAGCGACGACGTAGGATTGCCGGGCAGACCGATGACGGCCTGGCCGCCCGTGGCCCCTAGCAACGTCGGCTTGCCGGGTTTGACGCGCAGCCCGTGGACGACCACGCCCGGCTCGCCGAGCTCCGCCACGACGCGCGGTACGAGATCCCGGACGCCGACGGAGGAGCCACCCGTGAGGACGAGCGCGTCGCACTGCGCGAGCGCCGTCCCGGCCGCCGCGCGGAGTGCCGGCAGCGTATCGGCGCTACGCGGGAAGTGCACGGGCAGCGCACCCATCGCCGCGAGCGCCCCGGCAATCGCGTAGCGGTTCGAATCGCGCACTTGCCCCGGCCGCGGGTCCTGCGCCGGTGCGACCAGCTCGTCCCCCGTCGAAACGACCGCGATGCGCGGCCGCTTGAAAACATCGACTCGAGCGTAGCCCAGCGTTGCCAGCACGCCGAGTTCCGGCGCTCCGATGCGGCGCCCTGCGGCAAGCACCGTTTCTCCCGCGCGCACGTCGTCCGCGGGTTGCGTGACGTTCGTGCCGGGCAATAGCACTTCGCGGGCCAAAACCCAGTCGCCGTCGGCCGCGACGTCTTCTTGAGGGACGACGGCGTCGGCACCCTCCGGTAGCGCACCGCCCGTCGGGATGCGATGCGCTTCCCCCGCCTGCAAGGGCCGCGAAGGCGTCGCGCCCATCAGAATTTCGGAAGTCACGCGACGACGCTCGCGGCCGTCCGTACTCGCGATCGCGTACCCGTCCATCGTCGATCGGGCGTGCTCGGGATAGTCGCGTTCGGCCACCGCGTCGGCCGCGAGAACCCGGCCGAACGCGTCTTCGAGTGCGACCGTTTCGCGCACGGGCGGCGCGAGCGCCGCAGCTCCGAAGTAGGCTACGAGGGCTTGCTCGGGCGCGAGCAAACGCGCCACGTCGAAGCCCCGCAGCGCTTCGTCAGGCGCGGAGATCAGGGGTAGGAGCGCCGCCGGATCCTGCATAAAGGCCAGTCTCGCTTCTCTCTATATCGGCGGCGCGCTCCTTCGTGCGCCGTCGCTCCGCACGGACGGCGCCCACCCATGCTGGACCTCGCGCTGGTGCGCCGAGACCCCGATCGCGTTCGTCGCGCCGCAGCTCGGCGCGGCGAGGGTGCGGCTTTCGTCGACGAAGTGCTGGCGATCGACGCCGAGTTACGTGCGACGCGCACGGCGACCGAACAATTACAAGCGGAGAAAAATGCGCTGACGGCGCGCATTTCTGCGGCGAGCGATCGTGGCGCCGAAGCGCGTCGTTTACGCCCGGATATCTCCGCCCTCGATGCGCGCATCGCGGCGGGCGCGCGAGATCTGCCACCGCTCGAAGCGCGGATCGATACGATCCTCGCCGACGTTCCCAACGTACTCGACGACGCCGTGCCGGACGGGGCGGGCGAAGAAGATAACGTCGTCGTGCGGCAATCCGCGTCGCCCGCCACCCCGGCGTTTGCCATGAGGCCGCACTGGGAAATCGGCGAAGCGCTCGGCATCATCGATTTCGAACGCGCGACGAAACTCTCCGGCAGCCGCTTCTCGATCCTGCGCGGTGCGGGTGCCCGCCTCTCGCGCGGCATCGCCTCGTTCTTCCTCGCGCGGGCGGGCGACCGCGGGTATGTCGAAATCGTGCCGCCGTATCTCGTGTCTCGGGAAACGATGTGGTCGACGGGACAGCTTTCGAAATTCGCCGATGCGATGTTTCGCGATATCGACGGCGACTTATTCATGATTCCGACGGCGGAAGTTCCGCTCACGGCCATGCATCGCGGCGAGATTCTCGGCTCGGAAGTCTTGCCCGTGCAATACACGGCATATTCGCCGTGCTTTCGTAAGGAAGCGGGTGCGGCCGGTAAAGATACGCGCGGTTTGATCCGCCAGCATCAATTCGAAAAGGTCGAACTCGTTTGGCTCTGCGCGCCGGAGCGCTCCGCGGAAATACTCGAACGCTTGACGGCCGATGCAACCGCGCTGCTCGACGAGCTCGAGCTGCCGTACCGCGTTATGCTGCTGTGCAGCGCCGACGTGGGTTTCAACGCGGCGATGACGTACGATCTCGAAGTCTGGTTGCCGGGCCAAGCGACGTATCGGGAAATAAGCTCGTGTTCGAATTGCACGGATTTCCAAGCGCGCCGCGCTCAGATTCGCTTTCGCCGCCAGCCGAAAGCGAAACCCGAGTTCGTGCACACCCTCAACGGCTCGGGTTTGGCCGTCGGGCGCACGCTGGTCGCCGTCTTAGAAAACTATCAGCAAGCCGACGGCAGCATCATCATTCCGCGCGCGCTCGTGCCGTACACCGGATTCGAACGCATCGGCAACGACGGAACTGCGCATTGAAGCGCGCGTCAGCAACGTTCCGTTACGAGCGTCGCGGTTTTCAGAGCGAGGCGGCGCACCGAATCGTCGATCGCGTAGCGCTCTATTTCGGCGAGCGACACCCAAGCGACCGCGTGCGACTCCGCACTCGCGCGCGGAGTTTCGGCCGGGTCTGCGAAGAACGCGAACCGCACGTCGAAATGCAAATGTTCGGGCTCGCTCGCGCGCTCGGGAATCGCGTGCACGTCGATATCGTAGATGGAGGCGTTGGCCGGCACGAGCGACGCCAACCCCGATTCTTCTCGCGCCTCACGTAAAGCGACGCGGCGAACGTCGCGCTCCCCGTCCGCATGGCCGCCGAGTTGCAGCCATCTACCGAGCTTACGATGCTGCGTCAGCAAAGCGAGCGTGCAGCACCGGTCAACGACCCAGGCCGAGCCCGTCACGTGGCCGGCTTCCAGCTTGCGGTCGAACGCGTTTTCATGCACGGCCAGAAACGATCGCAACCGCTCGACCATGCGGCCTTCCCGCGCATCGACAGGCACGTAGAACGCAAGTTCGGCCAAGAGTTCGGGAATCGGCTCGCGACGCATCGGCGGAGCTTGTGCGCTCGAACTCGCCCCGCCCTGCGGCGGCAGCGTGAGCGCACGGAGCCGGTGATAGCGCACGTCGCGATTTGGACGATCTGCGCCGCGAGTATCGGCGGGGTCCTCGTTCGCCCCAAGGGCCTTCCCGAATGGGTGTGGGCCTCGGGCGGCGCGGCACTGCTCGCGCTCTTCGGCTTGCTCTCGTTACGAGTGGTTACGGCTGCCGTCGCCCGTGGCAGCGAAGTGTATCTGTTCTTGACCGGTATGATGCTGCTCTCCGAACTCGCACGGCACGAAGGCGTCTTCGACTGGGTGGCGGTCCACGCAGTGCGTGCCGCCGCTGGATCGCGCTATCGGCTATTCGTTCTGGTGTATGCGGTGGGCATTGCCGTCACGACGGTCCTCTCGAACGATGCGACCGCGGTCGTCTTGACGCCGGCGGTCGCTGCGGCAGTTCGCAAAGCCAAGGCCGAGCCGTTACCGTACCTGTTCGCATGCGCGTTTATTGCGAACGCAGCAAGCTTCGTGCTGCCGATTTCCAACCCAGCGAATCTTGTCGTCTTCGCCGGCGCCATACCGACCTTACCGCACTGGCTCGCGGCGTTCGCTCTACCGTCACTGATCGCCATCGGCGCGACGTTCGCCGTTCTCGCGCTCGTATCGCGACGCGACTTGCGCGGCGCTATTACGGGCCCTATCGAATCGACGAAGCTCGGCGCGGGCGGCCGCGTCGCGCTAGGCGGCATTGCGACCACCGCGGTCGTGCTCCTCGTCACTTCGGCACTCGGTGCACCGCTAGGGACCATGACGTGCGGCTGCGGCGTCGCCGCATTGGCAATTGCGTGCTTGCGCGAGCGCGCTGCATGTGCGGCCGTGCTGGGCGCGGTTTCGTGGACCGTACTGCTGCTCGTTGCGGGCTTATTCGTTCTCGTGAGCGGCCTCGACGCAACGGGGCTCTTGAACGAGACCCAGCACGGCGCGGAGATCCTGCTGACGTGGCCGCCCGCATTCTCGCTGCTCGGCGCGGCCGGCGTCACGGCGGCCGCCTCTAACGTGATGAATAATCTGCCCGCCGGCCTGATCGCCGGTTCGAGCGTGGCGACGCTATCCGGTCACCAAGCGTTTCGCGCCGCGGTTGCGATCGGCATCGATCTCGGTCCGAACCTATCGGTTACCGGTTCCCTGGCGACGGTGCTGTGGCTCATCGCGCTCCGGCGCGAGCAAATCGCCGTCGACACCTGGACGTTTTTACGCGTCGGGGCGCTCGTCATGCCGCCCGCGCTCGTCCTCGCCGTACTCGGCATACTCGTAACCGTAAAGTAATGCGAAACACGCAAGGCCATCAGACGATGGCGTGGGTCGTTGCGGAGTTCCGAAGGGCGATTGAAAGCGTAGCAAGGTTTTGCAGCAGCTCCCGGATGAACGGCTCCGCACTCTTGTCTAGAAACCGTCCCGCTTGGTCGACCTTTTCATCGACGCGCCCGACGAGCACTTCGGGCTCCAGAACCGCGTAGACGCCGCTAAAGGTCAAGGTTTGCCGCAACTGCTCTTGAGCCCGCGACGTTCCGGTCATTCCCGGGCTTGCACCAATGATAGCGAAGCAGCGATCGCACAAATCGTCGGCGCGCAGCTGGCACGCGCGCTGGCGTAAGCCACGGCGAACCGAAGATACGAAAAGCGAGAGCCGCTGCTTACGTTCGAGTTCAGTTCAGCGAAGCACCGCGTCCGTTAAGGCCGCTCTGCCGTATCGGCGATGATGACGTTCGTGACCATGCGCATCGTGACCGTTCCGGCGTTCGCATACTCGTGGAAAAGCTCGTCGATTGAGGCGTGCAGCGCCGCCGCTGCGGCTCCTTCCCGGGGTAGATACGAAGTGCTGCCGGCACGCGCGTGGAGCCGGGCGCCGTCGAGCAGCTGCTGGTTACGGGTCTCGACAACCCGCACGGCATGCCATCCGGGCCACGCCGAGAACGCGGTCCGGCCGTCACTGCGGCAACGTTCGGTTCCATCGGTCGCGAAGCGACGGACGAGCTCGCCGTACGCATTGGTAAACAGGTCGCTCTCGTCGCGTTCGTTATAAATAACCGCCGCCCGGCCGCCGGGACGCAGAAGGCGCTCGATCTCCCGGAGTGCCGGCGCTTCGTCGAACCAGTGAAAGGCTTGGAACGCGGTTACCAGAGCGGCGCAGCCTGTCGGTAATCCCGTGTCTTCGGCGGTCCCCGCCTGCAACGTCAAGTTTGCGCTCGACGCGGCTTGCGCGCGCATGGCTGCGTTCGGCTCGACGGCGATTACGGTTGCGCCCCGCGCCGCGAGCAATCGCGACGAGATCCCGGTTCCGGCGCCAAGATCCACCACGGTTAGCTGCGTCGGGTCAGCGAACCCTTCGAATAGCGCGTCGAGCGCCTCGTCCGGATAAGACGGGCGTCCGGCCTCGTAATCGCCCGCGTGGCCGGTAAAGCGCTCCGTCGATTTCATTTCGGCTCCCGTCGATAGTAAAGCTCGTCGACGATCCCGCTGCTCGGGATGCGACGGACGAGCCGACGCACGGCTCCTCGGGCACATCTGCTTTCTTGCGATTGTAGCATCGTCGCCGCTGCTACGCTAGCGTACGCTCGTTTCCCAGAGCTTGGGACAAAGCAGCACGTCGACTTTCTCCGTGGCGAGCCCGTCGATCTCGTCTTCGCTGACGTTAAATTGAAGATCGCCCGGCCAACCGCCCCACGACGCGGGAAATTGGACCGGAACGCGGACGTAATGCGCCGTTCCCGTCGGCGTCCGAAGCCGTAACGCAACGACCGGCGCATCCGTGGCTGCACGCTCGAGATCCATTTGGAGGTAGTAAGCGCCCTGATCGTATTCGACGTTGATGTGCGAGGGCAAGGGCGGCGGAACCGGCTGATTACACGTCAGCGTCTTGTCGAACAGCACGAAGGTCGGCTTGACGTAGAGAAACGAGATCGGCGCCGTACCCTCCATAAGTTCCATGGGACTCGCCTGCGCAGTCGGATCGTCCGTCAATGTCTCGGTTACGTTGCGACTTTGATCGGCTAGGATGTCGAGAAAGTCCGCCGCCGCACATTTGTATTTGGGCGCGTCAATCTGCAACCGGTAGACGCTCCGACGGACATCGAATTCAAGCACCGCCTGAGTCCCGTCGCCGCGCGGAAACGTGAACACCTTATCGAACTCCGTGCCGCCCACTCGGTACGACATCCGAACGTGCATCGCGATCGTCGTTTGCGGCGCGGCGCGAGCCACGGCATTGCAAAGATTGACATGAAGGAAGACGTGCGCGAGTCCGTTCATCCCGCTGTTTTTCCCCCGCTGTCATGCCGGCGCCTTGCAGCAACGAGCCCAGCGACGGTTCCAAACGCGACGGATAGGCTCGAACGCGCGTCATGTGGGTTGCCGTCGGCCGCTCCGAGCCGAAGGGGCGCGTGATTAAAGCACCTGCTGCTCATGTTCGCTTACAGGAGGAAGTTATCGGTTACTTAGACCGTTACCATCCGGCAATCACAGCCCAAGCTTACGAAGTGTCGGCGCGCTATTCGAGCTGCTGCGCGCCTGGCTTTCCGAGCCTGCGTGGTAGCCATACGACGCAGGGACCTTTATAAGCCGCTTAGCTGTCGTTCGCGTAGGATCCTTAATGCCTGTACTGGTTATCGTTGTCGTTGTCGTCGTTGTGATGATGACGATGCTGCTGACCGCCGTCTACGTCGATCTCGTTAGCGTTTATTTCATCGCGGCCTCCGCGATCGCCCGTCACAGAAATGCGCTGCCCCGGCTGAAGTTCGATGCCGCGCGGATTGATGACGGTACCGTGATGCAGAAAAATCTGTCGGCCGTCTTCGAGGCGAATATTGGTGCCGTCTACCGACGCGATCACACCTTGATCGCTGCGACCACCGTTATCGTAGCCTCTATCGCCCCGGTCGCCATCGTTGTTATAAGCGTGGTTGTCATAGTTTTGCGCAGAAGCAACCGCCGGAAGGCTTGCCGCGGCAAGCGCGATTTAACATTGCGAATGTTTTAGTGACGTTCATAAGTCTCGTTTCGTCTGTAAGGCGCTGGCTGTACGAATATGTAACGGACCAAGGCGGGCAAAGTGCTGTGCCCTGCCTGTGATCCGGCGCCGGAACATCGCCGTGGCCCGGACGCATCGGCCATTCCAATGACGGCGCAGACTGAAGCTGCCTCATAGTACCGGCGAACGCACTCCATCGGATGATCACCAGTCCGGGCTGTTGATGCGCCGGCGAGTTCGGGCGCGGCGCCGCAACTGCGCTGCAACGCGGCGAGGCATTCACCGGAGCGCGGCGACGACCGGAAGCCGCTGCGGTCCCGCACGCCTTCAGCTAGGGGTGCAAATTGATCGCACCGTCGATACGACCGGCTCGTAAAACTCGCTCACCGGAACTGCGGAGCGACCAGGACGTATTCGACGGCCGCTCCAGCGGTCAGGTTGCCGGGATGGAGTGCAATAGTCGTCCGGATGCCGACGTGAACGCGTCGACCCGACGCCCATGTCTTATAGCTCACGCCGACGGGACAGTCGAGCTCCACGACGGGCGAAGTTGCGACCAATTCCTCGGTCCATCGACTGCCGCGCGCCGGGCAACCGTGTGCGCTCGCTCGTAGATTCACGTGCGCTACGGGGGGCGGCGGTTGTGCCGCCGGCGGCTGGGCCAGCGGCGGCCGCGCGAGCGCCGGTTGCTGCTGTAAGACCGCCCACGGCGTTGCCGGCGGCGGGAATGGCGGCGGATCCATTTCGCCGGCGTCGACGAACGCGACGCCGACGACGATAAGCAGCGGAATGAGCATGACAAGCGCTTTCATGGCACTGACCTCCGTTCTAAGCGCATTGGCGGGCGACATTGCTTGTAAGCAAGGCTCGCCGCCCGACCAACACCGCAGAAGCGCACGAGCGATTCGAACGGCGCTTGCCGGTCGAGACGTTGCGGACCTGACGCAATCGCCAGCGCGTCGGCAGCCTCGCCTCGACTTATTCCGGGGAGCGAAACAATGTAGCTGCACCCACGTAGATCTGCAAATAACGCTACGCTATACCGGAAGTAACTCTCAGAAATCGGGGGGACGGCTCTATGCTTTGCTTCGTGGGTTTGATAAGTACGCTTTTTATCGGCCTCCTCGGTCGAGAAGCATGGAACGACGCACGTGCATGGCGCGGGCTCTTTCAGCGCTGGGAGGGGCCTTCCCCGGCCGGCTCATCATTTGCGGCCGCGGCGGACCATTGTGCCCGAAACCAGTCCTCAGCCTGCCAAAAATGCGCCGTGAGGGCTATCCAGCCGCTAGCGTAACCGCCATCGCCCCAACCGTCACCGATGCTAGCTTTATAGTATCGCCCGTGATATCATTTATTCGTGGAGCCGGTAAACAAGGCGGAGCGCTCGAAGAAGCCGGCGCGCACTCCTCAGCAGGAGCGATTCTACGAACGGGTTTCGAGCAATCGTAAGAATTGTTCGTTTGACGACATCTCGCGGCTTTTGGAAGCGTATGGCTACGTCGCCAAGACGCCCGGCTCGTCGCATTATACGTTCCGGCAGCATGGCCGCTTGCCGATCACTGTGCCAAAGGCGAAGCCGGTTAAAACCGTCTACGTTCGGCAAGTGCTCGATATGATCGACGAACTCGAAAATGAAAAGCTCACGGAACTCAAAAGCAAGGACTTATTATGAGCAACATCATCGCCGCCAACGATAATAGCTCACTCTCTGACGAAGTGGCTCGTATCGTGGCTTTACCGTATCGGCGTGAACTTGTGCCGGAAGAAGATGGCTCATGGTTCGCTCGCGTGGTCGAACTTCGTGGCTGCATGACCGTCGGCGATACGAAGGCTGAAGCGCTCGAAAACCTCGAGGACGCGATGCGTGAATGGGTTACGGCGCAGCTCGAAGACGGGGCTGCGATTCCTGCTCCGACTACCGCGACCGAATACAGCGGCAAGTTTATGGTCCGCGTGGCGCCGTCGCTACATCGCGATCTTGCAGAAAATGCCGATCGCGAGGGCGTCAGCATGAACTCGCTCGTCTCTAACGCCTTGGCAAAGTCGGTCGGTAGGACCGAAGCGATCGGCGGCGGCGGTCCTGCGAAGAACGAGGTACCCGTTGAGCGCGTTTACTTTGGGCATGACCGGCGCACGTCGGTGCGACACGAAGAGTTAGTAATCGATGCCGACCGTAACCGGCATCTCGCTCGGGGCGAGTAAAATCGCTGCAAAGAGCCTCAATCACACGGCAGTCTTAGTGAAGGCGCTTCTTTGGTGGGCCGTTGATCTCGAGTCGTTGCTCGGAACGTTGCCGCAGTGGGCGCCGCGCGGAACGCAGAGACATGTTACGGCTCATAATGGCATCGAAGCCCCTTGCCTCGTCGCCGAAGCGGCACCGACTCGCACGGCCCTCTTGTGGTAATCGCCTTTACGACCGGATTGCATCGCGAGGAGCTCGCGGGGCTGCAATGGCGTGATATTGACTTCGAGCGCGCGAGGGCTGCAGGCGCAGGAGAGGCTCGTCGCTGGTCCGCCGTTCGACGATCAAGGTTTGGTCTTTCCCGGTCCTTTCGGCGGCGTTCCGTCACCAGGCGCAATCTCACATGCCGTGCGCCGCATCGCCAGTCGAGCCGGCACGTCCGTCCGAGGCGTCCAAACTCGACAGCCTATTGTATGCTGCGTGAAGGTGCCGACGTGGGTACCGTGCCAGCCGTTCTTCATCACTCCGCTGACTCGACGACGTTGAACGCATATGCGCACGAGATCGAAGGCGCGCAGGCCGCTGCGGTCGCGCAGGTCGATCGCTATCTGACGCTTTCCGCGACCGAGACAGGAAAACGGAGGGCCACCATTTGGCAACCGCGACCGATTTGAAGAGGCGAAAAGCCCGCTAGACTAATGCTTTTCCCGAGGAGAGCGTTCAGGTTCCAAAACCCGATTTTGGTTCCATAATTCCGGTTGATGCCGGTTTACTGGTTCCAAAATAGAACGTGCTCACAAGGGCTAGGCTGAACCCCGGGTTGCTTTAGAGTCCAGCGGTTCGGCACACTCGTAATCGTGCTTTCGAGATTATCGAGAGCATCCTTCAGGTGTTGATACCGAACGAAACCGATGCTCCCGTCTTCTCCAACGCTCATTTCGAAGCCGCAGAATCGCGGTAGGACGAGCATTTCTGCCCGCCCCCCGCACAGATCCCGGCGGGCGCAATTAACGCACCGGGCTCCTACCTTGAGTGATTAACGAGGAAACGGTCTGCAGGCCACGGATGAAGTACGCGTCCGGGCGGTAACCATTGAGCCGCTAACGTATCCATCCGCTCCCATGTGGCTCGTGAACGCTGGCTTTGCCGCTTCAAAGCGTGCTTCCAGATACGGACGACGTGCCATCGGAAGGCCCCAATTGCGCGAGTGTTGGTGGGGACAGCATGGTACGCGAAGTACCCGCGCACTACTTGTCCCAGCCATCTCCCTTGTTCGGGAATCGAGTGGTGCATTCGCTTGCGCATCTGCTCCTTTACCGCTTGCAGCGTACGCCGCATGCGGTCTCCACGCGTATGTCGTCTGAGAACGAATCTGCCGGATTGGTGCTTTCCGCAGATATGCGTAAAACCAAGAAACGTGAATGTTTCCGGTTTACCCAAGCCGCGTTTGGCACGTCGTTCGGCAGCATATCGTCCAAATTCGATCAGACGCGTCTTATCGGGGTGCAGTGACAATCCGAAATGTTCCAGCCGCTTTCCGAGGTCCGCGAGGAACGTTCTGGCGTCATCTTCAAGCTGAAAACCGGCGACGTAATCGTCGGCATATCGGACGAAGAGAACTTCCCCTCGGGCATCTCGGCGTCGCCACCGATTCGCCCAGAGGTCAAAGCAGTAGTGCAGGTAGATGTTCGAGAGCACTGGCGATACAACAGCCCCTTGCGGGGTGCCGACAACCGTTGCGCTCGTTATTTCATCTTCCATTACTCCGGCTTTGAGCCACTTACGTATCAGACGGATGATACGTTGATCACCGATGCGCACTGCCAAGAATCGGAGTAACCACTCGTGGTTCACCGTATCAAAGTAAGCCCGCAGATCGGCATCGAGTATCCAGTTCACCTTCTTTCGTTGTATCGCGAACGCTAATGCGTCAAGAGCATCGTGCTGGCTGCGCTTCGGTCGGAAACCATAGGAGAAGCCGACAAAGTCTGCTTCGTATATGGCATTGAGCACCTCGACGACGGCCCGCTGGACGATCTTATCCTCCAGCGAGGCAATTCCGAGCGGCCGCTCCCGGCCGTCGGGTTTAGGGATCATCCGTCGTCGTGACGGCAGGGCACGATAAGCTCCGCGATGGATGCGGCCGTGAAGATCATTGAGCTTGTGCTCAAGGTCTTCGCCGTACGCGTCCCAAGTCACACCATCCACGCCAGGCGCCGCTTTCCGCTTGAGCGAGAAGTAGGACACCCGGAGTACTTCCGGTGTGACATGGTGGAGTAAAGAGGTGAAGCGCTTTTTCGGGTTCGTTCGAGCGTTTTCTCGTACGCGGTCCAAGCCTGGTGACACGTTTTCCCAACTCAGAGTTTGGCGCGTGGTTGCTTGTGCCGCGTTCCTCTTGGCATCCCCCCTTCGCTCCATCGTCTCCGCCGCCGTTCCCTCAGCTTTGTTCGACGACTTCATCGCTACTACGGAGGATTCTGACTGCTCCGAATCGTGCATCATCGGCTACGACTCATCGTCTTCCCGACGCGGACCGCCAGCGACTGGTGGTCAACTCGGAGCTCTCCCGGCTCCCAGACAAAGAACGTATCCACATGCCGGCCCCTGCGACCGCGCAGAGCTGGGCGCGCACTCGCGATTCCGCGCGCGTCCATATTGCCTTCCGTCCTGGCCAACGGCGTCGGCGCTCCGAACTGATTCATCTTTCGCGGCTCTATTAGTCGGCCTATGTACACCCCGACCGACGCTTCGCCGCCGGTCTCGCGACCGACAGCGCACGGCTTGGGGACGATGTGGTTCGCTATACCTTGCATCGTGAGAGACTTTCACTCCTTATTCTTTGCTGGTTTCTCCGGCGCACTGGCCCACATGAATCGGCTTAGGGACTGGCTTACAGCCTCGTCGCCAATCATCTGAATGTGCAACCATAGGCCTTGGGCGATCTGGCCGAATCCGAGCCATATGCCGTCAGCGTATCCCTTGATGGAGGCTTTGCCACCGTCCGGGTGTTTTACGACGACGCCTTCTTCAAGCATCTTTCGGATGCGTTCGACTCCGGCTCGGGCTTCTGGAAAGTCGAATCTGTATGGGGCTCCATGTCCGGGATACATAAGTTCCTCAATGTATCTTAGCGGCGACTAGTTCCAAAATTATCGAGGTCAGTTCCTGCAGCACATTGGGATTGACTCGACGAGGAGAGAGTGGGTTGCGTTAGGCCAGTCCCACCGAATTCCATCAAATCGCGCTCAGGCCCACCACGTACGGCTTTCCGGTTCACCGCATTCTCACGCCGTTTCACCGAATACCACCCAGTTTCGGCTCGAATGTGTAGCGAATGTGTACGGCGGCTTAACGCGAATGCGGCGTCAATCGGGACGTGGGTGCTCGCGCACCCTCTGCTCAAGCGGAGCGACCGCGTCCAGCACGACCTTGATAATTGACCGAAGTTGTAGAACCAGAGGACGCATTCCCCCAATCGTGATACGAAGTTGTCGCATTCGCTCAACTTCGGGATCGCTTGCCGCTGCTTCAGTGCCGATGTGCACGCCACCAAGTACGTTAGCGCAGCGTTCTATCGTCATTCGGATAGTAAAGGGCTCTCCATTATAGATGCCCACCGGCATTGCGAGGAACTCATCCAACTTAACCGCTCTTCTTTGCATATTGGGCATCGCCCCGCTCTCGTGCAGGGCGTCACCATGGAGATAGGTTATCGGATGGTCTAGCGTTATTTCCGTCGCGAGTCGGTTGGAAGCGAAATCTACGACTGAGAATGAAAACTTCTCGCGACGCTCGCGATTCACTTTATGCAGTAATGTCGACTTCCCATCTAGGATTAGCTGACGCAAAAGACCACTTGCCCTAACGAGCACATAGTCATCCGACGACTCTGCAGCCCTACGCAAATCATCGAGCGTCCGCAAGAAATGCTGGTCCAGCGTTATGGCATTGCCGTGAAGCGGGCCATCGTTAAGGCGATCCTCTGCCTGCGATAGCCGGGACATCTCCGCAATTTTTTTTACGGTTAACACGTGTGCGAAGGCCGCGAAATCGCTTCGATCAACTTTACGCAACAGGTTCATACCACCGGCTCCCTTATCGAGAGCTATAATTTCGTGTCCGTCGAAGAAGATTCGCACTACTTCGCCCTCAACCGCAATTGCGTTTTCATGCATCACGCCGAACCTGTCCCTGATGCGCCAGTGATATGTGTAGTCGCGAGACATCTCGTCTTCATTCATGGCCGCCATCTGCGCCATGCTAATCGCGAAGCCTTTGCGTATCGCTTAGACTTCATAAGCCCCAGCGCCGCCGCTAGAACGCGACTCTGGCCGCCTGCCGTGCAATCCGTGTGATGTTCTGTCCGCCGCAGCCCGTCGCTCGCCGTAGAGGCCCGCCACGCCTCGCTTACGGCGAATCGGGCAACGGTAGGCTTCGATTCATACGATGCCCGGGATCGCGCAACGCTGCCCGCGTGAGCGCGCTTGGGGTGAAGAACGGCTCCTAGGGCATTTGCCTTGCCGAAAGCGCGCCGCAGGGACCGAATTCGCCGCCCTGTCTCCGGGGATGAGGCTCGATATGAAGACGCCGGATTTGAAGTCGCCCGTGGTCCCGCTCTTGGTCACGATCATCGGTTCCATCGTCGCAAATGCTGCTGCCTTTACGGTCTGGTACATCGCTCTCGGGACGGTCCTTGTGGTCGCCGGGGCGTTTTGGCAGTACCGCGCCAGTCAGCCATTTAGCAAATTCTACAAGGTTGCTGATTGGGAGGACAGCGTTGGAGAGCCCGGATACGTCATTCGGATTCCCGAGCGAGAGCATCACAAGGGCAAGCATGTCACGGTCACCGCCTACGAGAGAACGGGCGAAGGATATCAAGTTGTCTTCGGCACCGTTGAAGCAGACGACGATGGGAACGTCGTCTGCGGAATCAGCAACGCGCCTAACTCGCGGCATGACGGCAAAATCGTCATAGCCTAAAGCACGAGCCCTCGACCGGATGAACCGTCGCCGAGGGCTTCGCGTCGCGGGGATTCTCGGGCCCCACTTACCTGCCAGCGGCCTCCGCAAGCCGCCGCGGTCATCTATTATAGCGCGTTTACACGCTACCTCTCATCGATTAATCAGACGCCCGCCGTCGCGCTCAAGGAGCGAGACGCGGCGGGCGGGCGCGCGGCGGGTCTATTCCGCCTCCCCCGACGCCGAAGCCATCCAACGCGGGGTAACTTTTTGGCACGTGCGATAAGCGCAAATTAACGTAAGTGAGCCGCCCTCACGCGCCGGTCTTCAAGTGCGCTTCGAGCCGCGCACGCTCATCGCCGCTCGGCGTGACCGCGCCGCCCATCAATGCGCCCGCTCGCGGAAACGAGACATTCAACATGTACGTGAGTTCGGAGGACCTGACCCCCGACGCGCGCAGCCGCCGCGCGAAACTACGACGCTCGCGATCTGCGACGGCTGCGGCAGTCATCAGGCGCGATTTCTCTTTCCCGACTCCGGGCGCACCTCTCATGCGGTCGTCCGTTCGAACGCTGCAATCTCGCCGGCGAGTTCGGGGTTCGCGGCGGTCCATTCCGCGAGCTTGGCTTCGAGCGCGACGCGCTCTCCCGACGGATCGTCGAGATCCACGACACGACTCCGCGCGGCTTGCCGAACGTCGAACTTCCGCAGTTCCTCGTCGCGATGGTCTTGCTCGGCCGCAACGCGACGCGCGCGCAGGGATCTCAAGTTGTCGTCGTTTCCGTTCACGTAGTGACCTTGAGGGCGTCGAGCTGCCGCCTCAGCGACCAGCGCCGTACGAGCGGCTGCAGCCTCCGCGCCTCGGCCTGAGCCGCGGGATCGTCGATCATTGCCACAAGATAATCAGCACGCGCTTCGGCGGCACTCGCGTATGATTTTTTGCGATAGCCCACGATCTGGCCGCCGGCCTCGTTGCGGCGCTCTTGCAGCGCACCGCGAAGGGGAAGCTTGCAGAGTTAGCCCACACCGCACGGCGCGGCGGCGTCGCCCATGACGATGCACTAACCTTCGCGCAACCAGCCGAAAGGTTCATCGCCGCAAAGACGATCTCGCGCGAAGCGACAACGGTCCATCTCTATTGCCGAACGCTACGCTGCCACGTGCTCCCGGCCATCGGCGCGATTAAGGTTCGCAAGCTCACGGCGAACAGCATCACGAAGATGCTCGGCGAGGCCGTCGATAGATCGCCGCGCAAGAAGACGCGCAGACAAAAGCTCGGACCGAACTCGCAGCGCAGCCTGCGGACGCTCGTGTCGAGCATCCTTGAGTTCGGCATTAAGACGGACGTCGTGGTCCGCAACGTCGCGAAGATGACTGAGGTGCCGGCCTCAGCGCACAAGGAGCACGTCAGGTTCTCGGTCGCCAACGTTGAGGCGTTCATCGGAGCGTCCGCCGGAACGCCGCTCGGGGTGATCGTCGTGACCGCAATCGGCACGGGCCTGCGGCGCGGCGACCTTTGCGGCCTGCGCTGGACCGACGTTAATTTAGAGACAGGCGTCTACACGCTCCAGCGGTCGGCGAAGAACCTCAACGGCAAAGCCATCGTAGGCAAGCTCAAGACCGCGCAGAGTAGGCGCACGGACCACCTGCCGACCTTCGTGTTGACGGCGCTCCGGGAGCACCGCATCGAGCAGATGGAGCGCCATGGCGCTCGGCATCGGACCGCCCGATGGCGGCTTGTGTTCGACGATCCGATGGGCGAGATGCTCGACCCGAACGAACTCAGCGGCGCATTCGGCGCGTTCGTCCGAGCGAAGGGTCTACGGCACGTGAGGCTGCACGATCTGCGGCACGCATACGCGACGCTCGCGTTCGCGGCCAATGTGCTGCTCAAGACGATCAGCGAGTCATTGGGGCACAGCAGCATCGGGACACGTCGAACATCTACGTCGGCTTGGGCGACGCAGCGAAGGCGGAAAAGTCGAATGTCCTCGACGGCTAGCTCGGCGCCGCGGTGGCGAAAGGTCTGCGCTCGGGCACGACCGATGATTAATCCAAGCGCCGCGCGCAGCAGCGTGTGACATTATCGGGGCATGATTGACGGGAGCAGCCTACTGTGCCCGCGCGCTGGTCGGCGCAACCGGCGACACCGTCCAGGATCGCGAAAGCCGCGCTTTTGATATATTTTTTGGGTAGTAGCTTTTTTTGTTTTGGCCGTTGCCGACCGCTTCAGCGTCTGCTTCTTCTTCGCCGTGCGCTTTCTTGATATTTTGCTTTGGCGGTCGCGCGACGATCAGGATTATGTTCGTGAAAGACTTGCTTTATGTCGTCAAACGTAACGTCGAAGCCGACGGCATTAAGTAAATTACTACTTTCATTTGTTCTTCGATACCTCGGGCTTTTTTGTCGATCATCTCAATCATAACCTGACGCATCGTCTTCGGTGGTTTGGGTTTTGGCTTTGGTTCCTTAACCACGACACAGCTATACGTGCAGCCTGACTGAATGCATCTAAGCTGTTCCGGCCCTTGCGAGATGAGCAAGCTGCGGCATCGCGGGCACCGCGAGCGTAAATCGATAAGGAACGTAGGCAAATTGACACATCACTTCGTAGCTGTTGCACAAGCTTGCCGGGGCGGTAGGCTTAGCGGGGCGGCGCAGGTGGTTCGACGGTCGTTGTGGGGATACGGCGCTTCAATACGGATAATGAGGGTTCAGTGACTATCGAGCGTCCCCCCCCCCGCGATCCGAAGCTCTTGGCCTTTCACTCGGAATCCAGAGTGAGCGACAGAAGGGCAAGGCGCTTGCCCGAATGTGTAGACAATGAGTAACTTGGGGAGAGATTCGGCCGCAAACCCGCATGAACAGGACCTGCGTGACCCACAAAAAGGAGAGAGTGGGATTCGAACCCACGGACGGCTCAGCACCGTCTGCGGTTTTCAAGACCGCTGCATTAAACCGCTCTGCCATCTCTCCGGATTTAAGAAATCGCCTCGCCGCACGGTTCTATTCGACATCGTGCGACGACGCCCGATCGCGACCACGTACCTCTTAAGCCGATTTTAGAACTGCTTACGCGTTCCCCTGCGCTGCGCACCGACACGCGCGAGATCGCGGAGCAGCACGTCTCGTGGCCTCCGCGTAAACGTCAGGGGGTTTGAGACACGTCGCGGTTGCCGGCCTGCGGCCCGGTCATCGCGGCGGCGGACTCCGCGCCTTCTTTAAAACGCGCGTGTGATTCGACGACCACATGCCGCGCGGCCGCACCATCGCGCCAGCCCTGCGACGAAGTCTTTTTACCTTCGAGCAGTTTGTAGGTCTCGAAGAAATGCGAGATCGTGCGCAGCACGTGCGGAAAGATTTGCGAGTTGCCGTAAATATCGCGGTATGTCGGCTCCCCGACGGGAACGGCAAGAATTTTCTCGTCGGGTAAGCCTTCGTCGATCATAATCAGGACACCGATCGGCCGAACGACGACGAGGCAGCCGGGAAACGTCGGATTGACCGATAGAATCAAGACATCGAGCGGGTCGCCGTCGCCGGCCAGCGTCTGCGGAACGAAGCCGTAATCGCCGGGATAGTACATCGACGAGTGAAGCGCCCGATCGAGTCGAAAAACGTTGAGCGCCTTGTCGTACTCATATTTATTGCGCGAACCTTGCGGAATTTCGACCACGACGTTGATCACCTCGGGGGAATCGTCGCCGATCGGTAAGTGCAGGTAATTGGTGCGTTCGTCGTCTAGCATTCTGGTGAACCGTCTCAATCGCGCAAAGCCGAGCCGCGCGGGCCTAGGTGGTAGCGCACGGAAACGCCACGTGCCGGGCTCTTCGGCTTGCGCCGTTACGATACTTCCGGACGTCACCCCAAGAGAGCGCCTTCGGAATTGGCCTACTCTACAATAGCCGAACATAACCCGAGCGGCGCGCGTTTGGGTTTTGCGAGCAGAAAAACCGTAGGAATCGAGAGCGCGAAGATGAGACCGCACACGCGGAAGACATAATAGTACGAGGCCATCGTCGCGTTTTGCACGACCATCTCCGACAGCGCCCCGAAGCCGCGGCGCGGCTTTGAGCGCCGTGTAGCATCAGCGCTACCGGACCACTCGCAAGCGTCACGCTACTTGCCATGATAGGCTGCGCGATATCTTCGCGCCGCGTCTGGACGAGCTCGAGAATGGCGATGCCGAGGCTTCCGCCGAGCTGCCGCATCAGCGTGTATAAGCCGGTCGCGTTCGACATGCCGCTGCGCGATATTCCCGAAAGCGCTGCAGTCGTCAGCGGAACGAAGAGAAAACCCAGCGTGAAGCCTTGCATCAAACGCGGCCAAACGCGATCGCGTGCGGCGCTGGGTCTCGGCGCTGCTCGTATCTCCGGCCGCAAATCTGAGCTCGCTGCGCGCCTATCTCGACGCACTCGAGACGGATGCGCAGCTCCGCGAGCGCCGCACGGAACGACAGAGAACGCGCGCCCGCGTCGTTCGTGATTATCTGGTCGCGCTCGACCGTTGCGGAACGGCTCGCATCCCCAAGCCCGAATCCCTAGCAGCAGCGCTGCTCACGCTCATCGACGCGACGCTGCGCTCCGCCGTCACGAGCGGAATCCGTCCCGAGCCAAGCGTCGTCGAAGGTGTGTGCGACGTCTTCGAACGAGCCATCTTTTCCGCTTGCGCAAAGCGCTGAATCACACCGGGCGTTCATGCGAGATTGCAGCCTGTGCCCGGCGTCGCATTTCGTACGCACGCGTTGAACCGCCGTGGCCGGTTCCCGAAGCCTATACGGGAAGCCCGTTCGAATCACGGCGGCATCGGTACCGCAGGACCGCCGCGAGCGCGTCCCCGTCTGAACTAATACGCCGGAGCTTCGTTAGCGCCGGTCCGCCACCGGCTAGCGAGGTTGCCGACCCATGTTCTTCGTCGAGCGGCACACGCGTGCCGAGGTCATCAGCTGCGGGCGAGAGATCGCCCTCGTTTCCGGCCATCCGTTCGCTGCCGTTCTCCGCAATGTCGCACCCGGCACGACGAGGCCAGCCGACTCGCGAGGGCGCGGTTGCGTCTCGACGAGAAAGCGCTCGACGCACCATTCGCGGCGTCCGAAAATATCGCAGAACGGAGCCCGCTTTGCAACCTGGATAAGCTGGTGCACCTCACCTGCCTCGTTGTCAGGCTAGCGGGGGCGCCCCCGTGAAAGACGTCCTTTGCTGCGATTGGTGCGATCACAAGCAAGCCCACCATGGCGCACAGGGGTGTGAGGTGGCGCTGTGCCGCTGTATGTTTACGCGCTCGGACCTCGTCGCCTACTCGCTCGCCCTCGCACTGGAGCAGATCCACACCCATCGGAACGCCTAGTGCTTGCACTAATGCGGCGTCTAACCGGCTCGTGCAGACAATCGAAATGCTTCCGACGCGCGAGGAAGCGTTACGCCGGCTGAGCGACTTCGTGCCGCGTGCCGGTCGCGACTATGCAGCAAATCGTAATTACGATCGCGGACCCGCCGAGCGGTCGAACGTATCGACGCTCGCACCGTACGTGCGCTGCCGGCTGCTGACCGAAGAGGAGATATTGCGTGCGGTGCTCGAGCGCTTTCGCCCGGCGAGCGCGACCAAATTCGTGCAAGAAATCTTCTGGCGAGCGTATTGGAAAGGCTGGCTCGAGTCGCGACCGGCCGTTTGGTCAGATTACCGGCGCGGCCTCGCGTCCCGTCTCGTCGAAGTCGAACGAGATCGCGACCTCGGAATCGAATACGAGGCTGCGGTAGGGGGACGTACGGGCATCGACGCATTCGATGCCTGGGCGCGCGAGTTAATCGAGACCGGTTATCTGCACAATCATGCGCGGATGTGGTTCGCGAGTATTTGGATCTTCACGTTACTGCTGCCGTGGGAACTCGGCGCAGACTTTTTCATCCGCCACTTGGCATGCGGCGATCCGGCTTCCAACACACTTTCGTGGCGCTGGGTGGCCGGACTGCACACGCAGGGAAAGACGTATCTCGCGCGAGCTTCGAATATTCGCCATTATACGGACGAGCGATTCGACGTCGGCGCTCGCCTGCGAACGAGCGCTCCGGCGCTACGCGACCGCGCTTACCCGAGCGGCGCACTGCCGCTGCTCGACCTGCAGCCCTCGGTCGAGGGAGGCGCACTGCTGATCCTGCACGACGACGATGCGGGCAGCGAATCGTTGCCGCTCGCGACCTATGACGTCCGCGCTTCGGTGGCCGTGCTTGCGGCAGCCGGCCGTTCGCCTCAACCGCTGGGAGCACGCGCCGCCGCGTTCGCGCGCGGGGCGCTCGTCGATGCTTTGAGCCGGGCAGCCGGCGGCGGCGCTAACGAGCCGATCGTCGCGGGCGACGACGTGACAGCCGCCGCTATGTCAATCGCCGAGCGAGCGGACGCGGTGCAAGCCAAGGTGGCGTTGACCGGCTTTGCGCCGGTTGGGCCCGTCCGCGACGCACTCGACTCCCTCCGCGCGCCGCTGGCACGGCGAGGCGTCTCGCTCGTCGAAATCGGGCGCCGGTTCGATGCGCTCGCTTGGCCGCACGCGACACGCGGCTACTTCGGTTTACGTCACAAAATTCCGGAAATTTTGCGCGCTCTCGATCTGATCGACGCGAGCGACGCTTAACCGAGCGCGTCTCTCAGCAAAGCCGCATCGGCGCGCGCCCCGCGCCGGCCGCGATAGATGCGCGTGCCGGCCCAAGAACAGGTGTGTCCCAGCGCCACGACGCGGCGCACGACCAGCGCGAACCGAAACGCACGTGCCCCGCAAGCGCAGCGGAAGGCTGCGCGCCGTCGAGCGCCCGCAGTGTCGTGTAACCGTGCCAGCGTCCGCGGAGATCTTCGCTTGCCGCTTTGAGTACGAGCATTGCGGGCGAACCGAGCGTGGCGATCACGCGCGGACGTATTGCCAGCACCTGGTCGCGCAAAAACGCCGCGCACTCCCGGCCGATACGCAGCGCCCGCCGCAACGTGCATGCGGCGGATACGTTGCGACGACACGCCCCATTCGAGCGTAGAGCGCGGCAACGCGCTCGTCGATCATTCGCCATATTCCGAGAGGCTCGGGACACTGAGCGGTTCGTCGAGCGTGGCCGCAAGGGTCGGTGCATCGGGCAAAGGCAAATCTTCATCGAGCGGCCGTTGCAGCGCGATCACGAGGCCGCCGTCCGGCGCGCCGGTAATGCCGCGCAATTCCCACCCGAGCGCACCCAGGAGGGCCAGCGAGGGTTCGATTCCGCCGCCGACGTCGGTCGCGGAGATTGCATGCAGCATGAATTCGAAACGGCCGCGCATATGCGCTCGCTTAGTGACTGAGCACGAGATCCTTTTCCTTCTCGCTACCCGGCGACCATTGACCGAGCGACGCGAGCGAATTCATTCTGGCGCGCTGACCCAGGGCCGCTTGGGCCGCGGCGACGTTCTTTTCATCGCCCTTCCAGAGTTGCAGGGCGGCATGCTGCAGCGCGCGACCGTACGAGAACGTCAGCGGCCACGGAGCGTTGCGCTCGCGCCCGATGACGTTGATCTCATTGAGATGCGCCGTCGCCTCTTCATCTTCTTGACCGCCGGAAAGAAACGCAATGCCCGCCACTGCGGCGGGAACCGTGCGCATGAGCGCGGTGACCGTCAGTTCCGCGACCTCACGTACCGACGCTTTTTTCCCCGACTTCTGCCCCGGCACGACCATGCTCGGCTTGAGAATCATCTCCTCGAAGCGCACGTTCGCGAGCGCGAGCTCCTCGAAAACGTGACGCAGCGTGCGCTCGTGCACGGCGAAACTCTCGTCGAGCGATTGAGCCGCCGTGCCGTCGGAAAGAACTTCCGGTTCGACGATGGGTACGAGACCGCCGGCCTGGCAGATGGCGGCGTAACGGGCGAGCGCGTGCGCGTTCGCATGCAGGCAATCGTCGCTCGGCAATCCGTTCTTCGCATCGATGGCAATCACGGCGCGCCACTTCGCAAACGTGGCGCCCATGCGGACGTATTCGTCGACGCGCTTCGCGAGCCCGTCGAGACCTTCGGTAATCTTCTCATTCGGCAACCCGAGCGGAAGCGGTTGCGTTCCGGTGTCGAGCTTTATGCCGGGATACGAATTGTCGCTCGTGAGTATGTCGACGAAGGATTTGCCGCCCAAACCGTTTTGCCGAATCGTCTCGTCGTAAAGAATGACGCCGCTGAAATACGAACCGAAGCCGGGCGACGTGAAGAGCAAATCGCGATAGGCTTGCCGCATCGCTTCGGTCTGCGCGATTCCGAGCGGTTCGAAACGCTTGTTCGCGGTGCCCGTGCTCTCGTCGGCCGCGAGAATTCCCTTGCCCGGCGCAACCATTCCTTTGGCGACCGTAGCGAGTTGGCTGCTCATGAGGTTGCGTTCTCCTTCAATAAATCGGAAATAGTGAGTCCGTTGATGTGAGAGTCGGATAGGTTGACGAACGACTGAAGGTTATGCATCCCGTCGACCTTCCGGATCGTATCGGTAAGCGATGAAATGATGATCGACTGCGTGTAGGCGCTGCCCCGGACATAGCTCACACCCTCCAGCAGTTCGCCGTCGGTAACGCCCGTCGCTACGAGCATGGCAAGATCGGACTTGCATAGGTCGTCGAGCGTGAGAACGCGATCCGGGTCGAGCCCTTCGCTGATCGCGACCTCGCGTTCGCCTTCGCGCAACCAAAGCCGAGCCTGCATGTCGCCGCCGATGGACTTCACCGCACAGGCCGTAACGACACCCTCGGTCGCGCCGCCGATCCCGATCATCATATCGATCCGATTGCGATCCTGCAGCGCGGCGATGATACCGTTGGCGATGTCGCCGTCTCCAAACAAGCGAACGCGCGCGCCGATCTCGCGCAGTGCCCGCACCTTTTCATCGTTGCGCGGCCGTTCGAGAAGGGCGACGGTTATTTCCGTCACGGGACGCCCCATTGCCTTGGCGACGGCGCGCACGTTCTCTTCGACGCTCGCCTCGATCGAAATAACGCCCCGACACTGCTTGCCGACGATGATCTTATCCATGTACGCGACGTGCGAATGGAAGAGCGAGCCACGCTCGGCTGCGGCTACGACGGCGATTGCGCCGGGACCGCCTTTCGAGGCCAGCGTCGTGCCGTCGATCGGATCGACCGCGATATCGAGCTTCGGTCCGTCGCGCGTACCGATCTGTTCGCCGATATAGAGCATCGGCGCTTCGTCCTTTTCGCCTTCTCCGATAACGACGACGCCGTCGATGTCGACTTCACCGAGAACGCTCCGCATCGCATCGACAGCCGCCTGATCGACCGCGTTCTTATCGCCACGGCCGACGAGCTTACCGGAAACGATCGCAGCGGCTTCCGTCGCGCGAAGAAATTCGAGCTCGACGCGAGCGTCGATGCGGCGTCTCGTCATGACCGTACCATGACCGTACATAGTGCAAACGGCGCTCAAACTCATGCCGGGCGCTGCCGGCGTACCGCCCGAGAAGGGGCCGGGGTCAGGCGTCGAAACGCGGCGCATGCCGACTACAACGGCGCCGCGGCTACGCGAATGCTTTCCGACGCTCGCGGACGCGACGTACCTCGTCTCGCATTCGATGGGAGCGGCCCCGCTCGCAGCGCGCGCGGCGCTGCTGGATTACTGGCAAGCGTGGGAACGCGAGGGGCCTAGCGCTTGGAACGCTTGGCTGCCCGGGATCGAGGCCGTCGCCGACAACTTGGGCCGCATCTTCGGCGCCCCCCCGGGCAGCGTTTCGTTGACTCCGAACGTGTCGCTCGCGATGGCGGCGATCGCGTCGTCGCTCGAACTAACTTCCGACCGTAACGAAATCGTGCTCGAAGAACTGCAGTTTCCGAGCGTCAGCTACGTTTGGAAAGCGTGGGAACGCTTCGGCGCGCGCCTCGTCGTCGTTCCTTCGCACGATCGCCGCTCGATGTCGACGGACCGGCTGTGCAGCGCGATCGGCGAGCGAACCGCTGCAGTCGTTCTTTCGCATGCCGCTTACCAATCAGGAGCCCTTATCGACGTGCCGGCCGTTAGCGCTCGCTGTGGCGAGACCGGGGCGTTGTTCGTCTTAGACACGTACCAGACGACGGGCGTCGTTCCGTACGACGCGACGGCGCTCGGCGTCGACGTTATGACGGGCGGCAGCCATAAATGGCTTTGCGGCGGGCCGGGTTGCGGTTATGTCTACGTCCGTCCGGCGCTGCGCGACCGGCTCGCGCCCGCCGTGACCGGCTGGATGGGGCACGCCGAGCCGTTCGCCTTCGAGCCCGCGCCGATCCGCCTCGCTGCCGGCGCCGCGCGCTGGAACACCGGCACTCCGACGATCCCCGGCTATCTCGCGGCGGCGGCCGGACACGCCGCAATCCTCGCGGTCGGCGTCGCCGCAATCCGCGATCACAACGTCCGGCAGACGACGGCGCTTGCCGAAGGCGCGCTCGCGCGCGGCTTTTCCGTTGCAACACCGCTCGAACCGGCGCGGCGCACCGGCTGGATCGGGATGGATTTTACGGGCGCGGAGCGGGCGAGCGAAGCCCTCGCGGCGCGCCGGATCTTCGTCGACTACCGCCCGGGTTGCGGGATTCGCGTCGGTCCGCATTTCTATACGAGCGACGAAGAGATTGTGGCTTTCTTCGACGCCGTCGACGAGATACGTCGTTAGCGGCGTGGCATGATTGCACAACTCGCGTTTGCAATCACGCTTCCGCGTTGTGTCGTCGCCGACGTCGCGCTCGTTTCGAACCTCGATTCGCGGCACGTTGTGTCGGGAGATTCCTTTACGTTCAAAACCCTCGCGCGGGTGGCCGCAGCGGAATCATTGCCGACGATACCGGCCGGCACGCTCGGGTTCGGCGTCATCGCCTATGCACGGCACGCGGGCGCAAACGGTCAGGCCGGCCGCATCGTCCTGGAACCGCGCTTCCTGCGTCTCGCCGACGGCGTGCACGTCCCGGCGACCGCGGATCCGCATCTCGACGACCAGTTCGTGGAAGGCTCTACGCGCAATGCGCCGAGTATCGACTTCGTGCCCGTCATCGGCATTGCCGTCGGCGCGTACAACGCATTGCACCGCGGTAAAGAAATCGCGATCCGGCCCGGGACGCCGCTACGCGTGGTCTTGGGAGACGATCTGGCGCTCAAACGCTGCTCGGATCCGCCCGCCTCGGACTACTAGCCGGGAGCAGGGTGCGTCACCCGTCAGGCGAGTGCTTCGAGCATCTCCAAATGAACGGCGTCGTTCGTTGCGAGTACGGATCCGCCATCGAGTACGAACGCGCCGCCGTCGATCGCGCTGACGCGGCCGCCCGCTTCCCGGATCAAAAGCGTACCCGCGGCGACATCCCACGGCTTGAGATCGTACTCCCAAAAGGCCTCGAAGCGGCCGTTTGCGACGAAAGCGAGGTCGAGTGCGGCCGAGCCGTCGCGCCGGACGGCTTGAGCGAGACGCGAGAGCCGCGCGAAATTCTCCCCGTTGCGGTCGTAAAGCGCCGGCATGAAGCCCGTGCACACGAGCGCGTCCGCGACGGCCACGATGTCCGTTACGTGGACCCGCGCCGCGTTACACGTCGTACCGCCGCCGCTTTCCGCTGCGTACATCTCATCCAGAACGGGCGCGTAGATTGCCGCAGCGACGACCTGACCCGCGCGCTCGTAGGCGACCGATACGCAGTAGAGCGGGTAACCGTGCGCGTAATTCGTCGTGCCGTCGAGCGGGTCGACGATCCAGCGTTCGTCACTCGTGCCGGCGCGCACGCCGCCCTCCTCACCCAGGATCGTGGCGGCCGGAAACGCCGCTTGCAAACGGGCCACGATCAGTGCCTCGCTCGCCCGATCGGACGCCGTCACGAGATCGCCGCGTAAGCCTTTTTGATCGATCTCGAGCGGCAGATGCGCGCGTTCGAGAAGCAGCGCGCCCGCCTCTCGCGCACTCTCGAGGGCACAACGTAGCGGGTCCACGTGCCTCCCATGCGCGAAGAGCGCGGCGCAATGATCGAACGTCTTCTTACCGCGCTTGAAGCCGCGGTCCTCGCGCTGTGGGCCGGCGCGATGGCCGGCTTCGCATTCGTCTTCGCGCCGATTGCGATTCGGATCGTCCCGCGTATGGACACCTTCGCGGCCCTCATCGCGGCCGTCATTCGCGGCGTCGGCTCGTTCGGTACCGTTTGCGGCACGATCGCTATCCTCGCGGCCGCAGCCCGGGCCCTCATACCCGCAGCGCGTGCGCCGGCACTCGGACGCATCGTGCTCGTCGCAATCGGCCTCGGCGCCGCGTCCTACGAAACCACGACGATCATTCCGCGCATGCAAGCGACGGCCGCGCGCATCCCGGGCGCGATCGACAGCGTACCGAAGGATGATCCGCGCCGCGTTGCCTACGACGCTGAACATAAAACATCGAGCCGCGTCTACGGGCTCGCGTTTCTCTGCGTACTCGGAGCGGTCGTGCTCGCGCCGTTCGGCCGCCGGAGAGAGGCGTAGTCAGATCGCTTTTCAGGACGGCTACCTCTCAGAAATCGTCGGGCGCCGCGTGATACTCGCGGGCGATCCGCTGCGCAGCTCGGCCGGCAAAGTCGTCGATTTCTTCGTCGGCAAACCCGACGATATGTTTCCGCGCATCGACGGCATCGTCGTGCGGACGCGTGCCGGAACGCGCTCCGCACCGATCGGCGACGTGCTCGACGTCGATGACGATGGCGCGCTCGTTCTGCAGTCCGCCCCCGTCGCAGTCCCGATTGCCGATGCCGACGCGCTCTATCTCATCAAGGATCTCTTCGACAAACAGATCGTAGACGTGGACGGCCGTAAGGTCGTGCGCATCAACGATCTCGAAGTCGCCAATACCGGCGGCACGCTGCGCGTGGTGGCCGCCGATATCGGTGTGTCGGGACTATTACGGCGTCTGGGAGCGGGGCGGCTCGCTCCGCAGCTCGTCGATCGCGTTCCGCGGACGCTCATCGCGTGGGACAACGTCGCCCCGATAACCGACCTCAATCCGTCGCGCGTGCAACTCGCCGTCTCCGAATCGCGCCTCTCGCGTCTGCATCCGTCCGAGCTGGCGGAGATCATCTCCGATCTTTCGGCGCAGGATGCGACGCGCGTCGTCAAGTCGCTCGATGACGAAACCGCTGCGGATGCCTTCGAACATCTGGACGCGGACGTGCAGCAGTCGATCATTCGCGATCTCGGGGACGACCGCGCTGCCGACATCATCGAAGAGATGGACTCCGACGACGCCGCGGATCTGCTCGGAGAACTCGACGAAGAGCAACGTGCGGCCTTACTTGCTAAGATCGAAGACCGCGACTACGCCGAACAACTCGAAGAGCTCGTCGAGTACGAACCCGATACGGCGGGCGGCTTGATGACGACGGACTACGTCTGGATCTATCCGCACCGCACGACCGAAGCGACGATCGCGAAGATCCGCGAGCTCGGTCCCGAGTCGGAATTCATCTACTATCTCTACGTTACGGATCCGCATCGCAAGTTGCTCGGCGTCATCTCGCTGCGGACGCTTTTGCTCTCGCTCCCTACCGCCTTCATTCACAAACTCATGGAAAGCGACGTGATCAGCGTCGCTCCGAGCATGAGCGCGGAGGACGTTGCCGCAACGATCGCGCGTTACGATCTGCTCGCCGTTCCGGTCGTCGACGAACACGATCGTATGCTCGGCATCGTCACGGTCGACGACGCGATCGATGCGATACTGCCGGAAAAAGTAGCCAATTCACTGCCTCGCTTCGTCCGGCATCATGGCAAAGAACGCGAACGTGCAACGAGTTGAGTCGCGACGCCCCAAGGTTTGGCGTCAATTTCTCATGCTCTTTTCGATTATCGGTCCGGGCATCATCACCGCCAACGCCGACAACGACGTCGGCGGCATTACGGTCTATTCGCTGGCCGGAGCGCAGTTTGGGTATTCGATGCTGTGGTTGCTCGTGCCCGTAACGGTCGCGCTCATCGTGACGCAAGAAATGTGCGCGCGCATGGGTGCGGTCACGGGCAAGGGTCTGGCCGATTTGATTCGCGAGAATTTCGGAGTGAGGGTCACGGCGGTCGTGCTGCTTCTTTTCGTCGTCGGCGATCTCGGCAACACGGCAGCGGAGTTTGCGGGCATCGCCTCAGCAGCCCCGATCTTGCATGGCTACGTTCACGTCTTCAGCGAGTACTGGTTTACGTTCGCGCTCGTCGTGCTCGCCGCGGTGCTCGTCTACACGACGATCACGCGCGGAAACTATAAAATCGTCGAGCGCGTCTTCTTCGCCTTCTGCATCATCTATCTGGCCTACGTCGTAAGCGGGTTCCTCGTCAGACCCCCGTGGGGAGAGGTTTTGCGCGCGACGGTCGTGCCACACTTCACGCCGACCAGCGCTTATTTGCTCAGCGCGATCGGCGTGATCGGTACGACGATCTCGCCCTGGATGCAATTCTACATTCAATCCGCCGTCGTAGAAAAAGGCGTGAACGTCGAAGATTACCCGTATTCCCGCATCGACGTCATCACGGGCTCGATCATCACGGACATCATCGCCTTCTTCATCATCGTTTCGAGCGCGGCCACCATCTTCGTTGCCAATACGCATTTGGGCCCAGGGCAAAAACCGCTCGATATTACGAGCGCGGGCGACGTTGCGGAGGCCCTGCGGCCGCTCGCCGGAGCGAATGCCTCGCTACTGTTCGCGCTCGGGCTGCTCAACGCGGCCATCTTTACCGCTTCGATCTTGCCGCTTTCGACCGCCTATTACGTCTGCGAGGCGTTCGGGTTCGAATCGGGTGTCGAGCAGCGCTTCTCCCAAGCCCCGATTTTTTACGGGCTCTACCTCGGGATGATCGTCATTGGCGCCGGTTTCGTCGTCATACCGAACGCGCCGCTCCTGGCAACGATCTTCTACTCGCAGGTCCTCAACGGCGTCCTGTTACCGATCGTCCTGGTCCTCATGCTGCTCTTGATCAACAACAAACGCATCATGGGCTCGTACACGAACAAGCTGCTCTTTAACGTGATCGCGTGGGCGACCGTGGGGATCGTCGGCTTGCTGACGGTCGTATCGACCGTTCAGCAGATCGTCCAGACCGTATCGCCGAGCTCGTAAAACGCTCGCCGCAACGCTTGAAGGAGTCACGGTGAGGAGAGGCGCATTGCCGACTTAGGCGTTCCTAATCCGTTGGAAAGAGTCGGCCTTGCTGTTCGTCATTCGTCTGCTCGTCGCCATCCTCGCACTCGCTTTTTGTCCGGTCGCCGCGCTGGCCGACGCCGATGAAGCCCCCACCCAGGCGAACGCCGCTCCGGTCGGGATGCAGCCGCTGCGCGGTCCGATTCCGGCAGCGACGGCCGCTCCGGACGAGTCGCGGCTGGTAGCGCGCGCCGACGGCACGTTCCAAGCCGTACCCGAGATCCAGGGCCGGCGCAAGATCTTCCACATCGTAGCGCGAGAAGCGCCGTGGACGCTCAAACCCGGTCTGACGGTGATGGCCAAAACCTATAACGGCGTCGTTCCCGGTCCGACGCTCGTCGCGAACCAAGGCGACCGCGTCGTCGTCGAGTATCGCAACGACCTCGATATTGCGGACACGATCCACCTCCACGGTATTCATGGCGCCCCGGAGGACATGGATGGCGTGCCGGGTTCGTCACAGGCGCTCGTGCCGCCTCACGGCACGTACCGGTATGCCTTTACGGCGGACCAGGCGGGCACGTTCATCTATCATACGCACGACCGCAAGGCCGTGCTGAACGCCGGTTTGTACGGCGGCATCATCGTCAGGCCGGCGCACCCGCGGCCCGAAGAGCGCGTAAACCGCGATTACCTTGAGATCATTTCCGCCTGGTATATCAACAGCGCGGGCGAAAGCGCGTTTACGCTCAACGGACACAGCTACCCCGCGACCCGCTCCCTCGCCGTGCGCAAAGGCGAACGCATTCGCGTCCGCTGGATCAACATCTCGGCTGAGAACTTCCATACGATGCACACGCACGGGCACAACATGACGCTCATCGCGCGCGACGCCATGCCGCTGGCCACCAAAGACGTCGAGGATACCGTCGAGATCGGACCGGGCCAGCGCGTCGATACGACGATTCTCGCCGATGCCCAGCCGGGCACATGGATGATTCACTGCCACGTTCTCGACCATATCGAAAACGACGCCGGCATGCCGGACGGACTCATTACGTCGTTGCATTATCTCGGTACGCCCGATAAGACGACGGCCATGTACGACGCGATGATGCGGACGATGTCGGGACGCGACACGGTTGCGAACGGTGCACCGGCGCCGAACGCCGGAAAGCTGTCCTTCGGCACGACCGCCATGCTCGGACTGTTTGCGGGGTTCACGATCTTTCTCGGGCTGCCCATCGCGCGCGCGCGCAAACTCAAGCCGGCGGTCGTCAACATCCTCAACGCTTTCGCAATCGGTATTCTCGTGTATCTCGTGATCGAGATTTCGATGAACGCGCTCTTACCGGTCAATCGCGCGCTCTCAGCCTGGCACAGCGGAGCAGCGTTTCCCGTTCTGCTCGTCGCAGCGCTCGCCGGCGGCCTCATCATCGGGCTCGTGGGCCTCGGCGCCGCCTCGACCGCACTCGTGAAACGCACGGCCGGATCCGTCGCCGGGAATCCGCTGGTCTTGGCGGCGATCATCGCGATCGGGATCGGCGCCCACAACTTCGCCGAGGGACTGGCGATCGGTGCTTCTGCGGCTTCCGGCGCGACCGCCGTCGCGGCGGGGCTCATCATCGGCTTCGCGCTGCACAACGCGACCGAAGGCTTCGGCGTAGCCGCGCCGCTCGCGGGCAAAGTCGTGCCGAGTTGGGCCCAGATCGGCCTAGCCGGACTCGTCGCAGGCGGCCCGACGTTCCTGGGCACGATGGTCGGGTACAGCTTCAACTCGCCGACGCTCTCCGTGCTGTTTCTCGCTACGGCGATCGGAGCGCTCGTGTTCGTGATCGGCGAGCTATGGTCCGTGCTCAAGAAAACGGGCGTGACGATAGCCGCCACGTCGATGGTCACCGCCGGCTTCGCGGTCGCCTTCGTAACCGAAATAATCGTCGACCTCAACGGAGGCTAGGATTCGACCTGCGGGTCGAATCCGCCGGGTGGAATGTCGGGCTGACGCCCGACGGCATGCGTGTCACAGAGGGACGAAGGCTGCGGGAGGTTACGGCCGAACGGAGTCAGGCTCGCGCAACACGCATTCCGAGCGAGTAAACGACGACGAAGATGAGCGCTCCCAAGACGAGCATTCCGAGTACGAGAGCCCGCGGCCGTCCACGCCGTTCGAAGACGGTCGCCATCGCGTACGTACCGCCGTTGAGGATCGCGAGAATCCAATGCGCCGCCGGCGGGACCAGTTTCGTCACTCCCCAGACTGCGGCGCCCACGACGATTTGGAGGACCAGCACATACAGCACGAGACGACGAGCCGGCGCCCAAAAGATCGCCGCGATGGAGACGAGCACGAGAAGCGTGCCCAGGCCGTTGTGAACGTTGAGAACGTTGAGAGTCATGTCTGGGGTAGCTTCGCGTGATCGACAGTCCCGTCATGTCGAACGACGAGTTGCTCGAGTTCGCCGAAGGGCTGGCGCGCATAGCGAGCACGGGCGGTGGTCCGAAGGCGCTCGCCGCACATCTCGCGGCCCTGCTCGAGGCGGCCGTGCTCGTCGAAGACGGAGAATGGCGGCACATCGCCTTGGTCGGTGCCGGATCGCGCAGCGTTCCGCCCTCGGCCCGCGACTCGATCGCCGCGGCCGCCAAAGGCGACGGTATCGTCGCTCTGCAAACGCCCGGCGATCCGATCGGTGGCTTCGCCGTGCGCATCCGTTCCGGCGACGTCCCGGCGGGCTGGCTCTCGATGTTTCCGAGTGCGCCGCCGAGCGAAGGACGGCTCGGCGCCCTGCGGCTCGCCGCCGCCGCGATCGGGGTCGAACTTTCGCGCGAAGCCGGCGGCGGCAAAAATCGGCGCAAGTCGTTCTGGGATCGTTTGATCTCGCGCAGCTACGACGATCCGATCGAAGCGCGCGACGACGCGACGGCACGCGGCATCGCGCTGGCGGCGAGCTATGTTGCCGTTGCTATCGAGGCTGAAGGGCTCGAGGAGTCCAGCGCCGCGGCTAAAGTCGGCGATCTGCGCCGCATCGCGCTCGAAACGCTACGCTCGGGCACGGGCGAAATCGTCGTCCTGGAGCGCGGGGGCGGATTCGTCTTCCTTTGTCCGGCGCCGCTCGAAATCGATGCCGCGAACGCTCGCACGGCAGCCACGCTGATTCCGCGTGCGGTAGCCAAGGCTCACTTCAGCGCGAAAATCGTCGGCGGCGTCGGGCGCCCCGCCGAAGCGATCGCCGCCTACCGGACCGTCGAAGAGGCGCGCGAATCGATGTTCATCGCGCGGCGGCTCTTCGGCGGTTCGCGCGTCATGCCGTACGACGATCTCGGCGTGTATCCGCTGCTGCTGCGCGGCGGTACCTCGCATGCGGACCTCGGCGCCTTTTCCGACCGCGTCCTGGCGCCGCTGCGCGCGTATGACGAGAAGCATCAGACCGAACTCATCCGCACCTTACGGCTCTACTTCGACGTCGGACAGAACGTCAAGACGGCGGCCGCGGAGCTGTCGGTGCATCGGCACACGGTGTTCTACCGCTTGCGGCAAATCGCCGAGATCAGCGACCACGATCTCGACTCCGCGCACGACCAACTCACACTGCGAACGGCGATGGCGATCGATGCACTCAATTCTCACGAACGGTAAAGCGACGACGAAACGCGACGTTCTGCGCAGCGCGAAAGAACGCGGCGTCCGCTTCGTTCGCTTATCGTTCGTCGACATTCTCGGCATCAATAAAAACGTAACGGTACCGGTCGGCGAACTAGAACGGGCGATCGAAGGCAAAGTCACCTTCGACGGCGGTTCGATCGACGGCTTCGTACGCGATCAAGAAGCCGACATGATGTTGCTGCCGGACCTGTCCACGTTTGCGGTGTATCCGTGGACCGAAGATGGGTACGTCGAAGCGCGCCTCATCTGCAACATCGCGACGCCCGACGGCGAGCCGTTCGAAGGTTGTCCGCGCACGACGCTCGAGCGCGCGCTCGAAGACGCTCGGGACGTTGCCGCCGGCCTCCAGAGCGGTCTCGAAGTCGAGTTCTATCTCTTGGACGTCGGACCGGACGGCATGCCGCGTACGACCTCGAACGACGTCGGCTCGTATTTCGATATCAACGAGTCGGACCGCGGCGAAACGGGGCGCCTTGCGATCGTCACGGCTCTCGAATCGATGGGGCTCGCCATAGCGAGCGCGCATCACGAGCACGGCCCGGGACAACACGAGATCGATATCAAAGAGATGGGCTTGCTCGCGGCCGCAGACGCGCTCGTTACGACGCGCACGGTCGCCAAACACGTCGCCGCCCGCAACGGCTTGCACGCAACGTTCATGCCGAAGCCCACGGAAGAACTAGCCGGTAGCGGCGTTCACGTGTACTTCGCCTTACCGCGCGACGTCGAGCAAGCTCCGCCCGAACGCGGCGACTTTGCCGAAGAGACGTTATTCGCCATCGGCGGCCTGTTATCGCATGCACCGGCGTTCACCGCAATCTGTAATCCGACGGTCAATTCCTACAAGCGCCTCGTCGCCGCGTGGGACGCGCCGATCTATACCGTCTGGTCGCAGCGTAGCGCGAATTCGCTCGTTCGCGTTCCCTCGCCGCAAGACGGGAAAACGCTCGTCGAAGTTCGCAGCGCCGATCCATCTTGCAATCCGTATCTCGCCTTGACGGTATTGCTCGCAAGCCTCGCGCAGGGCATGCGCAGCCACGTGCTGCCAGGCGACCCGTTCACGGGTTCCACCTACGAACTCGACGAGCGCGAACGAGGCCGGCGCCGCATCCGCACGTTGCCGAAATCGCTACGCCAGGCGCTCGTCGAACTCGACGCGGACCCGGTCATCCGAGGCGCTCTCGGCGATCACATCTATCACGCCTTTCGCGACGCCAAAACGGCCGAATACGAGCGCTATCGGCGCGCGGTACATCCCTGGGAAAGGGACGCCTACCTGCGCATCTACTGACGCGAGGCGCTCGCCGCGGCTTGCGCGGCTGCAGCTCGAAGAAGTTGCCAGGCCACACGCACGTCGGACTCGGTCGTACGCTCGTTGCCGATCGCGAGTCGAACGACGAGTTGTCCGCGCAGTTTCGTGGTTGAGAGAAATGCTTCGCCCGTCGCGTTGACGGCTTCGACGATGCGCGCGTTATGCGTATCGAGCGCATCGCCGCAGCAGCCACCGGGCACGTGGCGGAAGCAGACGACCGAGAGCGGATGCGGCGCGACAATCTCCCATTGCGGTTCTCTTTCGACCCACGCCGCGAACCGTTGTGCGAGGGCAATATGCGAGCGGAGGCGCTCGCGTATTCCGGAGACGCCGAGATGCCGCATGGCGAACCACAGCTTGAGGGCCCGAAAGCGGCGCCCGAGTTGCAATCCGTAATCCATGTAGTTACGAACGCCGTCTTCCGGAGTTGCGAGATAATCCGCGGCTAAACTAAAGGTGCGACGTAAAAGTTCGAGATCGCGCACGTACAGCACGGAGAGATCGATCGGTACGAAGAGCCATTTGTGCGGGTTGACGACGAGCGAGTCGGCGCGCTCGCAGCCGGCGAGCAGCGACCCGAACTCCGGAAGAATTGCCGCCGGGCCCGCATAGGCAGCATCGACATGAAGCCAAACGCCGTGCTGCCGAGCGACGCCCGCAATATCGCTGACCGGATCGCATGCCGTCGACGACGTCGTCCCGACGGTCGCCGCGACACAGAAGGGCCGCAAGCCGCGCGCGCGATCCGCCGCCAGGCACGCGTCGAGGGCATCCGCGCGCATGCGAAACGCCTCGTCGACGGCGACGCGCACGACGTTCTCGCGCCCGACGCCGAGGACGAGCGCCGCTTTCTCGATATGCGAATGCGTGTGCTCGGTAAGATAGAGCCTCAATACCGGAAGGTCGGAACGGCCGCCGATCCCGCGTTCGCGAACTTCCAACCCGAGCGACTCGCGCGCCGCTGCCAAAGCCGTAAAGCCGCTGATCGAGGCCGTATCATACATGATACCGTGCAACCCGGGATCGAGCCCGAGCAAATCCCGCAGCCAGACGAGAACGACTTCCTCGAGCTCCGTTGCCGCGGGGGACGTTCGCCAAAGCATCGCATTGACGTCGAGGGCGGCTGCGAGCGCGTCGGCGATGACGGTGACCGGGGTCGCACTAATGCTGAAGTAGGCGAAAAAGCGGGGGTGATTCCAGTGCGTGATCCCCGGCAGCACCACGCGCTCGAAGTCGTCGAAGATCCGCTCAAAGGGTTCACCGTCTTGAGGCGGCCGCTCCGCGAGCGCTCGCCGAATGTCGCCGGGCCGCACCGTGGAAAGCACCGGGTAACGCTCGGGATCCCGATAGTACTCGTCGATCCAGCGGGCCGCGCGCTCGAACGCGCCGAGCAGCATGCCGTCGCCGGGGGGCTGTGTCACGGTGAACCTCAGTCGGGCTGTATCTCCTCGATTTGGTCGATATAGATCGTGGCGCCTTCGCCCGTCTCGCTCCCGATGTACACGGAGATGGACCGCTCCGTCAAGAGTTCCGTACGCAGCGAGCCGTGATGTTGGCTGCCGTCGCGCAGCGTCAGGCGCACTGGCCGGCCGGCGAAGTCGCGCAACTTCGTAATCAGCATGATGGGCTCCGTCCGACTTCGCATTGCCGATACGACGCCCGTGCGGCGGGCGCGGTTCCGAAGCACGAAGCGCCTCGAGCGACCGGAGTCACCGCCGCCAACGCGAAACACCGCTATCATGGCTCGTACGCGCGCGACGGAGGCATCGCAACTCTGGTGAAATATAGGACGTATCCCGGCACCGCGATCGCGGTCAGTGAAGTCGGCTTCGGGTTGTGGACGACCTCGACCGGCTGGTGGGGCGACTTTACCGACGACCAGGCCGTAGAGTTGATGCACGAAGCGCTCGCGCTTGGCGTGACGCTGTTCGACGCAGCGGACACCTATGGTAACGGGCGTAGCGAAGAGCAACTGGGCCGCGCGTTCGAGAAGCGGCGTTCGGAGGTCGTGTATTCGACGAAGTTCGGTTACGATTTCTATACCTATGCGGGCGAACGAAAGGGGCAGAACGAGATTCCGCACGATTTCTCGCCGCGCTTCGTGCGTTACGCGCTCGAGCAATCGCTCAAGCGACTACGCACGGACGTCATCGACATCTATTCGATCCACAACGCACACTTGAGCGAAATCGAGAACGACGAACTCTTCGCGCTACTCGAGGATTTTGCGAACGAAGGCAAGATCCGCAGTTACGGCGTCGCGCTCGGACCCGCTATCGGCTGGCTCGTCGAAGGCATCGAGTCGGCTCGCAAGCGCAACGTTCCTAGCGTGCAGATGATCTGGAACATGCTCGAGCAATTCCCGGGCGACGAAATGATCGCCGCCGCGTATGCCGCGGACGCGCGTACCGGTTATCAGATTCGCGTTCCGCACTCGAGCGGAATGCTCGAAGGCAGGTATACGCTCGAAACGACCTTTGCGCCGAAAGATCACCGCAGTCACCGTCCGCGCGCATGGCTCGTGAACGGCGTCAAGAAAATCGAAACGTTACGTTTTCTCGAACGCGACGGCCGGACGCTCGGCCAAGCGGCGGTACAATGGTTGCTGGCCGAACCGAAAGTCATGTCCGTGCTGCCGAATATCTACGATCGCGATCAGCTCGTCGAATTCGCCGCGGCACCCGACGCCGCGCCGCTGTCGCCGGGCGAGCTGGCACGCATCGCGGAGCTGGCGAAAACGAATTTCGGCGTCGAAGAGCCGCCCGGAAATTACAAGGGCACGATGTCCTTTGAATCCGTAGCGCAGCGCCCGGGCGCGACGGCGAACGCCTAGCGCTCGCCTTGCAACGCATCCTTACTCAGAGCGCGCCGGCACCGATCGGGCCGTATAATCAAGCGATACGAGCCGGGGACTACCTTTTCTGCAGCGGACAGATTGCGCTCGACCCGGCAACGGGCGAAATCGTCGGCGGGACGGACGCCGGCGCGCAGACGAAACAAGTCATGTCGAACGTCGCTGCGGTATTGTCGGCTGCGGGAGCGTCGTTTTCCCACGTGGTGAAAACGACGATCTTTCTTATCGACATGGACGACTTCGCTACCGTCAACGACGTGTATGGCGCGGCTTTCGGAACGGGGCCGGCGCCCGCGCGCTCGACCGTCGCCGTCGCAGCGTTACCGCGCGGCGTCCGCGTCGAGATCGAAGTGACCGCGTACCTCGGCTGACGCCTTTAGGAGCGCCGGCAGCACCGCTACGAGTGCGTCATGTCTTCGAGCACGACGAACCTATCGAAATCTTCGGCACTCACGTAACCGAGATCGATCGCGGCTTCCTTCAGGGTCGAGTTCTTCTTATGAGCGACTTTCGCAATCTCGGCGGCTTTGTCATACCCGATCTTCGGCGTCAACGCCGTAACGTTCATGAGTGAGCTATTGACGTACTCCGCAATCTTGGCTTCGTTGGCGACGAGCCCCTCGATACAATGCACGCGGAACATCGTGCACGCGTCGCGGAGCAGCGTCGTCGAGTGCAGGAAATTGTAGATCATGACCGGGTTGAAAACGTTGAGTTCGAAATTGCCTTGTGAAGCGCCGAACGAAATCGCCGTGTCGTTTCCGTAGACCTGAACCACGACCATCGTGACCGCTTCACACTGCGTGGGGTTGATCTTGCCGGGCATGATCGAGCTGCCCGGCTCGTTCTCTGGTAGCGAGAGCTCGCCGAGACCCGCGCGCGGACCCGAACCGAGCCAGCGAATATCGTTCGCGATCTTCATGAGCGCCGCCCCGAGTTGCTTGAGCGCTCCCGATGCGTAGACGAAATCGTCGTGTGAGGCAAGGGCGGTGAACTTGTTCGGGTGCGATCGAAACGGCAGCCGGGTCAGCTCCGCAAGCTTGGCCGCCGCGCGCTGCGCAAACTCGGGATGCGCGTTGAGCCCGGTGCCGACGGCCGTGCCGCCGATGGCGAGATCGAAGATATGGGCGAGCGACTCTTCGATTGCAACGACGGCGCGATCGAGCTGTGTCACGTACCCCGAGAATTCTTGCCCGAGCGTCAACGGTGTCGCATCCTGCAAGTGCGTCCGTCCGACTTTCACGATTCCGGCCCACTGTTTCGCCTTGGCATCGAGCGCACCGCGCAACGCCTTCACTGCCGGCAGCATGTCGACGATCGCTTCCGCTGCGGCCATATGCATTGCGGTCGGAAACGTGTCGTTCGACGACTGCGACATATTGACGTGGTCGTTGGGATGGATCGGTTTCTTCGAGCCCATCTCACCGCCGGAAAGCTCGATCGCGCGGTTCGAGATCACCTCGTTGACGTTCATATTCGTTTGGGTTCCCGACCCCGTCTGCCAAACTCGAAGCGGAAAGTGCTCGTGGAGTTTGCCGGCGATGATCTCATCCGCGGCGCGCGATATCAGGGTCGCCTTCTCCTCGTCTAGTTTACCGAGATCGTAGTTGACGAGGGCGGCCGCTTTTTTTAAAGTCGCCATGGCGCGCACGACCTGACGCGGCATCACGTCGCGCGGCGTCGTTCCGTCGCCGATATCGAAATTGAGGAGCGAACGCGCGGCTTGGGCACCGTAGTATTTGCCTGCCGGTACCTGGACCGCCCCCATCGAGTCCGTTTCCGTGCGTGTCGCTTCGTTCGTCGAAGTTGTCGTAGCCATGGAAAATTGTTTCCCGGCGCTCCCGCGCGATTCCACCTCGCTGAAAGTCGCAGCGGTAACGGAGACGTAAGTCCCCCGCAGATTGTAACGATTTGGTACGGCAAGCGGTCCGCAACCCCAAGTCCGGAGGCGCGTTTTTCGATCAGCTTGAATGATGGGACGTGCGAAACGCGTTGACCAGCGCGGTGCTTGTAGCGTTTTTCGGTGCCTGTGTGACCGTCGTCGCGGCAGCCGCGGTCGATCAGTCCCCTTCACCCAGCCCGACGGCTTCGGCGATTCCCTCCGCGTTTGCCTCGGCCGCCGCATCCGAACCCGGCTCTGCCGGAACCGATGCTGCTTCGCCTGCTCCGCAAGCCGACGATACGACGGCCGCAGCGCGCGCGAAAGAGTGGCTCGGACGGCTGCAAAAGGGTCAGCTCGATCGAACCCAGCTCACGCCCGATCTGAGCGCCGGTTTGCAGGATGCAACGGTGCAGGCTCTCTCGAAGCAACTCAGTCCCCTTGGCGCGCCGCAGCGTATCGTCTTGCGGACCAAGCACCAGCTAGCCGGCGTTACGACCTGGACATTCCGCGTCAGCTGGCCGGACCAAACCCTCGATTACACCTTCGGTGTTGAGAACGTGACCGGTCGCATCTCCGCGCTATACCTGCGGCCCGGTTCGCCCGCCTAACCCGCTGGGGCCGCCCTCAATGCGCGCTGACCGAGGGCGCATACGCGGACGCGATGAGTGCGGCGAACTTTTGCTCGACGACGCGGCGTTTTACTTTCATCGTCGGTGAAAGCTCGCCGTCTTCGACCGTGAGATCGCGTGGCAAAAGCGCTATACGGCGAATCTGCTCGAACGTCGCAAGGTCGGCGGTCTTCTCCTTCACCTCGCGCAGCATGAGCTCGAGAACGTCGCTGCGGGCGACGAGAGCAGCGTTCGATTCGTCGGGCGCAATCTCGAGTTGTTTACGAACCAACTTCCAGTCCGGGCAGACGAGCGCGATGGGGAACGGGCGTCCGTCGCCGACGATGAAGCACTGACCGATATAGATCGAGCGCTTGAGCGCGGATTCGACTCGACTCGGAGCGATATATTTGCCACCGGACGTTTTGATCAACTCTTTCTTTCGGTCGGTTATATAGAGGAAGCCGTCCGCGTCGAAATTCCCGACGTCACCCGTCTTAAACCAGCCGTCTTCCGTAAACGGGTCCTCGGCGGGAAGATTGTAGTAGCCCTTCATGACGCTCGGGCCTCGCGCCAGGATTTCCCCGTCATCCGCAATGCGAAGCTCGACCCCCGGAATCGGTTTGCCGACGCTGCCGTATCGCGCAGCCCCCGCTCGACTCGACGTGAGCACGGGCGAAGTTTCCGTTAAACCGTAACCCTCCATGATCGACAAGCCTATTCCGGCAAACGTGAGCGCGATGTCGCGATGCAGCGGAGCGCTCCCCGACACGATCGACGCAATGCGGTCGAGGCCAGCGGCGGGCTTAATTTTCGAAAGCACGAGTCGCTGCGCGACGGCATACTGCAGCGGTAGCATGGGTGAGCTCTTGCGGCTCTCGACCGTCGCGGCGCAATAGTCATGCCCGACCTGGAGTGCCCACGGAACGAGCTTGGCGCGTACGCCGCCGCCGGCAACGGCCTTGCCGACGATCCCCGCAAGTATGCGCTCGAACATGCGCGGCACGAAAGCCAAGAACTTCGGCCGGACCGATTTCAAATCTTCGATGAGAAACTCCGGTGTCGAGACGTGGATCTCGGCTCGCCGGAGGAGATAGCCGAGGATGTTGTTGTGCTCGTAGATGTGGGCGAACGGTAAAACCGATAGAACCGGATAGCCCGGCTCCTCCAAGAGCCCGCCCCGAGAATACTCTGACGAAGCGTGCGCGTTCGAAACGATATTGCTATTGAGCAACATGACGCCCTTCGGATGACCGGTCGTCCCGGACGTGTAGATCAGAACTGCGAGGTCGTGCGACCCGATGCCGGCGGCGAACGAAGAGCGTACTTCGGCGGGCGCCGCATCCACTGTAGCGCTCGCTTCAAATGCCCCAAGCGAATTCTCGCCCACGCCGTCGAAGTGAATGAGCCGTGGCGCCGACGGGCAGTCGGCCCGAATGCGGCCGGCGGCGGCGGACGTCTCGACGAATGCGAGCTTGGCGGCACTATCTTTAAAGATGTAGTCGGTTTGATCGTGGGCGAGAGTAGCGAAAATGGGGACGACGACGCAACCGGCGTAATGGATGCCGAAGTTGACGGCGAGCCAATCGACACTGTTGTTCGCGATGAGCACCACGCGATCGCCCTGCCGGGCGCCCGCGGCGCGCAATGCGCTCGCGATGGCTGCGGCCCGCTCGCGCATGCGTGTCGAAGATGTGTAACGCCACTGCGCAGCGCCGAGTCGCTCGCCGAAGGCGCGGTCGCGCGGTTCGGTCAGCGCGGTCTCGATCAACTCGGAAACAAGCATCAGCCTAGATTTGGACGCGACGGCCATTTTCGCTGCGAAGTGACAGAAAAATCTTCCGGGTGCAACCGCACGCTCATTCGGGAGGAGTTCTGCCACCACGGCCGCCGGGTCGCGCTCACCGGAATATATTCGGGGGTCCCCGCAGGAGCGGCGACAGGTGCCGGTGTCGAGCGGCGAATACGTCCGTAGCCTTACGATTTGGAGAGTTCGATGCTGGAAACAAAGCCTCGCCCGACCTCACTCGTCAAAGCGGACACGCGCGAGGGAGTGCGAGTCCTAACCCTCGCCAATCCGCCGGTGAACGCCCTATCGATCGAAGTCTCGGGGCTGCTTCTCGGCGAGGTCGAAGCCGCCGAATCGGATGCTGCGGTCGTTGCGGTCGTCATTACGGGTTCGAACGGATTCTTCAGCGGCGGAGCGGACATTAACGATTTCCTGAGCGCTCCCGCGCCCGGCTCGAAGACGATTCGCGACGTCGTCGCGGCCATCGAGCGCAGTAAGAAAACCTACGTCGCTGCAATCGACGGTAACGCGCTCGGCGGCGGGCTCGAAACCGCACTCACGTGTGATTACCGGCTAGCGACGCCCGCGTCGAAGGTCGGTTTACCGGAAATTTTGCTCGGTTTGATTCCGGGTGCCGGCGGCACGCAGCGCCTGCCGCGCTTACTGGCGATGAGAAATCCGCTCAATTACGGCGGCGTTCAGATGGCGCTGCAATTCATGTTGGAGGGTAAGCCGAAAGCCGTCAAAGCGGCCAAAGGTATGGGCATCATCGACGAAATCGTCGAGGGCGATGTCGTTGCGCGCGCGATCGAACTCGCGAAAGAGAAAGCCGGAACGAAAAACCGGATTAGCGAACTCAAAATTCTCGTGCCGCCGCCGATGGTCGCGCTCGCACACGGAATGGTTCCTGACGAAGACAAGGGTGGCTATGCGGCACATCGTTTAATCGACGCGATGGAAGCTGCGTCGGACCTCCAGTTCAAGTTTGGTGTCGCGCGTGAAGCGCGGCTTTTCGATGAGCTCGTCGTCAGTGCGCCGGCACAAGCCGCGATACATCTCTTCTTCGCCGAACGTGAACTCGGCCGCATACCCGGACTCGCGCCCCAGGTGAAACCTAAAGAGATTAAGACCGCCGCCGTCATCGGCGCGGGCACGATGGGAACCGGCATCGCGATGGTGTTCGCGAGCGCCGGTATCCCGGTAGCCGTGATCGACGTTAATCCCGAGCAAGTCGAACGCGGCAGGAAGAACGTCGCCGACACCTACGAGAGCCAGGTCAAGAAGGGCCGCCTCACCGCCGACAAAGCCAAAGAGAGCGTCGACGCCGTTGCCTTCGCGAGCGACTATGCCGATATCGCGGAGGTCGATCTCGTCATCGAAGCCGTGTTCGAATCGATGGCCGTCAAGAAAGAGGTTTTTGCGGCGCTCGATAAAGCCCTCAAGCGCGACGCGATCCTGGCATCGAACACCTCGACGCTCGATATCGATGAGATCGCCCGCGCGACCTCTCGCCCGGAGAAGGTCCTCGGTTTGCATTTCTTCGCACCCGCGAACATCATGCAACTGCTCGAAGTCGTACGCGGCTCGCAGACCTCGCCCGAGACGCTGACGACCGCGATGACGCTCGCGAAGAGGTTAAAGAAAAAAGGCGTGCTTTCCGGCAACGCCTTCGGCTTTATCGGTAATCGGATGCTGTTCGACTACGTACGCGAAGCGTCGTTCCTCGTCGAGGAAGGCGCGACTCCGTGGCAGGTCGACAACGCCATCCGGAACTTCGGCTTTCCCATGGGTCCGTTCGCGATGAGCGATCTCTCCGGAATCGACGTCTTTTACAAGATAAGCCAAGAAGCACCCAAGGTGGATTACCGCGCCTCGGAGATCGCTATCCGCCTCTACGAGCGAGGGCGCTACGGCCAGAAAACGGGCTCGGGTTTCTTTCGATACGAAGCCGGCAATCGAAAGCCCGTCCGTGACGAAGAGGCCGAGCGGATTATGGCGGCGGAATCGGAGCGGCTCGGCATCTCGCGGCGCAGCGACATCGGCGATGAGGAAATCGTCAAGCGGTGTATGTTTGCGCTCGTCAACCAGGGAGCGCATTTACTCGGCGACGGCATCGCGCTGCGGCCGGGCGACGAGGATATCGTCTGGGTCTACGGTTACGGATTTCCATGGTTCCACGGCGGCCCGATGTGGTGGGCCGACAGCCTCGGCGCGCGGACGGTCTACGATCAGATCTCCCTGTGGCAGCGAACGCTCGGCAAACATTGGATACCGGCGCCGAAGCTCAAAGAAGCGGCCGAGACCGGTTCATTCGCCCCCCGCCCCAAGATTGGAAGTCTTAATTAACATGGCAACCGAAGCGGTTATCGTTAGCGGCGCCCGCACCCCGATCGGCAAGGCGTTTCGCGGCGCGTTCAATATGACGCACGGCGCGACGATGGCGGGTCACACGATCAAACACGCGGTGGAACGCTCGGGCGTCGACCCGAACGACATCGAGGATACGGTTATCGGAACCGGTATGCCGGAAGGCGCTACGGGACACAATCTTGCCCGCAACGCAGCCATCCGGGCGGGCTTGCCGATTACGGTCGCCGGTACGACGATCACGCGCTATTGCGCATCCGGCTTGCAAGCGATCTCCACGGCGGCCCAGCGCATCGTGGTCGACGGCGCACCGGCTATGGTCGCCGGCGGCGCCGAGTCGATCAGCCTCGTGCAAAACAATACGAATCTAAAGTTTTTCAGCGAAGAGTGGCTGATGCGTCATCAAGCCGACCTCTTCATGCCGATGATCGAAACGGCCGATCTCGTCGCTACGCGCTACGGTGTCACGCGCGAAGCACAAGATTCATACGCGTTGCAAAGCCAGGAACGGACCGCCGCGGCACAACACGCGGGACGCTTCGATGACGAGATCGTGCCGCTGCCCGCCTATAAATATGAAGAAGAGAAGGCGACGGGCGCGGTGCGCGAGCTCATGTATACGCTCGGCAAGGATGAGGGAAATCGCGAAGATACGACGCTCGAGGGGCTAGCCAAATTAAAAAGCGCGAGTTTTCTCAACCCGAAATCTCCGATTACGGCGGGGAACGCATCGCAACTCTCCGACGGTGCGGCTGCCGTCGTGCTGACGAGTTATGATTACGCAGAAAAACACGACCTGAAGCCGCTCGCGTACTATCGCGGCATGGCCGTTGCCGGCCTCAAACCCGATGAGATGGGCATCGGTCCGGTTTTTGCGATTCCGAAGTTGCTCGAACGACACAACCTAACGGTGGACGACATCGACCTGTGGGAGCTCAACGAAGCCTTTGCGGTCCAAACGCTGTACTGCCGCGACCGGCTGCACATCGACAATGACAAGTTCAACGTCGACGGCGGCGCGATTTCAATCGGCCACCCCTACGGGATGAGCGGCGCGCGCATGACCATTCACGGCATCCTCGAGGGACGCCGCCGCAAGGCCAAATGGCTCGTCGTCACGATGTGTATCGGCGGCGGTATGGGCGCCGCCGGACTCTTCGAATTGATCGGCGATTGAGCCGAGGCGCGGACCCCGAAGCCCGAGCGTAGCTTATCGGGTACAGGCGATCAGTTGCCGATAGGAAAACTTACGCAGCGCCGGCACTCTGTATACAAGCCGGTCGATTGCCCGGCAGATGAACGTCAGCATCTTGACTTTGTAGCGGAAAAACTTGGCGTCCACATAGTGAAACACGACGAACTCGGGATGTTCGATTCGCGTGCTCGAAAAATGACGTGTAAAATCTTTGCGTCGCTTCGGAGTTAACGGGTATTCGTCATCCGAACTCCACTTCGAGATTCCGAAACGGCCGCAAAGCGTATCGCGAGCCCACATCAGAATCGGTTATTGCCGCAGTTTTCACGAAACACGGCGCGTCCGCCGAGTGCGAGCACGCGGGCGACTTCCCGCCCAAAATCCCCTGGTTCCAAGTGGTGCACGATGTCCTGCCCGGTGACGCAATCGAAGGTGCCGTCGGCGAATTCGAGCTTCCGCGCCGACATCGTCTGGGCGATCACGCTTTCACCGACGCCTACCAGGGCTGCCCGGCGCTGCGTCAACGCTAACATCTCCGGTGAAATATCGATTGCGAATACCTGCGCACCTCGCTGCGCCAGCAGAACCGACCATAAACCCGACCCGCATCCGGCGTCCAAGACCTTTTTACCGCGCAGGTCCCCGCACAATTCCAATCGTCGCCGGTCGGCATCGTTCAGGTTAACGGCCTGCATCAGCTCGGCATCGGTAACGGTCCGTGCGACACTGTCCCAATGCGCCGCCTCGCGCCGGTCGACATCCACTCTGATTGGAGCGTCCGCTACATCGGCTTCCGGCATTATTGCCTCATCATCGAATCTCAGTGCTGTCTCGAAAGAGTGCTTGGTGCCCGGCGATGACGCCTGCCTCACTCGACCGTGTCAGTAACCAATCTGTGTCATGTTCGCGTAAAGGAAATAGTTAACTTTTGGCATTCGGAACGAGGGTGCTCGGCCCAGCCGCGCTTGCGGCAAAACGCATACGTGCGGATAGCTTCATCCGCCACGCTTGGCCGCAGCCGAATGAGCCGACATGAGGAGATCTTCCGCCGCCACGGGAATTTGAGCGGCTTACTCAAATGCGCCGCGCCTGGAGGTCGGATGGAACCGTCGAAAACTGCTCTCGTTCTCATCGAATATCAGAACGATTTTACGTCGCCCGGCGGAGCGCTACACGACGCGGTTGCGGGCGTCATGCAAACGACGCAGATGCTGCCCAACACGAAACGGACGGTCGAACGCGCGCGCGAACTCGGCGCTACGGTTGCCTTCGTACCCATCACGTTCACCGAAGATTACCACGAGCTTACCGCGACGCCGTACGGGATCCTTAAAGGGGTCGTCGATAGTAAGTCGTTTCGGCAGGGCAGCTGGGGAGCCGAAATCGTCGACGAATTAAGGCCGCAGCCCTCCGACATCGTCGTCGAAGGTAAACGTGGCCTCGACGCGTTCGCCAGCACGAATCTCGACTTCATCTTGCGTAGCCGTGGAATAACCACGCTCGCACTGGCCGGCTTCTTAACGAACTGCTGCGTCGAGTCGACGATGCGTACCGCCTATGAAAAAGGCTACGACGTCATCACGTTGACCGACTGTACCGCGACGTTATCCGAAGACGAACAGCGTTTCGCGGTAGAGAAAAACTTTCCGATGTTTTCCCGGCCGGCTACCCACGAAGCGTTTCTTTCCGATCTTGGGGGAGAGAAAGAGCTCGCAGGCGCCGGACGCGGATACGCTCAGGCGTGAGACTTTGCTTCGCGGTACTCCGCGATGTGCTCGTACACGTGGTCGGGAAACTTTAGATCGCGATAGACGTTGCCGGCGTCCGGATCGCCCGGATCCGGAATGATGGGGAACTCTTGCTGGGCTTGATACTCCATAATCTTGGCCCGCTTCGGCGGGCTGTAATCGGCCTGCTCGACTTGCGCCAGTAACGCACGCGCGTCGTCGCCGGAAAAGTCTTTGTCCTGACGCAAGGCTGCGACAACCTCGTCATTGGTTCCGAAATGGCGGGCGATCATCGCAAATACCAGCCGCCCGTAATGACCGATGTCTTCTCCGCGACCGAGCGCATCGAGCAGGTGAGCCATCATTGAATTCGTGCGAAGTTCTTCGAACATACCGGTCGTCTACCCGAACGTGCGTTCGACCAATCAGCTATTTTACGAGTGGGAGAACGTCGCTCGGTGCCAGCGGATACAAGCCGAGAACGAGCGTGGCGACGGCGCAGATGGCAACGCCGATCCAAGGCAGGTTGCTCGCGGGCGCGCTCATCCGGACGATCGCCGCGCCCGCAGTCCGCGCGTACATCGCGCGCACGATTTTGAAATAAGCGTACACCGAAATCGCGGTTCCGATGATGAGCAGCACGGCGAGCCATGCGTACCCGTTTTCAACGGCCGTCGCGAGGATCAGAATTTTACCGGTGAAGCCGGCCGTCGGCGGCAGTCCGGCGAGGCTCAGCAGAAAGAACGTCATGGCGCCGGCAAGCAGGGGCTGCCGGTAGCCGAGTCCCGCATATGCGGCGAGGTTGGCGCCTTCTTCGTGCTCCCGCGACAAAAGCGCGACGACGGCAAACGCGCCGAGATTCATGAACGTATAGGCACCGAGATAGAAGATCGCATAGCGCAGGCCGAGGGACGAGAGACCGGCCATCGCGACGACGATGTAGCCGAGTTGCGCGATGCCGCTGTACGCCAGTAGCCGCTTGATGTCGCTCTGCGCGAGCGCCGCGACGTTGCCCACGATCATCGAGCAAGCCGCCACGATCCACAGCGGTATGAGAATCGCGTGGGCGGCCTGAGGCGAGAGTGCGGCATACGCGAAGCGGGCTAGAACGGCGAGCGTACCGGCCTTGGTCACCACGCTCATGAAGGCCGTCACGGGCAGCGGTGCGCCTTCATAGACGTCGGGCGTCCACACGTGAAACGGCACGAGGCTGAGCTTGAAGCACAGGCCCACGAGAAAGAGTCCGCAGCCGAGATCGAAGAGCGGGACGCTCGCCACGGGACCCGCGAGCGCTGCCAGCGCGACGCTGCCGGTCGCGCCGAAGAGGAGCGCCATACCGTACAGCATGAATGCGGATGCCGTCGACGACAGGATGAGATATTTCAACGCCGCTTCGCGAGCGGCCGGACGCGGCGCGATGCCGCACAAGCAGTACAGCGCGAGCGAGAGCAGTTCTAATCCGAGAAAGACCGTCATCAAGTTGCCGGCGCCCGCCATGAGCATCGCACCGCTGGCACTCCAGAGCAGCAGCGCGATGGCGCCTGCGGCTTGATCGTCGCGCCCGAGCGTGAAGCCGAGCAGCAATGAAAAGATCGCGGCGACGACCGTGATCTCTTCGAAAACGATTGCGAAACCGCCGCTGATGAACGCTCCGCCGAAGGCCGCGTAGGGGTGGCCCCAAGCTTGCAGTGCGACGACGCCCGCCACGACGAGGCCCGCGACCGCGACCGCGAGCCCCGCACGCCGGCGGACGGCCTTGGGAAGCGTCAGATCGCCCAGCAGCACGACGAGGGCCGCGAAGCCGACGATCGCTTGCGGCGCTACCGCGATCCAGTCGGCGCTCCCGAAGGGAATAACGAGTTGCGGGGTCATTTGAGCCCCCTCCGTTCTGCAGGCCGTCGCTCGGCGACGATATCCCGGGACGGCCGGCTTGCCGAACCGACTTGGGCCGCAGCCGGTCTGCCGACCGCGAGCGCCGTCCGCACGACCGGAGCCGGATCGACGCCGAGCAGGACGATCGCCATGACGAGCGGCGCGAGCGCCCACAATTCGAGCGGCGTCATATCTTCACGCTGCGGCAAATCCTCGAGCTCGGGGCCGTTCATGACGCCTTGCACGACGCGCAGCATGTAGGCGGCTGCGATGACGATCGGCACGAGCGCGAGGACGACCGCCCACAAGTAACCCGCTTGAAAGAGTCCCGTTAAAATTAATATTTCACCCGCGAAACCGCACAACCCCGGTAAGCCGAGAGCGGCGAGCGCGACGATCGTGAGCCCGCCCGCGAGCTTGGGGTTTCGAGCTCCGAGACCGCCCAGACGTGAGAGCAAACGCGTATCTTCCCGCAGCTCGACCTCTCCCATAACGCTGAACAGGCCGGCACTGAAGAGTCCGTGCGCGATCATATAAACGACGGCCCCGGCAAGCGCTACCGCATTGAAGCTAAAGATCGCGAGCACGATCAACCCGAGATGCGAAAGCGATGAATATGCGACGACACGTTTCGTATCGTCTTGCACCAGCGCGGCGAGCGCGCCGTAGAACAGCGCGATCAGGCTGAGTACGAACATCAGCGGCGCGAAGGCGCGCATCGGCCCGGGTAGCAGCACCGAGCCGATGACGATAAAGCCGTAGAGTCCGGCCTTGGATTGGACCGCACTTACGACGGCTGCCATCGGCGCGGGCAAATCGGCATAGGTTTCGGGCATCCACGTGTGGAGCGGCCACACGGGCGTCTTAATCAGAAACGCAAACGCGAATCCGGCAAAAATCCAGAGCGACCACGCATCGGAGATTGCCGCAGGCGGACCGGCCGCTGCGCCAAGCACGTCCGTCGTGCCCTGCTCAACACCGTAGGCAGCCGTTGCGAGCAACAGCGCGAGACCGCCGGTGAGATTGTAAACGAGATAACGCCATGCGGTCGCGGTCGTTTTTGTCGGCGACCACGCCACGAGCGTCAGAAACACCGGGATGAGCATGAGATCCCAAAACAGCGCGAATAACAGCAAATCTCGCGCCACGAAGACGCCGCTCATCGCACCCTGCAAGACGAGCATCTGCGCGACGAAATCGCGCGTACGCGGAACGCGCGCCACCATAAGCGCGCATCCGGTCGAGAGCGTCAGCAGCAGGACGAGCCAAAAGCCGATGCCGCCGAGTCCGACATGAAAATTGGCCGCAAAGGGGCGCGACAGCCAACGCACCGCTTCGTCCGGAGCACCGGCATTCGCGAGCGTCGCAACAAAGCACAGCCAGGCGACGCCGACGCCGATCCACCGCGCCGCTCGTTCTGCCGAACGCGGCACGAGATAGAGAAAGAGCCCCGCGACGATAGGAACGATGACGAGCCCGGCAATCATATGCGCTCCGCCGTCATTTGGCCGCTCCCAAGACGGCGAAATACGCGATGAAACACGCCGTGCCGAAGACGATCGTCAACGCGTACGAGCGGACGAGGCCGTTCTGCAGCGCCCGGAAGACGAAGCCGAGAGCGCCCGCTCCCCATGCGACGTCGTGCACGCCGGCATCGATGACGTGCGGATCGACGACCCGAGAAAACCACGTGCCAAGTGTGACCGCCGGACGCACGATGACGGCCGCGATCGCGGCATCGAAGTAAAAGGCATGGACGAATATCTGCGGCCGGGCGAGCGATTCGCCTCGAATTTTTGCGACCGCGGCGCTCTGCGCGCCGGGCGCGCCGTAGCGCAGGTACGCGACCAACATTCCGAGCGCCACGAGCGCGAGGACGATGGACGTCGAGACGATCTCGGGGAAGGGCACGGAACTCGCCGTGATGGTGTCGTTCTGCGCGAACGACGGCCCGAGGAAGCGCGCCCAAGGGCTTTCCGGGCCGCCGAGCGCGACGTAGCCCGCGAGTACGGCGCATATGCCGAGAATCGCCACGGGCGCGTTCATCAACCACGCGGGCGGAGATGCGTGCGTGATGTCTTCATCGCGGTGCGCGCGGCGGTCGGGCAGAATTCCGAGCTCCGCTTCCGAAAGCTCGCCCCGATACGGCCCGAAGAACGTTAAGAACAGCATCCGGAACATGTAGTATGCGGTGACCCCCGCGGTCAGCGCGCCCGCAACGTAAAGCCCCGGATGATTGCGTTCGAGCATCGCGTAGATGACCGCGTCCTTACTAAAGTACCCGCTGAACCCCGGGAAACCGATGATAGCGAGCGTCCCGGCCAGCATGGCCCAGAACGCAAACGGCATGCGCCGCGCGAGGCCGCCCATGCGACGCACGTCCTGTTCGTCATGCAGCGCGTGGATGATCAGTCCGGCCGTTAAGAACAGCTCGGCTTTAAAAAAGGCATGCGTGAAGAAGTGCAGCACGCCCGCTTGATACGCTCCGACGCCGACGGCCATGATCATATAGCCGATCTGCGACATCGTCGAATAGGCGAGAATGCGTTTGATATCCCACTGCGAGATACCGAGAATAGCCCCGAGCACCATCGTCAGGCCGCCGATGATTCCGACCAGCTCTTGCGCGGGCGGCGACGCGCTCCAGAGCGGCGCGAAACGGGCGATGAGATAGACGCCGGCCGTTACCATCGTTGCGGCATGAATGAGTGCGGACACGGGCGTCGGACCTTCCATCGCGTCCGGCAACCAGGTGTGCAGCGGCACCTGGGCCGACTTCGCCGCGCAGGCGACGAACAGTGCGACGCAGATGACGAAGATGGTAGTCGGTCCGAGCGAGCCCGTACTTGCAAAAATCTTCCCGTACGTAATGGAACCCGTGGTTGCAAAGAGTGCGAACACGGCGAACATGAGACCGATATCGCCGAAGACGTTAATGACGAAGGCTTTGCGTGCGGCTTCTACGGCGGACGGGCGATCGAACCAAAAACCGATCAGAAAATACGATGCAAGCCCGACCAGGCCCCAGCCGACGAGCAGCCCGACGATGTTGTCGGACTCTACGAGCGTCAGCATCGAGAAGACGAAGAAATTCATGTAGGCGAAGAAGCGCGCGGGTGCGCGGTCGTTCCACATGTAGCCGACCGAATAAATGTGGATCAAGCCGCCGACGCCCGTGATCACCAAAACCCACAGCAACGACAGCGGATCGAGCAACAATCCGAGATCGAAGCCCGGCAACCAACGGGTCAGCGGCGCTCGCAGGCCGCCCGGTTCTTGCGCCGCGGAAAACTGCAACAGCGTCAACACGAACGCTGCCAGCACCGTGCCCGAGCCGAGCCAGCCCGCACTACGCCGCAGCTGCGGTCCGAGGGCCCAGATCGCGATCGCGCCGGCGAGCGGGAGCAGCCAGATGGCGTAGAGCATCAGCCGCGCAACCGTGCGACTTCGTCGAGATCGACGTTCTTCGCCCGCCGAAAGACCGCGACTACGATGGCGAGGCCGATCGCAGCCTCGGCCGCGGCTATCGTCACGACGATAAAGACGAAGACGTGGCCGGCGTTGTTTACCCAAGCGCGCGAAAAGGCGATGAGTGCCAGGTTTGCGGCGTTGAACATCAACTCGATCGCCATCAGGACGATCAACGGGTTGCGCCGCAGCACGACACCCGCTACGCCGATGAAAAACATGACGGCGGAGAGCGCGATGTAATTCGAAACGTCGACCGTCACCGCGGGCCCGCTTTCAAGATCGGCTCGCGCTCGGCTGCTTTGGGGGGCCGGTGGCGGCCCAGCGTGGGCTGCGGCGGGGTATCGCCTGCCAGCAGCACGACGCCGATGACCGCGACCATCAAGATGAACGCCGTGACTTCGAACGGCAGCAACTGTACCGTAAAGAGCGCCTTCCCGAAATCGGCGACGCTGCCGAAAACATCCGCGTTCCCGACTGCGCCGAGCGTCGACGTCGCTTCGTGCGCCGGCAGAGCGCCGAACGGATGATGGAGAATGCCGAAGACCAGAAACCCGAAGGCGACCACGGCCGTGACGACGGCCGGTACGACGATCCGCGGCAGCCGGTTCGGGCCTTCCGCGAAGGGCCCGATGGCGCTGGAAAGCAGCGCGATGACGAATACGAACAACATCAAAATCGCGCCGCTATAGACGACGATTTGAATGACTGCGAGAAATTCGGCGTTGAGCGTAAAGTACAGCGCCGCGAGCGCGAGAAAATTCGCGAGCAGCCCGACGACGCTGTAGACCGGGCTCTTCTGCGTCACCGTGAAGATCGCCGAGGCGATCAAGATGGCCGCCAACAGGTAGAAAAGGATCACTGCAACGTCAGTCCTTTGGTCTCCGTTTTTAACTTCGCCCCGTTGAACGTCGCTTCGTAGCCGGTCGCCACATCGACCGTGCTTTTCATCTCTATGACGGCGCCGAGGTCGGCCGGAATGCCGCCCGGGCGTTCGTCGGGAGCGATGCCGACGCCGCCTTCCGCCGGAACGAGCAACCGGTCTTTGCTATAAATAAACGACCCGCGGCGATAGTCCGCCATTTCGAAGCGTGGCGTCAGTACGATCGCGTCGGTCGGACATGCCTCTTCGCACAGGCCGCAGAAAATGCAGCGCAACTCGTCGATCTCGTAACGCGCGGCAAAGCGTTCTCCGGGCGAGCGCCGTTCGGCAGGCGAGTTTTCCGCACCGATGACCGTGATCGCATTTGCCGGGCAGGCGATCGAGCACAGTTCGCAGCCGATGCAGCGCTCCTTGCCGTCAGCGTAACGACGTAACTCGTGCAATCCGTGAAAGCGCGGCGCATGTTGCTTCTTCACGTTGGGATAACTGACCGTCGGTTTTTTTTGAAACGCGAATTGCAGCGTCGTCGCGAACCCGCGGACGAGCGCGAGTACCGCATCCGGTAAGGATTGCACGAATTACCCCGTTATCGCGACGACGGCGGCCGTTACCATCAGATTGAGCGTCGCGACCGGCAGTAAAAACTTCCAACCGAAATTCATGAGACGGTCGTAACGCAATCGCGGCAGCGTCGTCCGCAACCATATGTACATGAAGATGAAGAATCCCGCTTTCAAAACGAACCAGACCAGACCCGGCACGACGGTCAAGCCGAGCGGCGCGTTCCAGCCGCCCAGGAAGAGCAAGGTCGCTATGCACGCGACGGTGATCATGTTGAGATATTCGGCAATGAAGAACAACCCGAATCGCAAGCCCGAGTATTCGGTGTGAAATCCGCCGACGAGCTCGGTTTCCGCTTCGACCAGGTCGAACGGCGCGCGATTGGTCTCGGCGACCGCGGTAATGAGGTAGATGATAAACCCGAGCAATTGCGGCACGATATACCACATCTTGTATTGTGCGTGCACGATGCCGACCAGGGACGTCGTGCCGGCGAGAATCAGCACGCCGATGACCGACATCGTCATCGCGAGCTCGTAACTGATCATCTGCGCCGTCGAGCGCACGCTGCCCAGCAGCGGGAACTTGGAACCCGATGACCAGCCGGCAAGCGATATGCCGTAGACCCCGATCGACGTGATTGCGAAGATGACGAGGATACCCGCGTTGACGTTGCTTGCACCCCAGATGCCGGCGCTCGACTCCGAAAACGGAATGACCGCGAACGCGCCCATCGCGCAGACGAGCGAGATAAAGGGCGCGAGTTTGTAGATGAGCGGGTCGGCAGAACGCGGTGTGAGATCTTCTTTGAACAGCATCTTCACGGCGTCGGCCGCCGGTTGCATCATGCCCCAAGGACCCGTCCGGTTCGGCCCTGGCCGCAGCTGCATCCAGCCCATGATCTTGCGTTCGAAGAGCATGGAATAGGCGAACGTCGTGAGCACGACGACCAGGATGACCGCCGTTTTAATGAGGGCGATGAGCCACCATGGCGCGGCACCCAAAACGTCGCCCGCCTGCGCGAGCACTATACGTGCCCTCCGACGAGCAAGCCCTGCGTCGCGGACACGCGGCGGATCTCGACGCGTTCGCCGTCGCTGAATTCGTTCGCGGGCGCCCCCGGAAGTCCGTCGATCACGCGCACGACGTTCGGTAAGACGCTCTCGTCGAGGCGAATCACGAGCTTGCGAAGCTGCGCGCCGCCCGAAGTCGTCACGCTAATGACGTCGCCGGCGGCAAGCTCGAGCCGCCCGGCGGTTTCGGGGGCGAGGGCGGCCTCCGGAACCGGCCGCAACTCGTGCAGGGCGTCGTCGAAATACACCGTTCCACCGCCCGCAAAAATGTGCGCGGCGACCGCAATGCGCAAGCCGTCCGCATCTGCAGCCGCAAGCGCCCGGCCGTCCGAAAACGAGGCGTCGCCAAAACCGTACGCGGCCTTCGCAACGGGTGCCGTCGCTGTCGCGGAGAGCGCGTCCGGCGCGGAGATAGCGAGTTCGAGCTCGGCCGCGAGCGCAATACACATCTCGCCGTCGGAGAGCGTGCCGCTCGGAGCCGCGTGGCCCGCTGCGACTGCCAGCACGTCGCCTGCGAGGTCGTACACGTGCCCGGTTTTTTCGAAAGCGCCGCGCGCCGGTAACACCAGGTGCGCGAGTCGCGCCGTCTCCGTGAAAAAAAGCTCGCTCGCGACGACGAACGGCACCGCCGCGAGAGCCTCGCGCACGTAACGTTCGCCACGCGGATGATGCAGGACGGGATTAGCGCCGAAGACGGACAACACACGCAACCGGCCAGTGGTGGCCGCCTGCAACATCCCGTCGACGGAGAGCGCTCCCGGGCGCGGCAACAAGCCGAGGTTAGCGGCGCCGAGCGCATTGCCTTGCTCGCCCGCAACGAATCCCAAGACCGCGACGCCCTGCGCCGCGAGCGTTTCCATGACCTCCGCGACGCGCGTGCCGAGCGCCAGATCGATGCCGTCCCAAACGAAAGCGACCCGCTCGGCCCCGGCGGCGGATTCCAGCACGGCGGCGAGCGTCTCGGCATGGAACTCGGCGACGAACGAATTCGCTGCGTGCATGCCGTACGTGACGTAACGCGCTCCATGGCGTAGCACCGCTTTGCGGATGCGCAAGTCGAGTACCGGGGCCGTCTGAGCGGGCGGCCGGCCGATCGCAACGATGACTTGCGCGGATTCGAGATCCGCGTAGCTGCCGCCAAAGCGCCCGGGCGACGCCTGACGTTGCCGCCCGGCGCGCCAATCGATATTTTCTACGCCGAATCCGCGCATCGTCTGCTCGAGCAGAAGGATCTCTTCATTGAGCAGCCGGCCGCCGCCGATGACACCCGTAGCTGCGGGTCCCGCGACACGCAGCTGCTGCGCCCACAGTCCGATCGCTTCGTCCCACTCGATTTGCAACCACTCATCGCCCTGACGCAACAGCGGGCTCGTGATACGCCTGGCATCGGAATAAAAACCGATGTTGTAGCGGCCGCGATCGCATAACCAGCCGTCGGAAACGGCGTCGTCGTCTTCCACCGACATCGTGCGCTGGAGGTTCCCGTAGCGTTCGTCGATGTTGAGCCGGCAGCCGACGGAACATTGCGTGCAGCTCGTCTCGGTACGCGCGTTATCCCACGGGCGCGACTTGAAGCGATACGTCTTCGACGTCAGGGCGCCGACGGGACACAGTTCGGTGACGTTTCCAGAGAAATGGGAAACGTACGGCGCACCGCTCGCGGTCGCGATGACGTCGCGTTGACCGCGGTCTTTGACGACGAGCGAGCGCTCGTTCGTAATGATCTCGTCGAAACGCGAACAGCGTTGACAGACGATGCAGCGTTCGTCATCGAGAACGATCGTCGGGCCGAGATCGATCGCTTTGGGTTTCGACGCTTTCGCATCGAGTAAGCGTGACGAACTCTGACCGTACGCCATCGAGAAATCTTGCAGATCGCACTCGCCGCCCTTATCGCAGATCGGGCAGTCGAGCGGGTGATTGAGCAGCAAGAATTCCATGACGGCGCGCCGTCCGTCTTCGACTTTCTGACCGTACGTGTGCACGACCATGCCTTCGGTTACGGCGGTATTGCAGGCGATCTGCAACTTCGGCATCTTCTCTATTTCGACGAGACAGATGCGGCACAGCCCCGCCGGCCCGAGCTTGGGATGATAACAGTAGACGGGAACGTCCGTATCGACCGTTTTCGCCGCCTCGACGAGCAAGGTTCCGGCAGGCACCGTCAGGTGCGTACCGTCGATCGTGAGGTGTACGTCGCTCTGCAAGATTACGACTCGATCTCGGATGGTGAAGCATCGCTCGCAACCGGTTTCGTGCGGACGCGCCGCCAGCCGAGCACGATCGCGACGATGACGAGCAGTGCGAACACGGCGTACCGCTTTTTCCCGGTCCGCGGAACGCTTTCACTAGCTTCAACGAGCGGCGGCCGGTCCGCGGCGGACATTACGCGCCCACCAACTCGCGGCCGGCTGCGCGGACGTAGTTGCGAAACTGCGCTTCGAAGCGTTGCAGCACGGACGCCAAGAACGGTTCGATCGAATCGCCGAGCGGGCAAAGATTGATTCCCGTCAGCTGATGCGAAACGCTCAGCAGCATGTCGATGTCGGAATGCAGCCCGCCACCGGCGAGAATCCGGTCGAGCGTGACCTCCAGCCAGTGGCCGCCTTCGCGACAGGGGGTGCACTGGCCGCACGACTCGTGCGCGTAGAAGCGCACGAGCGCAAGCGCCGCTTCGACGAAGTTCGTCGTATCGTCGAAAAAGACGATCGCTCCCGAGCCCAGCATCGTGCCGTTCTGTGCCATCGTCTCGAAATCGTACGCGAGGTCGAGGTGCTCCGCGAACAGACACGCAGACGAACCGCCACCCGGTTGCACGGCAACGATCGTTCGTCCGTCGCGCGGACCGCCCGCGATCTCGAGCAGTTCGCGCAGCGGCGTGCCGAGCGGAACTTCGTAATTACCGGGTGACTTGACGTGTCCGCTCACCGAAACGACTTTGTAACCGGGCGACCGCTCCGGGCCCACGCTCGCGAACCACCGGGCACCGTTGCGCAGAATGTGCGGCAACGTTGCGAGCGTCTCGACATTGTTGACGACCGTCGGTTCGCCGTATAAACCTTTGACCGCGGGAAAGGGCGGCTTGAGGCGCGGCTCCCCGCGGCGTCCCTCGAGCGAGTTGAGTAACGCCGTTTCTTCGCCGCAGATATAGGCGCCCGCGCCGCGGTGTACCGTTACCTCGACGCCGTACGACGTGCCGAACAAATTTTGTCCGACGAAGCCCGCTGCGCGAGCCTGCGCGAGGGCCTCGGTAAAGATCTGGTAACCGCGCTCGAACTCGCCGCGAATATAGATGAACGCGTGCCTCGAGCCGATCGCATACGTGCCGATCAACATGCCCTCGAGCACTTGATGCGGCGTCTCCTCGAGCAGCATGTGGTCCTTGAACGTGCCGGGCTCGGCCTCGTCGCAGTTACAGACCATGTAGCGCGGGCGATCGTTTTTCGGCAGGAACGACCACTTGCGTCCGGTCGGAAAACCGGCGCCCCCGCGTCCGCGCAAACCACTGTCGAGCGTGACCTGCGCGATGTTCTCCGGTTGCATCTCGGTCAGCGCGCGCTGCCATTGCACGTACCCGCCGCGCTCGCGATAGATGTCGATGTCGCGCAGATTGACTTCACCGATTCCCTCGGTCAGAATTTTAACGACCGGCATCTAATGCTCGCTCGGCCCGGTCGGGGAAGAGAGGCGCTGCGCCCCGTCGGCGATGAGACGCTCCTTCGTCGGCCGCACGTCGATCGGATGAGGATCCTTCGTCAAGCGTTCGATCATGCCCACACCGGTCGCGTCGCCGAGACCACCCGGATCGTTGGGCAGCGAAACCCCTTGCGCCCCGCCCGACTTCCGGCCCGACTCTTGCTTGACGCGCCAGTCGTGGCCGGGTTGCGCCGACTGCGGTAACGCGGGTACTTCGAACGAGCCCGCGCGCATCGCATCCAACATCGCGTCGACTTTCTCCCTAGTGAGGTCGTAATAGAACTGCAAATTGATCTGCATGCACGGAGCGCGATCGCAAGCTGCCAAACACTCGGCCTCTTCATACGAAAACAAGCCGTCTTCCGTCGTCTGCAGATGCTCGATGCCGAGGCGCGCGCGGAAATGCGCCATGATGTCGCCCGCACCATTGATCAGGCACGACAGGTTCCGGCACGGCTGCAACATGTAACGCCCGACCGGGCGCCGGTGAAAGAGCGTGTAGAACGAAGCGGTCGATTCGACGACCGATAGCGGTTCGTCGATCCACTCGGCCGTCTGCAACATCGCCTCGGGCGAGACCCAGCCCTCAACGTTTTGAAACGCGTGCAGAATGGGCAGCATCGCGCTGCGTTGGCGGCCGGCCGGATAGTGCGCGATCAAACGGCGCGCCTCGGGTTCCACTTGGGCTGCGACGGCAGTGAAATTGCGGGGAGTCGCGACGTCCGCGCTCACCGGTCGACCTCACCGAAGACGGGATCGAGCGAACCGATCATCACGACGACGTCGGCGATGAGATTGCCGGGCGCCATCGCCTTCAACGCCTGCAGATTGTAGAGCGACGGCGGTCGCGTGCGGACGCGGTAGGGGCGATTGTTGCCGTTCGAAACGAGATAGTAGGCGAGCTCGCCGCGCGGTGACTCGATGGCTTGGTAAATGTCGCCCGGTGGCACGCGGAACGATTCGCTGACGATCTTGAAGTGATGGATCAACGCTTCCATGGAAAGCGCGATCGTTTCTTTAGGCGGTGCGGCGATTTTCGGGTTCGCCACCATGATCGGCCCCACGACGTCCAGTTCCTTACGCACCTGCGCGACGATACGCATCGACTCGTCCATCTCGTCGAGCCGCACGAGAAAGCGAGCGTACGCATCGCCCTCGGTCCGCGTCGGAACGTCGAATTGGTAGTTTTCGTAACCGCCGTATGGGAACGCCTTGCGCACGTCGTAGGCGATGCCGCTCGCACGCAGGGCGGGACCGGTAAGGCCCCAGCGGATCGCGTCCTCGGCCTTGACGACGCCGACGTCGATCATCCGGTCGCGCAGGATAGGGTTGTTCTGAAGCAACGTTCGCAATTCGCGCATGCGCTGCGGAAACTTCGCGATGAGCGCGTCGAGCTTACCGAGGAAGCCGTCCGGCACATCGCCGTTGAGTCCGCCGATACGGAAATAATTAGGATGCATGCGCGCGCCGCCCGAGACTTCGATCAGATCGAGAATATCCTCGCGCACGTCGAATGAATAAAAGAACGTCGAGAGCGCACCGAGATCGATGCCGCCCGTACCGAGCCATACGCAGTGCGACGCGATGCGCGACAGTTCGCAGAGCAACACCCGGATCGCGCGCGCGCGCTCGGGAATATCGTCGCGAATGCCGAGCAGCTGCTCGACCGCCAATATGTAGCACAGCGCGTTGCCGAGCGGATTGAGATAATCCATCCGTTCGATCACGGTGCCGGCCTGCGTCCAAAAAAGGTTTTCCGCCGACTTCTCGATGCCCGTATGGAGATAACCGATCTCCATCTCGGCTCGTTCGACGATTTCGCCCGCCACTTCGACGACGATCTGCAGGACGCCGTGCGTCGAGGGATGCTGCGGCCCGAGCGAGAGCGTCATCGAGTTTCCGGAGCGCGCGATCACGTCCATCGACGCCGGAGCGGGCGACGCCGGCGGCTCGGCCCCGGAACCGGGCGGCGCGATCTCGGTACTCACTGTTGCTTCTCCGGCGGCACTTCCTGGCCGCGGGCGCGAGCGATTTGCTTCTGCAACGCCGCCGCAACCTTGCCCGAGGGCGGTGTCCCCGCCGGCACGTTGCTCTTGAGCGCGAACGCGGGCCGCGGCGTCGCTTCGCGCGCCGGGCCGCGCAATGGATAATCCTTGCGCAGCGGATGACCTTCCCAATCGTACGGCATTTGAATGCGCTTGAGATCCGGATGCCCGTCGAAACGAATGCCGAATAAATCGAAAATTTCTCGCTCGGCCCAGTCTGCGTTCGGCCATAGTCCGACGGTCGAGGGCAGCGTCGGGGTCGCGCCGTCGGCCACCCCGACGAGCACGCGAACGCGTCGCGGCCGGCCGATCTCGGCGACCGTCGCAGCCTGCGTGGGAAGCGCGAGCAGATGGTAGGCGACGTCGTAACGAGGCTCGCGCCCGAGATAGTCGACCGCCCCGATATCCAGGAGCATCGAAAAGCCGGCGCTACGCAGCTCGATCAGCTTGGCATGCAACTCGTGCGCAGGGAGGCGCAAGATCTCGGCGTCGTCGAGTTGCGCTCGAACGCCCGGGGGATCGAGCGCAAAACCTGCGATCGACGGCGTTTGGGAACTCGGCACTTCTTTACGCCCGGGCCAGAATTCCGCCGCGGCCGCCCTGGCGAATCTGCTGCTGGATGAGGTTGAGCGCGTACAGCAGACCGTCGGGCGTCGGTGGACAGCCCGGCACGTAGACGTCGACGGGAATGACCGTATCGACGCCCTGTACGATCGCGTAGTTGTCGAACACGCCGCCCGAACTCGCACAGGCGCCCATCGAAATGACCCACTTGGGATCGGCCATCTGATCGTAGAGCCGCTTGATGATCGGGGCCATCTTCTGCGCCACGCGCCCCGACACGATCATGAGATCGGCCTGACGCGGCGAAGCGCGAAAGACTTCCGAGCCGAAGCGCGCGATATCGTAGGTAGCGTTGGTAACGCTCATCATCTCGATCGCGCAGCAAGCGAGGCCCATGGTGAGCGGCCAGACGGACGAACTCTGCGCCCAGCGCGCTACGTCATCCATTTTGCCGAGCAGAAATTGCCCCGGCATCACCTCCACACAAAGCCTCCCTTACGCCAGACGTAAGCGTAGCCGATGCCGAGCACGATGACGAACACGACCATCTCGAGCAGACCATACGTACGCAGCGCGTGCATTTGCACCGCCCAGGGGTAAAACGACGCGACTTCGACGTCGAAGATGACAAACAACATGGCGACCAGGTAAAAGCGAATCGGGAAGCGGCCGGAGACGTCGGAGGTCGGTTCGACGCCGCACTCATACGCGTCCGACTTCGTCGCGCTCGGATGGCGCTGTGCGAGCAGTCCGGGTATCGTGCAGAACGCGACCGATGCGACGAGTGCGACCGCCAGAAATATCGCGACGGGAGCGTAGGGGTTCATGAGCGTGTCACGTTTCGCAAGGGGCGGGGCGGTCCTTCGGCGTGGAGAATGGTGCGCGCGATATGCGCGCTCTGATCGATAGACCGTTCGCCGGCCGCTCCCGTCTCAATGCCCCGCTCGGCGGGCTGCTCGCCGTGGTCGCGCTTTCGACGCTGCTGGGCGCCAAGGGCTGCGATCCGAATTACATCGGCGTCCAAGACTACGGCTCGATCCAGGGAAATGCAGTCGATCAAAAGGGCCGTCCGCTCGCCGGCGCCATCGTCTACGTCGGTTCGCTCGCAACGATTCGCAGCGCTCCGGATGGGGCGTTCCTCTTACCGCACGTCCCCTCGGGCGAGCAGACGGTCAATGCGTCGCTCGGCGGTTACCAGACCGGCTCCGCCACGGTGATCGTCACCAAAGACAAGCAAGTCTCGGCCGGCAATATCGTGCTGACGCAAGTCACCGCGAACCCTTAAGAGCCGACGTTGCGACGCGCTGGCCATGGAGACGGCCGCGTAGAAAGCGTTTCGCATCTTCAATCGGTATCCCGAAACCGATCGACTTTTCTTCATCGAACCGGGACTCGGCCAGCGCGACGACCACGCCCGTGCGCGCATCGAACACCGGGCCGCCGCTCTCTCCGGGAATGATCGGAAGATCCAGTTCGACCGCATCGCGGCGCAAGCTCGAAACCCGGCCGGCGAAAACCGATGTTTTAGTCCCTAACTTTTCGTCCTCGAATGCATCGGGGATCGGAAAACCGGCGACCCCGACGGCCATGCCGGGCTCGAGATCCACGCTGCTCCCGAGCGTCACGACCGGGACGTTGCGTTCGGGCAGGCTTACGAGCGCGAGGTCGTCTTTCGCATCGGAGGCCACGACCCGCGCCCGGACCGTCTTGCCACCGACTAGGGTCGCGCGCAGGTCGCGCGCGCCGGCAACGACATGCTCGACGGTGAGCACTTCGGTGCCCCAGGCACCGCTCGCGATAGCCACGCCGCTGCCGTACGCTTCCTCGAGCCGACGTTTCTTTTTAGGATCGTCGCTCGGAACGTTCAGCGTGAAGAGCACGACGCTCGGCTCGATGCGCTGCACGGTAGCGACGAACGGATCGCCGGGCGCCTGGGGCGGTTGCGCGGGCGCGGCGTGACACCCGGCGAGCAGCAGCGCGCAGAGCAGTGCTGCGGGAACGCCCGGCCCGCGCGTCAAGCCGAGGCTCGCCCGGCGTCCAGTTGCGCGACGATCGCCGCGCGCAACGCGGCGAGTCCTTCGCCCGTGCGCGCGCTGATCGCGATCGCTTCCGGTGGTAACGGCGCGGATTCCGTATCCCGCGCGTCGCTCTTATTGAACGCGAGGATGACGGGTTTGGCCGCAAGATCGAGCTCGCGTAAGATGTCGTCGACGCTCGCGCGTTGGCGGGGCCAATCGGGGTTGGATCCGTCGATGACGTTTACGAGCACGTCCGCGCCGGCAAGCTCTTCGAGGGTCGCGCGAAACGCGTTGACGAGCTCCTGCGGCAATTCCGTAATGAAACCGACCGTGTCTGCCAGGCGCACGAAGCGGTCGGGCGCGAGATAGACCCGCCGTAACGTCGGGTCGAGCGTCGCAAAGGGTTGATCAGCGACGAACGCGCCATCGTCGCCCGCATGCGAGAGCCGGTTCAGTAGCGACGACTTGCCGACGTTCGTATAACCGACGAGCGCGACGAGCGGCGTCGTGCGGGCGGCCGGACGGCGCGTGGCTCGCGAGCGGCTCACCTCCTCGAGTTGTCCGCGCAGCAGCGAAACGCGGTTTTGTATCCGCCGCCGGTCAACCTCGAGTTTCGTTTCGCCGGGCCCGCGCGTACCGACGCCGCCGCCGAGCCGCGAGAGCGCCGCTCCCGCGCCGATGAGATTCGCTTGCGCGTAGCGCAGCTGCGCGAGTTCGACTTGCAACTGCCCTTCGCGGCTGCGCGCTCGCTGCGCGAAAATGTCGAGAATGACCATCGTGCGATCGACGATCGGCAAGGGCACGATCTTTTCGAGATTCGTCCGCTGCCGTGGACGCAGATCGTTGAAAACGAACACTTTGGTTGCCGCCACGTGCTCGGCAAGGGCCGCGATCTCATGGGCTTTACCGCTCCCCACGAGCGTCTTCGCATCGACGTGGTCCAGGCGCTGGACGAGCCGTCCGGCGATCTCCGCTCCGGCCGCGACGATCAAGGCTTCGAACTCGGCGAGTTCGGGTTCGAGCGGACGCACGGGATCGCGCAGATCGACCGCAACGACGAGCGCGCGCTCCGCCGGTGGCGCGGACGAAACGCTACCGCGAGCCATGCGCGTGCAGGCGAGCGATCAGCCAGGCGAGACCTTCGTTATAACGCGGGCCTGGCCGCTCGAGAATGGCGGCATCCTCGAGGACGTACGCATGGCCGTCGCGCACTGCGCGAAGCGCGTTCCAAGGAGCGCGCGCTCGCGCGGCGGCGAATCCGCTCGCGCGGTCGGCGACGATCGCGTCGGGTTGCAGCGCCACGAGCGCCTCCGCACCGAAGCGAGCGTAGGCATCGCGCACGCCCGCGGCATCGATACCGCCGGCCAGTTCGACCAGGTGCGCGATGTATGATCCCTCGCCAACCGTGTAGATCGGCGCGATGCCGAGCACGATGAACGTCCGTACTTTCGGCGCGGCCGGAACGCGCGCGACCAGCTGCGCAGTTCGCGCCCGTAGCGCACGGGCGAGCGCCGACGCTTCCATGCTGCGGCCCGAGAGCTGCCCCAAGCGCCCGAGCGAGGTGAAAAGGTCGTCGAACGAATCGTCCGGCAATAGTTCGACGCGCAAACCCGCTCGCCGCAAGTCGCGAACCAGCAACCCCTGCGCCGGTATGCCGACGACCACACTGGGATGCAGTCGCACGATGCGTTCGGCATCGAGCGAGGCAAACGACGCGACCGCGGGCAATTTCGCCGCCGCCGCCGGACGATCGGTAAACTGCGAAACGCCGACGACCTCCGGGCCTGCACCAATGGCAAAGAGGTCTTCCGTCAGCGACGGCATCAGCGAGACGATGCGCGTAGCGGGCACCCGAGCCGCGGCAGCGGCCGGTAAGACGGCGAGCAGCGCACTCGCAAGCGCGGCTTGAACGGTCCGGAGCGGCATCGCGTACCGTTTCGTGTCGAAAGGCGGCGATGACCTATGCGGGTAAGCGCGCTCGAGTGATTCGCTACGCTCTGCTCGTGACGGCGATGCTCGCGGCGCTGGCTCTCGGGCTTTTCGTCGGCGGTTCGGCCCTCGAGCCCGCGAGCGTTATCGACGCGCTGCTTCACCCGCAGACGGGGAGCGACGGCGCCGCCATCGTGTGGGCGCTCCGCCTGCCGCGCGTCGCGATCGCAGCCTGCGTCGGCGCGGCGCTCGCCGTAGCCGGGATGCTCTTGCAGGCCCTGCTGCGCAACCCGCTCGTCGACCCGTTCCTGACCGGCGTCAGCGCCGGATCGGGAGCCGCAATCGCGCTTGCCGTGGCCGCGGGCGTGGCGACGCCGTTCGTCCCGGGCATCGGCTTCATCGCAGGGCTCGCGACCGCACTGCTCGTCGCGGCACTGGCGCGACGCGGTGCCGGTATCGACCCGCAACGCTTGATCCTGGCCGGCGTGTCGCTGTCGGCGCTCTTCTCTTCTCTCGTGACGCTCGTGCTCTTGAAGCTCGGCCGCACGGACGGCGACGCGATTCTCGCATGGCTCGCGGGCTCGGTCGCATCGCGCGGCTGGGGCGAACTTAGTTCGACCGCTCCAGAACTCGCCCTGGGCTTCGGGCTCGCGGCGCTCGCGGCGCCGTCGCTGAACGCCCTGCGGCTCGGACCTGCCGTCGCGCGGGCCGTCGGGGTCGATATTGCGCGCACGCAGTGGCTCGTGCTCGGCGGGTCGACGCTGCTCGCAGCCGCCGCGGTCACACTTTCGGGAATCGTCGGCTTCGTCGGGTTGATCGTACCGCATCTGGCACGCCGCATCGTCGGCAGTGACGTGCGGGCGACGCTCGTCGCTTCGGCGCTACTCGGCGCGACGCTCGTGCCGCTGGCCGATGCCCTCGCCCGCTCCGTCGCACCGCCCGTCGAGATACCGCTCGGCGTGCTGCTGGCGTTTATCGGCGTGCCGGCCTTTTTGTACCTTTATCTACGCCCGGCCAAAGCGCACGCATGGGGCACGTAGCCGTCTCGGGCCTGCGGCTCGTCGCGGGTACGCGGAGCCTGCTCACGGGTCTGTGCCTCGACGCGCTGCCGGGCGAACTGATTGCGATCGTCGGTCCCAACGGCGCCGGTAAGACGACCCTGTTGCGGGCGCTGGCCGGGTTCGTGCGGCCCGCGGCCGGCCGTATCACCCTCGACGGGAACGACGTCTCGACGCTCGGCCCCATCGCGCGCGCGCGTGCCGTGACGCTCATCGGCAGCGACGCGGAAACCCCGGCCGGTACGACGGTGCGGGAAGTCGTCGCGATGGGCCGTTTTGCGTATCGCCCGTGGTGGCATTGGACGCGGGCGGACGACGACGATCCCGCGGTCGACGCGGCACTGGCGCGCGTCGACTTGCTGCCCTTCGCGGAGCGCAGCTTCGAAACGCTCTCGGCAGGCGAACGGCAGCGCGCGTGGCTCGCGCTCGCGCTCGCGCAAGATGCGCGGCTCGTGCTGCTCGACGAACCGACGGCGCATCTCGACCCTCGGCACGCGCTCGAAATCGCATGCGTGATGCGGGGCATCGCACGCGAAGCGACGACGGCCATCGTCGTCTCTCACGATCTCAACGGTGCGGCGACGATCGCGGACCGCATCGCGGTGCTCGGCGACGGCGCCCTGCTCGCCTTCGCACCACCACATGAAGCGCTCGAGCCGGGCATTCTCGAGCGCGCATTCGGGATCGCATTCGACCGCGTAACGCTCGGCGGCGCGGTCCGCGTGATACCACGCGGATACCGCGCCGCGGGCGCGCTCACTGAAGCTTGAGGATCGTCTCTACGCTAAGCGAGTTCTGATGATTGCGTCCCGGGAGGTTGAGGCCGGCACCGCGATAGGTGAAGTTGTCACCGTCGGAGGCGTCGAGCCGATACTCGGCCCGGATCAGGTACTTCCCGGGCGAGTAACTGAGCGTTGCCGTATTCGATTGCAAACGCTGACGGAAACCGGTCCGGAAAGCATCGACGTCGTGAAACGTCTCTTTGCGCAGCGAAAGGCCGTAGAGCGGGTTGTACTGATAGTTCACATAGCCGGCAATGCCGTTCCAATGCGACGTCGCAAAGACGGGCGTTCCGCTGCCGAGTTGCGTCCCGTTGTCGTAATTGGCGACTAGCGTAAGCGCGCTCGTCGGATGGACGGTGAGAACGCCGTCGTACAGCATACGATTTGTGTAAACCGCCGGAATCACGCCGTTCGGCGTTTGGATCCCGTTAACGGCGAAATCGTTGCCGTTATACGTGTCGAGCGTCAACGCGTAACCGGGCGACGGCGTCAACAGGATGGCGCCCTCGAGCGTTTTCTTCTTACCCGCGAACTTCCAATCGTCCCAACCGTTATTGACGCCGCCGACGACCGACACTTTCGAATTTACGGCGTACGTTACGCGAGCGCCGGTGTGCGTGAACGGCACGGCGTAACCGAATAAGTACGAGCGGCTGAAATTCGAGTTGCCCGTCGCCTCGATGACTTCTGCCCCGGCGAGCGTCTCGAATTTGCCGGCCAGAAAGGTGACCGGGCCGCCCGCGAATTGCAGATACGCTTGCGTGAGATTCGAACCGCTGCGCGTCTGACCGTTCGATGCGATCACGTCGGCGTCGGTCCCGAAGCTGCCCTCGAGTTTCGCTCCGATGGCACCGGCATTCACCGTCAATTGTACGTTCGCGTTCTGCAGGTCGAACGAGTTATTGAAGTCGTTGGCGGGGGCGAGCTGGCGTCCGGAATTCGCGTCGGAAAACGGGCCCGTCGACGTGTCGAACACGCGGCTCGGCGTACCATTAATGAAACGGGCGGCATCCGTATTGCCGACGGCAGAGTAACTGGCGTCGCCATAACCTTGTAAGACGAACATGTGCGGCGGCGCGGACGGCGAGGGCGACGGCGACGGGGCGCCTGACGCGGCGGGCGCCGGTTGCGGTGATGCAGTCGACGTAGCCGGCGTCGGCACGGGCGCAGGGGACGGGGACGCCTGCGCGTAGGCTCCGAGCGGCGCGAACGCGGCCGCCGCAAAGACGAACAGCGCCCCGTAGAGGCGATAGTTGAGCAACGATTCTCCTTCGATGTATGGCGCTGCGCGGACGTCCCCGTCATTTCGGTCGAACGTTCCGCGCGGCAAACCAACGGTCAGTATAAGGTCGCTGCTGCAACGAGGCAATAACCAATTGGCGCAACCGAACGGATGCAAGGCGAGCGACACCTTGACAAAGGTCGAATCGGCCGCTGCTACTTTAATTCGTGTGGCGGTGCGGCGCAGACACGTTCTGTCCGGCGGAATTGTGCTCCAGATGCACGTCGCTCGAAAGCACCCAACCATAGCGGCCGCGGTTGGGCCCGCTCGTCAGGCGAACGCCGACGGCGTCTTCGTCGCCGAGAATGTAACGCGAATGCGCGGCGCGCGGCAGGCAAGCGACGACGCTCGCGGACGTTCCGGGCTCAGTGAGCAGCGTGTGCGTGAAGATCGTGCGCGTGTTGCCCCAATCCCCGGCCGTGTAGTCGACGAGCCGCTCGCGTGAATCCCATAAGAAAACATCCGGGTCGACGGCGTCCGATACGAGCGTCACGCGGCCGCCTGGGACGACGGAGCAAGCCGGAGCGTACGTCGCCCCGGCGGAAGCGAGCGTTACGAGCGCCGCCAGAGCGGACGTCCGCAACCGATCGTTCACGGCGAACCCGGCGACGGTCGTCGAAACGCCGGGGGTTCGACAAGCGCCGTCACCTGCCCGAACATCGGGCCTCCTATTGTATCTGGGTCCGCAAAGGCCCCCTTCACCCGCGCTCGTTTCCGCGCGGAGTGCGGACCGTCGTACCCGAAAGATGATGCGTGGGGACGCTTGATAAGGTTCGTGGAGCGCTACGTCCGCTCAGCGCGTTCGCCGCAATAACGGGCGCCGCCGCGCTGCTCAACCGATCGCTTCGGAGCACGGGTCCCCTGCCGCGCGATCGCATCGGCGGAAAACGGCTGCCGTGGACCTGGCGCGGCTATGAAATTTTCGCGACCGAACTCGGCGAGGGGCCGACGATCGTGCTCGTGCACGGGATCTACGCCGGCGCATCGTCGTTCGAATTCCGCACCCTGACCCCGCTGCTCGCACGTTCGTTCCGCGTCGTCGCTTTCGATCTGCTCGGCTGCGGACTCTCCGAAATGCCCGATCTCGATTACTCGGCTGAACTGTTCATCGAGCAAATCGTCGATGCCGTCGGCCTTTTCTGCGACGGACCGATGACGCTTGTGGGAAGTTCGCTCGGCGGCGCTTACGCGGTGCACGTGGCGCAACGTGCCCCCGACCGGGTGCGGCATCTGGTGACGATCTGTCCGACCGGCGTCGGCGTTCTCTCGCGCGATCCCGTCACGGCGCAGAAGGTCATCCAAGCGGTCTTCCGTTCACCCGTGCTCGGCGAAACGGCATTCAATGCGCTCGCCTCGCGCCCGTCGCTGCGCTATTTTCTGCGCACGCAATCGTACGCGAACGCCCGCAGCATCACGAGCGACGTCGTGGAACATTTTTACGCCTTGACGCATCAGCCCGGCGCGCGCTACGTGCCCGCGCATTTCGTCGGCGGTGCGCTGAACTGCGACGTCGTGCAAGACCTGCCGTTCGTCGAAGCGCCGCTGCTCGTGATATGGGGCCAAGCTGCGTCGCGCACGAATCCGCTGAGCAATGCGAGCGCTTTCGCACGGCTGGCCAAAGCAGCGCGCGTCGAATCCTTTCCGAACTCGAGCTTGCTCCCACACGAAGAAGACGCCGCAGCGGTCGCGTCCGCAATTGCAGCATTCATCGGCAGTAACGGAACGTTAGCGAGCGGGGACCGCGCTACGACCAATCGAAACGGGCCCAGCATGGCGCCGACCGTCGTCCCTAATATTTTCAAGAGTTACGACGTTCGCGGGCTCTATCCCGCGGAAATGAACGAACAACTCGCCTACGGTGTCGGCCGCGCGTTCGTAGAAGAATTACAACTTCGGTCGATCGTCGTCGGGCGCGATATGCGGCCGTCGGGCATTCCGCTATTCGAGGCATTCGCGCGCGGTGCGACGGAGATGGGTGCTGATATCACGGATATCGGTCTGGTTTCGACGGACGGATTGTACTTCGCGGTCGGCAAGTATGGTTTTGCAGGCGGCGTGATGATTACCGCATCGCATAACCCGGCCACGTACAATGGGATGAAGTTCACACGCGACCGGGCGCAGGCGATCTCCCTCGATACGGGCCTTTCTGCAATACGCGACCGGATCGCAAGCGGAACATACGGTCCGCCGGCGGCGACGCCCGGAACAATTTCTAAGCGCGACATTCTCGACGAGTTCGCCGCACACTGCCTGACGTTCGTCGATCCTAAAGCCATCAAGCCGTTCAAGATCGCGATCGACGCCGGCAACGGCATGTCGGGGCTCACGGTACCCTATATCTTCAAGCATCTTTCCTGCGACGTCATTCCGCTCTTCTTCGAACTCGACGGCACCTTCCCCAACCATCCCGCGAGTCCGATCGAACCCGAGAACATGATCGATCTTCAGAAAGCCGTTCTCGAGCACGGTTGCGACCTCGGTGTCGCCTTCGACGGCGACGCCGACCGCATGTTCATCGTCGATGAAAAAGGCGGCCTCGTCGGCGGCGACATCGTCACGGCGCTCGTCGGCATCAATACGCTCAAGCGTTTCCCGGGCGCAAAAATTCTGTATAACCTAATTTGCAGTCGCAGCGTACCGGAAGCGATAGAAAACGCCGGCGGCATTGCGGTGCGTTCGCAAGTCGGACACTCGCTCATCAAAGTTACGATGCGCGAGCAAGACATCGTCTTCGGCGGCGAGCACTCCGGGCATTTTTATTTCCGCGATAACTGGTTTGCCGATTCGGGTATGATCGCGCTCCTGCAGTGTCTGGAGGTCTTCAGCGATGCGGGCAAACCCGTCAGCGAAGTCATCGCGCCGATCGACAAACGTTCGCGTTCGGGAGAGATCAACAGTCACGTGCGCGACATTCCGAAAAAACTCGCCGAGCTCAAAAGCCGCTACAGCGACGCGCAGATCGACGAGCTCGACGGCGTTACGATCGCGTACCCGCACTGGTGGATGAACGTCCGCCCCTCGAATACGGAGCCGCTCCTGCGCCTCAACGTTGAAGGCGACACGCAAGAGCTCATGGAGCGCAACCGCGACGAAGCGCTCGCGATCATCAAGAATTAGGAGTGTGGTTCACGTGGCATTCCGCGCAACGCAGCTGACGGCCGAATGACGCGTCACCTCGACCAGTAGCGGGTCTTCAATGTGTCGCAAATTTCGTTGGCAGCAGTCCGGCGCCGCAAGTACGGATGCGCACTTGCCGCCGATGGCGCGCGGCTGTTGCTGCCCTCGGCTTTGGCGCGCGAGCCCGATCGCGTCTGGAAATTGCAGGCTCACGGCGCGACGACGGCCTCGTCAGCAGGCGTCGCGCCACATCTTTCAGCAATGCCGATGCCGCAAATTGATTCGGGACATGGCTGGCTAGCAGGACTCAGGTGGCTCGTGGCGTTTGGCCAACGGGGGCCCGCAGCGACGAACTTACACTCTGCGCTAGAAAGCGGCGGCGTCGTTTCGAATCTGGGATGCTGATCCGTCACGATGGCGCGGTGGCTTTCCGTCGGTTTCGCTTCGACCCCGGTGCGGTTCTTGAATCGCTCATTTCGAGCGTCACCGCGCCGATAATCCTCATATGGATCGCTCCATTATGCAAACGGCGGCAGGTATCCAATTTTCCGCGCCGGATCTCCGGGCGGAACTCGATCGCATCTCGCATGATTTGACGCGCTTCGACGAGCTCTCGTTCGGACTCATCGTCATGGATCACGATGCAACGGTTCTAGCATATAACCGCGTCGAATCGGAATTCTCGGGCATCAAGCAGCAGCGCATCCTAGGCTTGAATTTCTTCACCGACGTCGCGCCATGCACGAACAACTATCTCGTTTCCGGGCGCTTCGAAAGCGAATCCACCTTAGACGAAACGATCGACTACGTCTTCACCTTGAAAATGCAGCCGACGAAAGTGGCCTTGCGCATGCTTCGAGACGAGCGCTCCCCGCTTCAGTATCTCGCGGTCAGACGGCGCTGAGCGAAGCTGCGTGACGTCCACGGCCGTTGCTGCGGCTCGCGAGCATGAAGATCTGCTCCAGCTCCTCTATCTATGCCCGCTCGCAATCGCGCGCCTCGACGAGCATGGCACGATCGTGCTGATGAACCCGCACGGCACTCAGCTTCTCATGCCGCTTTCTCGCGACGGCGACCCTTCCAACCTTTTTGGTCTTCTCGACCCCTATGCGCCGGAAGTCGGCGAGATGGCACGCCGGTTCGCGGGAGCAACGGGCAAAGTATGCGAGGAACACCGGATCGTCGTTCCGCAAGACGCGCGCCGTCCGGCACAGGCGATCCTTTCGCTTACGCTGCAGAAGGTCGATAGCGATATCTTTGTTGCCGTTCTGGCCGACGTAACGACATCTGCGACTCGAGAACTAAATATTCGCATGAGCGAGGAGCGCCTTCACGCGGTGCTTGACGGTGTGAAAGAATACGCCGTCTGCACGCTTGACCTGCAAGGTTCGATCACCAGTTGGAATCGCGCCGCAGAGCGTCTTGACGGCTTTCGCAACGATGAGGTGATGGGCCGGAACATTGACATGCTTGCCCCTCTCACGGCGCACGGCGTAGGTCCGTTCGCAAAGCGCGTCGAGCACGCGAGGCGGGACGGGTGGCATGAATTTGAGGCGTGGCGGGTGCGGAAGGACGGCTCGCGCTATTGGGCGCATTGCGCGATCTCGACGCTGCAAAAGCGCGAAGACGAGACGATACTCGGATTCTCCGTCATCACGCGGGATACGACAGACACTCGGCGTTCCGAAGACAACCTGCGGCTGCTCGCATCGACGGATCCGCTCACCGGCGCACTGAATCGGCGCGCCTTCTTCGAAGCGGCGAAGCGCGAGGAAGCGCGCTGCCTCAGATCCCACGAGCCGCTGACGATTCTGCTTCTAGACGTCGACCACTTCAAAGCCGTGAACGACACGTACGGACATGAAGCCGGGGACACGGTGTTGCAGCGCATCGTGACCGAGTGCCGAGCTGAGCTCCGCTCGCACGATCTTATTGCGCGTTACGGTGGCGAGGAATTCGCGATCATGCTGACGTCGGGTAGCTCGCCCGAGAACGGATCGGCCGTCGCTGAACGACTTAGAGCGAGGATCGAGCGAATGAGCGTTGCCGGGGCGGACTGCGAGATCAAAGTGACGGTCAGCGTTGGGGCCGCTGAGGAAATCGGTGCGGGCGTCATCATCGAACCGATGCTTCGCGCTGCCGACACAGCCATGTATGCCGGAAAGCGCGAGGGACGAAACCGCGTCGTCGTCGCTCCTAACGCCAGCACCATCATATCGAGCGCGAGTCCCGCATGATGTAAAACGACCGAGCGGATCTGCTTTGAATCGCCAGCAAATCAACACGAGTCATTTCCATAGCAAGCATGTGCAGGCGGCGGCCCAATAGCCGTAGGGCTTCGCGACACGGCGTGGCTAAATAGCCTCAACGTCCTCTGCGATCGCATAGAGCTGCGGCTGCAAGCGAAATTGCGCAAACGCGACGAGCGGCAACGCCTCGTAGAGCGGTCTAGCAAAATAGTAGCCTTGAAACAGCGAAATGCCAGCCTCGAAGAGCCAGCGATACTCATCGGCAGTTTCGACACCTTCGGCAATCACGCCGATCGACAAGCGGCGGCATAGCGAGATCAGACAACGAACGATCTCCTGCCGGCTACGGCTGCTGTCGACGCCGCGAACCAGCTTCATATCGAGCTTGATATAGTCGGGCTTGAAATCGACTAAGAGATTGAAGCCGGCGTACGCGGCGCCGAAATCGTCGATTGCAGTTGAGAATCCTAAGCGTCGGTATGCGCCAACGATCTCCGCCAACCGCCCGTCGTCCGCGACCTTCTCCGATTCGACGATTTCGAATTGTATGCGCTCGATGGGAAACCGCAATTCCGCGGCTGCGCGCAGCGTCGTCTGCAAGCATAGTTCGGGCTGATAGATTGCGTGCGGGAGGAAATTGATGTTGATCCGCGTCGGCATTTGCAGCCGCGTCGCGAGCGTCAAGGCGCGGACGCGGCAGGCTTGGTCGAACCGATAGCGGTTGCCGTCGTTAACTTGGTTGAGTACCCAGCCGGCGGATTGTCCGGCCGTGCCGCGGATCAATGCTTCGTAGGAGAACACCGTCTCTCGACGCGGATCGACGATCGGTTGAAAAGCGAACGAGAAGTCGAGTGCGAGGGCCGGAGCGGTACGGCACTCGCGACACGATGCCCCGCCCGGCTCCGTTGGGTAATTCGGCATTTAATGATTCCCTTTCTGCACAAACACACATCGTGAGCTCACAAAGCTACTCTCCGGTGTATCGGGATCGCGTTGTTCGGCATTAGAAACGTTATCGTCCATTCGGTCAGTGCCGCCAATCTCCAGGAAATGCGTCGCCGCTCACACTTTGAAGAACGGATCCACCGCGCATTCGAACACCGAACGATGCATCCGGGACGACGTTTTAAGCTGACCCTCGTTCCGTCGATGTCCTTCGGTTGGACTTTGCGCCCAACTTCAAAACTCGATTTGGAGCGCGCAATGCGCCGCGAACCTATAGCGTCGCCTTTCCAGCCGCAGTGCGCGTGCTCGCCGCCGGCGACGGTCCATCGCAAACGCGCATCGCTGTAGTCGCTGCTTCCCGTCGCAGAAGTTCAAGTGAACACTATTTCCCGCGAGGCCCGCGCTCGGACGTTTTCGGGACGTCGCTTGCGATAGCTTTTGTTGCGAGCCGGTCATCGCCGGCTTCACAACACGCTAATAGGAGCTAGCCCATGAATAACTTCGTTAAGCCGATCGCTACTGCCTCAAGTTTCGCTTGGCACTCGTCTCTCTCGCCGGCGTTGCGCACGCGGCACCGGCACCGGCGCAGAGTGCCGTACCGGCGTCGTCGGCCGGTGCCCCCTTCACATATACCGCGAGCGGCGTACTCAACATGCTCTCGAACGTCACGAACGGCACGAATACGACCTCGACCGCATCGACGTTCGTCAACGTTCCCGGCATGGTCGCGCTGCTCAAAGTGCCGGCCGGCAAGCGAGCGTATCTCGTAGCGCGCTTTTCGGCCGAATCGGCATGCGCCGGAAACGCCGGCCATTGGTGTTCGGTTCGCATTCTGGTCGACGGTCATGAGATCGCGCCCGCAACCGGTTTCGACTTTGCTTTCGATACGGTCAATGCGGGCGCGCCGAACAACTTCATGTGGCGCGGCGCATCGATGGATCGCTCGTATTTCGCCAGCTCCGGCACGCACACGATCGTCGTTCAGGAAGCGACCACCGACTCGTCACACGGAACGACGTTCTGGCTCGGCGAGCGCAGCTTAACGGTCGAAAGCGCGCTGCTCTAACCTAGTTTGCGCGGTTGCGGGTCGCGACCCGCACCGCGCCGATAGCCGCCGCTTCGTGAGAAGCAGGGACGTTCGCACGCGCTCGGCGAGAACGCACGTGATGCCCGATATCCCGGCCGACCTCGTCGCGTCGCTACACGCGGTCGAGATGCTCCTCGACGACGACGCGCTCCGTTCTTCTGCGGCGTGGGCCGCCGACCTCGAACTCATTCGCGCTACCCGCGAGCGATTGGCACGCCGCTACACGCTAGCCGTCGTAGGCGAATTCTCGAGTGGAAAATCGTATCTCCTCAACGCGCTGCTCGAGCGGACGCGCTACGACGAGCACGGACGCATCGCGGGGTTGCTGGCAACCGATATCAACCCATCGACCGCAACGATCACCGAACTCCGGTACGGCTCGCCCGAGCAGGCCGTCGCGACGTATCCCTCCGGGCGAACCGAGCGGATTCCGATGGACCGCCTGGCGCGCTTCGTCGCGGTCGGCAAAGACGCTGAAGCGGGTGCGCTCCACGCGGCGCTCCTCGAGGACGATACGGCACCGAATTCCGTCGTCGTTACGATCGAGTCGCCTTTCTTGCGCGGCGGCTTCATCGTGGCCGATACGCCCGGCCTTGCGTCGCTCAACCCGGCGCATCGCCGCGCGACGCTGACGTATCTCCCGCGAGCGGACGCCGTGCTGTATCTCATCGATACGCAGCAACCGTTTACCGAGGGAGACGCCTCGTTTCTGGGCCTGATCGGCGAACACGTGCGCACGATCTTTATCGTGCAAACGAAGATCGATCTCTGGCGCATGCGGGAAGAGGACGGCCGGGAAGCTTGGGAAGCGGCTCGCAGCCGGATTGTCTTGCGCGCCGAGCGCTTCGCACCCACGGCCGAAGTCTATTCAGTTTCGGCGCGCGATTATGCGGCGGGTATGCTCGACGCCGATGCGGCGCACATCGAGCGGAGCGGCTTTCCGGCCTTGCTGCGCGGGCTCGAACGCTCGCTCGAGGAACGGGCGCGGCGCGCCCGCGTATGGCGGGCGTCGGCGATCGTCGACGGCATCGTGGCGAAGCTCTCGGCGCGCGTACGCCGCGAAGCCGCGCTCGACGAAACCGGCGTCGAGACGCTGCTCGCAACGCGCGCGCGCGCGGTGGCGGAACTTTTCGACCGCGAGCGGTCGCTCGCGCGCGAGCGCGACGGCGTCTCGCAAGCCGGAGCGGAACGCCGGGGCTGGATCGCTGCGCGCGGTGCCGCTCTCGCGGAGGACGCCGTACGCGCGCTAGGCTCGGCGCTCGACGTGGCGGATATCGAACGGATTCGTGACCGCGGGCGCTTCCACAGCCTCGTCGATGCGACCGTCGCTCCGGTGTGGAACGCGTTCGCGGCCGAACTCGCGGGCGACGTCGCGCGCGAACTCGAGCGGATCGGCAAGAGCCGCACGAACGTACGTCTGATGGACCTCGCCGCTCTGCGGCTTGGCGGCGAACCCGGTACGGGCGCGTGGTCGCGCGACCTGACCCGCGGCATCGCTTCGACCATCGTGCTCGGCGCGATCGGAGGCCCGACAGTTACGTTCGTGCACGGCGTGGCGCGAGCGTTCGCCGCTCACGCGCCCGGTTCGTACATGAAGCGCGAACTCGGCAGCGACCTCTCCGCTACGCTCTTCCCGGCTTTCGAAGGTGAGATCGCAGCCTTCGTCGATGCGCTCGCCGAACGGATCGGCGGCATCTACGAGGACGCCTCGGTCGCGATCGAACGCGAGCGAGGATTTCTGCGCGCGGAGACGCTCGAGCCGATCGACCGCGCGCTCCGGCTGGCGACCGATGCGCTACAGCGCCCTGCTGCGCTCGAGCACCTGGCAACGGTCGCCGCGCAGCTCGCGGAGATCGACGAACGGCAAAATCGCCTCGCGCGGTCGTTTGCGCCACGTGCGTCGCAGCCCGAAGCCGAAGCGGACCGCGCGCACGATGGGCCGCGAGCCGATTTCGATGCCGACGCGTACGATCTGGGCCTGCGGCCGCAGCGCTACCGGGTCGTCATTCTGGGCGCACTACGGCGCGGCAAGTCGAGCCTAATCAACGCGCTTGCGGGCACGCGTCTCTTGTCGGACGACGCGGCGAGCGAAGCGCTCTTTCCGATTCACGTGCGCTACGGCGAGCGCGAGCGGGCGTACGCTCTCGAACGGCAAGGCGAGTGGCGCGACATCTCGCCGAGCGCAGCGATGGCTATGGCGGCGCACTCGCCCGTTCTCATTGAAACGCCGTGGAAGATGCCGCGCGAACTCGTCCTCGTGCATGCGCCCGCGTTCGACTCCGGCAATGAAGAAGCGGAAACGATCGCTCTGGCTGCGGCGCATCATGCAAGCGAAATTCTCGGGCTATTTTCGCGCCAGCTCTCCGAAGGCGAACTCGCGCTCTATAGCCGGGTGGCCGAATTCGGTAAACCGATCCTGCTCGCGCACACGATTGCCGACAACGAAAGCTCGAGCGAGCGGCGTACGGTCGTCGATCTTGCCGGACGTTACGTTCGCGAACGCGGGCTCAACGTGAGCCGCATCTTCACCATTTCGGCGCTGGATTATTTCGAAGCCGCCCAGGCCGGTCGTATGCCCGGAGCCTGGAACGAACTCGCGGCCCTGCGCGACACGCTGCAGGCCCATGCCGAAGAGCATATGCAACGCCTGGCTGCGCGCGAACGAGCGGCAGCCGAGCCGCGGCCTTCACCGGGCGCGGCACCCGGCGACGGCTCCCTCCCCGGCTTGCGCGGTGCGCTCGCGCGCTTGTTCGGACGCAGCAGGTAGTGAGCCGAGGTTCGCTTCCTGCCCATCCCGAAGCCGCTTACGTGCTCCGTTCCTACGTGCTCGGCCCGGCGCAGATAGCGCTCGGTACCGGTGAATCGCTCTACGGCCGTGTGGCTGTGGAGTACGGCCGGGTCGCGCGGATCCTGCCCGGCGACGGCGCAACCGATTTCCAAGTCCCGCCCGGAACCACCATCGCGCCCGGCATGATCGACGTTCATACGAACGGCGCAAACGACGTGCTTTTCAATCGCGATCAGGGCAACGCCGTCGAAGTCGCCTCGCACTCGTATGCAACGCGAGGCTCGACCGGTTTCATCGCGACGATTATGACCGCGCCTTGGGAGTCGATGCTCCACGCGGCGAGCGAGGTTGCCGAAACCGCGCACCAACTCGCGGAACGGCCGGTAAACGGCGCCCGGTGTCTCGGAATTCACTTCGAAGGACCGTTCCTCAATCCGAAGTTTCGCCGCGTTCACCGTCACGATTGGCTGCAACACGCGAGTTTGGATAAAGCGCGCGCGCTCGTCGAGTCGTGCCGGGGCGCGCTCGCGCTCGTCACGATGGCGCCCGAAGTCGAAGGCGTAGACGAAGCCGCACGTTTTTTTTACGATCAAGGTATCGTCTGTTCCGCGGGCCATACGTCGGCACATTACCGCGAGGGACTGCTTGCGATCTCGCTCGGCTTCCGCACGCTGACGCACGCGTTCAACGCCATGCCTCCGCTGGACCATCGCGATCCATCGATTCTCGCTGCATTCATGCAGGACGAGCGCACGACCGTCCAAGCGATTTGCGACGGCTTCCACATCTCGCCCGTCATGATCGACCTCCTCTACCGATCGCTCGGCGACCGCCTCACGCTCGCGACCGACTACATGGCTCCGGCGGGCGCCGGGTACCGCATCGAAGGCGGCGTCATGCGCGCGGAAGACGGGACGATCGCGGGAAGCGCGCTGCACCAAGATAAGGCCGTACGCAATCTCATGTCGTACGCCGCACTGCCGTTCGAACGCGCGATCGTCAATGCGACGGCGACGCCCGCGCGCCTCCTGGGCATCGAGCGCGAGTGCGGTACGCTCGAACCGGGGAAACGCGCCGATCTCGTCATCTGGGATGCGAGCTACGAAATCCTCACGACGATTGTCGGCGGCGAAGCGGTCTATGGAGCGCACTACATCGCCAATAGCCGCAGCGTCGTCTAGTGCTTACACTAGGCAGCGCCGCCTCCGAGATACGCCGCCTGCACGGAGGGGCTGCGCATCAAGTTCGCGGCACTATCTTCGTGAACGATTCTACCGACTTCCAAAACGTAGCCGCGCGCGGCGATCGCCAGGGCTTGGCGCGCATTTTGCTCGATCAGCAAGACGGTCGTCCCCTGCACATTGAGATCGCGGATGATGCGAAATATCGTCTGCACGAGAATCGGCGATAAGCCGAGCGACGGTTCGTCGAGCATCAGGAGTCGCGGTCGCGACATCAGCGCCCGCCCGATCGCGAGCATCTGCTGTTCGCCGCCCGAAAGGGTACCGCTCTTCTGAAGAAGGCGTTCGCGCAGGCGCGGGAACGTCTCCAGCACGCGTTCCAAATCGCCGGCCAGCTCCGCTTTCGAGTGCCGAGTGTACGCGCCGAGCTCGAGATTCTCGCGTACCGTCATGCGTGCGAACACCCGCCGGCCCTCCGGCGAATGCCCGATCCCGCGCCGGACGATATCGTCCGGTGTCGCGCGCGTGATGTCGCGCCCGTCGAAGCGGATGCGCCCGCTCGTCGTACGCAACAATCCGCTCACGGCGCGCAACGTCGTTGTTTTTCCAGCCCCGTTTGCGCCGATCAGCGTAACGATTTCGCCCTCATCAACGCGCAACGTCACCGCTTGCAACGCCCGAATACGACCGTAGTGGGCGTCGACGGCTTCGATTTCGAGCAGCGCCATTAAACGTCCGGCCGTCCCAGATACGCCTCGATGACGCGTTCGTCACGCCGCACGGCTTCAGGCACACCCTCGGCGATCTTTTCGCCGTGGTCGAGCACGGTGACGCGTTCGCTGAGCGTCATGACGAGATTCATGTCGTGCTCGATGAGGAAGATGGTAACGCCCCGCTCGCGAATTCGCCGGATGAGCGTCAAGAGATCGTCTTTTTCGCGCGGATTCATGCCCGCGCCGGGCTCGTCGAGCAGCAGCAGCTTCGGTTCGCTTGCGAGCGCGCGGGCGATCTCGAGCCGGCGCTGGCTGCCGTACGGCAGATTTCGCGCGTAGTCGTTCGCGCCGCGTTCGAGGCCGACGAAGCGCAGTAAGTCGCGCGAGCGCTCCCGCACGCTTCGCTCCTCGGCCCTCTGGCGCGGCGTGTGCACGAGCGAATCGAACATCGAGGCGCGCATGCGGGAATGACGTCCCGTCATCACATTGTCGAGCGCCGACATGAACGCAAACAGCCGAATGTTTTGAAAGGTGCGCGCGATACCGCCTGCCGCGATGCAGTCGGTCCGCATTCCGGTGAGCGACTTGCCCTCGAGTTCGATCGCTCCGGCGGTGGGCGGATAGATGCCCGTGATAAGATTGAACACGGTCGATTTGCCGGCGCCGTTGGGACCGATCATGGCGACGATACTGCCGGCTGCGATCTCGAACGAGAGGTCGTTGACCGCCACCAGACCGCCGAAGGTTCGCCGCACGCGGTCGAGCCGAAAGAACGCGCTCAAACCGCGCGGCTGCCTTCGTATTCGGCCTGCTCTTGGGCGGCGAGCGCCGGATCTGCAAGCGGTTCGTGCAACTCTGCCTTACGTTGCCGGCTCGGAATGAGTCCTTCGGGACGAAACAACATCATCGCGACGAGAATAACGCCGTAGAGCATGAAGCGGTAATTTGTGAAGTCGATGTTGACGAAGCCCAGATTGTGCGCGATGTTGGTCGATTGCGGCAGCAAGAAACTGTTGACGAACGATAGGACGAAGCTGCCGACGATGACGCCTGCGATATTCCCCATGCCCCCCAGCACCAGCATCGAGAGCACGAGCACGCTGACGTTGAATTGAAATTGATCGGGAGAGACGAGATCGAGCTTCGCCGCGTACGCGACGCCCGCTACGCCGCTGAACGAAGCGCCGAGCGCAAAGGCGGCGAGTTTCGCGGCCGTCGTGTTGATGCCCATATGGCGCGCGGCGAGTTCGTCTTCGCGAATCGCCATCCAGGCGCGTCCGAGCCGGCTAAACTGTAGATTGCGTGCAGCCAAAATGCCGAGGCCGATGAGTACGAGCAGAACGTAATAGTACGGAGTCGCCGAGAAGCCGAAGCGATGGCCGAAGAGCGACGGCTGGTCGAGCGAGCTGATGCCGTTTGGCCCGTTCGTGTATTGCGCCAGATTGAGAAACGTCTGCGGCACGATCTCGCCGAAGCCGAGCGTGACGATCGCGAGATAATCGCCGCGCAAGCGCAGCGTCGGCGCGCCGAGCAGAATGCCGAAGAGCGCTGCGATCGCGGCCGCGACGAACAGCATGACCCAAAACGGAACGTGCAGATTGAACTGCTGGCTCGCAAGCATCGCATAGCTATACGAACCGATGGCAAAGAAAGCCGCATACCCGAGATCGAGCAAACCTGCGAACCCGACGACGATATTGAGTCCGAGCGCGAGCAAGATGAAAGCGCCCGCGTTCGCGAGAAAATCAACATGCGAGTTATTGCGGTCGAGATATGGATAGGCCACCAGCACGAACGCGAGCGCGACGAGGAGAACGCGCTGCGGCAGCGGTGCGTTCGCGATGCGAAAGCCGCGCACGGACCTAGTGTTACACCTTGTCGGGGAGTGACTCCCCGAGCAGGCCCGAGGGGCGGAAGATCAGCACGAGCACGAGCACGGAGAACACGACGACGTTCGACCATTGCGCGCCCTGCGGAATGTATTGCGTCGCGATCGCTTCGATGAGGCCGATCAGAAAGCCGCCGAGCATGGCACCCACGATATTTCCGATACCGCCGAGTACGGCCGCCGTAAACGCCTTGAGACCAGCCTCGAACCCGTTGAAGAACCATGTCGTTCCGTAATACACACCGCTGATGAAGCCGGCCGCTCCCGCGAGCGCGCTTCCGATGAGAAACGTCACCGCAATCGTCGTGTTGACGTTGATGCCCATCAATTGCGCTGCGTCGCGGTCCTGGGCCGTCGCGCGCATCGCTTTGCCGATCTTCGTCTTGGAAATGAATGCCTGCAACGCCACCATCATGACGATCGCGAGTCCGATTACGAGCCCCTGTTTCGTAGAAATCTCGACCCCGCCGAGCGTAACCGACGGATTGGGGATGATCTGCGGAAATGGAACGGGCGATGGCCCCCGCCAAAGTTGCATCACGTTTTCGAGAATGAACGACATGCCGATCGCGGTAATGAGCGGTGCGAGCCGCGGTGCGCCGCGCAAGCGGCGATACGCGAGCCGCTCGATGAGGACACCCACGATGCCGCACAGCAGCATCGATCCCAGGATCGACACGAGCACGACACCCAGCAGCGCTGGCCCGTGTACTTCACTCGAGACGCCCAGCGCCGTTAGGATCGCGAGCGAAAAGAATGTCCCGAGTGTATAGATGTCGCCGTGTGCGAAGTTGATGAGCTCGATGATACCGTAAACCATCGTGTATCCCAGGGCTATCAGCGCATAGATGCCCCCAAGGGAAAGCCCATTGACGACTTGCTGAAAAAAAACATCCAAATTAACGGCGCACTACGATTTCATACTCATTTGCCGAACGAAGACGGCTTTCCCATTTTGGACTTTGTAAAGACTCAAGATCCCGTTCGTCGTATCGCCGTCCGCGTCGAAGCCGACCATTCCGATCGGCGAGGCAAAATTTTTCGTCGCTGCAACGTTTGCCAAAACTGCGGCACGGGTCGGCAGCGCATTATTGCCCGCCGTCAGGGCTTTACGAATCGCGGCGATCTCGATGTTCGCGGCCGTATAGGCGTTCGCGCTGTACGGGCCGACGGGCGCCTTCCACCGCTTCTCATAGGCGGCGATAAAGCTTTTGGCGGTCGGTAGTTTCGAGGTTTCGGGGGCGGCTACCGTAAAATACGTTCCATTCGCCGCATCGCCCGCCGCATGCAAGAATTCCGCGTCGGAGATTCCGTCACCGCCGATATAGGCAACCTTGCCCAGGCCCACGTCCCCCATCTGCTTGCGCAGTAAGCCGCCTCCGGTCGCCGTCGTACCACCATAGAAAACGGCGTCGGGATGAAGCGCCCGGGCCTTCGTCAATAACGCCTTGTAATCGGTCTGTCCCTTCGTGAGGTGTTCGTGAC
>JAABUQ010000388.1_pt1 | contig 102029 bp, 100 predicted proteins | sample 5560001 | NCBI WGS metagenome assembly JAABUQ01 (sample SAMN10711888, study PRJNA513371) | rock metagenome | isolation source: Antarctica rocks | place: Antarctica: Victoria Land, Finger Mt nord | collected 2015-12-18
CTCCCCCCACCCACCCTACGGCTCACCCTGAGGTCGAAGGGCTGGCGCCGAGTTCTCGACTTGCCAGTCGGGACCGTCCGGGATAGGCTCCGTCCCTTCAATCCGGCTATTGAGTTAAAGAGGGGAGGCCGCGCGCCTCGCCTCGATCGAATCTGTTCAGCTTGGAGCGAGCAAGGATGCGCGCACACCTGGCGGTTGGACCCTCGTTCCTGCTGGCCTTCTCGGCCCTGATCCTCCCGGCATCGGGCGACGACCCGGCCCCGCCGACCCGGCGGATGCCGGCGATCTCGGCACCGAAGCCGGAGGCCGGGCCTGCCACCCCGGCCAGGCCGGCGGTGACCCCGGCGTCGGCCGAGGACGTGGCCAAGGTCGCGGCGATGACCGCCGCCCGGCTCAGGGCGTTCAACGCCCCCGAGGTGAAGGACAAGCCCGAATACAAGGCGATCCGCGAGCTGCTCGACGCCCGGTCGCGGCTCCTGGCCGAGTGGACCAAGCTCGGCAAGGAGCGGAACGCGGTCGAGCACCCCGAGCGGAGCCCGGAGCGGGACGCGAGCGAGAGCAAGGCCGACGCGGAGAAGACCCGGGCGCTGCTCGAACAGTCGGCCAGGTCGGCCGACGCGCTCCTGCCCGAGGTCTTCCTGTCCGGCCCGAGCACGGCGGCCAAGCCGTCGGAGTTCCGGCTGGCCGAGATGAAGGAGGCGATCGACGCCGCCCGGGTCGACCTCAGGGACCGGACGGCCGAGCTCGAAACCCTCAAGGCCGACGGGACCAGGAACCTCGCCGCCGAGCTCGCCGCGGTCCGGGGGGAACGGGACAAGGTCCATCAGGGGCTCGCCGCCCTGATCGCCCGCCGGGGCGAGCGCGAGGCGGAGCAGGTCGCCGCCGCCTCGCCGGAGGCCCGCGAGATGGCCCGCGAGCGCCTGGCCAACCTCGAATGGGAGTGCCGGGTCGAGGCCGAGCGGCTCGCCTTGATGGAGGCCAGGATCAACCTGGCCGCCCGCCGCCTCGACGTCGGCGCCTTCCAGATCCAGGCCAGGGCCGCCCACGTCCAGCTCGCCAAGCGGCTGCTCGACCGGATGGAGGTCCGCTACGCCGCTCTCGCCGAGAGCCAGCGGGTCGAGCTGCGTCGGGCCGTGGCCAAGGAGGAGACCCGGGCCGCCAGCTCGGGCGACGTCCTCGAACGCTACCGGGCCAAGCATAGCGCCGCGATGCTCGAACTGGAGTCGCAGGTCGTCGCCTACGAGAAGGCCAACGCCACCAGCCCGGGCCTCTCGATCCAGGAGCTGACCACCCTGGCCGATGCCGCCGTGCGCAACTTCGAGGAGCTGAAGAAGCTCTTCGGCGACGGCGAGGTCTCGCCCCTCGACGTCCTCCGGCTCAAGAACGAGTACCGGCGGATCGTCCCGGAGCGGGCGCAGGTCGTCCGGACCGACCTGGCCGCCTCCAACGCCGAGCAGGCCGTGTACCAGTCCGCCCTCAACGACGCCGAGATCGACCTGGTCAACGACGCCCGCGACGACCGGTTCGACCGCGAGGCCCTGCTCGAACAGGTCCCCGAATCTCGGAGGGCGGAGGCCAATGCGCTCCTCGACGAGCTGGAGACCCGCCACAAGGCCCTGCTCAACCGGCGGCGGAACGTGCTCCAGAAGCTGGCCGTGCGGGCCGAGGAGGCCCACACCCTGGTCGTCCACCGCTTGGCCACGCTCGACGAGCAGTACGCCTTCATCCGGACCCACATCTTCTGGGTCCGCGACGCCGACCCGGTCGGGGTCTCGACGTTCGCCCACGCCCGGGACGACGCCTTCCGCGCGGCCCGAGGGGTGGTCAAGCTCGCCCTCCATCGCGACAACGGCCGGCACTGGGGGCACCCTTCGCCGCTCTTCTACCTGATCGTCGCCGCCCTGGCGCTCCTGCCCTGGCCGCTCCACATGGCCCGGAAGGCCCTCGACCGGCTCCGGACGGCGGACGGATCGTTCCAGGCCCTCGGCCCGGCCGTCCCGGACCCCCGACCGGCCGCTTGAGGCGGGCCGAAGCCCCTCGGCCCCATCCCCCCGAAGCACCTCGAGATCCTTCGACCGGAGCCCTCCCAATGCGGGAACTGAAGTGCCTCTTGATCGGGCTCGCCTCGGCGGCGGCCTGGCCGTCGTACCTGGCCCTGATCGCCGCCTCGGTCCTGGCCGCCCCCTGGCCCCGCGAGCTGGCCTGGCCGATCGCGACGGCCTGGCTCGGGCTGGCGGCCTCGCTGCTGGTGGCCAACGTCGGCCAGGTCGCCTTCGGCACGAGGGGCTGGGCCGAGGAGATGTTCGCCGCGCCCAAGGGGGTCACGCGCCAACTCCGGCGGGTCGCCATCACGGTGGCGGTCGCCGGCCTGGCGCTGGTGCTGCCCGAGGTGATCCTGAACGGCGGGATGATCGCCCCGGGGGGCCGGCCGGTCTCGGCCCCGTCGCTGGGCCGGCTCCTGATCCTCGGGTTCGAGCTGACCTGCTGGATCTTGGCCTATCGCCTGCTCCGCCCGAGCTCGCCGCTGCTCGAATGGCTGGCCGAGGCCCCGTCCCGGATGGGCCGGCTCGGCCGGAATCGGCAGGTCGTCGCGCCGGCGGTCCTGGTCGCGCTGGCGCTGATCGTGGGCCTGGACGCCCTCGGATACCGGTTCACGGCGCGCCGGCTGTCGCTCGGCGGCCTGTCCAGCCTGGCCCTCATGGGGGCCTGCTGGGTCGCCCATCGCCTGCTCCTGAGGCTGATCGACCACCACGGCTGGCGCTGGAAGAAGGCGACGACCGAGCCGGCGGCGACGCCTTCGCTGGCCACCACCGCCCCGGACGGCGGCGACCGGCCCGAGGACGCGGTCCGGAAGCTCCGGAAGCTCGCCCTGGCCTTCGTGACGCTCGTCGGGACGCTCGGGGCGGCCTGGATCTGGAACGTCGACCTCGTCCTGTTCCGCTACGTCGGCGGCCAGACGCTCTGGACGGTCGGGGACAAGGCCGTGTGCGTCGGCGACGTGGCCAAGATGCTCGTCGCGCTCCTGATCACGGCGGGGGCCTGGCGGAACCTCAACGCCTTCTTCACCGTCGCGGTGTTCCCCCGGATGCCGGACGACCCGGGCATCCGCTTCGCCGTGGTGACGCTCTGCCGCTACCTGGTCCTGGCCGTCGGCCTGCTCTCCGGGCTCTCGGCCGTCCACCTCGGCCTGGAGAAGATCGGCGTGGTCCTCGCGGCGCTCGGGGTGGGCCTCGGCTTCGGGCTCCAGGAGATCGTCTCCAACTTCGTCAGCGGGATCATCCTCCTGCTGGAGCGGCCGATCCGCGTCGGCGACCTCGTCACCGTCTCGAGCATGACCGGCCGGGTCGATCGGATCAACATCCGGGCCACCACGATCATCAACGGCGACAACCAGAGCATGATCGTCCCCAACCGCCAGTTCATCACCGGCAACCTCGTCAACTGGACCCACGCCGACAAGATCGTCCGCGTGGTCATCAAGCTCAACGTCGCCCTCGGGACCGACCCCGACCGCGTGACCGACCTCCTCTTGGCCATCGCCCACGACGACCCCGACGTCCTCAACAACCCGGTGCCGGTCGCCCAGCTCGACTCGATCGGCGACGCCGCCCTGATCTTCTTCCTCTACATCTTCGTGCCCGAGCCCAGCGTCATGGGCCGGGCCCGCCACCGGGTCAACGCCACGATCCAGAAGCGGTTCGAAACCGCCGGGATCGTCATCCCCCTGCCGATCCACGAGGTTCGCGTCCACTCCACCAACGCCGAGGGCGACGACGAATCCCAGGTCGTCGCCCGCGCCCACGGCACCAGGCGCGACCCGAGGCAACACAACGCCCCCCACTTCCTCGCCCGAGGGCCGCTCCCCGAGCCCGCCGAGGATTGCCACCGGGGAGTCGACGAATAGATCAAGGGGCGACCACGCCCAAATCGAGCCGGCGCGGGAGAAAGGCTGCTATCCCGCCCCGGGCCGGGAGGAATGTGTCGAAGGCCCTTCGCCGATCGCCACGACCTCCCGACCCCCGAGGCTCGCCTTGATGACCTACGCCGAAGCCCCACCGTCAGCAAAGCTCCCCCTTCGCCGATCGGTAAGCGCGGTTGGGTTCGTCTTGGCCGGGCGGTCGGTAAGCGCGGTTGGGTTCGTCTTGGCCGGGCGGTCGGTGGGCCGGCTTGGGTTCGTCTTGTCCGGCGACTTGGCAGGCCGGCTTGGGTTCGTCTTTGCTGGGTGGTCGGCCGACCCGGTTGGGTTCGTCTTGCCCGTGCGCTCATCTGGCCCGGTTGGGTTCGTCTTGCCCGTGCGCTCATCTGGCCCCGTTGGGTTCGTCTTGGCCGGGCGCTCACCTAGCACCGTTGGGTTCGTCTTGTCGGGTGGCAGGGGTAAGCGCAGCTTACCCCGGTGGCTCGACTTGCGGCGTCCCGGGGTAAGCTGCGCTTACCCCTGCCACCCCCTGAATTGGGCTTGTCGGTCTCCTGCGGTGGCTTCGTCTTGCGCGACGGCGGATCAGATCGTGGTCGCCCTGGGTGGACAAGCAGCGACCTCGACCGCCCAAGCCTCGCCTACGACGAGAGAGGGCATGAAACGGTTGGAGGATTCCGAGTTGCGGCGAGTTGTCCCTGTCTCCGAGCGGGGTCGGATTGGGACCGATCGCTCGCGCGATTGGGTTCGTCTTTCCCGAGGCCTGGCCCAGATCGCGCCGAAGGGGGCTCCGAACCTCGGGTTGCAAACGCCCGACGGGGCGGGCTACCCTTGGGGCTTCGCACTCGTCCGTTCCCGGCCGAAGGGGCTTCGCCCGATGCTCGAAGTGATGGGGGACCGCGTCGAGGCCGTCGACCGCGACGGGTTCGCCGTGGTCGAGGGGGTGGTCGACCCCTCGACGGTCGATGCGCTGGTCGAGGCGATCGACCGGGCCGGGCCGCTCGACGCCCTGCTCAGGCGCGAGCAGGAGGTCTACGGGATGCGCGACCTGCTCCGGTCGATCCCGGAGGTCCGCTCGCTGGCCGGGTCTGCCTGCCTGCTCGACCTGGTCGACCGGGTGCTCGGCCCCGGCTCGTTCGCGGTCCGGGGGCTCCTGTTCGACAAGACGGCCGGGGCGAACTGGGGCGTCCCCTGGCACCAGGACCTGACCATCGCGGTCAAGGCCCGGGTCGGGGCCGAAGGGTATGGCCCCTGGAACGTCAAAGGGGGGATACCCCACGTCCGGCCGCCGATCGCCGTGGTCGAGTCGATGCTGACCGTCCGGGTCCACCTCGACGACTGCGACCCGGGTCGGGGGCCGCTCCGGGTCGTCCCCGGGTCGCACAAAGGGGGGCGGATCGACGCCGAGGGGACCCGAGGCTGGCTCGAACGCGAGCGGGCGGTCGACTGCCTGGTCGGGCGGGGCGGGGTGGTCCTGATGCGGCCCCTGATCCTGCACGCCTCGTCGAGCGCCACCAACCCGGGACGGCGCCGGGTGGTCCACCTGGAATATTCCGCACGCGCCCTCCCTTCGGGCGTGGAGTGGTTCGAAGCCGTGGGGAGGAGCCAGCCTTGATCAAGTTCACCAAGATGCACGGGATCGGCAACGACTACGTCTACGTCAGCACCTTCGACCAGCCCACTCCCGAGGACCCTGCGAGCCTGGCCCGGGCGGTGAGCGACCGCCACTTCGGCGTCGGCTCCGACGGCCTGATCCTGATCGAGCCGTCGCGGCGGGCCGACGCCCGGATGCGGATGTTCAACGGCGACGGGTCGGAGTCGGAGATGTGCGGCAACGGCATCCGCTGCGTGGCCAAATACGTCCACGACCGCGGGATCGCCCCCAAAACCCGGGTCGCGATCGAGACCGGCCGGGGGGTCCTGACGCTCGACCTGATCGTCGAAGGGGGGAAGGCCCGGTCGGTCCGGGTCGACATGGGCGCGCCGATCCTCCAGGGGTCCGACATCCCGACCACGCTCCCCGGCAACCCGCCGCTCGACGTGCCGATGACCGTCGGCGGGCGAGAACTGGCGGTCTCGGCGATCTCGGTGGGCAACCCGCACGCGGTCGCCTTCGTCGAAGGGCTGGCCGACTTACCGGTCGAGGCGCTCGGGGCGATCCTGGAGCGGCACCCGGCGTTCCCCCGCCGGGTCAACGTCCACTTCGTCGAGGTGCTCAAGCCCGACGAGGTCCGGATGCGGACCTGGGAGCGTGGTGCCGGGATCACGCTCGCATGCGGCACCGGCGCCTGCGCGGTGGCGGTCGCGGGGAACCTGACCGGGCGGACCGGCCCCCGACTCCTGGCCCACCTCCCGGGCGGCGACCTCGAACTCGAATGGGCGGGTGGGGAAACCTCGGTGTTCATGACCGGCCCGGCGGCCGAGGTGTTCGACGGGGTCTGGGAAAGGTAATCGGGTGCGTGCTCGCCGGCAATTACTTTCCGGAAAATCCCGGTTTTCGTGCGTCCGTCGGAATAGTTCGCCGGGCTTGTGATGGAAGTTGCAGATTCACCAGTCAGGATCGCAAAAAAAGATTTGCAATTCCCCGCAGCTTATCTATCCTGTCATTGACTGGCATCGAGTTTGCCCAGTCACGATGATCGTTGCCGACGGAGTCTCTTGCGAGGCTCACCCATTCGACCCGGATCTTGGAGCTTGCCCCCATGCGTTTCGCGACCCTCGCCTTCGCCGGCCTGCTTGGCACCCTCGTCCTGACCAGCGACGCCAGCGCCTGCCACAAGAAGAAGTGCACCTGCGCCGCCCCGGCCCCGGTGGCCTGCGCCCCCGCCCCGGTTGCGGTCAAGCCCGTCAAGGTGAAGAAGCACCACCACAAGAAGGCCGCCGTCTGCGAGACGGTTGCTTACGCCCCGTCCTACGCCCCCTCCTACGCCGCCCCCGCCAGCTACGCCACCCCCCAGGCCCCGATGGGCTCGTCGCAGGCCCCGATGGGTACCATGCAGGCTCCCTCCAAGAGCATGTAATCCCCCGCTGACCTCGCAATCGCCATCTTCCACGACAACCCGCATCGCCTTCGCTCCCGAGCGAGGGCGGCGGGTTGTTCGCTTGGGGCCCTTGCCGGCGATCCCGCCTAGCCGAGTCGGCGGGGCTTGGATTATAAGACCGGGAGCCGACGCCCGTGACGGGCCGGCAACGGTCCCCATCCTCGGGCGAGGCCACGGAGGGCTGAACCTTTGAAGATCCAGCATCCGCTCTTGATCCACTCGGTCGGGGTGGCGGGGGCCTGGTTGGTCCGCCGCCTCTCGGGCTCGTGCCGCTTCCACTTCCGGTACGAGGACCCCTCGGCCGACCCCGAGGTGGCCCGACGGACCGGCCGCCGGTTCATCTATGCCTTCTACCACGAGGCCATGCTCTTCCCGGCCTACTACTGGGCCTGGCCGGAGATGCAGATCCTGATCAGCGATCACCGCGACGGCGAGCTGATCACCCGGGTGGTCCGTCGCCTCGGCTTCGGCGTGGTCCGCGGCTCGACGACCCGGGGGGGGGCCAGGGCCCTCCGCGAGATGTCGCACCGGGTCGAACGGGGGCACCTCTGCGTGACGCCCGACGGCCCCCGAGGCCCTCGGCGGCACGTCCACCAGGGCCTGGCCTACCTGTCGAGCAAGACGGGCCTGCCCGTCGTGGCCGCGGGCATGGCCTTCAAAAACCCCTGGCGGGCCCGGAGCTGGGACCGCTTCGCCGTCCCCCGGCCGTTCTCGCCGGCGGCTTGCGTCGTGCCCGAGCCGCTCCTGGTCCCGCGCGACGCCGACCGCGATGCGATCGAGGCGGCTCGGGCGGAGATCGAGCGGCGGATGCGGCGGGCGACCGACGAGGCCGAGGCCTGGGTCGAGAAGCTCTGAACCCGTCGAGGCCGGATTCGACCCGGCCTCGACCCGACCGGCTTCGAAAGCAAGCAAGACCGCCCGGCCACCCCGAAGAGGGGAGCGGCCTGGCGGTCTGGGTGACGAGCGATCCGTGGCGAGCGGTTCAGGCGAAGGCGGGAGCCCGCCGGACCTTGAACTTCGACCCGAACCGCCCGGCGGTCATTCCGACCATCCCGAACGCCGCGAGCACCAGGCTCGGCGGGGCGGGGGTGGTGAGCGCCGGGATGTTCTGGTTCAGGTTGACCCCACCGCCGGACACCTGATCCCCCGCCAACCTCGAGTCGAAGATGAACGAGAGGACGAAGGTCCCGGTGAACGTGGTGCCGCCGGACAGCCCGAAGCTCTGGGCGATCGCGGGGTTGACGTTGGCGGCGAGCAGGGTCGCGGCCAGCTCGTACTGACCCGAGGGGGTCGTAGGCGCGATGACGGTGGTCAGCATGTCGACGCTGAAGGCCAGGGGGGGGCTGCCGCGCCCGTGGGTCGGATCATCAAGCGGGCCGCCCAGGATGAAGAAGTTGGCGTTGGTGCCGCTGTAGGTCTTGTTCCCGCTGGCGTCGGTGCCCAGGAAGGACCCGGTGCTGAAGTCGAGGAAGGCCCCGATCGAGAACTGGGTCGGCGTCTGGCCCGCGTTGGCCGAGCCGAAGGCGACCGTCACGTTGAGGTTGGTCCCCACGATCGAGCCGTCGGCTTTGGTGTCTATCGAGCCCTGGGGGGCGGGGACGGTCGGCGAGACGGTAAAGCCGACCATGCCGGCGGTGCCGGACTGGGCGAGGGCGGTGACGAGGAGACAGGCGAGAACACTAGACCTCAAGCAAGTGGACATAAATCCTCCGGAAAGGTGGGTAGGGGGTCCTCTTCCTCAGTTGGTCAGCGTCCCGGTTGTCGAAAATTTCAGGTGTATCAATGATGCCATCCGATCCACCGGCGATCCCCATTCCGTCCAGGGATGCGCCCGGGACCGGCCCGATCGACCACTGCCCCGGGACTTCTCGAAAAGCGCCGTGGTCGAGCGACAGCATTTTCTCATCCCGGAGGTTAAATTACCAGTGACAGGATTGATCGGATTGATGGCCGCGAATGTGGGGCGAAGTGAGATCGCCAGGATTGACCTTGCCCTCTCCGGGGAGACTGGATAGGTTGACGCCCCACATCACTTGTCCGGCGACACCCGAAACATGCCCACGCATGATGGACCGATCGAGCGACTCGGCCGGGGGACCCGCGCCGCCCTGGCGGCCTCGGCCCTGGCGCTGGTCGCCGTGCTGGTCGTGGCCTCCCGGCTCGAGCCCGACGCAAGGGGTTACGGCACGCATGAGCAAATTGGACTCCGGCCCTGCGCGTATTTGGCCACAACCGGTCGCTTTTGTCCATCGTGTGGCATGACGACATCATTCGCCTGGTTCGTCAGGGCCGAGCCGGCCCGCTCCTGGGGGGCCAATCCCGCCGGCAGCCTGCTCGCCCCGACCTGCCTGATCCTGATCCCCTGGCTCCTGGCCGCCTCGGCCCGGGGCCGACCGGCCCCCTTCGGGACGCTGGAGCAACCCCTGGTCGTGCTGGCGGTGGCCGCCGTGGCCGTGACCTTACTGTCCTGGACTCTTCGGATGACCCTTGGAGGGCGTTAGGATGACCCCTCGGCCGCACGCATGGAAGCGTCGAGTCGCGCTGGTGGCCCTGTTTGCCGGGGCGAGCCTGCTAACCCTGCCCGGGTGTGACCCCCGGACCCTGCTCTATTTCCTCCAGCCCTTCGAGCCGACCGTCCCCGCGCCGGGGCCGAAGCTCATGGGCAAGAAGGTCGTCGTGCTGACGCACGTCAACGCCAACGCCGGCGCCGACTTCGGCGACCTCAAGCGTGACCTTTCGCGCGAGCTCGTCACCAAGCTCCGGGCCAACGTCAAGCGGATCAGCGTCGTCGACACCGACAAGGTCGCCCAGTGGGATGAGGCCCACCCGTCCTGGTCCGACCCCTCCGAGGCCGCCAAGGACTTCGAGGCCGACGTGGCCATCTTCCTCGACGTCACCAGCTTCCAGACCGAGGACCCGCGCGACCTCCAGCTCATGGAGGGCAAGTCCGAGATCCACATCCAGGTCTGGGAGATGGCCCACCCCAAGGACTCCAAGGGCCACGAGAAGAAGAACCAGCCCAAGGAGGCGAACAAGATCTACGAGGAGCAGGCCGACACCACCTTCCCCGTCCGCGGCCCGATCCCCCGCGACACCGGCATCTCCCCCTCGTCGTTCCGGATCAAGTTCCTCAAGCTCGTCGCCACCGAGCTGTCCTGGCACTTCGTCGATCACGCCCCGGGCGACGACATCCAGGACGTGAAGTTCAACCCCAACGACAAGAACTGACCCGGCCCGCCCGGACCTAGGGGCGGATCGGATCGATCGATCGAGCCCGACGCACCCGGCCGGATTGTCGCGGGGACCGCTGCCCATCGAGGCCCGGTTCCGCGATAATCCGGCCGGTCGCCGCGCGCGACCCGCCGATCGATCGGACCCGGGGACCCCGCCCAATGATCGACCCGATGGACGAGCTGCTCGATGCCGCCGTGGCGGCCGCACGGCTGGCCTACTGCCCGTATTCCGGGTTCCACGTCGGCGCCGCGATCCGGGCCGGCGGGCGGATCTTCGCCGGGGCCAACGTCGAGAACGCCTCCTATGGCCTGACCGTCTGCGCCGAGCGGACCGCGGCCTTCGCGGCGATCCTCGCCGGGGCTGGCCGGTTCGAGGGGATCGCCGTGGCCTGCGTCGACGCCCCCGGAGGCTCCGGCCCGTCGCTCCTGACCCCCTGCGGCGCCTGCCGCCAGGTGCTCGCCGAGTTCGCCGACGACGCCACGCCCGTGGTCGTCCTCGGGATCGGCCGGATGACCCTGGCCGACCTCCTGCCGATGGCCTTCCGGCTCCGCTGACCCGGTCGGGCCGGTGCGGGAATTTTGTTGGATTCCTCGGCCCCGGTGCTTGATCCGAGCGCACCGCCCGGACTAGGATATCGGTCCCCTGATGATATGCGGGGGGCGCGGCCCGGCCTCGACCGGTCGCCCGAGCCCCCTCCCCCCCGACCCGACCTGCCCCGAAGCCCGCTTGGGCGATGAGCGAAGATGATCCACGACGAGGAATCTCCGCGGTTCGGCCGCCGGGCGTTCGCCCGCCGGGTCGCCGCCGCCGCCGCCGGCACTTGGGCCATCGCGGGCCGTGCCGAAGGGGGCATCGCCCGGGCGGCCTCCCCCTCGGTCCGGGTCCGGGTCTGGAGCGAAGGCTCGGCCCCCCGGTCGGTCTACCCCGGCGACATCGACGGCGCCATCGGCGACGCCCTCCGCCGGGTCAAAGGGCTGGAGGTCGAGCAGGCCCGGCTCGGCGACCCCGACTCGGGCCTCTCCGAGCGTCAGCTCGACGCCACCGACGTCCTGATCTGGTGGGGCCGGCTCCGCCACGACGACCTCAGGGACGACCGGGCCCGCGCCATCGCCGACCGGGTCCGGGCCGGCCGGCTCGGCTTCGTCGCCCTCCACGCCTCCTGCGGCGGCCAGCCGTTCGGGCTCCTGATGGGTTCCCCTTGCGAGCCCGACGGCTGGCGCGACGACGGCAGGGCCGAACGCGTGCTCGTCGAGGATCGCGGCCACCCGATCGCCCGGGGGGTCGCCCCGTTCACGATCCCCAGGGTCGCCATGTTTCGCGAGCCCTTCAAGGTCCCCACGCCCGAGAGCGTCGTCCTCTCCTCGACCTTCGAGGGCGGCGAGACCTTCCGATCCGGACTGACCTGGACCGTCGGCCGGGGGCGGGTCGCCTACTTCCGACCCGGCCACGAGGCTTTCCCCGTCTTCTTCCACCCCGGCGTCCGCAAGGTGATCGCCAACGCCGCCCTGTGGGCCTCGCCGGCGCGGGCTTGACCTGCCATCACGCATCCTCCTAGGACTTTAGGGGGATCGTTGACTCCCCGGACCCCGCGACTATAATCGGCCGGAACAATCGGGCCAGATCCCGGGATTCTCGGGACTTCCGGCCCGGCCTCGACGCTCTCCATTCCTACGCGATTCCCCCGATGTTGGCCCTGCTCGGATGATCGGCCGCGACCCATCGGGGTCGGCGGGATCTCTGTCAGGATTCCGGCGGTCGGGCGACGAATCGGTGCCCGCCGGGTCTCATCCTCGGCGACCCCCTTCAAGGAGTTTGCTCCCATGCGTCAGTGGACCCTCAGCGTCGCCATCCTGGCCCTCGTCGCCGCCCCGGCCTTCGCCGGCAAGTACAACAAGGCCGTCAGCGTCGGCGACAAGGCCCCGGCCATCGCGGGCATCCCCGCCGCCTCCGCCGATGGTACCAAGGAAGTGACCCTCAACCTGGCCGACGTGAAGGAAGACGTCGTCGTCGTCGCCTTCCTCGCCAACCACTGCCCGGCCGTGATCGGCAGCCAGGACCGCCTGGTCGAGGTCGTCAACGCCTACAAGGGCAAGAGCGTCAAGTTCATCGGCGTCTGCTGCTCCAACGACTCGATGAGCGAGGAAGACGGCATCCCCGCCATCAAGAAGGCGATCAAGGAAGGCAAGCATAACCTGACCTACGGTTATGACCCCAAGGGCACGGTCGGCCAGGCTTACGGCGCCGCCCGGACCCCCGAGTTCTTCGTGCTCGACAAGACCCGGACCATCCGTTACTTGGGCGCGATGGACGACAGCCCCAACAACGAGGCCAAGGTCACCAAGACCTACCTGAAGCCGGCCATCGACGCCGTCCTCGCCAACGAGACCGTCGAGGTCCCCGAGACCCGGCCCGCCGGCTGCGGCATCCCCTACGCCGCCAAGTAAACCGGGCCGGCACAGGCTCGCTCGATCGATCGACCTCCGAATCACTCGCCGCCGGGCCGCCCTCGGCGGCGAGTCGCGTTTCCGGCCCCGAGATTCCCCGCACATTCGAGGAGCCCTGCCGTGAAGCTGACCTCTCGCAACGTCCTCTTCGCCCTCCTCGCCCTCGCGTCCGTCGGGCTGATCGCTAGCGGAGTGCTCGCCGTCGAAGGGCCCGCCCCGGCCGGCGAGGTCAAGCTCATTCCGGTCAAGTGGGAAGCTTACCTCGCCGAGATCGCTTCGCACAATTCGGCCAAGCTCGTCGTGGTGGACGCTTGGGCGACGTGGTGCGGGCCGTGCATGGCGAACTTCCCCCACCTCGTCGAGATGCATCGCAAGTATTCCGATAAGGGCCTGGTCGCCATCTCTCTGTCGCTCGACGAGGCCGACCTCCCCAAGAAGGTGGCCGCCGCCACCGCCTTCCTCAAGGAGAAGAAGGCCACCTTCACGAATCTGATCCTCGAAGCCGCCAACGACGAAGCCGCGTTCGACAAGCTGAACATCGGCGCCATCCCGGCGGTCTTCGTCTATGGCCCCGACGGCAAGGAAATCAAGCGGTTCACGATGGATGATCCCAAAGATCAGTTCACCTACGAGCAGGTCGAGGCGTTCGTGAAGGACTACCTCGACGGCAAGGGCCCCAAGAAGTGAGCCGGGCCGGATTGTCCGATCCAACCCGCATCGGGTAACGTAATACCCCTGGCGCGACGCACCGAGGCCCGACATCCGGGCCCCGGCGGGCGGAGCGTGACTCTCGATCGACGAAGGCAGGACGACGATGAAAGACAGCATCCACCCGAATTATGTCGACGCGACCGTGACCTGCGGTTGCGGCAACTCGTTCCAGACCCGGAGCACCAAGCCGAAGATCTCGGTCGAAGTGTGCTCCAAGTGCCACCCGTTCTACACCGGGTCGCAGAAGCTGGTCGACGCCGCCGGGCGGGTCGACAAGTTCAACAGGAAGTTCTCGGGCACCTACGGCAAGGCCAAGAAGGCCGCCACCGAGGCCCCGGCCGCTTCCTAATCGTCCCCTTCGCCCGATCACGACGGCCCGGCGGCCGGCGCCCCCATTGGGCCCGGGCCCGTCGGGCCGTCGCTCGTTTCGCCCCCTTCGCCGCCGAGGCCGCTCGTGTTCGAGAAGATGCAGGCCGACTACCATCGCTTCCTCGAGCTCGACGCCGCCCTGCTCGACCCGGGGTCCGCGGCCGACCCGGCCCGCTACGCCGCCCTGGCCAAGGAGCGCGGGGCCCTGGCCAAGCTGGCCGTCCCCTACGGCCAGTACCTCGAACTCGGCCGCGAGATCGTCCAGGCCCAGGCCCTGGTCGACGCCGAGGCCGACTTCGACATGCGGGCCTACGCCGAGGCCGAGGTCGAGGCCCTCCGCGACCGCCAGAAGCGGCTCGGCGAGTCGCTCCGCGACCTCCTCTACGACAAGGCCGCCGGCTCCGACCGCGCCAGCCTGATCGTCGAGGTCCGCGCCGGCACCGGCGGGGACGAGGCCGCGCTGTTCGCCCGCGACCTCTTCGAGATGTACCGCCGCTTCGCCGAGACCCACCGCTGGACCTTCGAGATCCTCGACCTGGTGCCGACCGAGCTGGGCGGCTTCCGCGAGGCGTCGTTCGGGATCGCCGGCGAGGGGGCCTTCCGCCACCTCCAGTTCGAGTCCGGCGGCCACCGGGTCCAGCGCGTCCCGTCGACCGAGACCCAGGGGCGGATCCACACCTCGGCCGCCACCGTCGCCGTCCTGCCCGAGCCGGAGGACGTCGAGGTCGTCATCCGCCCCGAGGACATCGATCGCGACGTGATGAGGGCCGGCGGCCCCGGCGGCCAGCACCAGAACAAGACCGAGAGCGCCGTCAGGCTCACCCACAAGCCCAGCGGGCTCGTCGTCGTCTGCCGCGACGAGCGGAGCCAGCACAAGAACCAGGCCAAGGCGATGCGGCTGCTCCGGAGCCGGCTCTACGACCTGACCCAGGCCCAGGCCCACTCGCAGAGGGCCGAGCAGCGGCGGACCCTGATCGGCTCGGGCGACCGCTCGCAGCGGGTCCGGACCTACTCGTTCCCCCAGAATCGCGTCACCGACCACCGGATCGGCCAGACCTGGTACAACCTCGACCGGATCATCGCCGGCGACCTCGAGCCGGTCACCACCGCCCTGATCGACCACGATCGCCGCGAGCAGCTCGGCGACCTGTCCGACTGATTGGCCGTGCGTATTGAAATTAGGCCCAAAAAAATTTACCTTGGGAGTGTAATTTCATTTTAGCTTAACCGGCGACGAGACGGAAGTCTAATGTCTGCTTGGAGATTCTACGGTCGTACCGATGAACTTCGCGATCTCATGCGGATCGTCGACCGCCGACGCTGGTTTTTCGTGAACATGACCGGTCGGAGGCGAATCGGAAAAACGACGCTGGTCAAGCAGGCGTTGCTGCATGCCTCCGGGCGCAGGCTCTTCTACCTGCAGGTGCCCGACTCGGGCGAGGCCGGCGTGCTTTCGGCCGTGGGCGACGCCCTGGAAATTTTCGGGATCCCGGAACGCGATCATCCTCGGCCGCGTAGCCTGCTCGATTTCGCCAAATTGATCGAAGGCCTGGCTGATGAAGGGTACATCATCGTTCTAGATGAATTTCAATATTTCATCCGGAAAGACTTGGCTGAGTTTTGTTCCTTCCTCCAAGCTGCCATCGATCGCCTCTCCAGCCGGTCCGATCGGGTTGCCGGCGGCTTGATCGTGCTCGGTTCGGTCCACGGCGAGATGACGGCGTTACTCGAAGATCGCTCGGCCCCGCTATAAAATCGGACAACTGACACGTTCGAATTGCGGCACCTCGACGTGGCCGCGATCCTCGAAATCCTCAGCGATCATGCCGATCTCTCGCCCGAGCGGTTGTTATTCCTGTGGTCCTTGTTCGAGGGGGTCCCGAAGTTTTATCGCGATTGCTACGAGCAGCAAACCTTCGGCGTAGGCCGTCGCGACCTGATTCGACGGATGTTCTTCGAAAGCTCGTCACCGCTCCGGACGGAAGCCGACAATTGGTTCCTCCGCGAGCTTCGGGGACGCTACGACATGATCCTGAAGTTCGTGGCCAAGCACCCCGGCCGGATGCATGGCGAACTGGTCGCAGAGGTGCAGGAACTCAGCGCAAACCGAGATCAAATAGGTGTTTATTTGAGTATGCTGGAGCATAATTTTCGGCTGATCGAGCGGAAGAACCCGGTCTTCGCCAAGTCCAACGCCCGGCAGGGTCGATATTATCTCACCGACAATTTCCTCCAGGCTTGGCTCGGGGCCTTGTCGGTACCGGTCGGGTCGCGGGACTTCCGGCCCGTCGACGAACTCGTCGCCTTGGCCGACGATCGCCTGGCGACCGTGGAAGGATTCGCCTTCGAGCGCCTGGTCGGCAAGCTCCACGAGGAGCGGAGCGCGAAGGGGCTCGGCGGCTTCCCGATCACTTCGCGAATTACCGGCTTCTGGGACCGAGGGGGCACTGAAATCGACCTGGTTGCCGTCAACGAGGTCGACGAGCGGATTCGGTTCGGTTCGTGCAAGCGCTCGGCAAGCAAAGTGGTAGCCGACGCGAACAACTTGAGGATGCATGTCGATCGATTCCTCCGGGGCTCCCCAAAATATCGATCCTGGGAGATCGAACTCGCGGGGTTCGCCCCACGGCTCGACGCCGACGCTCGGGAGCGGCTACAACGCAATGGGATTACTCCGCTAGACCTCGATGACTTGACCCACGGCCTGATCTGACCACCCTCCATCCATCCCCGAGTGCCGCTCATGCCCGCCGACCCCGAAGAGCGCTGGACCGTCGGCCGCCTGCTGGTGGCGACCCGGGACTTCCTCAAGAAGAAGGGGTCGGAGAGCGCCCGGCTGGATGCGGAGGTGCTGCTGGCCTCGGCCCTGGCGTGCAAGCGGGTCGAGCTCTACACCCGGTACGATGCCGAGGTGGATGATCGCCAGCGGTCGAAGTTCCGCGACCTGGTCAGGCGGCGGGGCGAGGGGGCCCCGGTGGCGTACCTCGTGGGCAAGAAGGAGTTCTACTCGATGCCCCTGACGGTCTCGCCGGCCGTCCTGATCCCCAGGCCCGACAGCGAGTTCGTCGTGGTCGAGGCGTTGGGCCGGCTCAAGGGGGCGGAAGGGCCTCGGGTGGTGGACGTCGGCACGGGCTCGGGGTGCCTGGCCCTGGCCATCGCCCACCAGCACAAGTCGGCCCGGGTGATCGCGATCGACATCAGCCTCGAGGCCCTGGCGGTGGCCGGGGGGAACGCGAAGGACCTGGCCCTGGCGGATCGGGTGAGCTTCCGCGAGGGGGACCTGCTCGCCCCGGTGGCGGGCGACGGGCCGTTCGACGCGATCGTCTCGAACCCCCCCTACATCGCCTCGGCCGCCATCGCGGACCTGGAGCCGGGCGTGAGCCGGTACGAGCCGCACCTGGCCCTCGACGGCGGCCCGGACGGGCTCCGGGTCGTCGAGCGGCTGATCGGCCAGGCCCTGCCGCTGCTCAAGGACGGCGGGGACCTGATCCTGGAGATCGGCTCGGACCAGGAGGCGCCGGTCCGTGCCCTGATCGAAGCCCAGCCGGGCTTCGAGCTGGCCCCGACGGTCCGCGACGCCGCCAATCATCCTCGCGTCATCCGGGCGACCCGGAAGGGCGGCACTCATGGCCATTGAAGCCCGAGCCCGCTTCTTGCTGACCGTCGCCCTGTGCGGGGCCCTCGCCGGCTGCGACGGGCCGCCGCCGACGGTCGCCTCGCGGGAGGTCCTCAAGGGGCACGAGCGGGATGTCGTGGCCCTGGCCTTCGCGCCTGACGGGAAGACGCTGGCTTCGAGGGGCGGCGACGCGGTGAAGGTCTGGGACATGATGGCCTTGAAGGAGGTCGCCTCGTTCCCCAGGGACGGGACCGACTTCGGCGGCCTCGCCTTCAGCCCCGACGGCCGCTCAGTCGCCGCCGACGACCCCAAGCTCGGGGCCACGATCTGGGACCTCGGGTCGAAGGGGGAGCCGACCCGACTGCCTCGGCCGAAGCGGACCGAGGTCTTCGGCTCCGACGCCTCGACTTACGGCTGGGGCCTGGCCTACTCGCCCGACGGCAAGACCCTGGCGGGGGGCGGCAGCAACCTCGGGGCCGACGGCTACGTCACGCTCTGGGACCTGGCGACGGGCGCGGGGGTTGACCTCGGCCTCCACTCGGGTCCGGTCTCGTCGGTGGCTTTCTCGTCCGACGGCCGGCTCCTCGCCTCCAAGAGCATCGGCGGCAAGATCGAGGTCTGGGACGTCGAGTCCAAGATCAAGCGCGACGACATCGCCGCCGGCCAGTCGTTCCAGGCCCCGGTCTGCTTCTCGCCCGACGGCAAGCGGATCGCCTCGGTCGGGGACAACCGGCTCGTCAAGCTCTGGGACGTGGCGACCGGCGACCCCTCGACCACGCTCAAGGGGCACTTGAAGGGGGTCCTGGCCCTGGCCTTCCACCCGGGAGGCAGGGTCCTGGCGTCGAGCGATGCCGGGGGGACCATCTTCCTCTGGGACATCGCCAACCGGCGCCCCTTGGCCCAGTGCCTGGGCCACGCCGGCAAGGTCTGGGCGGTCGCGTTCAGCCCCGACGGCCGGACCCTGGCCTCGGGCGGCGAGGATCACACAGTCCGGCTCTGGGATGTCCCCAGGTCGGTCGCGCCCGCCCCCCCCAGGTAGCGGGCGGTCGAGTTCAGGCCTCGATCCCGGTCTCGACCTCGGAGTCGACGCCCGCCGTGTCCCCTCGCCGGGGGGGGGCCTCGCGGAGGGCCCGGGCCAGGCTGGTCATCTTGGACCAGCGCTCGTCGCGCTTCCGGGCCAGGGTCTTGAGGATGATCCGGCAGACGTCGTCGGAGAGCTGCGGGTTGGCCAGGGCCGGGTCGATCGGGGCGAGGTTGATCTTCTGGGTCATCTGGGCGATCGAGGTCCCGCCGCCGAACGGGAGCTTGTCGGTCAGGAGCTCGAACGCCATGACGCCGAACGAGAACTGGTCGATCCGCTCGTCGATCGTCTCGCGGCGGACGAGCTCGGGCGCCATGTACTGGAGCATGCCGGTCCGGTTGCCCGGCTTGCGGAACTCGGGCGTATTGGGGATCGCCAGGCCGAAGTCGATGAGCTTGACGTGGTTATCGCGGTCGACCAGAAAGTTATTCGGGTTGATGTCGTGGTGGATGAAGCCCGCGGCGTGGACCGCCCCGAGCGCCTCGGCGACGTCGGCGAGGATCTTCACCTTGGCCCGGATGCCAACCTTGGTGGCCTCCCGGATGAATTTGAGGCTCACCCCGTCGATGAACTCCATGACCATGTACCGCGCGCCGCGGGTCGAGATCCCGTGCTCGAAGGTCCGGACCACGTTGGGGTGGATGACCTTGATGGCGATCTCGCCTTCGGGCGGTCGGGCGACCTTGGACGCCCTCGACTCGGCGGCGGCGTGCTTGTCGGGGAGCTGGACTTTCAGGCAGATCGTCTGGCCCGACTGATTGTCGACCGCCCGGTAGACCTTGGACATGCTCCCCTGCGGGGTCTCGTGCGCGATCGAGAACCGCCGCTCGAGGTCCACCCGACCCGCGGGACCGAAGAGTCCTTTGAGTTTGGAGAGCATGTGGTCCGCCTTTCGCTGGTCGGCCGTCGCCCCGGAGGCCGTCGCGCAAGGGAGGCTGGATCGCCGCCGTCGGGTGTGGGCGGGCCGGGCCTCGGACCTGATTGCGCGAGCGCTCGGGCGGGCGGACGGGGAAGATTGGATGAATCCGCACAATCCCCATCGTCCGCCGACTGGGCTTTCGAAGCAATCCCGAAATCCAACTTACTCGACGGTCCGGACGTGCAGCTCACGAAGTTGCCGGAAATCGACGGTGCCGGGGGCCCCGGTCATCAGGTCGGTCCCTTTGGCCGTCTTGGGGAAGGCGATGCAGTCGCGGATGTTGGTCAAGTTGGCGTAGAGCATCACCAGCCGGTCGACCCCCAGGGCGATCCCGCCATGCGGCGGGGCGCCGTTCTTGAGGGCGCCGAGGAGGAAGCCGAACTTCTCCTCGGCCTGCTCGGGGGTCAGGCCGAGCAGCTCGAAGATCCTCGACTGGATCTTCGGGTCGTGGCAGCGGATCGTCCCGCCGCCGCACTCCTCGCCGTTGACGACCAGGTCATACGCCTGGGCCCGGACCCTGGCCGGGTCGATCTCCAGGAGGTGCAGGTCCTCGGGCAGGGGCATGGTGAACGGGTGGTGCTCGGCGGAGTAGCGGTTCTCCTCGGCGTCCCAGTGCAGGAGCGGGAACCGGACGACCCAGGAATAATGGTAACTCTTGGCATCGTACAGCTTGCGCTCGGCGGCCAGGCGAATCCGGAGGTTGGACAGCGACTGGCTCGACACCGCCTGGGTGTCGGCGACGATCAGGATCAGGTCGCCCGCCTTGGCCTCGAACTGTTCGAGGAGCTGGGCCTGGGCGGCCTCGGGGAAGAACTTGGCGGTCGGCCCGGCGAGCGCGGACCCCTCGACCTTGAGCCAGACCAGGCCGCCGGCGCCGAACGACTTGGCGTACTCGGTGAGGCCGTCGATGTCCTTGCGGCTGTACGCCTCGCCGCCGCCCGGGACGCAGATCCCCCGAATCCTCTGGCCGGCGGCCGTGGCGTTCTGGAAGACCTTGAACTCGGTCCCGGCTGCGACGTCGGCCAGGTCCTTCAACTCCATCCCGTAGCGGAGGTCGGGCCGGTCGTTGCCGAACCGCTCCATCGAGTCGGCGTAGTCGACCCGGGGCAGGGGGAGGGTCAAGGTTTGCCCGGTGAACTCCTTCGCCAGGGCGACGACCAGGTTCTCCATCGTGGCGATGACGTCCTCGTCCTCGACGAACGACATTTCGACATCGAGCTGGGTGAACTCGGGCTGGCGGTTCGACCGGAGGTCCTCGTCGCGGAAGCAGCGGGCGACCTGGAAGTAGCGGTCGAACCCGGCGACCATCAGGACCTGCTTGTACAACTGGGGCGACTGCGGCAGGGCATAGAAGTGCGACGGGTGGACCCGGCTGGGGACGAGGAAGTCGCGGGCGCCTTCGGGCGTGCTCCGGCCGAGGATGGGGGTCTCGACCTCGATGAAGTCGAGGGCCGACATCGTGTTACGCATCAACTGAGTCATCCGGTGCCGGAGCAGGAAGACTTCCTGCATCGCGGGCCGGCGGAGGTCGAGGTAGCGGTACTTGAGCCGCAGCTCCTCGTTGGCCTCGGCCCCGTGGATCTCGAACGGGGGGGTGGGGGCGGCGTTGAAGACCTCGAGCTCGGCGGCGTGGATCTCGATGGCGCCGGTCTTGAGCCTGGGGTTCTCCTTGCCCGCGAGCCTCGGGGCGACCTTCCCCCGGACGCCGATGACGTGCTCGTTGCGGAGGTCGTGGGCCCTGGCCAGGGGGCCCTGGGCGTCGCCGGCGTCGGGCGCGCCCGGCTCGAAGACGACCTGGGTCAGGCCGTAGCGGTCGCGGAGGTCGATGAAGATCAGGCCGCCGTGGTCCCGGCGGGTGTCGACCCAGCCGTTAAGCACGACGTCCTGGCCGACGTCGTCGCGGGTCAGCTCGCCGCAGGTCCTGGTCCGTTTGAGCATGGTGGTCGCCGGTCTCCCGCGTCGAGGGGTGGCCTGGCCGCGAGGGGCCGGGCCGGGCACCGGTCCAAGGTACCCCCGCGAGAAGGAGGGCGTCAAGCAGCCCGGGGTTCGCGCCGAGGGGGGTCCGGCATTGCGGGAACCTGTTATCGGGGTTAACCTAAGAGACAGGCAAGTGTCGGTCGCGACCGCCCGCCCCGGGTCTTCGGGAACGAACCGCTTCAGGACCGGATCGCCATGGATTTCCAGCTCGTCGTCCTCCGTGGCCGGAGCGCCACGACCACCCTGAAACTCGGCGACGGCGTGACCACGGCCGGCCGAAACGATGAATGCCAGCTCCGGATCAAGTCGTCCGAGGTCAGCCGCCGGCACTGCCAGTTCTTCGAGAAGAACGGGATGCTCCTGGTCAAGGACATGGGCAGCTCCAACGGGACCTTCCTCAACGGCAAGAAGATCGAGGGGCAGAGGGTCCTGGAGCCGGGCGACGAGCTGGCGATCGGCCCGGTCAAGCTCCGGGTCGAGAAGGCGGGCCAGGCCGCCCCGGGCAAGTCCGCCGCGCCCAAGGCGGCCCCCAAGCCCGGCGACACCGCCATCCCCGCGCCGACCGTGACGCCCGGGGCGGCGTCCGACGAGTTCGAGATCGACTTCGACGACGTGCCCGAGCCCAGCTCGGAGGAGCAGACCGTCGCCGTCAAGCCGGACGCCAAGGCCAAAATGAACCCGAACCTCGCACCCCCCAAGCCCGGCCAGCCTTCCAAGGCCGCCGCCGACCTGCCCAACGAGGAGGAGCCGGCCATGGCCGACGACGCCATCGCCGACTTCCTGCTCGACCTGAAGCTCGACGACGACGAGTGATCAGGCCCCCGGCCGGGTTTCCGGGGGCCTGGCAAGTGACGAATTGCCGCGCCCGATGTTGCGGCTTGACGACACAGCGGGATTCGCAATCGGAGTGGACTGGTTGACCTTGGCGTCCAGGTGCTAAAAATAGCATGGAGGGCCTCTTCGTCGCAGAGTGTCTGGGCGATCTCGGTCTCCCTCGCGCAGTCCGGCCGGTCCTGGGCGGTCGCGCGGTCCGTCCATTACCCGAGACCTCCTGCCATGGCCCGCCGCAAGAACGCCCCGGAATCGGTCCGCGTCAAGCACAACCTGTCCGAGCGGCTCCGCGAACTCCGGACCGAGTTCTACGGCGATCGGGGCGGCCCCGACCTCGCCCGGGTCCTCGGCATCCCGGTGCGGACCTGGTACAACTACGAGACCGGGGTGACGGTCCCCGCCGAGATCATCCTCCGGATCGTCGAGCTGACGGCGGTGGAGCCGGTCTGGCTGCTCCGGGGCGAGGGGCCCAAGTTCCGCTCCAAGGACCCGGCCCTCGGACCGAACGGGTCGATCGACGACCTCGACGGCCAGTCGATCCCCATGCTCCTCCGGGCCGCCCTGGAGCGCCTGGAGCGGCAGGAGCGGCAAGAGCGTCACGCCCGAGACCCCGAGTCGGTCTCGGACGACGCCGACCTCGTGCTCACCGGGATGGACGGCGGCCTGGGCTCCGCCCTGACCCCCGCCGACGGCCCGCGGTATCAGGCCGCCTGCCGCGAGTGGATCGCCGCGAGGAAGGCGTCGAGGCACCTCCGGGTCTCCGGCGACGAGATGTCGCCGATCGTCGCCGACGGGGCGATCGTCGCCTACGCCGAGGCCGAGCCGGCCGCCGAATCGTTCCAGGACAAGCTGGTCGTCGCCTGGCTCGACGGCCGCCCGGCGGTCCGCTGGTTCCAGCACTGCGGCCGATTCGCCCTGCTCAAGGCCGAGAACCCGGCCGCGGACCCCGCCTCGCACCTGGTCGCCCTCGACGGGCCGGAAGCCCCGAGCTTCCACCGGGTCCTCTGGATCAGCACCCCGCATTGAGCGAGCGACCGGATCGGGGCGGGTGGTGCGGTGCGAGGCCCGCTTCACCAGGCCACGAAGTCGCCGAGGCAGGGGGTGATCATGATCTTGCCGTCGCCGATCCGCCCGGTCCTGGCCTGGCCGACGATCGCCCGGACGGCGGCCGCCACGTCGCCTTCGCGGACATACAGGGTCAGCTCGACCTTGGGCAGGAACGAGGCGTTGTACTCGCTGCCGAGGTAGCGGTGCAGCCGGTTCTTCTGCCGGCCGTAGCCCATCGCCTCGCGGACGGTCCCGCCGAGGATCTCGACCGAGTCGAGCGCCGCGAGGACCGCGCCGGCCCGGAACGGCTTGACCAGCGCGACGATCTGGACCACGCCCATCGGCGGACCCCCCGCACACCCCGGCCCCGAGGCCGCCGGATTGGCCGCCGTTCGCTTGACAAGCGCCGTCGCCCCAACGACATTAAACGAGAAGGGGGCGGCGAGCCAAGGCCGCTCCGACCCGCCCGAGCGGCCTTGCCGCCGGGCCGGGCCTGCCCTCTGGTCCTCGCGAGGTGTCGCATGCGTCGGGTCTGGCTGGTGATCGCGTCCGCGTCGCTCGTGGCGACCACCCTCTTCGGCTGCGGCCGGGAGAATTACGAGAAGCGGCTCTCCAACACGCTCACGAAGCTGGAGTACGAGCGCAGGGTCAAAAAGAACCTGATGCCGGCGGCCAACGAGAAGAAGTTCACCGACCTGGCGATTTACCTCCAGACCCCCAAGGACGAGGCCCAGGCCAAGGCCGGGCAATTGCCCGTGGGCGAGGGGCAGTTCGACCTCGACGCCTCGTTCCTCGACCCCAAGGCCGACGCCGTGCTCCACGTCCTGGCCCGGGTCAAGCAGCCCAAGAAGCCCCCGACCAAGGGGGCCGCCCCCGCGCCGGCCCTGCCGCCCCGGGGGGACTTCAACGCCGAGGTCATCAACACCCTGGCCACCCAGTTCGGGGCGTCCGACAACCTGGCGATCACCAAGTTCAAGGAAGAAACCAAGCGCGGCAACCGGTTCAAGCGGCTGATGTTCAACGCCAACGACAAGGACGTCGAGGTTTGGAGCCTGAAACAGGACAACCACGAGGTCGCGTTGATCTTCGTCTACGATCCCAAGCTCAAGGCGGCGCTCAGTTCGAAGGTGCAACTCACGCTGGAGACGTTCGCGGTCGGCCCGAAGGCGACCCGCAACTTCAGCGGTGGGGCCGCCGAGGAAGAGGCCGACGCGGGGGCGCCGATCCCCCTCTGACCGTCCTTGTCGCCCGATCCGATCGCCCGAGGGGCCCGGGCCCTGCGCCGGAAGAGGCGGCGGGGTTCAGGTCCCTCGGTGCGCCCGACCGATGCGATTCAGGCGGGCGGGTCGGACGAGTCCCAGGCCTGCTTGGCCTCGTGGGCCTCGGGGTCGTTGACGAGCTCGTCGCGGACGATCAGGACGTCGCCGGGGGCCTCGATGCCGAGCCGGACCTGGTTGCGGTCGACCTTGACGATCTTGATCCGGATGTCCGCGCCGATCTGGATCCCCTCGAACTGCTTGCGACTCAAGACGAGCATCCGTTTCCTCCATGAAACAGGATTGTCCGATTCCGACCTTGCCGGGGCCGCCACGCGGCCCGCTCCGACAATCCAGTCGGAATTCGGCCTGGACAAGCGACACGATTCCGGCAATCCCGCCGGAAGCCTTCAGGGGGCGGGGCGTTTGAGCCGGTAGGGGATCATCCAGTTGAACCAGGGCTGATGCAGGTTCCGGGTGTCGAGCAGCTCGGCGATCCCGGTCGCCCCGTCCCGGTCATCGCCCCGGAACTCGGCCAGCCACCGGCGATAGAACGGCCCGTCGTCGAGGCAGACGCGCGGGGCCCGGGTGAGGGAATGCCCCCCGTCGGCGAACTCCAGGGTCGGGCTGTGGCGGACCCCGAAGAGGTTCCGCCGGCGCATCCCCCGCCCCCGGACCTCGATCCCCTCGCGGATCGCCTCGGGCCGGCCGTCCCGGCAGGTCAGCCAGAGCGACTGGGCTTCGCCCCGCCTCGGCTCGGACCAGTAATAGACCTCGGTGAACGGGCCGTGGTGGACCCGCCCCCACTCCCAACGGCGGATCGCCACCGACATCTCCTCGGCCCCGGCGTTGTGGTCGTGATAGCCCCGGCCGAGGAACGGGCTCGCCTTGCCGTCGACCGAGATCGAGCCCTCGACCCGGCAATCGGCCGCCGCCAGGATCCAGTCGTGCGGGGCGTCGCTCGTGCCGAGGTCGCGGCCGAAGGGCTCGGTGCCCGGGGCCGGCCGGAACCGGACCTCGGCGACGATCGGCCGCCCCTCGACCGTCGGCGTGACGACCGAGAGCCGATACCCCTCCCCGTCGCGTTCGAGCCGGCTCGAACCCACCTCGACCGCGAACGGCTTAGCCTGGTGGCGGAACGCGGCCGAGTCGTGGCCGTTGAGGGCATAGGCCAGCGGCTTGCCGTCGCGGTGCCAGGACAGGCCGATCGCCGAGTGGTCGAGCGCCCGAGGGGCGGGGTGCTTCACCGGGTCCTTGAGGTGCCGGAGCGTCCCCACCCCGTAGCTCGGGTCGAACGGGAGCCCGGCGTACCAGACGATCACCAGGACGTCGCGGCCGTCGTCGCTGATCGCGTCGAAGTACCACCACTCGTGCGCCCCGGGCGAGGTCCGGTCGAAGAAGCGGTCGGGGTCGAGGCCGGGTTGCTGGGCGGCGTCGGTCACGGTGCGGGAGGCTCCTGGACGGGGGATCGAAGATCGCGGCCGATCGCTCAGCCCCAGAACCGGCGCCAGGCGTCGCGGTTCGTCTCGGCCTGGCAGGCGGCGAGGGTCGCGAGCTTGCGGGGGGTCGAGACCCGGGCCCGGGCGCGGAAGACGTCGTAGCCTTGCCGCTCGATCGCCCCGAGGATGCCGGCGTAGGCCCGGCCCATGACCCGGACGGTCAAACGGCCGGAGTCGCCGAGCAGCCAGGGGATGCCGGCGTCGGCCTGGGCATAATAGCGGCGGGCGCGGTCGACCTGGAAGCGCATCAAGTCCCGGAATTGGCCATCGACCTTCTTTTCGGCCAGGTCGGCCTCGGTGACCCCGAACCGGGCCATCTCGTCTTGCGGGAGGTAGACGCGACCGAGGGCGAAGTCCTCGGCGACGTCGCGGAGGATGTTGGTCAGCTGCATGGCGGTGCCCAGGGCCAGGGCGTTGGGCCAGCAGATCCGCGAGCGGTAGCCGAAGACGTGGGTCATCATCAGGCCGACCACTCCCGCCACCCGGTAACAGTAGCGGTCGAGGGCCGCGAAGTCGGCATAGCGGGCGATGTCCAGGTCCATCTCCATCCCGTCGAGCAGGTCGTCGAAGAGGTGGCGGGGGATGGCTCGCTCCCGGACCGTCCGCCGGAACGCGAGCAGGCCGGGCGGGGCCTCCCCCCCGGAGTAGGCCAGGTCGAGCGCCGAGCGGACTTCGGCGATCCGATCGGCGGCCTCGGCGCGGCCCTTGGCGTCGTCGACCCCGTTGTCGGCCCATCGGCAGAAGCCGTAGATGGCGTAGGCGTGGGCCCGGGTCGCCCTGGGGAGGCAGGCGGAGGCGAAGTAGAAGGTCCGGGCGTACTCGCGGGTGATCCGCCGGCAGACGCGGGCCCCTCGGGCTTCGAGCCGACCCTGGGTCGCGACCCGGTCGAGCCGGCCGATCACAAGAATTTCTCCAGGACCTTGGCGCTGCTGATGACGCCCGGCAGGCCGGCCCCCGGGTGCGTGCCGGCGCCGACGAAGTAGAGCCCGCCGACGTCCTCGCTCCGGTTGTGCGGCCGGAACCAGGCGCTCTGGGTCAGGGTCGGCTCGAACTGGAAGGCCGACCCTTTGTAGGCGTCGAGGTCGGTCTCGAAGTCCTTGGGGGTGAACGTCCGGAGGGTGACCAGGTGCTTGCGGAGGTCGGGCACGAGGAACGGCTTCTCCAGGGCCCGGAAGATCCGGTCGGCGTATTCGTCCTTGATCGAGTCCCAGTCCTGGCCGCCGTCGAGGTGCGGGACCGGGCTGAGGACGTAGAACGTCTCGCAGCCCGGCGGGGCGAGGCTCGGGTCGGTCCGGGTCGGGGCGTGGAGGTAGAGCGAGAAGTCCTCGGCCACCACCTTCTTGTCGAAGATGTCGCCGAGCAGGCCGTGATACCTCGGGCCGAGCACGATCGAGTGGTGGGGCAGGTGGGGGTAGGTCCGGTCGGTCCCGAAGTAGGCGACGAAGAGGGACATGGCGTACTTCATCTTCGCCAATCGCTTGTCGGTCCACTTGCGGCGGTGCTCGGGCCGGATCAGCTTGCGGTAGGTGTTGGCGACGTCGCCGTTGGACACCACGACCGCCGCCTCGAACCGCTCGCCCGAGGCCAGGCGGACCGCCTTGACCTTGCCGCCGGCGACCTCGATCTCCTCGGCCTTGCTGTCGAGCCGGAGCTTGCCGCCCATCTCCTCGAAGAGCCGGACCAGGCCGTCGACCAGCGCCCCGGTGCCGCCCATGGCGAAGTGGACGCCCCAGGTCTTCTCCAGGAAGTGGATCATCGAGTAGATCGACGACGACCGGAGCGGGTTGCCGCCGATCAGGAGCGGCTCGAACGAGAAGACCATCCGCAGGCTCGGGTCCTTGATGAACGACGAGACTCGCCGGTAGACCGACTGCTCGGCCCTCAGGCGGATCAGGTCGGGCGAGACCTTGACCATCTCCCAGATCCGGTGGAACGAGTGGTCGGCCAGGTCGGTGAAGGCCCGGTCGAAGACCTTCTCGGTGTAGTCGAGGTACGAGCGGTAGCCGAGCACGTCGTCGGGGTTGAACCTGGCGATCTCGGCTTCGAGGCGGTCCTGGTCGCCCACGTAGTCGAAGACCCGGCCGTCGTCGAAGTAGATCCGGTAGAACGGGTCGCACGGGACGATATTGACGTAGTCGGCGATCGTCTTGCCGTTGAGCGCGGCGAGCTCGTCGAGGACGAAGGGGACGGTGATGATCGTCGGCCCGGCGTCGAAGGTGAAGCCCTTGTCCTTGTAGACGTAGGCCCGGCCGCCCGGCTTGTCGCGCATCTCCAGGATCGTCGTCGAGTACCCCTTGGCCTGGAGCCGGATCGCCGCGGCGAGGCCGCCGAAGCCGCTGCCGATGACCACCGCCGGCCCCTTCGAGCCGAGGGGCGACGGCTTGCCGAGCGTGATGACGGGCGACTTGGGGTGCCGGGTCGGCGTGGGGGCGATCATGGTGGTCGAGGGGCTTTCGAAGGTTGTGAGAGGGGGCGGCCCGAGGGCCTCAGGCGTCGACCATCCGGCTTTCGGCCCGGGGGGAGACCTCGCCGTCGACCGGCAGGAGGGCGAGCGCGGCGACCTGTCGGGCCTCGGGGGCGGCGCGGAAGAGGTCGGTCAGGGCGACGAACTGGCGGCGCTGGTGGGCGTCGATCGGGGCCTCGCGGAGCGCCGCGACGGCCTCGCGGCGGACCGCTTCGAGCCGACCCCGGCAGGCCGAAGCCGCGCCGCTCTCGGCGATCAGGGCCAGGAGCCGATGGCGCTTGTCGGGCCCGACCGGCCAGTCCAGCGCGTCGACCAGGGCCAGGCGGCCCGACTCGGGCAGGCGCTGGTAGGCGGACCAGAGGACGTAGGTCCGCTTGCCGGCGTCGAGGTCGGGGTGGTCGCCGAAGTCGGGGTCCTCGTCGAGCGCCCCGAGGTCGTTCTGGACCTGGAAGCCGAAGCCCAAAAGGTCGCCGAACCGGTCCAGGGCCCGGGCGATCGGCGCCGGGGCCCCGGCGATCTGGGCCGCCAGCACCAGCGGGCCCGACACGCTGTACCGCGCGGTCTTGCGGAGGTAAGACTCGACGATCTGGTCCTCGCTCAGGAGGTCGAGCGGGCAGTCGTCGTAGAGCACGTCCAGGGCCTCGCCCAGGCCGGTCTCGAAGAGCATGTCGGCGACCAGCCGCTGGGCCCGGCCGAGCGGGGCGTCGTCCAGCCCCGAGCGGCCCAGGAGTCGCATCCCGAGCGAGCAGAGCAGGTCGCCGGCGACCAGCGCGAGGTCGGCCGCCCGCTTCCGCTCGCAAGGGTCGTCCGGCCGGTCGCTCCCGAGCCGGAGGGCCTCGTGGAGCGTCGCCCGGTTGCGGCGGACGACGCTGCCGTCGATCAGGTCGTCGTGCACGAGCATGAAGGCGTGGAACACCTCCAGGCTCGCCGCGGCCAGGGCGACCGGCCGAGGCGGGGCGTCGTATCGCCCGGTCAAGATCCGGTACCCCGCCAGGCAGAGCCGGGGTCGGAGCCGCTTGCCGCCCCGGAGGACGAACTCCGCCAGCCGGCCGAACAAAGGCGCCAGGTGCGGGTTGCCGGCATACCCGATCCGGGTCTCCTCGAAGAAGCCGGCCAGGTCGGCGTCGACCCGCTCGCGGTCGGCGTTCGGGGTGAGCCGTTCGAGCAGGGGGGGAACGGTTTGCTGCTGGGCGGCCTGGGACACGGACTGCCTCGCCGTCGTGGGGTCCGCCGCGAGCCTGGCCCGCGGGTCGAGAGGGGGAGCACCCCGAGGCGTCGAAGTGCGCCGGGCGCAACCCCTCGCGGGATACGAAAGTGATGAGATTGTAACCGGCCGGACAGGGGGCGGCCGGGGCTATGTTGCCCGGACCACCCCGAATGCCCGGGCAACCGAGAATCCTACCGCGCCGAATTCTGTCGTGTTTCGGATTGCGACGACCCGGCCGGTCCTCGAACCGGGTGCCACCGCGCCGGGCCTTCGGGCCGAATCCGTCGCGGCGAGGTGGGACGAACCCGCCCCTTCTGCGGTTGTCGAACCGCCCGACGCTTGACCCGGTCGACCGCTCACCCCCGATCGGCCATACTGGACCGTCTTGTGCTTGGCGGAAATTCGGGCCCGGAGCGAGTCGCGCGGCATGGATCGATCGATCGACCTCAACGCCGACCTCGGCGAAGGGTGCCCCTGGGACGAGGCGTTGCTCGACCGGGTGACCTCGGCGAGCGTCGCCTGCGGCCTGCATGCGGGGGACGCCCGGGTCATGGGGGAGACGCTCCGGATGGCCAGGGATCGGGGCGTCGTGGTGGGGGCCCACCCCAGCTTCGACGACCGGGCCGGCTTCGGGCGGGTCGAGCAGGACGTGGAGCCGGGCGAGGTCCGCCGGCTCGTCGAGCGGCAGCTTGCCGATCTGGCGGACGTGGCGGACGGGCTGAACTTGCCGATCCGGTTCGTCAAGCCTCACGGGGCGTTGTACAACCAGGCCCAGCGCGACCCGGCGATCGCGGGGGCCATCCTGGAAGCCCTGGCCGGCCGAGGGCTGCCGATCCTGGGCCTGCCCGGGGGCGAGGTCGAGCGGCTGGCGGCGGGGCATGGGGTGGCGTTCGTCGGCGAGGGGTTCGCCGATCGCCGGTATTGGGCTGACGGGCGGCTCGTCCCGAGGACGGAGGCCGGGGCGATCCTCGACGACCCCGCCGAGGTCCGGGCCCAGGCATTGGCCCTGGTCGACCGGGGGGTCCGGACGCTCTGCATCCACGGGGACGACCCCCGGTCGGTCGGGCTGGCCGACCTGGTGATCGCGACCCTGGACGGGTCGGGCGTCGCCCGCCGGGCGTTCGCCTGAGGTGGCCCTGGTCGTGGTCCGGGCGGGGGTCTGGTCGACGATCCAGGACCGGGGGCGGGTCGGGTTCCGGGGGTTCGGCGTGCCCGAAGGGGGGGCGTTCGACCGCGAAGGGCTCGACCTGGCGAATGCGCTCCTGGGCAACGACCCGTCGGCCGCCGCGGTCGAGCTGACCCTGGTCGGCGGCGAGTTCCGGGCCGAGTGCCCGCTCGCCCTCGCGCTGGCCGGGGCGGCGATGGCGGCGACGGTCGGCGGCGGACTTGGCGAGGATCGGGCGTTGAGCGTCCCCGGCTCGTTCGCGGTCCGGGCGGGCGAGACGCTCCGACTGGGCGGCTGCCCGAGCGGGGCCCGGGCGTACCTGGCGGTCGGGGGCGGTTTCGAGGCGCCTGTGGTCCTCGGGAGCCGGTCGAGCGAGGCCAGGCTCCGGGCCGGCGACCGGTTGTCGGCCGCTCCCGGCTGGACGTGGTCGAGGCGGCCCGTCGCCAGCTTTCCCCAGGAAGCCGGGCCGATCCGGGTGATAAACGGGCCGGATGCCGAGCCGGCCTCGGGCGGGTCGGGGGCCCTGGAGTCGGGCCCTTACCGGGTCTCGACCCGGGCCGACCGGATGGGCCTCAGGCTCGAAGGGCCGGCGATCGATCAGGGCCCGGAGGGGGCCCGGCCTTCGGCGCCGGTGGCCCCGGGGGCGGTCCAGGTCGCCGGCGGGCGGCCGATCGTCCTGGGCGTGGCGGGGGGGACGAGGGGGGGTTATGCGCACCTGGCGCACGTGATCTCGGCCGACCTCGCCCGGCTGGGCCAGCTCAGGCCGGGCGACCTCGTCGCGTTCCGGCGGGTCGAGGTCGAGGAGGCCCGGCGGGTCGACCGCGAGCGGCGGCGGGAACTGGGCCGGTGGCTGGCGTCGATCCGGGCGATGGGCCGGGATCGGGGGGGAATCCCGGCCGAGCGGGGCGACTGAGCTTGCCGGTTCCGGGCCGATCCGGTATCAGGTCGCGGCATCTCTCGACCCATCTTCGACGGGGAGGACGCCCCCAGTGAGCCTCGATCGAACCCAGGGGCGGGCCGCGTCGGCCTGTGCGGCGGCCTGCTTGCTCGCGACGCTGCTGGCCGGTTGCCACTCGGTCCCGATCGCCCGGGTCGCCCCGGCGCCCAACCGCCCGCAATCGGCCCTCGCCTCGGCCGGCCGGGCCGCCCTGTTCCCGGCGACCGTCGCGCTCGACGTTCCCTCGGAGCTGTCGTCGATCGACCCGGCCTCGTCGCGGTCGGTCGGCTCGACCGAGCCCTCGGGCGCCCTGAGCGAGCCGGCGATGGCCGAGTCGGCACCCCTGCCGACCCCGACGATCCCGCCGACGCCCCTGCTCGACGCGGCCGTCGAGCGGGCCAGGACCGCCGCCGACCTCAAGGACGGCGCCGTGGTCCGGGCCTTCGAGCCGACCGCCGAGATCGTCCTCCCCCCGCCCGCCGCCGGCCCGGTCGCCGCATCAGGCGTGACCTCGGCCCCCGAAGCCTCGCCGCCCCCCGCCGCCGCCGAGCCGCCGAAGCCGGAGGAAGCGTGGCACGACGGGGTCCGCAAGCTCGTCGGCCTGGCCAGGGCCAACGGCGAGCATCAAGGGGGCGCCCCGGGTGGGACCTGGGACCTCCGGGCCAAGGTCCTCGCCTGGCTGGCCGAGCCCGACCTCAACCCCGACCTCGGCCCGCACGACGCCGACGGCGTCCGCTCGGTCCTCAAGGCCCTGGAGGAAGCAGCCGGCTCGGCCTCGACCCCGGCGCGAGGGGGGGACCTCCGGGCGGCGGTCCACGTGCTGGAGGACAAGGCCCCGCTGGAGCTGGTCGACCTCCGGGTCTGCTCGCGGGTCGACGACTTCGGCGTCTTCGAGACCTTCGACCCGCCGGTCCGCAAGGCCGGCGACCAACTGGTCATCTACTGCGAGGTCGACGGCCTGCGCAACGACGCGACCGCCTCGGGCTACCGGACCCGGGTGGCCTACGAGGTCGAGATCGTCTCCGAAGGGGGAGGGGCCCCGGTCCACTCCCAGCCCCTGGGGATCGCCGAGGAGACCTGCCGCCGCCGGAGGCGCGACTATTACATCGCCCACAAGCTCGTCCTGCCCAGGACGATCAAGCCCGGCGAATACCGCCTCCGCCTGACCGGCCGCGACCTGGTGGCCGACCGGACCGCGACCCGCGACGTCGCCTTCGCCGTCGCCCGCGACTGACCCGCGCGATCCCCGGGCCGGGACCTACGGTTGAATCATTGGCGGATCGCCCCGGGTCACGCGCGGCTCGGCGCGCTCGTAGGCTCCGTCGGGCCTTGCGGTCCGGGCGGCGAACCCGGACAATGAGACCATCCCGCCGTGCATCGACACCTCGAATGGGATGCCCGCATGTCGATCAAGATCGGTCGGATCGGTCGTTGGGCCGTCGTGCTCGGCCTGTCGGCGGCGTGGCTCGGCGAGGGCGAGGTCGCCCGGGCCGTCGATCCGGCCGGCCGGGTCGTCCTCGCCGCGCAGAAGTCGGCGGCCAAGAAGAAGGGCGCGGCCGCCAAGAAGGGGACCTCCAAGGGCGACAACGACGGGATGGGGATGGCCCCGACCGACTCGGCCAAGGGGGCCCCGGCGGGGGGCGACCTGTCGTTCAAGCGCGACATCGCGCCGATCCTGGTGGCCAACTGCGTCGGCTGCCACAGCGGGGGCGGGGCGGGCGTGACGCGCGGCAAGTACGACATGACGACCTTCGAGAAGCTGATGGCCGGCGGCAAGCGGGGCAAGGACATCATCCCCGGCGAACCCGACACCAGCCACCTCGTCCTGATGACCAAGGGCGAGGAGACCCCGCGGATGCCGCCCAGGAATGGCCAGACGGGGTTGGCTGAGGGGGCCGCCGCCAAGCTCGAGGCCTGGATCAAGGCCGGCGCCGTGCTCGACGCCGGGATCGCCCGGACCGAGCCGTTGAGCAAGTACGCCCTGACCGTGGCCGACCTCCGCCAGGCCGAGATCGACAAGATGAAGCCCGAGGAGCGCGACAAGGTCGCCGAGCAGGCCGGCCGGGACCGCTGGAAGAAGTCGACCAGGGTCGAGCCCGAGGCCACCGTCGGCGCCCACTTCCTCCTGCTCGGCAACTTGCCCAAGCCTCGGGCCGCCGACCTGCTCAAGAAGATGGAAGCCCAGTACACCCAGGCCAACAAGATCCTCGCCACCGCCAAGGGCCCGGCCCTGGCCGGCACCGAGAAGATCGGCCTGTACGTCTTCAAAGACTCCAGCGCCTACGTCGAGTTCGTCCGGGGCGTCGAGAACCAGGAGGTCGAGGCCGGCGAGGCCGCCAGGGCCCGCCTCGACGTCGAGTCGCCCTACATCGTCGCGGTCGACCCGGCCGCCGGCGGCGAGGAGGCGGCCTTCTCCGCACCCAAGAAGGCGGCCAGGGGCAAGAAGAAGGCCGACGAGTCGGCCGCGGGGCCCGAGCGGACCCTGGCCGGCCTCCTGACCGAGCAGCTCGTCGCCGCCGCGGCGAACAAGGCGGGCAAGCCCCCCAAGTGGGTCTCGCTCGGCCTGGGGGCGTTCTCCGCGTCGCAGGTCGAGGCGGGCAGCCCCTACTACCGCCGCCTCCGCGCCGAGACCGCCGAGAACGTCCGGATCGGCTGGCAGGTCAAGGGGGTCGAGGCCCTCGGCGGCGAGGGCAAGGTCGAGACCGTCCGGGCCGCCGGCTACTCCCTGTTCGAGTGGATGGCCGGCAACTGGCCGGCCCCGGCCGTGAACAAATTCATCAGGGCCATGCTCGAAGGCCAGGACAAGCTCGACGAGGCCCTCGGTAACTGCCTCGACATCACCCGCGAGCAGTTCCTCGCCGGCTCGGAGATGTGGTTCCACGACCGCTATGGGGTCCGGAGATGAGCGAACAAGCCGAAGACCAGGCCCAGGCCGACCGCTACTTCGTCAAGGCCGGCTCTGGAGCCGCCCGCGAGCTCTTCCCCGGCGTCTCCATCCGCGCCTCGGCCGGCGACGCGATGATGCTCTCGGTCGTCACCTTCGAGGCCGGAGCGGCCGTCCCCGAGCACGCCCACCCTCACGAGCAGATGGGCCTGCTCCTTTCCGGCCGGGCCGAGTTCACCGTCGGAGGGGTGACACGAGTCCTCGAAGCGGGCGACATCTGGCGAATCCCCGGCCACGTCCCCCACGGCGTCCGGGCGCTCGACGGCCCCGCCGTCGCCCTCGACGCCTTCCACCCGGTCCGCGACGACTACCGCTGAAGCCCGCCGACCTTCCTTCGCGAACCAACCCCGGGCCGACGCCGGGGCGTGACCCCGCGCGCCGGGTCGAGCACCTCCCTCCCGCATCGCCCGGCCGTCGCCGGGCCGCGCGACCTGCCCGCCGACGGCGATGCCTCGCCGACCCCGCGACCCGGCCGCTTTCGGCGACCGGAGGGCGAGACCTGGTCGATTCGCCGGCGGGACCTAAAACAAGTCTCTCCACCGCCTTGGCCTCGATCGATCGGGGCGGCGAGGTTTCCGACGAGCCGGACGCCTTCGCCCGCCCCGTCGCCGACTCCCGCGCGAGGGCAGGCAACGACGCGTCGGGATTCATGAAAGGGGTTCGACGTGAGAGCACCCGCGATCCTATGCCTCATCACGCTGCTCGCCTCGGGTCTGGCCGGGGCCCAGGAGCGCCCCCGCGGCGCCAACGCCCCCAGGCCCGCCAGCCCGCCCGGCCGGGCGGTCGCGAGCATCGGCGCGGAGGTGATCACCCTGCCCGAGGTGACGGCCGCGGTGAAGGCCCGGCTGGCCGAGGTGCCGCCCGACGTGGTGCTCGACCGCCGCCAGACGATCGCCCTGGCCAGGGCCATGCTCAAGGCGATGATCGTCCGCTCGCTCGTCTTCCAGGAGGCGAGGGAGGTCCTCGGCGGCCCCGCGCCGATCAACGCGATGCTCAAGGGGATCGAGCGGCGTTGGGCCGACCGGGAGTTGCCCCAGCTGATCCGCCGGGAGGGGGCCGGGCCCGGGGCCGGCCTGGCGGCGAAGCTGGCCAGGCGGGCGACGACGCCGGGGCTGCTCCGCGAGGAGTTCATCATCCGCTCGGTCGCCGAGACCCTGATGGGCCGCGAGTCGCCGTCGGGCGACCTCTCGGGCTACCTCGAAGGCGTCCGCCGCCGCAGGCCGATCGCCATGATCATGAGCGAGGCCGAGCTCACCGACGCCGGCCGAGACGCGGCGATCGAGGGGAGGCGGAAACGTTGATCGCCCCCAAGCTCAAGGTCGAGGGCCTGGCCAAGCGGTTCGGCGACCGGGTCGCGGTCGCCGACATCTCGTTCGACGTCGCCCCCGGCGAGGTCGTCGGCCTGCTCGGGCCCAACGGGGCGGGCAAGACGACGACCGTCTCGATGATCGCCGGCCTGATCCGCCCCGATGCCGGCCGGGTCCTCGTCGACGGCCGGGCGTTCCGGGGCGATGCCGACCCCCGCAAGCGGAAGCTCGGCCTCGTCCCCCAGGAACTGGCGATCGTCGAGGAGCTGAGCGCCCGGGCCAACCTCCGGTTCTTCGGCGCCCTCCAGGACCTCTCGGGCAAGACCTTGAGGTCGGCCGTCTCGCGCTGCCTCGACCTCGCCGGCCTGGCCCACCGAGCCGACGAGCCGACCGGGGCGTTCAGCGGCGGGATGAAGCGCCGGCTCAACCTTGCGGCGGCCCTGCTCCACGACCCCGACCTGATCGTGCTCGACGAGCCGACCGTCGGCATCGATCCCCAGAGCCGCAACGCGATCTTCGAGCGGATCGAAGAACTCAAGGCGGAGGGCAAGTCGCTCCTCTACACGACCCACTACATGGAAGAGGCCGAGCGGCTCTGCGACCGGCTGATCCTGGTTGACCACGGCCGGGTCGTCGCCGACGACACGCTCGAAGGGCTGGCCGGCCTCCTGCCGACGGCCCACCGGCTGGTCCTCGACCTCGACGCCCCGGGAGACGGCGCCTGGCTCGCGTCCGCCCGGGCGACCGCCGGCGTGATCGCGGTCGACCGGTCCGAGGGGCGGCTCGTCGTCGACCTGGACAGTTTGGCCGTCGTCCCCCGGGTGCTCGACGGCCTGGCCGCCTCCGGGGTTTCGGTCACCCGGCTGGCCAGCGAGCGAGTCGACCTGCAAGCGATCTTCCTCAACCTCACCGGGCGGGGGCTCCGCGACTCATGAGCCTCCGACCGTTCCGGGCGCTGGTGATCAAGGACCTCCGCGTCTTCTTCACCGATCGGCATTCGGTGATCCTCTCGATCGCCGCCCCGATCGCGCTGGCGAGCTTCATGGCGGCGATCTTCGGGGGCGCGGGGGCGTCGGAGCCGTCGAAGATCCCGATCCTCGTGGTCGACCACGACGGGGGGCCGGTCGCCCGGGCGATCGTGGCCGGGTCGATGGCGGAGGGCCGGCTCGCCGCGACGACTTCGAGGCTCGACCCGGCGCTCGCCGAGGTCCGGATGGGCCGGGCGGTCCTGGCCGTCGAGATCCCCCCGGGCTTCGGCGACGACGCCGCCGGGGCCCTGGTCGGCGACAACCCGCCGCCCGACCTGAGGTTCCACCTCGACCCGACCCACCGGCCCGACGTCAGCCTGGCTCAAGGCCTCCTCACCCGGATCATCCTGGAGGCCGTCGCGAACGACTCGATGGCCGGCTCGGGCGGCCTGCTCGACGACCTCGTGCCCGACAGCAATCGCGACTCGTCCGCGAGCCGGGCCGAGGCCAGGCCAGGCGTCAAGATGCCCTACGTGGGCCGGGACGTCTCGATCGTCGCCGAGGGGGCCGAGGGGGATCGCCAGGCGCTGGCCGCGCACGCGTTCGCGGGGATGGTCGTCCAGTTCGTCCTCTTCTCGGCCGTCGAGTGGGGCGTCGGCCTGCTCAACGAGCGGCGCCGGGGGCTCTGGAAGCGGCTGAGGTCGGCCCCGGTGTCGACCTCGACGCTGCTGGCCAGCAAGGTCGCCGGCAGCTTCCTGGCCTCGTCGATGATCACGGCGGTCGTCTTCGGCTTCGGGGCCCTGGCGTTCGGCTTCCGGGTCCGGGGCTCCCCCGTCGGCCTGGTCCTGCTGGGCGCCGCCTTCGCCTGTATGGCCGGCAACTTCGGCCTGATGGTCGCCGCGCTCGGGCGGTCGCCCCAGGGGGCCCGCTCGGTCGCGATCCTGGCCGTCCTGGTGATGGTGATGCTCGGGGGGGGCTGGATCCCCGGCTTCCTCTTCCCCGCCTGGCTCCAGTCGATCACCCCGGCCATCCCCACCCGGTGGGCGATCGACGGCTTCGACGGCCTGATCTCCCTGGGCTACTCGGCGGCCGAGGCGGGCCCGACGCTGCTCGCCCTGGCGGCGTTCGGCGTCGGGTTCGGGGCCGTCGCCCTGCTGGCGTTCCGCCGTGCGGAACCGGCCTGAGGCCGGATCGCTCGCGCCGAGGTCCGGGGCCGGCGGGTGGCTTGCCCTCGGGACTCAAGGCTGGTCGAATGGTCCTCCGGGGGATTCGGGCGGCGACCCGGCCCCCGCCCCTCCGGGCCGGGCCCGTCGAGGGCTTGCCATTCGCCCTCGCCCTCGAAGGGACCGAGAGATCATGAGCCGACCCTGCCTCCTGGCCTCGCTCGTACTCGCCTGGATCGCGATCATCGGGGTGGACAGCCCGGCCGCGGACCGCCCGAGCGGGCCGGTCGACAAGACGCGGTCGAGCGTCATCGCCCGGCACGGGATGGCGGCCACGAGCCACCCCCTGGCGACCCTGGCGGCCGTCCGGATGATGCAAGGGGGCGGGAACGCGATCGACGCGGCGATCGCGGCGAATGCGGTGCTCGGGGTGGTGGAGCCGATGTCGTGCGGGGTCGGCGGCGACCTCTTCGCCATCGTCTGGGACGCCAAGGCGAAGAAACTCGTCGGTCTCAACGCCAGCGGTCGGGCCCCGTCCCTGGCGACGATCGAGTCGTTCCGGTCGCGCGGCTTGACCGAGATCCCCAACTTCGGCCCGCTGAGCTGGTCGGTGCCCGGGTGCGTCGACGGCTGGGATCAGCTCCGGGGCCGGTTCGGCTCGAAGCCCTGGCCCGACCTGCTGGCCCCGGTGATCGCCTGCGCCGAGGACGGCTTCCCCGTCAGCGAGATCGTCGCCTCGGCCTGGGCGGGCGCGGCCCCGAGGCTGGCGAAGATCCCGACCTCGGCCGCCTGCTTCCTCCCGGGGGGCAAGGCCCCCAAGGAAGGGGACGTGTTCCGCAACCCGGGCCTGGCGAAGACCCTCCGCTCGATCGCCTCGGGCGGCCGGGAGGCGTTCTATAACGGCCCGATCGCCGACTCCATCGTGGCCTACTCGCGGTCGAGCGGCGGCCTGTTCGAGCGTCGGGACTTCGAGGGGCACTCGAGCACCTGGGTCGAGCCGGTCTCGACCCGCTACCGGGGCTACGACGTCTGGGAGCTTCCCCCCAACGGCCAGGGGATCGCGACGCTCCAGATGCTCAACCTGCTCGAACCCCACGACCTCAAGAGCATGGGCCCACAGTCGGCCGCCGCCCTCCACCTGATGATCGAGGCCAAGAAGCTCGCCTACGAGGACCGGGGGCGCTACTACGCCGACCCCGAGTTCGCCTCCGTCCCCGTCGCCGCCCTGATCTCCAAGGAGTACGCCGCCGGTCGGGCGGCCCTGATCAGCCGAGACCGGGCCAACCGCCGGCCGACCTGGGGCGAGCCCAAGGGGTCCGACACCATCTACCTGACCGTGGTCGACGGCCAGGGGAACGCCGTCAGCCTGATCGAGAGCAACTACGCGGGCTTCGGGTCGGATCACGTCCCGAGCGACCTCGGCTTCCCGCTTCAGAACCGGGGGAATCTCTTCGCGCTCGACCCCAAGCACCCCAACCGCCTGGAGCCTCGGAAGCGGCCGTTCCACACGATCATCCCCGGCTTCGTCACCAACGACGGCAAGCCCTGGCTCTCCTTCGGCCTGATGGGGGGCGACATGCAGGCCCAGGGCCACGCGCAGGTTTTGGTCGACATCATCGACCACGGGATGGACGTGCAGGAGGCCGCCGACGCCCCCCGGTTCTTCCACTCCGGCTCGACGAGCCCCACCGGCAAGGTGGCGGTCGACGGCGGCACGGTCGCGCTCGAATCCGGCATCCGGCCCGAGGTCCGTCGGGCCCTGGAGAAGCTGGGGCACAAGATCGTCCCCTCGCCCGGTCCCGGGACCTACGGCGGCTACCAGGCGATCCGGATCGACCTCGAACGGGGCGTGCTGATCGGCGGCTCCGACCCCCGCAAGGACGGCTGTGCCCTGGGATATTGATGGGGGATTTCCTCAACTTTGGGTCACCTCCGGCCGATACCGCGGATACAGCTTGTTGATTCGGGGCCAAGAAATGGCCCCGGTCGGCGAATCATCGAGTAGGCACCGCGAACGCGACCGGGGAGGGGCTGGACCCATGGGGTTGGATATCGCTCTGGGCTTGATGATCCTGATAGGCGCGGTCCGGGGGTGGTTTCGCGGTTTCGTTCTCCAGGCGATTCACCTGAGCGGGCTGGTCGGCTCGGTCTACGCCGCGGGGCCGGTCCGCGACTACGCCCGGCCTTATGTCGCACCCTACCTGACCTCGATCCGGGCCGACCTGCTCGACCGGATGCTCTGGTGGTCCTCGGCGGCCGTGTCCTACATGGCGATGGTGGGCGTGGCCAGCATGATCGTGAAGCTCTACCGCAAGCGGCCTTACGGCGAGCCCGAGCCCAACCGGGCCGACCAGATGGCCGGCTTCCTGGTCGGGGCGACGAAGGCCGTGGTCGTTTCCGCGTTCCTGATCTCGGCGATGGAGAAGTACGCCCTCGGCTACCTCCGCAAGCTCCCCTGGGCCGACGAGCAGGCCCGAACTTCTTACGCCCTGGTCTGGAACCAGCAGTACCAGCCGGCCGACCGGATCTGGTCCGCCCCGCCGGTCCAGACGTTCGTCGCCCAGGTCCGCCGGATGGGCCTGAACGGCGAGGCCGACCCCTCCGAGACCTTGGGCTCCCGAGTCGAGGTCGTCCCCGCCTCGACCCCAGCCCAGGCGTCGACCACGAACCGGACCCCGCGCCTCGACCTGCCGAACCTGACCGAGGTCGAGCTCGACCCGACCGCCCCCGGCTTCCTCGACCGGTTCGATCAGGCCGTCAAGACCCTGGATTCGATCAAGCCCTGACCCCGGCGTTTTGATCCCGCGTTGACCGATCCGCCCCGAGCCGTCATGCTCCCCCCGCGTCCCCCTCCGACCCCCGGAGGGCGGCCGATCGGGGGGATTTTGCATGGAGTGGCATGATTCCGGGGCTGCGATCGCCGACGCGAGGTCGGCCCTCCCCTCCGGCCGGTTCCGCGAGCGGGCTTCGGCGGAGTCCCGACCGGGCGTCCCCCGCTGGGCGGCGCTGGTCCTGATCGCCGGCCTCTATCTGACCCTCCGGGGCTACCACTCCTTCGACGGCGACCAGGCATACCGGCTCCCCTTGCTCCTCCACCGGCAGGACCCGAGCCTGTACGCGGCTGACCCTTTTGTCTCGGCCTTCGACCGGTTCAACCCGCACCGGGGATACCTGGCCCTGCTCGACGCGGCGAGCCGGCAGCTGGGCCTGGCGGCGGCCCTGGCTGGCCTCTTCGCCCTGACGATGGCCGCGACGATGGCCGGGGTCGATCGCCTGGCCCGCTCGGCCTGGCCGGAACGGGGGGCTTCGGGCGGCCTGGTGGCGGTGGCCCTGGTCCTGATGGCCAAGGCGGGCAACATCGGCACGAACCACCTGTTCGAGGCGACCTTGCTCGACCGCCTGGCCGGCTTCGCCCTGGGCTGGCTGGCCCTGGCGTCGGCCGTCCGCGACCCGGCCCGGGGTTGGCGAGTGGCCGCACCCTTGCTCGGCCTGGCGTCGCTGGTCCACCCGTCGGTCGGGCTCCAGTTGACGCTGACCCTGGCGGCGGGCTGGATCGCCTGGGCCCTGGTGCCGGGCGGGGCCGGGGTCGGCCGGCGGGACCTGCTCCGGTCGGTCGGGGCACTGGCACTGGGCCAGGTCCCGGCGATGGCGTTGATGGCGGGGCAGGGGGGGCGTCTGTTCGACGGGCTCCCGGCCGAGGAGTTCCGCCAGCTCGCCGTCCTGGTTCAAGGCCCGCAGCACATGCTCCCCTCGACCTGGCGGACCCCGCAATGGCTGGCCTGGGGGTGCTACCCGGTCCTGGCCCTGCTGGCGTTCGGGCGGGCGGGGATGGGGGGCGACCGGGCCCGATGGCCGGCGGCCCGGGTCCGGCTCGCGGCCTTGATGGCGGTGAACCTGGCCAGCCTTGGCGCGGCTTATGTGGCCGTCGAGGGGCTGGGGAACCTCAAGGTGACGATTTTCCAGCCGTTCCGGATGGCGACGCTGGCCCGAGGGCTGGCCCTGGTCGCGGCCTCGGGGCGGCTGGTCGGCCTCTGGCGTCGGGGCGACCTGGTGTCCCGGGGCCGGGCGGTGCTCGTCGCGGTCGGGTGCTCGGGGGACTGGTCGTTGGTCGTGGCCACGGCCATCGACGGGGGCTTGGCGGTCGCCGAATGGGCCGGGGCATCGGCCCGGGTCCGGCTCGGGGTCGCGCTGGCGTCTTTGGCGGCCGGGCTCGGCTTCCTGGCCCGGCACGACACGGAGTCGGGCCACCTCGGGCTGATCTTGGCGTTGGGAGCCCTGGGGCTCGGGACGGCGATCGGCCGTCGCTGGCCGGTCGGCTGGAACCGGCGTCGGCTGGTGCTGGCGGTCGGCCTGGCCTGGGCGGTCCCGGTCGCGGCCCTGGTCGTGCCGCTGGTGGTCCGCCACCCCGAGACGCGCCCCTGGGCGGTCGCGCTGGTCGGGCGATGCCGGTTCGCCGAGGCGCCGACGGACGACCTGGAGCGCCTCGGGGTCTGGGCCCGCGAGCACACCGAGGCGTCGGCCCGGTTCGTCGGCCCGCCGGGTCCGAAGGGGTTCCGGCTCTGGTCGCGGCGGGACCTGGCCTTCAACCGCGCCGCGAGCCCTTACGACGCCCGAGGCCTGGCCGATTGGGCGGCCCGCTACCGCGACCACGTCGGGTTCTCGGGCTCGACCGCGGAGTTCGTCCGGGCGTACCTCGGCGACCGCCACGCCCTCGAAGCCCGCTTCCAGGCGAAGACCGACGCCGAGAAGGCCGAGCTCGCCCGTCGCCAGGGGGCCGGGTACGTCCTGGCCGCCGCCCCGGGCTCGCACAAGCCGGCGGACCGATCGTCGCCGCTTGAGCTGCTCAAGGTCGAGGGGCGTTACGCGATCTACCGGGTCCGCCCGGCGCTCATCTCGGGGCTTCGGCCGACTCCAGGCGGATGACCCGAATTCCGGCCCCTTCGAGGGCCCCGACGACCTTGCGGAGGTCGGCATAGGGGACCTCCGGGTCGACCCGGACCAGGGCCCAGGGGGCGGGGTCGCCTTCGGCGTCGACCAGGGGCTTGAGGGCCCGCGCCATCTCGTCGAGGGTGGCGGCCCGGCCGTCGAGCGTGGCCCCCCCTCGGCCAACGGTGACGAGGTGGCGCCCGGGACGCTCAGATTCGGCCTCAGCCGCGGCCTCGGGCGGGGCGATCGTGCCCAGCTCGCGGCCCTCGGGGGCGTAGCGTCCCCCTTCACGGACGGCGAAGAAGCCGAACGGCCGGTCGAGCAGGCTGGCGGTCCCGGCCATCGCCCCCTTGCCTTCGGACCAGAGGTAGCCGTCGAAATCCTGGCGGGTCCTGGGGAAGCTGATGGCGAAGCGGACCCGCTGGGGCGACTCGGGCGCGACCTGGCCGGTCACCGGGTAGCTCGACCCGTGGAGGTCCGAGCGGAACCGGCCGACGACGACCCCTCGTCCCTCGACCTTGAGGTCGAGCGTGCCCGACCACTGGCCGTTGGCGAACAGGCGGTACCGGCCGGCGAAGTCGCCCGCGACGACGGTCCGGCCCGGCGTCGGCTGGGGGGCTTTCGAGGCGTCGAGCGTGGGGGGCTTGGCCAGGGTGAACAGCTCGGCCGGGCCGATCGGTTCGAGCCGGGGGCCCCCTTCGCCGCCGATCCGGAAGACGACGTCCCCCCCTTGGCCGTCGGGCACCACCTGGCCGGTGTCGAGGTCGACCCGGAAGCCGTCGTAGACCACGATGTCCTTGCGCGAGGCCAGGCGGGACGCGGGGTCGCCCGCGTCGAAGGCGTCGAGCCGCTCGATCACGACCACGGGGAAGGTCTCCCCCTCGCCCCCGGCCGGCCTGCGCAGCTCGGCCGCGAGCAGGAGCCGGGCGGGATTTCCCGAGCCGGTCTTCGCCAGGACCAGGGCCGACCGGGTGTCGCGGAGCAGGGCGGGCATGGCGACGATGTCGCCGATCGTCAGCGAGGGGCGGGCCGAGGCGTCCCCCCCCTTGATCGCCCGGACCAGGGTCGGCCCGTCGAGCTGCTCGAACTGGTCGGCCCGGGCCAGGGGCGACCCCCCGGCCAGGAGGGCGCAGGCCGCGAGAGCGAGAACCGGGTGGCGGAGCATCGTCCCCTCCTCATCGATCGTCGCCGAAACGGCGGACGCCCGGTCGATCGATCGCCGGGGCCGCGCCGGTCGATTGTCCGGCAAGAGGGGTGATGCCGGCAAGCGCCCATGCCCCTCAGGTCGAACGCTGCGGGGGGCTACGGGCCGAGGTCCGGGCGGAGGTAGGCTCGGAGCGTCGCGACCCGGCGGAAGCCGAGGTGCTCGTAGACCGAGAGCCCGTCCGGGCTGGCCTGGAGGGTCGAGCTGCGCATTCCGTCACGCCGGGCGTCGGCCATCACCGCGAGCAGCAGCCGGCTGGCCAGGCCGCGGCGGCGGTGGCCGGCGTCGGTCGCGACGTACTGGATGCTGAGGTCGTCGCCGACCGCCATCGTCAGGGCGACGCAGACGAACGAGCCGCCGTCGCGCAGGCCGTGGGTCCGTATCCGGCCGTCCCGCAGCCTGGCCACGAGCGGGCCGAACACCCCGAACTGGCCGTAGGCCCGCTCGTTGACCTCGCCGAGCGTTTCGAGCGACGGGGCCTCAACGCCCGAGGCGCCGCCGTCGAGCTTCAGCGCCGGGTCGTCGAGCGCGACGCCCAGGCACGGCATGGCGATCTGGGCCGCCTCGAACCGCCCCGGGACGGCGTCGGCCAGGGTCCAGAGGCTGTGCGGCAGGCCCGGGTCGTCGAGGGGCGGGGTCGAGCCGGGCGGAACGACGGCCGCGTCGAGCCAGGGGTTGTCGGCCGCAGCCTCGATCCTCGCTCCGATCGCGTCGGGCCGGCGTACCTCCGCCTCGGCGCCCACGCCCCAACGACCGAGCGCCGCGACCATCTCGCCGAAGCCGAGGACCGAGCGCCGTGCCAGCTCCGCGTCGTCGATCATGGCCAGCTCCCGACGGCGATGGTCCCACCGTTCAGCGACACGGACCGGTCGAAGAGGTTCGCGGCCGCGGGCGTCGAATCGGACCTGAATTCACGCAGGCATCAATCCGCACCGTCAATGCACCCTGACATCCTCGGAACCGCGCCGTTATCTTGGGACGATCGATGTTCCCGACCTCGATCCTCCGGAGTCAAGCCATGACGCAACTTCGACGGGCCTGGGTGGTGGCGGTGGTGCTGGCGTTGGTCCTCGGGGCGGGCCACGCCCGGGGCGACTCTGGCCCGTTCGACGGCGAGTGGCGGACGACGATCGGCCTGGTCAAGCTCAAGCAGTCCGGGCCCGACGTCACCGGGACTTACGGCGACTCCGGCCAGTTCACCATCAAGGGGAAGGTCGAGGGGAAGGTCCTCAGCTACGACTTCAAGGAGGGGCAGGCCACCGGGACCGCGCGCTGGACCCTGGCCGACCCGCCGTTCTCGTTCGAGGGGAACTTCCAGGTCAAGAACGGCCGCGCCGGGGCCTGGAACGGCTGGCGGCCCGACGCGTCGGCGGCCAAGGGCCCCGAAGGGAATTTCGCCGGCCTCTGGCTCACCTCGCTCGGCCTGATGGAGCTGTCGCAGGACGCCGGCAAGGTCCGGGGGCGGTTCGCCCTCCGGGGGAACTCGACGATCGAGGGGGCCGCCCGGGGGCGCGAGTTGGAGTTCCGCTACAAGGTCTTCAACGGCGGCAAGGGCTACTTCGACCTCGCCCCCGACGGCAAAGGCATCGCCGGCGCGGCGCTCGACGATGGGTTTTCGAGCTGGTTCGCCTGGACCGGCCGGCCCGCGCCGGAGTTCGCCCGCCACGTCCCGTTGCAGGCGGGCAAGATCGTGGACGGGTCGACCAGCGGGCTTCTGACTTACAGCATCCGGGCGCCCGAGGGGTATCCCGGGCCGGCCGGCAAGACCTGGCCGACGGTGGTGATCCTCCACGGCTCGAACATGAACGGGCGTGATTATGTGGCCACGATCGCCGCCGCCTGGCCCGACGTCGCCCGCGACTTCCTCCTGATCGGGATCAACGGCGAGCGCCCGTCGAACACCGGGCCCGACCCCAAGTTCAACTTCCACTACGTCAACGCGATGGGCCGGAGCATCCACCAGGGATTCCCGGGAACCGACCGCGACAGCCCCGCCCTCGTCGCCGAGGCACTGGCCGAACTCAAGGGTGTCTACCCCGTGGCCCGCTACCTCGTCGGCGGCCACTCGCAAGGGGGCTTCCTGACCTACTGGCTGCTGATGAACAACCCCGAGCTGATCGCCGGCGCCTTCCCGATTTCCGGCGGCCTGATGCTCCAGTGCGCACCGGAGGCGTTCAAGAACGCGACGCTCCAGCAGGCCCAGCGCACGGTCCCCCTGGCGATCGTCCACGGCAAGAACGACCCGGTCGTCGCCCCGATCCTGGGCAGCACCGCCGCCGAGGCGTTCCGCGACGCGGGCTGGCCGGCGATCCGCTTCTTCAACCCCGAGCAGGGGGGGCACATGTTCGCCCTCCTGCCGGTCAACCAGGCGATCCGCTGGCTCGACGACCTCGCCAGCGGCGACCCGGCCCGGCTCGTCGACTCGGCCGAGGAGCGGCTCAAGGCCAAGGACTATCACGACGCCACCGCCGCGCTCGACCGCTGCGCCCAGGGCAAGCCGGCCGCCGGCAAGCTCGCCGCCCGGGCCGCCAAGGTCCGGGCCGACATCGACGCCGAGGCCAAGCCCCGGGCCGACGCCCTCCTCGCCCAGATCAAGCAGGGCAAGCCGGGCTGGATCGACCCCTTCCTCGACTTCCGGGCCGAGTTCCAGTTCGCCGCCGCCGCCGCCCCGGTGATGGCCGCCTTCGACGACCTTCGGGCCAAGCAAGACCCCCCCGCCCAGGCCGCGCTCGACGCCGCCCGAACCTCGTTCCAGCAGGGCAAGGACGACGACGGCTACAAGAAGTACCAGGAGATCGTCGACCAGTACCCCGCATCGAGCGTCTACCGGACCGCCAAGCAGTCGCTGGCCCAGAGGCAATGACGAGGGGCAACCGCTTTGCCCGGCTCGCCGCCTCCGCCCTCAGACCGCCCGGAGGACCAGGCAGGTGTTGCTGCCGCCGAAGCCGAAGGAGTTGGAGACGGCGACGTCGACGGCGTGGGTCCGGGCCTGGTGGGGGACGTGGAGGAGGTCGCAGCGGGGGTCGGGGTCGTCGAGGTTGAGGGTCGGCGGGATGGCGTGGTTGCGGATCGCGGCGATGCAGGCGATCGCCTCGACGCCCCCGGCGGCGGTCAGGAGGTGGCCGGTCATGCTCTTGGTGGAGCTGACGGGGACTCGCCTGACCGCGTCGCCCAGGGCCAGGGCGAGCGCCCCGGCTTCGAGGACGTCGCCGACCGGCGTGCCCGGGGCGTGGGCGTTGACATAGTCGACGTCCTCGGCCTCGACACCGGCCTCGGCCATCGCCTGGCGCATCGCGGCCGCGGCGTGGGCGGGGTCGGGGCTGGGGATCACGGCGTGGTAGGCGTCGCTGCTGGAGCCGAACCCCTCGACCGAGGCGTAGGCCCGGGCCCCCCGGCGGCGGGCGGTGCTCGCCGGCTCGATCACGAAGGCCGAGCCCCCTTCGCCGATCACGAAGCCGTCCCGGGCGCTGTCGAACGGTCGCGAGGCCTTGCCCGGCTCGGCGTTCCGGCGGGACAGGGCCCGGAGGTTGCCGAACGAGCCCATCGACATCGGCGAGACGCCCATGTCGCACGAGCCGGCGATGCAGGCGTCGACCCAGCCCAGGCGGAGCCAATGCCGGGCGATCGCGATGGCATGGTTGCCGCTGGCGCAGGCGGCCGAGAGCGCCAGGGTCGGGCCGGTCAGCCCCAGCTCGTCGCGGACCATCGTCGCCAGGTCCTGGGGCTCCCAGGGTTGGGGCGTGCCGCCGGGCAGGGCGTCCTCCTCCCAGTTCACCAGCCACTCGGCGCCCAGGCCGAGGACCAGGCCGACCCGAGCCTCGCCCCGGCGGTCCCACCGACCGGAGTCACGGAGCGCGGCGGCCGAGCACCAGAGGGCGAGCCGCTCCAGGGGCCTGCGGCCGTCGAAGCGGTCGGCGTCGAGGCCGATCGGTCGGGGGATCGGGCCGATCCGGCCGGCGATCCGGCTGGGGTGGTCGGCGACGGGGAATTCGGTGACGGCCCGGATGCCCGACCGGCCCCCGAGCAGGTTCGAGGCGATGGCCTCGAAGTCGTCGCCGACCGGGGTGCAGGCCCCGACCCCGGTGATCCAGGCGGCGGAATCGTCGATCATGGCTGGCCTCGGTGGGCATCGACCCGGGCAGGCCCGGTCGCGAAGTGGGGGGCGTGCACGGCGGTCGACCCGTGGTCGGCGTCGACCCGGCCGGGAAGCTCGACCGCCCCGGTCCAGGCGAGCAGCTCGGCCCGGGCCGCTCGCGAGCCGGCCTTCGGGTCGAGGTGGAGGGCCCCCGGGCGGATCGACAGGCGGGCGGGGTTCGCGACCGGGGCGACCCCGACCGGCATCAGGGCCATCGCCAGGGCCTCGTAGGCCGAGGGGGGTGCCACGCCTTCGGCCCGGGTCGAGGGGTCGACCGGGCCGCTGAAGACCACCCAGACGCCGGGCACGACGCCGGAGTCGAGCAGCGAGGCGGCGGCCAGGAGCGACTCGCGCTCGCCGCCGGGCGTCCCGCCGACCCCGAGGTTGGGGCCGTGGGCCTGGAGGACCTGGCTGTACGTGCCCGAGGGGGAATGGAGCGAGTGGGCGGCGATCAGGTGGGGCGAGATCCCCCACGCACCCTCGTCGATGAACTGGGGGAAGCTGACCAGGAACGCCGCCCGGCCGAGGTAGCGGGGGGCCGAGAGGATGGCCCAGCCGCCGAACCCGCCGACGTCGCGGGCCGCGGCCCGGACCGCCCGGAGCAGGGCGGCCAGGCCGACCACGGTCTGCTCGTCGGCATGCCTGAGGAGCCCCGGCGAGGGGGGCGGGTCGCCCTGGGGCCCGGGCGCCTTCCGGAGCGCGGGCAGCTCGGCGGCCTCGGCGCGGAATCCGGCCTGGGCGATCACCTCGCACGCGACCGCCTTCGCCTTCGCCGGCCCGGGGACGGAGCTGGGATATGCTGCGGACAAGAGCCGTCGTCCTTCCGATTCCGAGAGCGGAGGGGGAGGCCCGTGACGGCCTCGTCGCCGTCGATTCCGGGTCGAGCGGCGATTGTGTCGAACCGCCGCGTCCTGTCAATCGCGGTTTCCGGGCCGGGGCGAGGCCCGATCGCGTCGGCCGGGTGGCCCCGAGCGACCATTGTCACGTCGCGGGCCGGTTTTTCCGATGATGAGGTTGTGGTGGCCCGATCGGGATCATCTTGCTAGGCTCGCGGTCCTCCCGCCCGCGACGAGGATCGATCGGGCTCCTCGATTTATTCCGCCCGGGAGGGGCCGCGGACGACCTCCGAGGGCCCGTCCCCTCCCTCTCACCTCAACGGATTGAGACGCATGAGCGACCCCATGAACCGCCTGGCCGGCTCCCTCAGGCGGAGCAGCATCGTCCGCTTCCTCGACCACTTCGCCCGGCGCTTCCCCGACGACCACATGAAGGACCTGGTCGTCGACGAGCTCGGGCCGGGCCGGTGGATGAGCGTCGGCGGGCGTCGGGTGATGAACTTCGGCTCGGACAGCTTCCTCGGGCTCGACCAGGACCCCCGGGTCATCGACGCCCTGGAGCGAGGGGTCCGGACCTGGGGCACGCACAACGGGGCGTCCCGGGCCTTCGCCAGCGTCCGGGCCAACGTCGACGCCGAGGTCCGCCTGGCGAAGTGGCTGGGGACCGAGTCGGTCCTGATCTACCCCTCGGTCACCCTGGCCAACCTCGGCGCGATCCCCGCCCTGATGGGCCGGAACGACGTCCTGGTGCTCGACGCCCACGCCCACAATTCGGTCCAGGAGGGGGCGAAGGTCGCCGCGGCCAACGGGGCCAAGGTGTCTACCTTCGCCAACTGCGACCCGGTCGCCCTCGACCGGGCCCTCCGCGAGGCCGGCCCGAGCCGGGCGTCGATGGTGGCGATCGACGGCGTCTTCAGCATGAGCGGGTCGGTCGCCCCGCTGGCCGACCTCGACGAGGTCGCCCGTCGCCACGGCGCGGTGCTCTACGTCGACGACGCCCACGGCACCGGCACGCTCGGCTCGCGCGGCCGCGGGACGGTCCTCGACGCCCTCGGCTCGTACGACAACACGGTCGTCGTCGGGTCGCTCTCGAAGGCGTTCTCCTGCTTCGGCGGCTTCGTCGGCTGCACGGCCGAGCTGAAGGAGCTGCTCAAGATGAAGTCGAGCACCTTCATCTTCGGCGGCCCGGTCCCGCCGCCCTACCTGGAGGCGATCCTCGCGGCGCTGGACATCGTCGACTCCGAGGAGTACGCCGCGATCCACGCCCGGCTCGCCGCCAACGTCCGGCGGATCGCCGGCGGGATGGAGCGGCTCGGCCTGGCGATCCTGGGCGGGACGCAGCCGATCCTCTCGGTCCTCGTCGGCGACGAGGCCGACACCCTGACCGCCGGCCGGTTCCTCTTCGACCGGGGCTACTACGTCCAGTCGGTCACCTTCCCGGCCGTCCCCTACCACGCCGGGGTCCTCCGGATCCAGGCCAACGCCAACCACACCGATGAGGCGATCGACGGCCTGCTCGGGGCGCTCGAAGCCCTGCTCGGAGTGGTGCCGATGCCGGGGCCCGAGGTCCTGGCCCGCCTGGCGGCCTGAAGCGAAGCGAGCGGAGACGCGCTGCGATGGACGGACGCTGGAAGCTCGCGCCGCTGATGATCGCCGTCGTGGCGTCCCTGGCCCTGGGCGAGACCGCCATCGCCCGGGGGATGAAGCAGGTCGGGGCCGCGGTGGGGGCGAAATCGGGCTGGTGGGCCGCCTTGATCGGGCCGCTCGCCAACCCCTGGGTCCTGGCCGGCGGGACTCTGCTCGCGCTCCACCTGGCGCTCTACGCGACCGCGCTGGCCCGGGCCGACCTCAGCCTGGTCATGCCGATCACGGCGGCCTCGTACCCCCTCGGCACGATCCTGGCGCGCTACTTCCTCCGCGAGGAGGTCGACCCGACCCGATGGATCGGCACGGCGATCATCACGGCCGGGGTTGCCGTGGTCGCCTGGGGCGAGGCCCGCGCCCCGCATTGAGCGGAAAAGGACGAGTCCATGCCGTCCTCTCCCCGTTCCTTGACTCGGCCAAGGGCGATCAGGCCGCCTGGCTCTCGGCCTTCGAGTCGCCCTGGCCGGCTTCGAGCTTGCTCTGGAGCAGGTCGAGCATGTCGCCGACGGTGACGATCGCGGTCAGCTCCTCGGTCGCCAGGCGGACCCGGAACTGTCGCTCGGCGCTCATCACCAGGCCGACGACGTCGACCGAGTCGAGCCCGAGGTCGTCGCGGATGGTGACCTCGTCGGCTAGCGAGGCGATCGGCTCGCCCATGTCGTCTTCGAGGTAGGCGAGCAGCGTCTGGCGGATCGATTCCCGGTCCATCATGGCTCATCCGTCCTTGGATCTGATCGGTAGGTTCGGATCCCCCATCGGCGGCCCATCCCAGGGCGCAAGGGGGCGATCCTGTCGCCTTGAAGTGTACCCCGGTCGGCGGATTCGGCAAGTCCAAGCCGGCCGCCTCCGGATGGGATGTCGTCGACCCAATCCAGCAACCGGGCTCGACCGGCCGCCCCGGGCGGGCGGCCGGTCGAGCGATCGCTCAATGGGCCGGGAAGTTGTACCCGCGAGCCCGGCCCTCGACGCTGACCCGGGCCGGGACGAAAGGCTGGTCCCGGATCGAGCCGTACTGGTCCGCGTACTGCCGGCTGTAGATCATGGCCGGGCCGTAGACGCCGGCGTCGTTGAGCTGGTGGGAGCCCCACCGGGCGAAAGGCCCGGTCCGCTGGCCGTCGTAGAAATCCTGGCCGTAGAACTGGTGGAAATACGACCGAAATCCCCCGGCCCGGGCCGGGGCGGACGACCCGGCCAGGCCGAGCAGGGCAAGGGCGAAGTATGCCAGGATGCGGGCGGATCTCGGTCGCCCGGTCGCGAGGGTCGGCATCGGATGATCCTTTCTCGGCGGGAGGGCCCGCCGATTCGGGAGGCGGGAGCGGGTCGCTCTGTCGCGTGGCTTTCGATCGAATCCTACCACGCGATCCGCACCCAGGGGCCCCAGGCCCGCGCCTTCCCCAGTTCCCTCCGACCCCGGACCGCGACGGTCGCCGGGATGCCGACGACGCGGCCGGCCACGCCCAAAGGCCGGGGACGAGCCGCTCCGCGTCGCGTGTCGGCGGCTTTCTCGGCTCCGGTCAGAAGTAGACCTGGAACCGGGCCCAGAACAGGTCGCTGGTCTTCTGGAGCGAGCCGGGCCGGTACTGGACCGGGGTGCCGAACACGCCGTGCTCCCAGTCGAAGTAGACCTTGACGAACTTGTTGAGGTACCAGTTGAAGCCGACGTCGGTCATCTGGGCCTGCCGGGTCCACAGGTTGGGGTCGGCCAGGCCGCCGGTGAAGACCTGCTTGCCCAGCTCCAGCTCGCTGAAGCGGGCGGTAAGCTCGAGCGCCCCCAGGCCGAACCGCCCCTTGCGGAGGTCGAAGGGCCGGAGCGGGTCGATCAGGGTCCGGTCGCGGATCGTCTCGCCGGTGACGATGTAGCCGGCCTGGACGAAGTAGCCCGAGGTGGGCACCTTGACCTGGGGCGAAGTGGCCGTCCCCGAGCCGAAGCCGTAATTCTGGAACCCGGAATCCCACGCGGCCAGCAGGGTCAGTCCCTTGTAGTAGTAGGCCACATGCAGCTCCCACAAGGCCCGCTCGCCCAGCTCGCGGACGTTGTTGTTGAATGCCAGGAACGGGACGTTGGCGGTGTTGACGGCCGAGTTGCTCGAAAGCGCGACCCCCGACGGCGACGTGGAGAGCTTAAGGACCGCCGGGTTGAGCGGGTTGTTCTCGTTGCCGGCGTCGACCGACCCGCCGACCTGGAGGTCGCGGAGGAACGAACCCTCGTTGTTGTAGAACGGCTTGAAGTTGAGGAACGCCGAGACGTCCTGCGAGTTGTTGAATTCCTGGAACGAGTTCCGCGCGCCGTTGAACGACCCGACGGCGTATTCCACGCGGTTCTGGAAGAGGTCGCCGTGGGCCATCACGCCGAATCGCCGGTTGGCCTCGAAGTTGTTGGCGAAGAGGGAACGCTCCGGGGCCAGCAGGTCCCAGATGTGGATCCGGTAGAACTCGTAGGTGTGCGGGTTCTTGTAGCGGCCGATCCTGACCGCGAAGCGGGGGTCATAGCTGAAGTCGAGGTAGGCGTCGAGCAGCTGCACGGTGTCGTAGAAGTTCTGGAAGGAGAACTCATATTTGATGGGTTTGCTGAACTGGCCCTCGAAGTAGATCCGGCTCCGGGGGTTGAAGATGCCGCCGCTGACCGGGCTCTGGTTCCTCTGCTGGTAGACCCGGGAATCGACCTGGCTCATGGCCCTGATCCGCAGCTCGATCTCGTCGTCGGTGGTGGCGATCCGGAACCCATCGTCCCCGTAGTCGTACTCGGTGATCAGCTTGATCGGGTTGAGGTTGCGGTTGCCGACCACCTGGGCCCGACCCGAGGTGGTCGGGTCGCCGCCGGAACTCTTCGACCCGCCCCCGGTCGATTGCGAGCCCCCCCCGCCGCCGCTCGAACCCCCGCCGCCCGGCGCGTCGCCGTCCTTGCCGCCGGTCGTGCCGCCGCTGGAAAAGGGGCTGGCATCGCCGGGGGGCTGGGCCTTGCCTTTGCCCTCGCCGGCCAGCGCGTCGTACTGCTCGGCGAGCCTCCGGTTCTCCTGGCTGAGCTGGGCGTTCTGGTTCGAGAGGGCGTCCAGCTTCTGTTCCATCTGGCGGAACCGGTCCAGCAGCTCGGGGCCGACCGAGGGCGAGGGCGAGGGCGCCGGGCCCGGGTTGACGGGCGGCGTCGGGGGCAGCGCGGCGGGAGCCTGGGCCCCGGCGATCGGCGGCCGGGCGACCATCCCCGCGACGAGCAGGAGGGTCGCCAGGCCGACGGCGAGCGAGGGTCGGGTCGGCATCGACTGGCCTTTCTCATCCCTGAGATCGGAGTAAGAGGGGCATGGCCTCAGGCGCGACGAGACAGCGCGGCCCGGTCGACGAACCGGCCGCGGCCCGACCCCCGCAAGCCCGAGATCCATCCCGGCGCCTGCAAGGCTCGAATCGGCGAGGGCACGGCCGCTCGACGATCGTTCGAGCCTCTCGATGATTATCGAACCACTCGCCCGCCCACATGAGGGAATCGACCGATTGGGCCGATTCTCCGGATCGGGTCGATCGGGCCGAGGCCTGTCGGTTGCCGACCCGGATGCGGTTCGGGACCGATGGCGGGCCGGGCCGGAATGGCCGCGGCCCGCGATCCCGATGAGGGCCCGCGTCTACCGGCCGTCACCGAGGCACGACGTCCGGCTTATCGGCGGGGATCTTGGCCAGGGTCTCCCTGGAGATCCCGAGGTGCCGGAGCATCAACTCGGGCGGGGTGTGGGTGACCCAGTCGGACAGGGTCAGCTCCCGATACCGGTCGGTCTTGAAGGTCTCGACGAACACCAGGTCGGTGTCGCCGGTGTTCTCGACGTAGTGGCCCATCGATTGGGGGGCGTAGCCCACGTCTCCGGCCCGGAAGTCCATCGTCCGGGCGTTGCCGCCGTTCATGAACAGGGTCATCCGGCCCTGGCCTCGGACGTAATACTGCCACTCATCGGAGTTCGGGTGCCAGTGCAGCTCGCGCATCCCGCCGGGCCGGACCGTGACGAGGGCCGCGGCGACCGAGTCCGCCACCGGGAAGTTCTCGGTGTCGATGACCCGGACCTCGCCGCCGGCCGTGGCCTTGGTCGGCGGCATCGTCGAGAGCTTGAAGTCGAAGGCCACCTGCGACGGCCCGCGCGACCCCGCGACCGCGGCCCGCGCCGCCGCGAGCGGCCCCGGCTCCTCCGCCTGGAAGATGTACAGCTCTTCCTTGGGCATCCCGGCCAGGGCGGCCTCGGGCACGCCCCAGTTCTTGGCCAGCACGTCCTTGGGGGTGTGCGACGTCCAGTCGGTCAACTGCGTGGTGTTGAACTCGGAGAAATCGCCGTCGTCGAAGACCAGGAGGAACTCGCAACCGTCCGGCCCGAGCCCCTGGATCGAGTGCGGGATGCCGCCGGGGAAGTACCACAGGTCGCCGGCGGCCACCTCATTGACATAACCCCGGCCCTCCTCGTCGAGCGCGGTCAGCCGGGCCGTGCCGGAGAGCATCAAGGCCCACTCGGAGGCGACGTGCCAGTGCAGCTCGCGGACCCCGCCGGCGGTCAGCCGCATGTTGACCCCGGCGATCTCCTTGGACATGGGGAAGTCGCGGACGTTGACCTGCCGGGTCCACCCGCCGGGTTGGATGCGCCGGTGGGCGGTCGCGAACGAGGCCCAGAATGACGGCACGTCGCCGTGGTCGGTCCTCGGCGGGGAGAACGAGTGTTGGCTGAGGGCCGTCAGCCCCGAGTTGTCCGGCCCCGGGTTGCTCGCGTCCCGGGCCGTATGTCCCTTCGGCTCGTCGGCCGCGCCGGCCGCGCCGGCCGCCGCGACCGTCGCCATCGCGGCGCCGGCGATGAGGAACTCCCGCCGAGTCCCGGCGTCCGGTCGGGACCCGGGCTCGCCGGCCTTGGACCCGAGGGGCGTGATTTCGTCGCTCATGTTGCGATCATCCTCCGAGCCCGGCAGTCGGGAAAGGCCTCCCCTGTGGAGACCCCCCCTCGGCGACCTGTTCCGGCCGGTCGGAAATGAGGGCGGTCGCCGAGCCTTCTCCCCCACCCAACAAATAACGATCGCTGCATCATTTGGCAACCACCGACCGACCGGCCCGCGCGGGTCGGGTGCGGGGCCCGTTCAGGAATCGACCCAGCCAGTGATAGCGCACCAGGGCCCGGTACGTCCAGAGCAGGAAGGTCGTCACCACCGCGACGATGAGCACGAACTTCGCGAACGACGGGATGGGCCAATCCCGGACCGCGTACTGGGCCGCGATGATCAGCGGCACGTGGGCCAGGTAGAGCCAGTAGGCCGAGTCCGACAGGTACCGCATCGTCGGGCTCTCGGACGGGCAGGCCCGGCGGAACATGCCCATCAGGCCGAACGTCATCAGCCAGGGATAGGCCGATTGGAGGAAGATCGAGAGCGCCCGGCGCGTCGGCGGGCCCAGGCCGAAGCCCGGAGGACCGGTCCAGCCCGCCGAGAGGGCCAGGCCCGTCGGGAATACGACGAGGAGCCCGATCGAGAGCGGGATCCACCATCGCTCGCCGACCCGACCGGTCCGGTCGTCGGACCCGAAGTAGAGGGCCCCGAAGCCGAAGAAGATCGCGTAATACGCCAGGACATGCGGGATCGGCAGGGGGCCGGTCGAGGTGTCCGGCCCGAAGGTCGCGGGGGCCCGCCCGGCCCCCATGAACGACTGGGCGATCATCGTCAGGGGGACCAGCCAGAGGTAGCGGGCGGGCGAGAGGACCAGCCAGGCGGGCGATCGGATCGAAGGGAGCCGAGGGCCGAGGGCGGAGACGATCGTCAGCCCGATCGTCAGCCACCAGAGGAACCAGAGGAACCAGAGGTGGGCGAAGAGGGGCATCTCCATCAATCGCTCCGCCGCGCCCGGCTTCGTCCCCGCCGTCGCCCCCCGTCGGCGGAGGTGCTCCGAGACCGCGGCCTTGCGGCTCCCCAGCCGGTCCGCGTCGAACCTGATCCCGAGCAGCGCCGCGACGAACCGAGTCGTCCCCTCGTCGACGTTCGCGACGTCCAGCGGCGTCTCGCCCCTCGCGTTCGCCGCGTTGACCTTCGCGCCATGCTCGACGAGCGCGGCGACGGCCCGCTCGTGGCCCAGGAAGGCGGCCGCGTGCAGGGGAGTCCCGCCGTCCCGAGCGGCGGCGTTCACGTCGGCACCGCGCCGGGCCAGCAGGTCGACGGCCTCCGCGCGACCGGCGAACACCGCCCGGAGCAACGGCGTCGCGCCGCTCTCGCCGTCGAGGCCGTTGATCGCGGCCCCGGCCGCCAGGTGCCGCTCGACGGCGCCGAGGTCCCCCGCGGCCGAAGCCGCCGAGAGGTCCGCTCCCTCCCCGGTCGACTTCGCGTCGGCCCCCTTCCGGGAGGCGGAGGAGATCGCGACGACGGAGATCCAGTTCGTCGCCGGGATGATCGTGGCCATCCCCAAGAGCAAGGGCAGGAGCACCCGGAAGAACCGGTGCTCGATCAGGGCCCAGCGGCCTCGCCGGCGCAGGAGCATCGCGCCGAAGAAGCCGCTCATGACGAAGAAGAGCGGCATCCGGAAGCCGTGGATGGCCGAGAAGAGGACGCCGAAACCGGGGTCTTGCCGGCGATCCGCGACCACCCAGGGCGACGGGATGAACGCGAGGGCGGCGTGCAGGGCGATCCCCAGCAGCATGGCGAAGGCCCGCAGCGCGTCCAGGTCGGATCGCCGATCGGAGGTGGTGTCCCCGGTGCTCATGTAAAGACGTTCGCCCGGCCCCGCCCGGTATTGGGCCGGGACCCCCGCCTCGCCGAAGGGGGCCCACCCTCCCGGCCCGCCGGCTCGGGGGATCGGTAGGGCGAGGGCGGGCGCCGGGATCGCTTAACGAACACGACCGCCCGAGCATTCTCCCCGGAGGGGAGACGCAGGGCGGTCGCGAGGAGCATGCCGGTGACTTTCGCGCCGGTCCGGCAGGTCGTGGACGGTCGGAGGTCAGGCGTTCCGTCGGCGGAACCGGGCGACGGCACCGGCGGCGACCAGGCCCAGGCCGAGCATGGCGAAGCTGGCGGGCTCGGGGACCGCGTTGACCGAGACGTCGTCGAGGAGGATCCCGTTCAGGCTGGCGGCGGGGTCGGTCGAGACGAAGGCCAGGGCCTCGCTCTTGGCGGTGGCGATGAAGGTGTAGGTCCCCTCGGTGTAGTTCAGCGAGGAGAACGAGGCGCCCGAGTGGCTGATCCCGGCGAGGAGCGTGCCGCCGATGGTGACGTTCGCCGAGGCGGTCGTACCGTTGGGGTTGTTCGAGTAGAAGAAGTCGACCACGTAGCTCCCCCCGACGGTCAGGCCGCTCAGGGTCTGGCTGAGGCCGCCGGCGGAGGTCGCGCCGCTGCTGCCGTCGAGGTCGACGCTCTGCCGGCCCGAGTGGGGCGCCGCGAAGCTGCCGAGGAGGTCGACCGAGCCGGCACCCGGATCGTTGACACCGGAGACGACGGTCCAGCCGGTGATCGCCGTCGAGCCGACGCCGAACGTCGTGTACGGGAGCGGGGCGATTGCCGGCGACTCGAACCCGCCGTTGGTGATGAAGTCAGCCCTGGCGTCGGACGCGAGGCTGACCAGGCAGGAGGCGGAGAGCAGGCCCAGGATCCGGAACTTCATGCGAACAATCTCCTGATTTTGGTAAGCGACGAAGGGGTCTGGAGGTCAGCCATGGGCAGGTGTCGTCAACGACGAGTTTTCCGAGACCATTCCAGGGGACAGGTTCTGTCCGACCGAGCGTTAGAGGGGCGACGAGCCATCCGCGATCGTTGGCTGAGCTCGGCCGAGGGTGGTACCGGAGCGTCACCTCCGGAGCCATGACCCTTCGACCCGAGATCGGACCAGGATAGGCCGCGGTTGCATTCGTCGCCTCATCGGCAATGAGATTTGGCCATGCGAGTGACGACAACGCCAGGTCAAACAAAAAATGTTCAGTCAACGGCCTAACGGCCAAAACGCTCCAAGGTGACTGTGGTATCGAGCTTATAACAAGGTTGCCTTCTATGGCAGGTACCGACGAGGTTTTTTTGCAACGTCGATGTTCGTTGACGACCCCCGATGTTGACCGGCCTCAACCGATGTCACACCGCGACGTTTGCCTCGAAACGGACCTCCACGCTCCATCCACTCGGATTCTCCTTCGGATGCACCCTGAAGCTGGGCGGGAACGACGAGCAATCGGCCCCATCTCCATCGAATCAGGACGTGGCGGAGGGTTCGAGGAGGGGATTGGCCTTGGACATTCCCCGGATACGATCCGATCGCTCGGGGTTTGGGCGAGCCTACCGACCATTTGCCACGCCCTTGGTACACCGTTTTCAAAGTTTCGTCAATTCCATGCCTGGCGGGCCTCGACCTGAGGCCAGTCCTCAAGTATTGCCCTCGTCCCGGCCCTCATGGCTGAGCGATTGGTACCGCCTCTTCGACGAGCGGGGTAGCAGAAGACGAACCCAAAGCCGGGGTCGGAGGGCTCGCGGATGGGGTCGGGAGGAGGGATGTTCGCGGGCGGGCCGGTCTGGCGAAGCTGGGTCGTCCCTGTCACATGGCTCCCGGCGATCCGTGCCGGACTCGGCTTGCGTGGGGCGGGCCGATTCGAGGATAGTCCAGGCGGGACGGCCGGCGACCGCTTTGCGGGACGCCGGGGGATGCTCGGGAGGTCGGGACCTTGGGCCGGAGCTTCGAGGGGCGGGTCGCCCTGATCACCGGGGCGTCGAGCGGGATCGGCCGGGCCCTGGCCCTGAACCTGGCCGACCGCGGGGCTCGGGTCGGCCTGATCGCCCGCCGGCTGCCGGCCCTGGAGGCGCTCGCGGGCGAGATCCGGGCGCGTGGGGCCGAGGCCGAGGCGGCCAGGGCCGACGTCGGCGACCGCGACGAGCTGCGCCGGGCGGTGGCGGACCTGGCCGACCGGCTCGGCCCGGCCGACCTCGTGGTGGCCAACGCCGGCCTGGGCCTGCCGACGACGCTCGAACCGATGAACATCGACGTGATCGAGCGGACCTTCCGGGTCAACCTGTTCGGGGTGATCTACACCATCGAGGCGACCTTGCCGGCGATGCTCGCGGCGGGCCGGGGGCATGTCGCGGCGATCTCCAGCCTGGCGGGTTTCCAGGCGATGCCCGGCGAGTCGGCCTACTGCGCGAGCAAGGCGGCGGTGAACTCCTACATGGACGGCCTCCGGCTCCAGGTCCGAGGGCGAGGGGTCGCCGTCACGACCATCTGCCCCGGCTTCGTCCACACCCCGATGACCGAGGCCGACCCCTACCCCAAGCCCTTCGCCATCGAGGCCGACGAGGCCGCCCGGCGGATCGCCCGGGCCCTCGAGCGCCGGGTCAAGGTCGCGCGCTTCCCCTGGCAGACCGACCTGATGGTCCGCTTCGCCCGGCGGATGCCCGACTGGTTCCTGGCGCGGGTCTTCCGCGACACCGCCAAGCATGCCGCGGGCCTGGCCGCGTCGCTCCGGGCAACCGGCGGGGGCGACTGACCGATGGTCGACCTGGCGATCAAGATCCTCCTGGACGACAAGGCCCGGTTCCTGACCACGGTCACGGGCGTGGCCTTCGCCGTGGCGTTGGTCTACGTCCAGGTCGGCCTGTTCGTCGGCCTCCTGGCCAGCGCCTCGGTGACGGTCGACCGGATGGACGCCGACCTCTGGGTGGTGGCCCACAACACGCCCAACGTCGACTTCGCCAACCCGTTCCCCGAGACCCTGGCCTCCCGGATCCGCTCGGTCCCGGGGGTCGAGCGGGCCGACAACCTGATCGTCTGGTTCACCACGGTCGCCCTGCCCGGCGGGGCCAAGGAGTCGGTCGTCCTCTACGCCCTCCGCGACTTCAGGCGCTGGAACCTGCCCTGGAAGATCCTGGAGGGGGACGTCGCCGACCTCCGCCGGGGGCCTTACGTGTTCCTCGACGACTCGGCCTCGCGGCGGTTCGGGCCGTTCCGGGTCGGCGAGTACCGCGAGTTCTCCGGCAAGCGGCTCAAGATCATCGGCCGGACCGACGAGGCCCGGTCGTTCACGACCAGCCCGGTCGCCTTCCTCGACTACGCCCTGGCCCAGTCGCTCACGCCCGACGAGCTCGACCGCCGGACGACCTACGTCGTCGCCAAGGTCCGCCCCGGCGCCGACCCGAAGGCGGTCGCCGCCGCGATCCGGTCCCGGCTCCCGTACCACGACGTCCACACCCGGGCCGAGTGGTCGAAGCTCTCCCGCGACTACTGGATCGAGAGCACCGGCCTGGGCCTGACCATGTTCCTGACGGTCTCGCTCGGCTGCCTGGTCGGGGTGATCGTCGTGGCCCAGACCCTGTACACCTCGACCACCGAGCACCTCGCCGAGTTCGCCACCGTCAAGGCGATCGGGGGGCGCGACCGGACGATCTACGGCGTGATCATCGAACAGGCTGCCATCGCCGCCTGCCTCGGCTACCTGCTCGGCTCGGGCGCCACCCTGGCCGCGGTGCCCTTGCTGGCCCGGATCGACATGCCCCTCGTCGTCCGCCCCGAGCTGGCCGCCGCCATCTTCGCCGGGACCCTCGGCTTCTGCCTGCTCGCCTCCGCCTGGTCGTTCCGGAGGATCGCCCGGCTCGACCCGGCGATGGTCTTCCGCGGGTGATCGGGCGACGCTCGGGCAAGCGACCCCTCAGGGCACGCTCGGGATCATGTAGACGTGGGGCCGGCCGCCCGCGTGATTGCCGAAGAAGTAGAGCTGGGTCCCCTGGAACAGCCGATAATAGGGGATCTTCTCGGTGAGGTCGGGCAGCGAGTCCGCGTACGCATTGAACGGGGCCGGCGAGCCGGCGACGCGGTCGAACTCGAAGTCGTACTTCCACTGCACCAGGAAGCCGAGGGGCTCGCCCAGGTAGCGGCCCGGGGTGCTGTCGACCTGGATCCAGCCCGGGGCGCCGCCCACCTTGGATTTCGTCGCGAGCTTCGCGTCGGTCTGCGGGTGGAGCGTGATCGGGCGATAGGCGACGCGCTCGGCGTAGTCGCGGCGCACGACCCCCGCGGCGGTGTCGAAGACCAGGAACCGGAAGGTCCTCTGGACGAGGTCGAGCGCCCCGTCGGGCACGTCCTCCCCCTTCACGAGGTTCATCCGTTCCATGGAAGGGATCAGGGTCTGATCCACGAACGGGGTCGGGTGGGCATCGTCGCGGCAGGCGGTGCATTCGAAGACGGCCAGGGTCCGACCGGCCCAGCGTCGGCCTTCCGGGAACGCGACCTGGAAGAAGAAAGTCAGCAAGGCCCCGCAGACCCGGCATGTGGGCAACCCTTCCCCGGGCGGGAGCCTGGGATGGCCGCCGACGAAGCTATCCCTGCCCTCGCCCTGCTCGGAGCCGAGCTTCAGCACCTTGATCCAGTGGGAATCTGCCACGACGGACATCGTGCCCACTCCCTTGATGGGTCGAGGTGGATCGGCGGGGCGACGTATCGCCTCACGGGTTATCGAACCTGGCGAACAACGGCCGCTCGGGACGCCCGGCGTCGATCGCCTCGTGGTCGCGGTCGCACCCTAACGCCCTGGCTGCACCCTCCGGTAAGCCTGTCTCCTTCGCCCGGTCGCCGGACATCGGATCGCTCGGGTCCTGTCTGGCGGGCTCCCTTCCTGTTATCTTGCCAGGTGACTCACCATTCGAGCAACGGCGATGGCGGCGCGGCGCGAGCCGGCCGATTGGTAGAGTGATCCGCCTTGTTTGAAGCGTCCCGCCCAGGACGGAAGGGAAGTCGCCGCGATGGTGGTCCTGGAGGCCGAGGAGATCCGCAAGACATACCGCGACGCGGGCGGGCCGATCCACGTGCTCAAGGGGGTCAGCCTGGCCCTGGAGCGGGGGGAAATCGTGGCCTTGGAGGGGCCTTCGGGGTCGGGCAAGACGACGTTCCTGAGCATCCTCGGGTGCCTCCTGACGCCGACGGAGGGGCGGCTGGTGATCGGCGGGGAGGTGGTCGACCCCCGGCGGTCGGATCGGCTCTGGCGGTTCCGGCGGGACTCGATCGGGTTCGTCTTCCAGCAATTCAACCTGTTCCCGTCGCTCACGGCGGCCGAGAATGTGGAGTATGCCCTGAACATCAAGGGGGTCCGGGGCCGGGCGGCCCGCCAGGAGGCGGCCCGGTGGCTGGGGGCTGTCGGTCTGTCCGACCGGTCCGGGCACCGGCCTCGCGACCTCTCGGGCGGGCAGAAGCAGCGGGTGGCGGTGGCCAGGGCCCTGGCCGGCGGGGCTCCGATCGTCCTGGCGGACGAGCCGACGGGCAACCTCGACCATCAGTCGGGCGAGCAGATCCTCGACCTGTTCCGCGACCTGGCGGCCTCGGGCGAGCGGGCCATGCTGATCGTCACCCACGACCCCAAGGTCCGGAGGATCGCCGACCGGGTCGTCGCGGTCCGCGACGGCCTGATCGTCGAGCAAGGAGCCTGATCGCGATGTCCCCATCGATGTGGGCCTGGAGGGTGGTCTTCCCCGGCCTCGGCCTGGCCGCCTCGGCCCTGGTGCTCTACCGCTCGACCCGGGCCGACGCCCCGACCGGACCGGGGATCGATGGCCCACCGGCGGCGAGCGCGCCGGCCCTGGCCGACGGCGACCGGGTGGTGGCCGAGGGGCGGATCGCAGCCAGGCCGGGGGCCGAGGTCGCCGTCGGGACCGACTCGGGCGGGCTGATCGTCGCCTTCCCGGCCCGGGAGAAGGCGCGGGTCAGGCGGGGGGACCTCCTGATCGAGTTCCGCTCGGACGACCTCAAGGGGGCGGTGCTCGAGGCCGAGGCGAAGCTCGGCGAGGGCGACGCCGAGGTCGCCTTCGCCCGCCGCGAGTACGAGCGGCGGGCCTCGGCCCCGTCCAAGGCCGCGCAGTTCGCCGCCGAGCTCGACGCCGCCCGCCGCGACTTCGAGGTCGCCTCGGCCCGGAGGCGGGGGGTGGTCGCCGCCCTGGAGCGGGCACGGGCGGCCGTGGGGCGGGCCCGGGTCCTCGCGCCGATCGACGGGGTGGTGGTGGCGACCCGGGGGGCCGTCGGCGAGGTCGTCGCCCCGCTCTCGGCCCTGGTCACGGTCTGCGACCTCGACCGGGTCCGGGTCGAGGCCGAGGTGGACGAGTACGACGCCGGCCGGATTCGCGAGGGGGACGACGTGCTCATCAAGGCCGAGGGGTCCGCCGGCGACCCCTGGCCCGGGACCGTCGAGGAGGTCCCCGACCGGGTGGCCGAGCGGACCGCCCGCCCCGAGGACCCCGGCCGGCCCACCGACACCCGGGTCCTCCTGGTCAAGATCGCCCCGAACGGCCCGATCCCCCTGAAGCTCGGCCAGCAGGTCGAGGTCGAGATCCGGCCCCATCGCGCGACGCCCCGCCCGACCGGATCGGGGGCCGCCGCCGGGCCCCGAATCGGTCCAGGCCAGCCACCCATCGGTCGATGACTGTTGGAGACGACTCCGCCGACTCCGCCCACGGCCGCCGATCTCCCTTGCAAGATGCGGGGGATTCGGGTAACACCCCGACGCCCTGATCTCAAGGATGGGAGACCCGAGCTTTGTACCGCTTAACCCTCTCCGGCTCGAAGTGGGTCTTCCTCGGCTTGGCCGCCCTCGGCCTGGCCGGCTGCAAGCATTACCGGCCGACCGAGACCGGGTTCCTCAGCGACTACTCGCAGCTCGTGAAGGATCCGATACACCTCAACCACGCGATCGGCTTCCAGCGGGCCATGACCCACGACGCGACCCACGAGGCGGTCTGCCAGGTCGACTCGTTCTATATCGAGCCGGTCCAGTGGCGGGTCGACCCAGAGACGCGCGGCGGGAAGGACCCCGAGCGTCAGGCCATCCTGACCTCGAAGCTCGAACAGGCCCTGATCGAGCAGCTCAGCACCATCAAGCCGATCGTGCCCCAGCCCGGGCCCAAGACGGCGACGATCCGGTCGGCGATCACCACGGTCCGGTACTCCCGGCCGTTCACCAACCTGATGCTCACCGCCACCCTGTTCACGCCGGTGGGGATCGGCCCGGTCTTCTTCGGCGGCGGGGCGATCGAGGCCGAGGCGATCGGCCCCGACGGCCGGCAGATGGCCGCCGTCACCTCCGCCTCCTCGGGCGGCTGGTTCGACATCATCGGGTTCTACACCAAGGCGGGCCACGCCAAGAAGGCGATGTGGCGCGACGCCAAGGAACTCCGCCAGGCCCTCGACCACTGATCGATCGGGCCCGGCCCGGGAATCCGCCGTCCCCGCTCAGGTTTCCGGCGTGGGGGGCGACGCCGACTTCCGGACGCTCAGGGGGCGCATGTCGGTCCAGACCTCATCGATGTAGGCCAGGCACTCGGCCTTTGGCCCGACCTTGCCTTCCTCGCGCCAGCCGTCGGGCAGGGGACGGTCGGCGAGCCAGATCGAATATTGCTCCTCGTCGTTGAGGACCACCCGATACGTCGCCCCGTCGTCCGCCACTCCCGAGCCCATGATTGCCGACCTCCGCGCCCGAACGGTTCCCGGAGCCCGAGCCGGAAACGCGAAGACCCGCCTCGAAAACGAGGCGGGCCGATCCAGTGCCCCCCGTAGGACTCGAACCTACAACAAGCTGATTAAGAGTCAGCTGCTCTACCGATTGAGCTAGGAGGGCATTCGCACGAGGCAAGGGCCATCATACCCCCGGCCAGGATCGTTGACAAGCCCCGAGGCGGATCGGTTCGCGGCCAGTCGGCCCGGTTTTTCCGTCGGGTATTGATCCGACCTCCTACAATCAGGCCGGGCCCGCGGGACTCGCCGCGGGCCCGGCCTCGTCGTATGATGGGCCCGGCGGTCGGCCCGGCCCGAAATGCCGGCCGAGATCACCTGGTTGGGGGCTCGAACACTTGCGGTCCTTCCATCGAAAAGCATCGGCCGTGGTGCTCTCCTCGCTCGCGCTGCTCGGGGCGGTCGCCGGGTGCGGCCAGTCCAACGCCTACCAGCCCCCGCCGCCTCCCGACGTGACGGTGAGCGTGCCGATCCGGCGGTCGGTGACCAACTACCTCGAATACACCGGCACGACCAAGGCCCTGGAGACGGTCGAGCTCCGGGCGAGGGTCAAGGGGTTCCTCCAGGAGCGGCACTTCGAGGAGGGGAACGTCGTCAAGGCCGGCCAGCTCCTGCTGGTCATCGACGAGGAGCCGTTCCAGGTGGCCCTGGGGATGTCCAGGGCCCGGATGGCGGAGGCCGAGGCGGCCTTGAGGAAGGCCGAGCAGTCGAAGGCGAAGGAGGTCGCCACCGCCCAGATCGCGCTGGACCAGGCCAGCCTGCTCCTGGCCAGGATCGAGGAGCGGCGGAACAAGGCCCTGCTGGACCGGAGCGCCGGGACCCGCGAGGCGCTCGACCAGTCCGAGGCCAACCGCCGCCGGTCGGAGGCCCAGCTCGAGGCCGACCACGCCAACGCCGAGCAGGCCGCCGCCGACTACCAGACCAATATCCTCTCGGCCAAGGCGAACGTCGAGGCCGCCAAGGCCACCGTCCGCGACGCCGAGATCAACCTCGGCTATTGCCGGATCAGGGCCCCCTTCGAGGGGCGGATCTCGCGCCGGGCCTTCGACGTGGGCAACCTCGTCGGCGACGGACAGGCGTCGGTCCTGGCGACGATCCTCCGGGACGACCCGATCTACTCCTACGTCAACGTGAGCGAGAACGACCTGCTCCGGTTCCGCCAGATGGCCCGCGAGGGCAAGGGTAGCGACTACGACAAGGGGGACGTGATCGGGCTGGACCTCGGCCTGGCCAACGAGGTCGGCTTCCCCCACAGGGGCAAGCTGAATTACTCCGACCCGGCGGTCGACACCGCCTCCGGCACGGTCCTGGCCCGGGGGATCTTCGCCAACCCCGACCGGGTCATCGTCCCCGGCCTCTTCGTCCGGGTCCGGATCGCGCTCGAGGAGCGGCCCAACGCCCTGCTCGTGCCCGAGCGGGCCCTCGGCCGCGACCAGCGCGGGTCGTACCTGCTCGTCACCAACGCCAAGGACGTCGTCGAGCGCCGGGACCTCAAGCTCGGCTCGATCATCCGGGCCGGCAGCCTGCCCGACCTCGACCCCTTGATGGGCGACTTCCGCGTGATCGAGGGGGGCCTGACCCCGGCCGACCTCGTCATCATCGACGGGATCCAGAAGGCCCGACCCGACATGCCCGCCAAGCCCAACCGCAAGGACGTCGTCGTCCGGGCCCTGGCCGAGGCGACGGTCCCCACCCAGGCGACTCACCCCTGAACCGAGGCCCGCCGAGACCCACGATGATCTCTCGCTTCTTCATCGACCGGCCGATCTTCGCCAACGTGATCGCGATCGTCACCATGCTCATCGGCGGGGTGACCGTGTTCATCCTGCCGATCGAGCAGTACCCGGCGATCACCCCCCCCACGGTCCAGGTGACGACCACCTACCCGGGGGCCGACGCCCAGGTCCTCTCCAACACCGTCGCCTCGCCGATCGAGCAGGAGGTCAACGGCGTCCAGGGCATGCTCTACATGTCCTCGACCTGCGCCAGCGACGGCTCGTACAGCCTGACGGTGACCTTCGACGTCGGCACCAACCTCGACATGGCCCAGGTCCTGGTCCAGAACCGGGTGGCGATCGCCCAGCCCAGGCTCCCCCAGGAGGTCCAGCGGCAGGGGATCGAGACGAAGAAGAAGTCGACGGCCATCATCCTCGTCGTCGCCCTGACCACCAAGGCCGATGCCCCGGTCCAGTACGACAGCCTCTTCCTGAGCAACTACGCCACGCTCCGGGTCCGCGACGTCCTCAGCCGGATCTACGGCGTCGGCGACATCCAGGTCTTCGGCGCCAGCCGGTACGGGATGCGGATCTGGCTCGACCCGGAGAAGCTCAAGGCCCGGGAGCTGACGACCCTCGACGTCCTGGCGGCGATCAACGAGCAGAATGTCCAGGTCGCCGCCGGCCAGGTGGGGGCGCCGCCGACGCCGGCCTCGCAGAGCTTCCAGTACACCGTGACCACCCTCGGCCGGCTCACCGAGCCCGAGGAGTTCGGCAACATCATCGTCAAGACGAACCGGGGCGACAGCGTCGGCACCGGGGCCCGGCTGACCCGGGTCAAGGACGTCGCCCGGGTCGAGCTCGGCGGCCAGGTCTACGACCAGTGGTGCGACGTCAGCGGCAAGGCCGCCGCCGGCGTGGCCGTCTTCCAGCTCCCCGGCGCCAACGCCCTCGACGTGGCCAACAAGGTCATGGCGGCGATGGAGGACCTGAAGCGGTCGTTCCCCGCCGGGATGGAATACTCGCTGCCCTATGACACGACCGTCTTCGTCCGCGAGTCGATCCGCGAGGTCTACAAGACCCTCCTCGAGGCCGGCGTCCTCGTCCTGATCGTGATCCTCGTCTTCCTCCAGGACTGGCGGGCCACCCTGGTCCCGGCCACCACCGTCCCGGTGACGATCATCGGCGCCTTCGCCGCGCTCTTCGCCCTCGGCTTCAGCGTGAACCTGCTGACCCTCTTCGGCCTGATCCTGGCCATCGGCATCGTCGTCGACGACGCGATCGTCATCGTCGAGAACGCCGCCCACCACATCGACCACGACAAGGTCTCGCCCAAGGAGGCCACCATCCGGGCGATGGGCGAGGTGATCGGCCCGGTCATCGGGATCACCCTGGTCCTGATGGCCGTCTTCGTGCCGACCGCCTTCCTCCCCGGGATCACCGGCCAGCTCTACCGCCAGTTCGCCCTGACCATCGCCGCCACCGCCGTCATCAGCGCCATCAACGCCGTGACGCTCAAGCCGGCCCAGTGCGCGACCTACCTCCGGCCCATCCCCGAGCGGAAGAACCTGTTCTACCGCGGGTTCAACGCCGTCTACGACCGCTGCGAGCGGGCCTACATCGCCGTGGTCCGCCGCCTGATCCGGCACACGGTGCCGATGATGATCCTCTTCGCGGCCATCACCGCCGGCACGCTCTACTGGTTCACCCTGCTGCCGACCGGCTTCCTCCCGGTCGAGGACCAGGGCTACGCCATCGTCGGCATCCAGCTCCCCGACGCCTCGTCGCAGTCGAGGACCCGCGACGTCGTCCGCCGGGTCGAGGAGATCTTCAAGAAGACGCCCGGCCTCCAGCACTGGGTCATGATCGGCGGCCAGTCGGTGCTCGACCAGACCGTGGCCTCGAACGCGGCGACGTTCTACGTCCGCTGGGCCCCCTATGAGGAGCGGACCACGCCGGAGACCCAGCAGGATGCCATCATCAATCACCTCCGGGGGGAGTTCGCCCAGATCCAGGAGGCGATCATCTTCGCCTTCCCGCCCCCGGCGATCATGGGCCTCGGCGTCGCCGGCGGGTTCCAGATCCAGCTCGAAGACCAGGGCAACATCGGCCTCGACACCCTCCAGAAGATCACCGACGAGATGGTCCGCGACGGCAACGCCCAGCGCGGCCTGAAGTCGCTGAACTCGACCTTCCGCGCCGGCGTGCCGCAGCTCTACGCCGACATCGACCGGGTCAAGGCCAAGAGCCTCGACGTGCCGCTCGACTCGATCTTCGGCACGCTCCAGTCGTCGATGGGCTCGGCCTACGTCAACGACTTCAACCAGTTCGGCCGGACCTACCAGGTCCGGATCCAGGCCGACCAGAAGTTCCGGCTCCAGCCCGACGACATCCGCCGCCTGGAGGTCCGCAACCGGGCCGGGATGATGCTCCCGCTGGGCACGGTGGCCAAGATCTCCGAGTCGCTCGGCCCGCAGATCATCACCCGGTACAACCTGTACCCCTCCTCGTCGATCTCCGGCGAGGCCGCCGCCGGGTTCAGCTCGGGCCAGGCGCTCAAGCTGATGGAGCAGATGGCCAGGGACAAGATGCCCGCCTCGATGGGGTTCGACTGGACCGCCATGTCGTACCAGGAGAAGAAGGTCGGCGGCCAGGCCCTGTACATCTTCGGCCTGGCCGTCCTGCTGGTCTACCTCGTCCTGGCGGCCCAGTACGAGAGCTGGCTGATCCCGATCGCGGTGATCCTGGTCGTCCCCCTGGCCCTCCTGGGCACGGTGGCGGCGGTGGCGATCCGGGGGATGGACAACAACATCTACACCCAGATCGGCATCGTCCTGATCATCGCCCTGGCGAGCAAGAATGCCATCCTGATCGTCGAGTTCTCCAGGGAGCTTCGGGCCAAGGGGGAATCGATCCTCGACGCCGCGGTGAACGCGGCCCGGCTCCGGTTCCGGCCGATCCTGATGACCTCGTTCGCCTTCATCCTCGGGATCGCCCCGCTGGTGTTCTCCCAGGGGGCGGGCGCCGCGAGCCGGCAGGCGCTGGGCACGGCGGTCTTCGGCGGGATGATCGCCGCGACGATCCTGGCGGTCTTCTTCGTGCCCGTCTTCTTCGTCGTGATCCAGCGGATCGCCGAGCGCCCCCGGGGGCGCCGCCCCGTGGCGCCCGACACCGCCGCCTCCGGGGCCGAGGTCGAGCCCGTGGTCGAGGTCGCCTCGGCCCATTGATCGGGAAGCCGCAACCGCCTCGGTACTACCCGTTTTTCCTCGCGGGTGATAATCTGGGGCGGTTGCGTCACCCGGAACGACGCTTCGGATCGGGAAACGGCGGAGTCGCACCGATGTCTTACCTGTCGCTCGTCGGCCTGCTCGACGGCGTGAACCGCTTCTTCGACATCTACACCGGCGGCCGGCGGCGGCCGGTCTTCTTCGACGTCGCCACTACCTGCCCGGAGCTGCTCGAGATCGACCGCAACCAGGGGGCGATCCGCGAGGAACTGCTGGCCCTGATGGCCGAGAAGGGGTCGATCCCCCGGTACCACGACCTCGACCAGATGCAGCACTACATCTCCGGCCGGTTCGACGCCGACAAGGACTGGAAGGTCTTCTACCTCGACGCGATGGGGGAGAAGCCGGAGGCCAATAACCGCAAGTGCCCGAGGACCGCGGCCCTGCTCGCCGGCGTGCCCGGCTTGTTCCAGGCGTTCTTCTCGATCCTCGACGGCGGCAAGTCGATCCCCGCGCACCGGGGGCCGTACCGAGGGTACCTCCGCTACCACCTGGCCCTGGTCGTGCCGGAGGTCGACCCGCCCTCGATCCGGATCAAGGACGAGCACTACACCTGGCAGGCCGGGCGGAGCATCATGTTCGACGACAGTTGGGACCACGAGGTCACCAACAAGGCCAAGTCGGACCGGGTGGTCCTGATCGTCGACATCCGCAGGCCGATGCCCCTGGTCTTCGACCGGTTCAACCGGTTCGTCGAGTTCGTCATGCGCCAGGTCTACGGCAAGCAGATCGTCAAGAAGCTGGCCTGAGCCGGAGGGGTCGTTCGAGGGTCGGGCCGCGAGCGGCGGCCCGACCCCCAGGCTTCAGCGGCTCGACGCGAGCGAGCCGAGGCCGGCCGGGTCGGCTGGCTTGGCGTCGAGCGGGGCCTTCAGGGTCTTGAGGAAGGCGATCAGGGCCCGCTTCTCGGGCTCGGCCAGGGCCTTGTGGGCGTCGAAGACGGACTGGGCGTCGCCCCGGTGCTTGGCGATGGCCGCTTCGAGGGTCCGGGCGGAGCCGTCGTGGAGGTAGGGGGCCGAGTCGGCCACGCCCCAGAGCGGCGGCGTCTTCCACTCCTCGGGCAGGGGGAAGGCGTGGGGCAGGGGGACCTCGGGCGACGAGATCGTCGAGTACCCGCCGCCGCCGTTGGTCCGGTCGTCGAGGCGGTGGAGCAGGAAGTCGCTGTACACGCCCGCCAGGCCGCCGATGTCCGGGGTGTGGCACGAGGCGCAGCCGATCCGCTCGAACGTGGCCTTGCCCGAGGCGGCGAGCCTGGCCTCCTCGTCGGTCAGCGGGGCGACCTCGACCGGCCTGGGCAGGGTGTCGACGAACGCGACGAGCGAGCGGAACTGCTGGCGGTCGAGGTCGGCGGCGACCTCGGGGTAGGCGTGGCCGATCGGCCTGGCCTGCTCCATCCCGGGGTTGCCCAGGCCGACCTCGTTGGCGCAGGCGGCGGCGACGAACTCTTCGAGCGAGGCGAACTGGGCCTTCCAGCCGAACTTGCCGACCCGGCCGTCGGGCAAGATCCGCGGTCGGCCCGGCAGGACCCCGCCGAACTGGCCTTCGAGCTCTCGGCCGAGCTTGGCGACGGCCTTCCGCAATCCGTGCTGGTGGATCGTCTTGCCCGAGAGCCGGTCGACCCAGCCGGCGCCGAAGAGGGCGGTCGAGTTCACGCTCTCGGTGTGGAGCGGGTCGAAGTCCTGGACGAGGACCTGGCAGTTCCCTTGGACCACGACGCTCCCCTTGATCACCGGGAAGAGGGTCCGGAGCGTCCCGAGCTGCTCGGTGAACTGGTTCGAGACGGCGAAGGCGTGGATCAGGCCCCCCTTGATGGTGGGCCGGTCCTTGGTCGGCATCAGCTCGAACGAGACGACGTTGTGCTGGCTGTTGCCGCCGCCGCCGACCCCGCCCTGGAAGTGGCAGGCCACGCACGACTTGGCGTTGAAGACCGGCCCCAGCCCGTCCCCCTTGGCCAGCGCGTCGTGCGGCTGCCACTCGTGCTCGAACAGCTCCATCCCCTTCGCCTTGACCTCGGCGCTGGCCCGAGGGGCCCAGAGCACCGGCAGGCCCGGCGAGGCCAGCCAGGCCATCCCCGAGGCGACCACCACCGACAGGCCGAAGCCCATCCGACGCCTCGTCCGACTCAGCGTGTTGCCGACCATCGCCCACCCCCCGTTCGAGACCGGGCCCGCCCGCCGCCATCGAGGCCGTCGGGCGACAGGGCGCCGGCGTGACCTCGACTTGTCCGACAATCGTAATGGAGGCCCGTCCCGCGGGCAAGGGGCCACTTCGACAAGTGTCAAAAGAGGCCGCACGGTCGGGAACATCGGCCGGTCAACTTGCCCATTAAGGTCGATCTTATCGAAGTCTCATCGTTTCCTCACGGCGGGGTGGTTACACTCGCAAGCAGGCCCGCCCGACGGGCCGACACATCTTCCCCTCTCCGAGGAACGCCCGATGCTTGCAAATCGCTGGATGACGCCCGCCGTCCTGTTCGCCTTGCTGGCCGCCCCGGCCCTCGCGCCGGCCGCCGAGGACGAGAAGCTCAAGTTCGACGACCTGCCCAAGGCCGTCAAGGAGACGGTGAAGGAGAAGTTCCCCGAGGCGAAGTACCGGGGGATCTCCAAGGAGAAGAACGAGGAGGGCGAGTCCGTCTTCGAGATCGAGATGACCATCGCGGGCAAGTCGGTCGACATCATCATCGATGATGATGGCGATATCGAGGCGGTCGAGAAGGAGATCGAGGTCGAGGACCTGCCCAGGGCCGTGATCAAGGCCGCCAAGGCCAAGTTCGCCGACGCCAAGATCGAGAAGGTCGAGGAAGTCAGCGATGAGGACGACATGGTCGTCTACGAGATATCGTTCTCGTCCAAGGGGAAGAAGTCCTTCGAAGTCGTCATGAGCCCCAACGGCAAGATCATGGAGAAGGCCGCCGAAGAGAAGGAAGAGAAGGGCGAGGCCAAGAAGAAGGAGAAGGACGACGACGCCAAGAACGAGAAGAAGCCCAAGGCTTGATTGAGGCGTCACCCGCTCGCCGGGCCGATGCGGCCCGGGGGGCGGCAATCGTTCACGTCGAACGGCCGGTCCACATTGCCCGGGTTCAAGACATGGGAATCCGCATCCTGGTGGTCGAAGATGAGCCGGAGATCGCGGATTTCCTGATCCGGGGGCTCCGCGAGGAGGGGTTCACCGTCGAGCACGCCGCCGACGGCGAGACCGCCGGGCACAGGCTCCGCTCGGCCGACTGGGACCTCGTCCTGCTCGACTGGTCGCTGCCCGACGGCGACGGCCTGGGCGTCCTCCGCCAGCATCGGGCCGAGGGGGGTGAGGTGCCGGTCCTCTTCGTCACGGCCCGCGATGCCGTGGCCGACCGGGTCCGGGGGCTCGACTCGGGCGCGGATGACTATGTGTGCAAGCCGTTCGCCTTCGAGGAGCTGCTCGCCAGGGTCCGCGCGATGGTCCGGCGCCCCAGGGGCGGGACGCTCTCGGCCCTGGTCGTCGGCGACGTCCGGGTCGACCTCGCCACCCAGCGGGCCGAGCGAGGCGGCAAGGCGCTGGAGCTGACCGTCAAGGAGCAGGCGCTGCTCGTCTTCTTCCTCAAGCATCCGGGCGAGGTCCTGACCCGGACGAGGATCTACGAGCATGTCTGGGACGAGCGGTACGACGGGACCTCGAACACGCTGGAGGTCCACGTGATGGAGCTCCGCCGCAAGCTGGAGGCGCGCGGGCCTCGCCTGATCCACACCCTCCGAGGCCGCGGCTATCTCTTCGGCGAGCCGCCGGGGGGGCCGCCGCCATGACGCTCTCGGGGCGGCTCTCGGCGTTCTTCCTCGCGTCGCTGGCCCTGGTCCTGGCCGGGTTCTCCTCCGCGCTCTACTTCGCGGCGGTCTCCTACTTCGACCGGTCGATCGACGACCGGCTCGGCTCGGCCCTGGCGACCCTCGCCGCCCTCGCCGAGGACGGCCCGGGGGGGCTGGAGTGGGAGCCGCACGACCGGAGGGCCATCCCCGGCAAGGATTCCGACCCCGACCAGGTCCGATGGATCGTCCGGGGGGACCGGGGCGAGGTCGTCGACCGTTCGCCCAACCTCGGCGGCGGCAAGCTGCCGGCGTCCGCGACGTCGCGGTGGGCCGACGCCTCGGGCGTCCCCTGGCGGGTCGCCGCCCGCGAGGTCCGCTCGGCCGATCCGGGCTGGCCGGGCCGTCGGCGGCACGAGATGCCGCGCTCCAGGGCGTTCGCCCTGACCGTCGCGCTCCGGCTCGACCCCTCGGAGGCGGCCCTGGCCCGGCTCGGCCTGGCCCTCGGCCTGCTCTCGGCGGCGGTCTGGGGCTGCTCGGCCCTGGCCGGCCGGCGGATCTCCAGGCGGGCCCTGGCCCCCCTGACCCGGATGGTGGCCGACACCCGCGACCTCGGCGTCGAGGACCCGACCCGGCGGCTGCCGGTGGCCCGGACCGGCGACGAGGTTGAGGACCTCGGCCTGGCCTTCAACGGCCTGCTCGACCGCTGGCACGAGGCCCTGGAACGCCAGCGCCGGTTCGCCGGCGACGCCTCGCACCAGCTCCGGACCCCCCTGACGGCCGTGCTCGGCCAGGTCGACGTCGCGCTCCGCCGCGACCGCCCGCCCGAGGAATATCGCCGGGTCATCGGCCTGGTCCGCGACCAGGCCGACCACCTCCGACGGATCGTCGAGGCCCTCCTCTTCCTCGCCAGGGCCGAGGCCGACGCCGACGCCACCTGGCCCGACCTCGACCGCTTCGACCTCGCCGCCTGGACCTCGGCGCAGATCGGCCGGAGGGCCGACCTCGGCCGCGGCGACATCCTCTCCTGGCAGCCCCCCGACGAATCGAGCGGCCCATTCACCGTCCGGGCCCACCCGGCGCTGCTCGCCCAGGTCTTCGACAACCTGCTCGACAACGCCCGGCTCTACGGCGACCCCGACGCCCCCGTCACCCTCCGGGTCGCCCGCGAGCCTGGCGTCGTCGCCCTCTCGGTCGAGGACCGGGGACGGGGGATCGCACCGGCCGACCTCCCCCGGATCTTCGAGCCGTTCTACCGGGGGGACGCCTCTGGCCGTCGGGGCAAGCCGGGCGCCGGCCTGGGACTGGCCGTCGCCCGCCGGATCGCCCTCGCCTTCGGCGGCTCGCTCGACGCCGAGAGCCGCCTGGGCGAAGGGAGCCGCTTCACCCTCCGCCTGCCCGAGCTCCCCGCCCCCGCCGGTCTCGTACCGGGGTTGCTTCAGGCCACCGGCTGAGCGGCCCCGGCCTCGACGGTCGCGGCCTTGGGCTTCCCCTCGCGGACCTCGCCGAGCAGGTAGGTCGTCTTGGACTGCGACTCGTAGTAGGTCCGCATGACCATCTCGGCCAGCACTCCCATGAGGATCGCCTGGACGCCGCCGAGGAAGAACATCACGGTCAGCAGGGGCAGGGGGGTCTGGACGAAGTCCTTGGCGGGGTAGCCGGTCAGCCAATGGTGGAGGTACTTGTAGTAGAGCATCAGGGCGAAGCAGCCCAGGCTGAAGGTGATCGACATCAGGCCGATCCGGCCGAACAGGTGGATCGGCCGCTGGGAATAGCGCTGGAAGAAGCGGATCAGGATCAGGTCGAGGACGACGTTGAAGGTCCGGCCGAGGCCGTACTTGGTCCGGCCGGCGGTCCTGGCCCGGTGGTTGACCTCGAGCTCGGCGACGTTGGCCCCCTGCCAGGTGGCGAAGATCGGGATGAACCGGTGCATCTCGCCGTAGAGCCGGACCCCTTCGAGGACCCGCCTGCGGTACGCCTTCATGGTGCAGCCGAAGTCGTGCAGGGGGACTCCGGAGATCCGGGCGACGAGCTTGTTGGCGATCCAGGAGGGGACCTTGCGGGTGATGAAGGTGTCCTGGCGTCGCCTCCGCCAGCCGGAGACGACGTCGTGCCCCTCGTCGAGCTTGGCCAGGAGCCGGGGGATGTCGGCCGGGTCGTTCTGGCGGTCGCCGTCCATCGGGATCAGGATCGACCCTCGCGACAGGTCGAGCGCCGCGGAGAGGGCGGCGGTCTGGCCGCAGTTCCGCTTGAGGTAGGCGACCCGGACGTGGTCGGGGTCGGAGTCCTGGATCTTGGCCAGGAGCGCGGCGGTGCCGTCGGTCGAGCCGTCGTCGACGAAGATCAGCTCGTACCAGCCGGCGAAGTCGCGGAGGGTCCGGTCCAGCTCGCGGTGCAGCTCCAGGACGTTGCCCGACTCGTTGTAGACCGGCACCAGGATCGACAGGGCTATCGCGGGCTGATGGGAGTCGTCGGTCAGGTGCGTCATCCGTCGTGACCCTTCGCGGGCTTATGGAGGGGGCTTTCCTCGAAGGATACCACGAGGGCCGGGGCCCGGCCGGGCCGCTTCAGCCCGCCAGGTGCTGGATCAGGTGCCTCCGGCTCAGGACCAGGGCCTCCTGGCGCCTGGCGAGCGACCCCTCGAAGGCGCGGTCCTCGACCTCGACGGCGACGTGGCCGTCGTAGCCGGCCTCGGCCAGCGTCCCGAGGAACTCGCCCCAGCGGATCTCTCCCAGGCCGGGGAGCTTCGGCGTGTGCCAGAGGTTGGGGTAGCCGAGGATGCCGTGCTCGTCGAGCCCTTTGCGATCGACCCGGACGTCCTTGGCGTGGACGTGGACCAGCCGGTCGCGGAACTCGGCCAGCGGGGCGAGGTGGTCGATCCGCTGGAAGACCAGGTGCGAGGGGTCGTAGTTGAGGCCGAAGCTCGGGCTCGGGATCGCCTCGAACATCCGCCGCCAGATGCTCGGGCTGGTCGCCAGGTTCTTGCCCCCGGGCCACTCGTCCTGGGTGAACAGCATCGGGCAGTTCTCGATCCCGATCCGGACACCCTGGCCTTCGGCCTTCTCGACCAACGGCCCCCAGACGTCGAGGAACCGGGGCCAGTTGGCCTCGACCGTCAGCTTCGGGTCGCGGCCGACGAACGAGGTCACGGTGCCGACGCCCAGCTCCGCCGCCGCGTCGATCAGGGTGGCGAGATGGGCCACGGCCCGGCCCGACTCGTCGGGGTCGCTCGCCAGCGGGTTGGGGTAATAGCCCAGGCTCGAGATCGCCACGCCGTGCCGCTCGGTCAGGTCGAGGGTGTCCCGGACCGGGCCCCGGCCGAGCTTGGTGGCGTCGAGGTGGGTCACCCCGGCGTACCGCCGCTCCGCCTTGCCCGGCGGCCAGCACATGACCTCGACCGACGAGTAGCCGACCGTCGCGGCGAAGCCGAGGACCTCGTCGAGCGTCCACTCGGGGAAGATCGCGGAGACGAATCCGAGTTTCACGGGCCGAGCCTCCCGGAGGCCGATCGGGTCAGAACCGCAGGAGCCCGAACAGGACGCCCACCGCCAGGCCGCCGCCGTGGGCCACGTTGGCCATGTTGAAGGGGAATCCCTGGGCGTCCGGCATCAGGATCGGCGCCAGGAAGCCGAGCGAGAACCAGATCAGCATGTAGTTGAAGCTCTGGTTGTCGAGCGAGAGCCCGTCCCCCGGGTCGCCCTGCCCCTTGACCCAGAGGTAGCCGGCGATGGCGAAGATCACCCCCGACATCCCGCCGAAGCCCCCGCCGGTCAGGAAGAACTGGCCGACGTTGCCGACCAGGGCCGAGGCCAGCACGAGCAGGGCGAACCGGCAGGTTCCCTTCCGCATCTCGACCCGCTCGCCCAGGACCCTCATGGCCACCATGTTGAAGAACAGGTGCAAGATCCCGAAGTGGAGGAAGATCGGCGTGATCAGCCGCCAGACCTGCCCGGATTTGATCCGGTCGAACCCGGTGTCCTCGAAGACCGGCTCGTCGTCGACGAAGTGGACCGAGTAGGTCGAGAACGACAGGGCCGAGCGGACCTGGGGCTGGAACTGGATCAGGGCCGTCACGACGATGCTGGCCATGATCAGGGCGAAGGCCAGGGGGGCCCGGCCGTACATCGCCCCTTCCCAGCGGTCGCGGAGGTCGCGCGAGAGCTTGCGGTGCTGGGCCTCGACCTTCTCGCCCTCCTTGCGGATCTCCCTGGCCGTCTTCGCCGCCGCCCGGAAGCGGACGTCGCTCGGGTTGGCCTCGAAGTCGGCGAGGGCGGCGCGGGCCTCGGGGACCCGGTCCTCGCGGTGGACCCAGACGGCGAAGCCGTCGCCCTTGGTCCTGGGCTCGACCTTGGTCGTGATGTTGAGCGTCAGGAGGTAGTCGGCCAGGGCCCTGGCCTGCCTCTCGTCGACGATGGTCCCGATCTCGCGCAAGGCGGCGTCCCCTCGATGGATCGGAGCCGGGGGACCCTGGCGCGGTCCCCGACGCTCCGACCCAAGCGTACCAGAACGCCGGCCGGGGGCCAATCCTCGCGGAAAGCCGACGCGGCTCAGGCGGCCTCGATCGCCCGGGGGACGGAGCGGGCGTCCTCGCCGACCTCGCCGGACTCGTGGTACTGGGCGTCGGTGTTGACCTTCCAGGTGTCGAACTTGCCCAGGCCGAGGATGTTCCGCGCGGCCAGCAGCGCGGTCATCATCGAGTGGTCCTGGTTGTTGTACTTGTGCATCCCGTTCCGGCCGGCGAGTTCGAGGTTGCCCAGGCCCTTGAGCCAGCCCCGGATGACGGCGAGGTGGTCCTGGTACGCGTCGTCATAGACCGGGTATGCCTTGGGCATCCGGACGACGCAGCCGTCGACGACCTCGGCGGACCTGGCCAGGCCGATGGCCTCGATCTCGCGGCGGCCGAGGGCGATCAGGTCGGCGTCGGACCTGGTCCAGAGGTCGTCCCCCTCGAAGCAGAAGTACTCCAGGCCGAGGCTCGACTTGGTCGGGTCGGGGACGAGGTCGGGCGACCAGTTCTTGAAGTTCTGGATCCGGCCGATCCGGACGTCGGGCTCGTGGATGTAGATCCAGTTGTCGGGGAAGGTGTCGGCCCGGTCGAGGATCAGCACGACGGTCAGGAAGTCGCGATAGCGGAGCGACTCGGCCGCCTGGATCACCTCGATTGGCGCGGGGGGCTCCATGGCGCGGATCAGCTCGCGGATCGGCAGGGTCGAGACGAAGTTCTTGCCGTGGTAGCGGGTGACCTGGAGCTGGGAGTCGACCGTCACGAACGCCCGGACGCTCGACCCGTCGTGCTCGATCCGGGCGACCTTGCGGTCGTGGTGGACGGCGTTGCCGCCGGCCCGGACCTTGTCGCGGGCCGCCTCCCACATCTGGCCGGGCCCGAGCCTGGGGTACTGGAAGCTGTCGATCAGGGTCTTGATCACCTCGCCCTTGTTCTTCCCCTTGCCCTTGCCCCCTCGGCCGCCGAAGAGGGCGTTGAGCACGGTCTTGGTCAGGTCGAGCCCCTTGATCCGCTGGGCGGCCCAGTCGGCGGAGATCTCCTTGGTCGACATCCCCCAGACCTTCTCGGTGTAGGTCTTGAAGAACATCTCGAAGAGGAGCCGGCCGAACCGGTTGACGGTCCAGTCCTCGAAGCTCCGCTCCGGCTTGATCGGCTTGAGCCGGGCGAGGGCGTAGCTGGCCAAGATCCGCGCCGCCTTGATCGGGCCGAGCTTGGCGAAGGCGTCGACCGGCTTGAGCGGGTAGTGGAAGAAGCGGCGGTTGTAGTAGATCCGGCTGATCCGCTTGCGGGTGATCAGGTCGTCGCCGAGGATCTCGCGCCAGAGGTCGTTGACCTCGTCGGACTTGGAGAAGAAGCGGTGGCCGCCGATGTCGAAGCGGTACCCCTTGTACTGGTCGGTCCGGCTGATCCCGCCGACGAGGTGGGCCTCGGACTCCAGGACCACGCAGGAGGCGCCATGCCTGGTCAGCTCGTAGGCGGCGGTCAGGCCGGCGGGCCCCGCGCCGGCGATGACGGTGGCGTGCGAGGCGACCACGGCCTCCTCGCCGGTCGGGTCGACCCGGGTCCAGCGGTGCGGCGGCAGGCCGCCTCGGAGGCGTTCCGGCTTGGGGCTGGGCTTCGGCGTCTCGGTGCCCATCCGGGCCCTCCCTGGCGTGGCTTTGGCTTGGCGGCGGCGGCCCGGATCGGTCGCGATCCGAGGCCGCGAGCAATCGGCTCGGCCCGCATCAGTCCTTGATGTCGGCCCGAGGAGGCGGGCGAGTTGTGTCATAAATGCCCGGCTCGGTCAAGGTCGGGCCGCCCGAACCAGCGCCATCCTCACGACTCGACGAGTTGCCCGGCCCTCTCGACCAGGCCTCGGGCCGCCTCGACCGCCTCGGCCGGGGGCAGCTTCATGCCTTGGACCCGCTCGTAGGCGAGCAGGTGGCCGCCGTCGAGCAGGCCGGGCCGGACGTAGAATCCCTCCGCCGCCAGGAGCAGGCAGCGGAGGCCCGACTCGCGATATCCTTTGGCGTAGACCAGGGCCCGGATCGCGGCGAACATCGCCTCGTGGGCCAGGGCCCCGACATCCACCGCGTCGGGCTTCTCGCCCGACAGGAGCCGGGCCGCCCCCTCGGCCCTCGACCGGGCCTGGGCCATCAAGTCGGCCACCCGCCCCGGCGCCTCGGCGTCGGCGAAGAGGTAGGGGCTTTCCAGGCACTTCTGGAGGGTGTTGGTGATGGCCATTCGTCGAATCCGGCTGATCGATCGGGCGGCGCCTTCACCTCGGGGCGCCCAAGTCGCCCAGCCGAGGCCCGCCCGTCGGGCGATCGGCGCTGTGGGCCTCCTTGGAGATTAGCAGATAGGTCAGGCTGAACGCCATCGCCAGCACACAGGCGACCTGCGTCAGCGTCAAGGGGCCGTCGAGGAACGCGGATGACTGTCCGGCCCTCGCCATCTCCACGGCCGAGCGCCAGAGCCCGTAACCCAGGCCGAGGACCATCACCAGCCGGCCCTTGGCATAGCCTCGGGCATAGAGCCAACCCAAGCCGAGTGCCGACGCCAGATGCAACCCCGCCTCCAGGGGCGGCAGGGTGACCCATCGCCTCGGGTCGCCCTCGGCCGCATGGACGGCCAGGCCGTACCAGGCGGTCGTTGATCGCCCGAAGCAGCATCCCGCCGCCAGGCAGGACAACTTCTCGAAGACATGGGCCGCGCTGAAGGCGATCGCCCAGGCGTCGAGGAACGGGTAGGCCCGGACCCTCCGGACCAGGACATACGCCCCGGTCCAGGCGGCGAAGAGCACGGGGGTGCCGAAGAAGCCGCTCTCGTGTCGACCGTGGATCAGCCGGAACGCATACCGGGCGCCCACCGTGTCGCAGAGCCCGAACCCGACGGCCAGCCAGAACCAATGGCGGACGAGGTCCGGCCGAGACCGCGTGAGGTTCGAGCCCGCGAAATAGAAGGCGAACCAGGCGACGACGTGAAGCAGGTGATAAGACGAGGTCGTCACGTCGGTGCCCGGCATTCGGATCGTCGGCCACATCCTCAAGCCTCCCGTCGGAGCAGGTTGCGGCGATGCACAAGAGCCGCTGCCAGCACCGACAGGACGACTAGGCCGGTCACCGCCAGCACCCAGAGCAACGGCCTCCGTCGCGAGGCGTCGCCCTTCTTGACGGCCTCGGTGAAGTTGGCCGTCAACCCCTCGCCGTCGAAGTGGCCGACGACGCGGTGAATCCGTTCGTCGATCAACATCGCCCCCAAGGGTATCTTCAACCCCGCGAGCGACCAAAGCTTGGGGTCGACCGGCTTGTTATACTCCGCCTGAGTGACAGAAATTTCGATCAATTCCTTGAGCAGCCCGGCATGGTCGAAAGTGCTGATCATGGCCGACTCGGGCACGACCCGATCGGGCTTGCCGTACTTTGAGGTCGTCTCACGACGCGATCTTCCCGGCGAGAAGCTGGACTTGCGAACCCGAAACGATCCGTCGTCCGCGATCCAGAACCTGCGATCCTGATTATACGAGTCGAGGACTCGGACCTGCCAGCAAGGCGATCCATCGAAGACCCCGCGGTCGACAACCGTGACCAACTTGGCGTTCCGGTAACGCATACAGTCTGACACAGTGTCGCCGATGTCCACCCACGTGGAAATACCAAGGATGCGGGGATCGAGGATGAGCCCCGGCGATCCCTTGGTGAGGTCTTTGACGATGGCCCCCCCGTCCTCGGAATATTCCATGAACTGCGTGCCGTCGAAGGTGCCCCGGACGTGCACGTCCTGGAACCGGCCATGCCCGGCCCGCACGAAGGCATCGAGGTCGCCACCCAGACTCTTCAAGACCCGGTCCTGGGCGGTCGGATCAGGCGTTGCGGTCGATTCGACGATCACGATCCTCTGATATTGGTCGAACCGGAGGTTGGGGCCGTCGAAGGCGACCGAGAGGCGAATATCTTGCGGGGTTTGTTTAGGTGACTGAGGGTAGGACACCTTCAATCGCATCTCGACGCGGCCCGATCGGCAGGCTTGTCGGACGCCCTCGACCCCGCGAAGCAAGGCGACCGGGTCCGGTGTGTCGGCGGCCTTCGCCACCCCAAGGCATAGGGCGGACACACAGAACGATGCCGCCCAGTGCCGTGCGGCCCAGACCAGAAGATTACGCCGGTCCGACGATCGCGTCGCCATGCTCGAAGACTCCTATCTTGGTCCAGGATGAACTTGGGCGGCATGCTCCAGCACGCCGCCCCGCGACCACGATGGGTGCATCAGGTCGGGCAGGATTTAGGGACGTACATGGAAGCTTTGGTCCAAATCCCGCTCGCGGTGCCGCCGAGGCACTTACCGTCTTTGTAGGTGCAGCTCGTGGCTTGATAACAATCCGTGAGCACTTGATCGCAATAAGAGCCATACTGGTCGTTGGCGCAGTTCTGCGGGAATTGCGCAACCGTGACGAATTGGTAGTTACTTCCCGTGCAAAGAATCTCGCTGCCACTCGCATCGTCGCAAATATGCTGAGAACCGAATCCAGTGCCACCCGTAGGCGTGTAGCAGGGCATCGTCCCGCACGAGGGCGTCGTCTTGTTCGGGCAGGTGCCGCCACCGCAGCAGCAGCAACAGCAGCCGCAACCGTCGGCCAAAGCGGTATCCACCGCGATCGAGAGCCCGAGAATCGCCATCAGCAGGCCGATGGCTGGGAAGAGATTCCGCTTGATCGTCATCGCTCGTTACTCCTTGGATGCGAGGCGGTGGATGGGAATCTTGACGGTGCGTGCCTCGTTCGCATCCGTCCCCGTGGTCGGGGCGAGGTCGATGGCGATCTCGGCGTTGATGGCGTGGCGGGGATCGTCGCCACTGATCGTCGCTCGCACTTTGAGGGCTCGACCCTCGTTGGGGCCGATCGCGGCAAGCCGGATCGCGGGCTCGGTCGAGCGGAGGGCCGCGATCCGGACCGGCCGCGCCGCGACGATCCGGATCTCTCGCTCGACGGACCCAGAAGCATCGGGGCCGACTACGATTGAAGCCGGCTCGATCTCGATTGGCGCTACGAACTGGACCCGCGAGAGGACCTGGGCGATCGGATTGCGCGTGCTGCTGGTCTCGATCGAGGTGATCCCTTCAATTGGCCCGGTCTTCCAGAGCGATTGGCCCGAGAAGGTGACTTCAACGTAAAGGTCGCGAACACCGGCGGGCGCGGCGACTTGGCGGGCCGAGAACGATTCGTTCGTGCAGAACAATCGGTCGATCTTCACATCGGCTTGGGCTTCGGGCCGCAGTCGGACCGTCCGGGTGACGGGATGGGCATCCTCAATCTTGCCGAACTCGATCAAGGTTGGCCGGACCCGATAGTCGGGCTCCACGTCGGCGGCGACCCGGGCCAGGGCGAAATGGATCGGTGCGTCGGCCTGAGCCGCCGAGCGGAAATAGAGCGTGATCCGGCCCGACTCTGGGCCGTCGGCAATGCCGGTTTTGAGGGAAACCGGCACTTCGACCTCACCCCGAGCAGGTATCACACGGCCTTGGAGATCCTTGACCGTGGTGCAACCGCAACTCGAATCGGCCTTGGTGACGACGATCGCGACGTCACCGCCGTTCCGCAGCCGGAACGTATGCTTGAGCGTCTCGCCCTGGCGGACCTTGCCGAAGTTGAAGTCGGTGGGCGTGACGGATACGTTTTTGACACCATCGCTGGCGTTCAGGAAACGCCGAGAGCTCAAGCCGCCGACCAGGACGGCCAGCCCCAACGCGAACGCCCAGGTCTCCTTCGATGGCGGACGAATCACGGCCTGGACCTCCGGGTTGCTGGACGATTCGAGCCGACGACGGGCGATCCGTCCCTTCAAAGCGAGCCGGAATCGACCACCTCGCCGCCGCCGCGCGAGCCGAGGGCCTGCCAGACGCCGGGGCGGGGGATGTGGGTCCACCAGCCCCCGGGGTCTCGGCCGATGCCGGCGGGCTCGCCGTTGAGCCGGTCGAGGGGCCAGGATTCGACCGTCTCCTTGATGAACCGGACCGAGCCGTCGCCCATCAGGGCGTTCAGGCCGCCGGGGTGGAGGCTGGAGGCGTCCTTGAGCTGGGTGTCGGGGAAGGCGGCGCCGAGCTTCTTGTACAGGTTGGGCGGGTAGAACGTGGTGAACAGGGTGTCGCCCCAGGCCCCGGTGACGTACCAGCCGTTGCGGATGGCATAGAAGACGGTGGGCGTGTCGAGGCCGGAGTAGGCGGCGGTCGCCTTCTCGGCCACGAAGATCGTCTGGCTCAGGCCGTCGGTGACCGATGCCAGGGTGATCGGCGAACGGTCGTTGAAGGCGCCGTTGGCCTGGGCCAACTGGGCCGGGGCGACGACGCAACCGGATTGGGGCATGGGATAGGCGTCGGTGGCGAACGACCCGAAGCAGCCGGAATAGCTGGTGAAGGCCATCCGGAACCGGCCGCTCTTGGGGGGGACGAGGCCCCGGTCGGCGAAGGCGTTGAAGTCCATGTCGCGGACGGCGGCGCCCCCGTCGCTGGGGCAGGCGAAGGCGGCGACCAGGACACCGAAGCTTGTCGAGTTCTCGGCCCCGGTGCAAAGCCGGGCCGCGTTCATGCCGTTGTAGAGCGCCCCTTGCTCGACGAACGGCAGCAGGGCGACCAGGAAGCTCCGGTCGAAAAAAGCCGAGGTGCAGGGCGGGTTGGCCCCGGCATAGCGGGGGTCGCGGGTCCGGAGGCGGCCCGGCGGCAGGCCCCCGGAGGCGTCGAGGTAGCCGTGCAGGGCGATCCCGACCTGCTTGAGGTTGTTCGAGCACGACGCCCGCCGGGCCGACTCGCGGGCCGCCTCCACGGCCGGCAGCAGCAGGGCGATCAGCAGGCCGATGATGGCGATGACGACCAGGCATTCGATCAGCGTGAATGCCCGTCGATCCGGCAATTCCGATCCGCCGCGCCGCTTGGTCCCAACAACCCAGCACATGGGATTGGTCCTTGCCTGGCATCGATCTGGTTTTGAACGGGGGGTGGAGCGAAAGGTATCCGAATTGGCCGGATCCAGTCAAACGTTTTTTTAAATTTTTGAATTTTTTGTATGGCCGATCCAAGGCCCCGCTTCCGGCCTCTTGCGGCGGTCAGGGCGGCCCAGAGTTCAGCGGGGGGACGAGGTCGGGTCCGCGTTTCGGGCCCCGACATCCGCCGCGTCGGGCTTCTCGCCCGACAGGAGCCGCGCCGCCCCCTCGGCCCTCGACCGGGCCTGGCCCATCAGCTCGGCGACCCGCCCCGGCGCCTCGGCGTCGGCGAAGAGGTAGGGGCTTTCCAGGCACTTCTTGAGGGTGTTGGTGATGGCCATCGGTCGATCTTAGTCCGTGGGGCCCGGCGGGGTCGATGGGGGCTCGACCCGGCCCCCGAACTGCGCCGCGAGGTCGGCCAGGGAGCGGCGTCGCTCCAGGTTGGCGACCGGCCGGAGGTCGATCGCGTCGATCGGCTCGTCGGTGCTGAAGGGCGGGTCGGCGGCCAGGAGCTCGCCGGGTTCGAGCAGTCCGCCTTCTTCCTCGAACATCACCAGCGGTTCCATGTCGAGGCTCGGGACGGGATCGGCCTCGACCTTGGCGAGGAATGCGGCGAGGCCGATCCCGAGTTCATCCAGATCGCCCGTCTCGGCTCCGAGGTTCCAGACCCGGCCTTCACGCAGGAGGAACTGGTCGCCCAGATAATCTTCTCCGAAGGGGATGTCGTCGGGTCGGACGATCCCGGGGTAGAGCCGATGGAGGGCATCTTCCCCGTCCCAGGCGTGGCGGAGCGAATGCCAGTCCGGGCCCTGGCAAGCCCCCCGGACGTGGAGGCCGCCGCCGTACCGGACGAATCCGTTGACCCGGCTCAGGAGGTCGGCGAGGTCGTTCGACAGTCGGGCCAACGTCTCGAAGTCGTCGATCGGCGGCCCCTGGTAATCTCGGTCGGGGTTCATCGTCCCGCGTCCTCCCGAGGGGATGGGCCCCGGCCTTCGACCATGGCGTCGGGCTCGACCTTGCCGCCGACGGTGAACATCCGCGACCGCCCCATCCGGACCGCCCCGTCGGCCAAAGGGCGGGCGTAGACGCCGAAGCCGACGGCGACGAGCGTGGCCAGCGCGATCGAGGCGGCGACGGCGGGCGTCGCCTTGCGGCCCGAGTCGGTCCGGGTCGGGCGGAGGAAGAGGGCCTTCAGGACCCGGGTATAGTAGAAGGCCGAGACCACGCTGTTGAACAGGGCCAGCATCACCAGCCAGAGGAAGGTCAGGCGGTGGCGGGGGGCGGCGTTGAGCGCCTCCATGAACAGGAACAGCTTGCCGAAGAACCCGGCCAGGGGCGGCAGGCCGATCAGCGAGAGCATCAGCAGGACGATGCAGGCGGCGAGCAGCGGGGACCGCGAGCCGAGGCCGTCCAGGTCGGCGATCTCCTCGGACTGGCCGTCGCGGCAGAGCCAGGCGGCCACGGCGAAGGCGCCGAGGTTGGTGAAGGCGTAGACCACCAGGTAGAACAGGACCGAGCCGGCCGCCGCCGCCGGCTCGACCGAGACCGCCGCCGCCAGCACCCCCACGAGCAGGTAGCCCGCGTGGGCGATCGAGGAATAGGCGAGCATTCGCTTCAGGTTCGTCTGGGCCAGCGCGGCGAAGTTGCCGTACGTCATCGTCGCCGCCGCGATCAGGGCGACCAGCCCGACCCAGCCGGGCCCGGTCAGGCTGTCGGGCCGGTTCGCATAAGGGCCGAGGGCCTGGATCATCACCTTCAACAGGGCCAGGACGCTGGCCACCTTCGACCCCGTGGCGATCCAGGCCGACACCGGCGCGGGGGCCCCCTCGTAGACGTCGGGCGCCCACTGGTGGAACGGCACGGCGGCCACCTTGAAGCCGAAGCCGACCAGGATCAGGAGCACCGCCATCGACCCGGCGAGGTCGCCGGCCAGGCCGGTCTGCGCGCCCCCGGCCATCAACGCCTGGCCGATCCCGGCGAGCCGGGTCGTCCCGGTCAGGCCGTAGATCAGGCTCAGGCCGAAGAGGAACAAGGCCGACGAGGCCGACCCGTAGACGAAGTACTTCAGGCCCGCCTCGGGCGACCGGGGGCGGCCCTTCTCGAAGGCGGTCAGCAGGTACAGGCAGATCGTCATCATCTCCAGGGCGAGGAAGAGCGTCAGCAGCTCCTCCGACGCCACCAGGAGCATCATCCCGACGCCGGCCCAGAGGGTCAGGGCGAAGTATTCGCCCCAGTGCTCGGTGAAGGCCCACGAGCTGGACAGGGCCACGACCAGGCCGAGCAGGACCACGATCAGGGCGTTCGACCACTCGACCAGCGGCCCGCCCATCGCCGCGCCCAGGAACAAGGCGGGCTCGCGACCGGCCCGAGATCCCCACCCCGGGTACTCCGGCAGGGCGCACGCCACCAGGGCCAGGAGCACCCCGACCAGCGCGACCAGGCCGAGCACTTGCCCCCGTCGGGCCGAGGGGAGCCCTCGCATCCCGCCGAAGTCGACCGCCAGGACGACCAGGCCCCAGATCGTCAGGACCACCGAGGGGGCCAGGGCGACGAGGTCGAAGGCGTCGGGGGCGAGGGGCGGTTCGGGCATCGTCTGGTCCATCAACCCTTGAGGCCGTCGAGCTTGTCGACGTCGGCCGAGTGCCAGCGGCGGTAGCAGAGCAGGACCAGGCCGATCCCGACGGCGACCTCGGCCGCCGCCACGGTGATCACGAACACGGCCAGGACCACGCCGGGGATCGGCCCGTCGGCGGCCCGGGGGTCGGGCGTCCCGTACCGCCAGAAGGCGACGAGGTTGATGTTGGCGGCGTTGAGCATGATCTCGATCGCCATCAGCACGGCGATCGCGTTCCGCCGGACCAGCAGGCCGAACAGGCCGACCGCGAAGCAGGCCGAGGCGAAGTAGAGGAACCAGCTCAGGGGGATGTCGCTCATGGCTCCGGGCTCGTCGGGGCCTTCGGTCGGGCGAGCCGTCGGCCCACCCCGCGACGGCGGGAGTGGCCCGAGCGGGCGTCGGGCTCGTCGTCGTCGCCGTCCTGGGTCGCCAGGGCGATCGAGCCGACCAGGGCCGCGGTCAGCAGGAGGCCGGCGACCTCGAAGGGCAGGGCGTACCGGCCCATCAGCTCGGACCCGACGCTCCGGCCCATGTCGTTCACCGCCCGACCCTTGGGGCTGGCGCCCAGCAGCGGGTCGGGCCCGACCGCCGGCCGGGCCCGGATCGTGGCCCAACCCCGGCGGTCGCCCAGGCCCGACTCCCGGCCGATCCCGACGACGATCACCGCGAGGAACCCGAGGCTCGCCAGCGCGGCGGGGACCCGCCAGGCCCATCGGGTCGTGGTGGTCTCGTCCCCCTGGATGTTCCGGGTGAGCATGATCCCGAACATCATCAGGATCGCCACGGCGCCGATGTAGACCAGCACCTGCACCGCCGCCAGGAACTCCGCCTCCAGCAGCAAGAACTGGCAGGCGACCAGGAAGAAGAAGGCGACGAGGTAGAGCGCGGCGTGGACGAGGTTCCGCGCCAGGACCGTGCCCAGGGCGGCCCCGAGGCCGAGCGTCGCCAGGATCAGGAAGAGGGCCTGGCTCATCGGGCGAGGGCCCTCCCCGCCGGCTCGGTCCGGGATCGGGTCGCGACGGCCCGGTTGATCGCCGCCACGCCCGCGACCGACCCCGCCGTCATCAGGCCGGTGACCAGCCAGGCCAGGAGCGGCCGAGGGGCCGCCGGGCGGATCGCCAGCTCGAACCAGACGGCGGCCGTCGCCAGGTTGGCCAGCGCCAGGGGGACCAGGTACTTCCAGGCGAAGTCCATCAGGCGGTCGACCCGGAGCCTCGGCAGGGTGGCCCGGATCCAGAAGAAGCCGAAGATGTAGAGCACGACCTTGGCCGAGAAGACCGCCACGGCCGAGCCGCCGGTCAGGAGGAAGCCCAGGGTCGAGTCGGTCCCGACCGCCCGGACCTGCCAGGCCCCGACGAACGGCAACGTCCCCCCGCCCAGGAACAGGACCGTGCCCAGGCAGCTCACGCCGAAGATCCCCAGGTACTCGGCCAGCATGAACAGGGCGAAGCGGATGCCCGAGTACTCGGTGTGGTAGCCCGAGACGATCTCGGATTCGGCCTCGGGCAGGTCGAAGGGGGCCCGGTTCACCTCGGCCACGCCGCTGATCGTCAGGATCAGGAACCCAAGCATCCCCGGCGGCGAGAACAGGAACCAGCCGAGGTCGACCTGCCGGTCGAAGATCGCCACGAGGCTCAGGCTCCCGCTCCAGAGCACGACCGGGACCGTCGCCAGGACCAGCGGCACTTCATAAGAAACCAGTTGCGCGACCGCCCGCATCGCCCCCAGGAGCGAGAACTTGTTCCGGCTCGACCAGCCGGCCAGGAACAGCCCGAGCGGGGCCAGGCTGGAGATCGCCACCAGGTACAACAGGCCCGCCGGCGGGTTCACCGCCGCCAGGCCCGGCCCGAACGGGATCACGGCCAACGTCAGGAACGCCGGGGCCAGGATCACCAGGGGGGCCAGCAGGTGGACCATGCGATCGGCCTCGGTCGGCACGAGCACTTCCTTGGTCAGGAGCTTGACCGCGTCGGCGATCGACTGGAGCAGGCCGAACGGCCCGACCCGGTTCGGCCCGAGCCGATCCTGGAACCGGCCGGCCAGCTTCCGCTCGCCCCAGACGACGTAGGCCATCACCAGCGGCAGGACGCCGACGAACACCCCGAGCCAGGCCGCCCAGGCGAGCCAGGGGATCGCCTCGATGGCCGAGGGCTGGGGCGAGTGGTAGATCGGGGCCGTTGCCCAGAAGGTCAGGCCCACCGGAGCACGCCCTTGGCCCAGGCATAGACCAGGCCGACCGCCAGCAGGGCCAGGAAGATCGCCATCTCGACCAGGGCGAACGCCCCCAGGCCCGAGTACGCCACCGCCCAGGGATAGAGGAAGGCGGTCTCGATGTCGAACACCACGAACATCAAGGCATACATGTAATACTGGACCCGGAACCGGACCCAGGTCTCGCCCGTGGTCCGGACCCCGCACTCGAACGCCTCGCCCTTGACCCTCGACCGCTTCCGCGGGGCGATGATCGCCACCAGGAGCAAAGGGGCCAGGCCGAAGCCGACCGCCGCCAGGAGCAGGAGGCCGATGAAGGCGTAATTGGTGACGATCATCCGGCTGCCGCCCTCCGGCGATCGATCAGGCCTGCGAAACGACCTCGAACTTGGTCCACTCGTCGGCGGCGACGTCGATGATCTCGCCGTCGTCGCGGCGGAGCCGGAAGGTCGACTGTCGGACGTAGAGCCCCTTGCCGCCCATCTCCGAGCCGCCGACCGGCCGGACGCTCTCGCGCTCCACGACGCCGACGACGCTGGTGAACCACTCGCGGTGGCCGACCCGGACCCGCTGCGTCGCCTTGACGCGGGTGCCGGGCTCGAACCGGGGCTTGGGGGGCGTGGGGATCATCGTCGGGCTTTCCTCGGCGAGTCTCGGCGGATCGGTCGCCGAGTGTAACCATTTTCGGATCGAACGGCGACCGCCGATCTCCGCGACGGATCAACTCGTCGGTTCTTCCTCGACCTCGCCTCGCCCGTTCCGGACGAACTGGCGGATGACCTTCCCGTCGTGCTCGATCGAGATCGCCCCCCCGGCGAGGGCCTCGTTCACCAGGTCGCGGGCGATCCGGAGCGCCTCGTCCAGGCTATCGGTCTCGTCGAAGCGGTCCTCGGACGTCTCGTCGACGATGGAATACAAGCCCCGAGCCATCACAACCTCCTAGACCCGGTCGATGTAGACCCAGAGATGGTTGAGCGTCGCCTGAGGATCGACCCCGGGCACGGCTTGCGGATCGGCCAAGATTTGGAGCACCGTGTTCATCTGCCTCGCTGCCTCGGCGAGACCGACGCCCGCCGACTCCCACGTGCCCGTGTGCGAATTCCGCAACCCCATGGCCGCGAACATCGGGACCAGATGATTCCTCAGGCGAGACCCGCGATCGTGGAAGAAGGAGATCCGAACGATAACCCGCCACATCAATAATCGCCTCGACGACCGGCAATCATCCGGGACGATGGCCCCCCGAGGTCCACCCATCGCGGTCGGTCAGGACTTTGCTCAAACCGATCAAGGCATCATACACCGGCCGGGCCGGACCTCAAAGGCTCGACCCCGCCCGGGGCGACCCTGGCCAGCCGCTGTGCCTTCTTCTTGGCGACCTTGGCCCGCTCGGCCGACTCGTCGGCGCCGGCGTAGTCGTCGGGATGGGTCCGGGCGTAGTACTCGCTGGAGACCAAGAGGTCCTGGAGCGTGAAGACGTGCGACTGGTGCCGCTCGTAGTTCGAGAGCTCGAAGTTCTGGTCCATCTTGATCGCGTCGAACGGGCAATACTCGGCGCAGAGGCCGCAGTTCATGCACACGTCCATGTCGATATAAAAGTCCGCCGGCAGCGGGGCCGGCTTGCCGTCGGGCTTGTGGGCCTGGGTCATCCAGATGCACTGGGGGGGGCAGACCTTCGCGCAGATGTTGCACGAGGTGCAGCGGATGTGGCCGTCGTCGGCGTCGTAGATCAGCATCGGCAGGACCCGCGACCGCTCGAAGGTCGGGACCCGCTCGTCGGGGTACTCGATGGTGAACAGCCCCTCGGTCCGCTCGTCCTGGGTGATCACCGGGCGGTCGGCCCCCTCGGGCCCGGACCAGAGGTCGACCCACTGGTGGCCCCCCCCGCGCCGGGACAGGGTCCGGCCGTGACCGACGAGGAAGGTCCGGAGGAACCGCCGGAGCGTGATCAGGTGGCCGACGATCAGCCCTTTGCCGAAGCTCATGAGGTCAACGGTCCACTTCGCCGAGGACGATGTCGAGGCTGCCGAGGATGCCGACGACGTCGGCGATCGTGTGCCCCAGGCACATCGACTCCAGCGCCGTGAGGTTGAGGAAGCTCGGGCTCCGGACGTGGTACCGATAAGCCGTCGCCGACCCGTCGGAGACGACGTAGTAGCCCAGCTCCCCCTTGGGGTTCTCGACCCGGGAATACGCCTCGCCCGCCGGGACCTTGATCTGATACGACTTCTTGCCCGGCAGGATCGGCCCGCCCGGCAGGCCCTTCAGCGCCTGCCGCAAGATCCGGATCGACTGGCGGATCTCGCGGAGCCGGACGTCGTAGCGGTCGAAGACGTCGCCGTCCTTGGCGGTCACCACGTCGAAGTTGAACCGGTCGTAGATCCCGTAGGGGGCGGCCCTGCGGAGGTCGTAGGCCACGCCCGAGGCCCGGAGCACCGGACCGCCGGTCGAGAGGGCCAGGGCCTCGTCCGGGCCGAGGACGCCGACCCCCTTGCAGCGGTCGAGGACGATCTCGTTGCCCGAGAGGAGCCGGTCCAGCTCGTCGACCTTGCGGTCGAGCCGGTCGTTGACGATCCCCTCGGCCCGCCTGGTCCACCCCTGGGGGAGGTCGAAGGCGACCCCGCCGAAGCGGAAGTAGTTGCACATCATCCGGCTGCCTGCGGCCCACTCGAAGAGGTCGAGGATCAGCTCGCGCTCCTCGATCGCGTACAGGGCCGGGGTGAAGAAGGCGCCGAGGTCGTTGAGCAGGAAGCCGATCGACCAGAGGTGGCTGGCCACCCGGGTCAGCTCGGCCATGATGATCCGGATGTACTCGGCCCGCTCGGGGACCTTGGCGTCGTCGCCCATCAATTGCTCGACGGCCAGGGCATAGCCGAAGTTGTTGGCCATGCTGGTCAGGTAGTCGAGCCGGTCGGTGAACGGCATGTTCATCAGGAACGTGTTCCGCTCGCCGATCTTCTCGTGGTTGCGGTGCATGTAGCCCATCACCGGCTTGAGGCCGACGATCGTCTCGCCGTCGACCCGGAGGTTCATCCGGAAGACGCCGTGGGTGCTCGGGTGCTGCGGGCCCATGCTGATGACGAACTGGTCGGAGCCGAGCTCGCTGACCTCGACCCCGCCCGGGACCAAACCGGCGGCCTTGGGGTCGGCGTCGCCGTCGAGCTTGGCCCACCCCTGGAAGTCGCGTGGGACCTTGGTGTTCGACCCGAACGGGTTGATCTCCTCGGACCGGAAGTGGCGTCCGTCCTCGACCCGGCTGTCGAAGTGCTTGGTCGGCCCCTCGTAGTACGGTTCGAGGTAGTCCTTGCGGAGCGGGTGGTAGGCGAACCCCTCCCACATCAAGATCCGGGTCAGGTTGGGGTGGCCGGCGAACCGGACCCCGAACATGTCGAAGACCTCGCGCTCCTGGAAGTCGGCCCCGGGCCAGACCTCGACGAGCGAGGGGACCTCGCCGACCCCCTCGGCTTCGGCCGTCCGGACCCGCAACTGGACCAGCTTCCCTGGGTCGGCCGAGGCGTCGAGGTGGTAGACGACCTCGATCGCGTCGGCGTAGTGGACGGCGGTCAGGTCGGCCAGGTAGTCGTAGCGGGTCGGGTCCCGGTCGCGGAGGAACCGGGCGACCTCGACCAGCCGACCGGCCTCGACCAGCAAGGCCGCCCGGACGATGCTCGCCGACCCGGCGCCAAGCTCCGCGTTGATCCGGGCCGCCAGCTCGACCAGGCCCGAATCGCCCAGCCAGACCAGGCTCGGCCGGGCCTCGGCCTGCTTGATCTTCTTGGTCGGCCGAGCTGCCGGCTTGGCCTCGGCGACGCCCCCTTCGCCGTGCGCCCGGGCCCGCAATCGGTCGATCCCGCTGGGCCCGGCGACCGTCGGACTTTCGACCACATCGGCCGGCCGCTCGTCCGCCACCGGGGCCGGGATCAAGGTCGGCTTTTCCAGGGTTGCTTCGCGGGCCTCGGTCAAGCCCTGGGCGGCGCGCTCGGCGGTCAGCTCGACGAGGCGGAGGTCGATCAGGTCGGGCCCGAGGGCGGGGATCGGCACGTCGCGCTCGGTGTCGCCGCGGTACCAGGGGGCCCGGGTGATCCGCTCGCCGTCGATCTTCTTCTGGAGGGCCATGATCCCGTGCAGCAAGGCCTGCGGCCGGGGGGGGCAGCCGGGGATGTAGACGTCGACGGGCAGGTACTTGTCGATCCCCGAGACGACGTTGTACCCCTCCTTGAACGGCCCGCCGCCGGAGGCGCACGCCCCCATCGCGATGACGTATTTCGGCTCGGGCATCTGGTCGTAGAGCCGGGCGATCGTCGGCATCATCGTCTTGGTGACGGTGCCCGAGACGATCATCACGTCGGCCTGGCGGGGCGAGCCGCGGAACACCTCGGCGCCGAAGCGGGCCATGTCGAACCGGCTCGACGCGGTGCAGATCATCTCGATGGCGCAGCAGGCCAGGCCGAAGCCCAGCGGCCAGAGGCTCGACCGCCGGCCCCAGTTGTAGACCTGGTCGACCATCTCCAGGAGCTTCTCCCAGTCGGTCACCAGGACGTGCCGCTCCAGCTCCTGGCGGAGCACCGGGTCGAGGCTGGCGGTCCATTCGGGCCGGGTGGTCGTCGTTGTCGACATAGATAACATCAAGGGGGCGGGTGCGGGGGCTCGAATGGGGAGGTCCGGCGACGATCCAAAAGGGGTGGGCCTGTCCTTCCATCCTAAGCGCGGGGGGTCCGGATCGCCAAGGGCCGAGGGGGTCTCGACCATCCATCCCGACCGATCTGGCCGAGCGGCGAGGGGTCGTCCATAATGATTCGATGCGACGACCCGGGACCCAAATCAGCCTGTCGGGCCTGCTTGCACTCGTGGCCTGCGTGGCCCTCAACATCTGGCTCTTCCGGCTGGGCTGGCTCTGGGGCCTGGTCGGCCTGAACGTGACCAAGCATGTCGCGGTGGCCGTGCTCTGCGCGGCGATCGGGGTCAACGCGAAGCATGGCCCGACGGCCCCCAGGGCCCCTCGGGCGATCCCCCGGCCGCACGCGGCCCGAGTTCCCTGATCGCCAGGTTCCGGAACCGAACCGGGTCGCCGTGCGACTGGAGCCCGATCAGCCCCCGAACCCGGGCGACCCCCGGATGCCCGGGCAGGGCCTCGGGGTGGCGGGCCAGGTCGTCGTCGAGGATGACCGACCCGTTCAAGCCGACGACGACCCGCGACCCTTCGAGCCGGACGGCCAGGGAATTCCACTCGCCGGCCTTGCGGGCGGCCCCCCGTCGGGCGGCGGCCACGCCGTAGACCGAGCCGGTGTACTGCCAGGGGCGCAACCCTCGGTAGGCCGGGGCGTCGTCGTCGAGGAGTTGGATCTCCAGGCCGGCGAACGACGGGTCTCCCTTGCGGGGGGCCCGGAGCAGGACGCCCGAGTTCCCGCCGGGCTCGAGCCGGTAGTCCAGGGTCAGGGCGAAGTCGACGTACTCGCGGTTGGTGCCGATCCAGTCCTTGCCGTCGCCCCGGCAGGCGACCTCGGCCCCCTCCGCCCGCCAGTTGCCCGGCTTGCCGCCGACGACCGTCCAGCCCGACAGGCCCCGGCCGTCGAACAGGGGGATGGCCCGGTCGTCGACCGCTCGGGCCGAACCGGCGAGGATCAGGGCCACCAGGAGCGCCCGGCGGATCAACGGCGGGGCCCCATCGCGGCCGGGCCGACGCCGATCGGGAGGTGGGGCGAGGGGATCGCCCCCGGGACGGCCCGGGCGGCGGCGACCTCGGCGAGGTAGGCCAGGAGCCGGCGGCGGAAGACGGGCAGGGCTAGCGCCTCGGCCCGCTCGCGGGCGATGGCCGGGTCGAAGGGCATGCCCGCCGCCTCCCAGGTGCCGATGGCTTCGAGCAGGGCGTCGGCGGAGGGGTCGGCGTAGGTCAGGCCGACGGCTTCGTCGACGGTCTCGGCCACCCCGCCTCGCCCGAGGGCGATCACGGGTGCCTCGCAGGCCAGGGCCTCGATCGGGACGATCCCGAAGTCCTCCTCGCCGGGGAAGAGCAGGGCCCGGCACCGGCGGTAGTGGTCGCGGATCACCTCGTCGGGCAGCCACCCCAGGAACCGGACGTTGGGCCCGGCCAGCCGCTCCAGCCGGCCGCGCTCGGGGCCCGAGCCGATGACGACCAGCGGGCGGTCCGAGACCGAGCACGCGGCGATGGCCTGCTCGACCCGCTTGTAGGGGACCAGGGCCGAGACGACCAGGTAGAAGTCCTCGCGGCGGGCGGGGGGACCGGGCGGCGGGGTATAGAACTCGGTGTCCACCGGCGGCCGGATCACCCGGCTCTCGCGGCCGTAGCACCGGGCGATCCGCTCGCGGACCGTCTCGGAGATGGCGACGAAGTGCGAGACCCGGTCGGCCGACTCCCGGTCCTGCCGCCTGAGCCGGTCGAGCAGCCGGCCGGCGAGGGCCTTGCGGATCGGCCGGTCGGCCCAGGAGTCGAGGTAGGCGTCGCGGCCGTCCCAGGCGTACCGCATCGGGGTGAAGCAGTAGCAGACGTGCGGGACCCCGGCCGGGACCCGGACCATCTTGGCCACGCAGTGGCTCAGGGAGACCACGAGGTCGACGTCGCCGACGTCCCAGCTCCGGGCGGCCAGCGGCATCAAGGGCAGGAGCTTGCGGTAGTGGTCGAGGACGCCCGGCACTCGCTGGAGCGGCGAGGTCCGGATCGCCATCGCCTCGATCGCCGGGCTGAGCGCACCCGGCTTGCGGATCAGGGTGTGGAGGGTGGCCTCCGGGAAGGCCCGGCAGAGCACTTCCAGGCACTTCTCCCCCCCGCGCATCCCGGTCAGCCAGTCGTGGACCAGGGCCACCCTCAGGCCCGAAGGCGGCTGCGGCCCCGACCCGGCCTGGCGCCTCGGAGGCGCGACTTCCCCTCGGATGCTGGCGTCCATGCCGGCCCCCCGGTTCCTCCCGGGCCCGGGGTCGACGGACCCCGGGCCATCCTTGATGGAGGGCGGGAGGCTACCCGACTTCGCCCCGGAGGGCAAGGCAAAGCGCCGGCCCCCGGCCAGGCAGGGGCCGGCCGGGCCTTCACTTGATCCCCATCAGCTCGACGTCGAAGGTCAGGGTCGCCCCGCCCGGGATCTTGGGGGGGGACCCATTGGCGCCGTAGCCGAGCGTCGGGGGGATCGTCAGCTTCCGCCGCTCGCCGACGAGCATCCCGGGCACGCCCTGATCCCAGCCCGCGATCACCTGGTTGACCCCGATGGTGGTCTCGAACGGATCGCCGCTGCGGGAGCTGTCGAAGACGGTGCCGTCCTGGAGGGTGCCGGTGTAGTGCATCTTGATCTCCTGGCCGCAGTGGGCGACCGCGCCGGTGCCTTCCTTGAGGGTCTCATAGATCAGGCCCGAGGCGGTGGTGGTGGGCTGGCCGATCGGGGTCGGGGGCGCCCCCTTGTCGTTGAGGTCCACCTTGTTCTGGCGGGCCTCGACGCCGGGCTGCTCGCCCAGGGCCACGGCCTCGGGCTGCGGGACCGTCGGGACGCGGGCCTGCTCCAGGCCGGGCGGCGCGACCGGGACGATCTCCTGGGGCTCCTGGCAACCGCACGCCAGGACCGCCGACGCCAGCAGCGTCGCCCGACCGAACCGGAACTTCCATCGCAACGGCATGTCCAAGGCTCAACCTCCGGCGCCGAGAGGCTTCGGCGCTGCTTGCTGGATCGGGATCAAAGGATCGGGGGCGGCCCGACGGATCGAGGCCGTCCCCACGGCCGCCATCGGCCCCACCTTAAATTATGCCGTCCAAACCCGACTCGGGGCCAGGCCATCCCGGCATCCCGGCCGACTCGACCACGCTGACCAGCGAGACGGTGATCCGGCCGCCGAAGCAGGCCTCCACGTCGTGGTCCGGCCTCCGTGGGCGCCCCTGGTAGTCGCCCCGGTAGCGGAGCCCGGCCCCGCCCGGGTCCTCGACATAGGCCAGGGGGAGCGGCGAGGGGTCGACCGGGCAGAATGCGATGCCCGGCTCGGGCCCTCCCGGCTCGGGGTGCGGCAGGTTCACGTTCCAGAACCGACCGAGGCCCGGCGGCCTGGCCATCAACGCCTCGACCACCGAGCGGCACCGGGCGGCGGCCAGGCCCCAGTCGACCACCCGCCCCCGGGCGATGTAGTGCGACACCGCGATCCCCGGGACCCCCCGGAACGCCCCCTCCCGGACGGCGGCCACCGTACCCGAGTGGTGGACGTCTGTCCCGAGGTTGCCCCCCGGGTTGATGCCCGAGACGATCCAGGCCACCCTCGGGCCGAACCGGTGCAGGGCCATCCGGACGGCGTCGGCCGGGGTCCCGGCGACGGCGAACTCGCCGGGCGACCGCTCGGTCAAGGCGATCGGGGCGTGCGTCGTCACCGAGTGGCCACAGCCGGAGTGCTCGGCGGCGGGGGCGAAGACCACGCGGTGGGCCAGGCCCGAGGTCGCGAGCCGGAGCGCCTCCAGCCCGGGGCCGTCGATCCCGTCATCGTTGGTCAGCACGATCAGCGCCGGCTCGGCCAAGGTCGCGACCGCTCCCCTCGGGTCCTGGGCCGGGATCGGCCTGGATCGATCGTAGGCGGAGAAAAAAAAGGCTCGCGAGCCTTGAGGTCGCGAGCCTTTTCACGTCCCGAGGATGTCCGGACGGAGCGAGCAAACTCCCCGACTAGGACTCGAACCTAGAACCTAGCGATTAACAGTCGCTCGCTCTACCGATTGAGCTATCGGGGAATCGGAGGACCCATCCTAGCGACTCCTCGGCCGGGACTCAAGGCCGTTCCGGCGAATCGCGAGGGGGGGGGCCGACGAGCTTCGTGAAGGGGGGGGACCGGGCCGAACGGCCCGGGCTCAGTCCTTGACGGGGGCGACCTTCGATTCGTGGTGCTGGATCGCTTTCTCGAGGATGCCTACGATCAGCGCGTTGAGGGAAGCCTTGTCTTCCTTGGCCCAGCTCGCCAGCTGCTCGTGAAGCACCGGGGGCATCCGAATCTGGAAATGCACGACGGTTTCGGGCATGGTCAATCTCCTCTGCCGACGAACTCGAAAAACGTCGAGAAGGGTGACTTGTGAGGCCGCGATCCGGAAGATGGGGGGGACCGGGTCGGGTGATCACTCCAGTGTACCCGAAGAAATCCCCGGCCGAAGGATTTTCGAAAGGGGCGGCTTGTCGGGACTTCGGGCGATCGCGGTTGTCCGGCCCGCCGGTTTGGCTTACAACAACCGGGCGGGCGGGCTTGGGGGGGCGGGCGTGCCTCGTCTCGCCCTCCAATCCATGATGCGTTGAACCGGCCGGACAGACAAGACCTTCCCTTCTCCCCGTCCCGGAATCCCGAAATTGCCCGCCAAGCCCGCCGAGCCACTCCCCGACCGCGACCCCGACCCGACGCCCGAGGGCGGATCGATCCCGGCCCGAGCCGATGCCGGGGCCGGGCCCGACGACCTGGTCCGCCAGTTCGTCGAACACTGGGGCGTCATGGCCCGGTCGTGGGGGATCAACGCCACCATGGGGGAGCTGTTCGCCCTGCTCTACGTGACCGGCGGCGACTGGACGGCCGACGACCTCCGCGAGCACCTCAGGGTGTCGAGGGGGAATGTGAGCATGAACCTCCGCGAGCTGATCAACTGGGGGATCGTCCACCGGGTCCACCGCCAGGGGGAGCGCCGGGAGTATTACCGGGCCGAGGTCGACGTCTGGACCTTGTTCCGGCGCATCCTCAAGGAGCGGAAGCGGCGCGAGCTCGACCCGACGCTCGGGGTGCTCGGCCGCTCCGTCGAGCTCGCCGGCGACGGGCCCGAGGCCCGGGCGATGCAGGCCAGGATCGCCGAACTCGGCCAGTTCTTCGGCTTCATCGACATCCTGGCCAACCGCCTGCTCACGCTCGAACCCGAGCAGGCGGAGGACTTGCGGTCGCTCCTGGAGCTGCCCCCGGGGCCCCGAGGATGACCCCTCGAAAAAATTTTGAGGCCACCCTTTTCAATCCGGTTTGAAGGCATAAAACAACGTCGCGGGGGGGAGACAGGGCCGGTTGCGGCGGACCTCCCCCCGACGATCCACGAGCAAGCGACCCTCCAGGCCGTCCGCGCAATCTGGGCGGAAGGCGCGGACAACTCACCTTGGGGGTGGGAGCCTGGGGGGAAGTACTGATAAGGGGGCCTCGACTTGCTTCGGCGGGTCGAGGTCCCCTTCAGGTTTGCGCCCCGTGCATCCCCCCGATTCCTGGGCCGATCGGTCTCGGGCCTCGGGCGTGGAAGCCGGGCGACACTTCGCTTACATTGGGGGGATGACCGGCCTGGACCGGCCTGCCGGGCGACCCCCGAGGCCGATTCGATTTCCCCGAGGCCGGCCCCCGAGGGCCACCCAGGCCGAGGGGGCGAGCTTACCCCGTTGGAGCGGAGTCCGCCATGAGCACTGCCCCGGTCGATCAGTACTACCCAGGCCTGGAGGGCGTGATCGCCAGCGAGACGGCGATCTCCAACGTCGAAGGCAAGCAGGGGGCCGGCGGGCTCGAATACCGGGGGTACCAGATCGAGGACCTGGCGGCCGGCGTCTCCTACCTGGAGGCGGCCTTCCTCCTGCTCCTCGGCGCGCTGCCGACCCGGGCCGAACTCGCCGCCTTCGAGGAGCGGATCAAGGGGGCCAGCAGCCTGCCCGCCCCGCTGATCACGCTGCTCCGCCAGGTCCCGCGAGGGAACCACCCGATGGACGTGCTCCGGAGCAGCGTCAGCGTCCTGGCGCACTTCGACCCCGAGGTCAACGCCCCGCCGTCGGACCACGCGGCCAACGTCCGCAAGGCCGAGCGGATGCTCGCGGCGATGCCCTCGGCCGTCGCCGCCCGCGAGCGGATCTCGCAGGGGAAGGACCCGCTGGAGCCGCGCGACGACCTCGACTTCGCGAGCAACTTCCTCTACATGACCCGGGGCGAGGTCCCCTCCGAGGCGATGCGGAAGGCGTTCGACCTGAGCCTGGTCCTCTACGCCGAGCACGAGCTGAACGCCTCGACCTTCTCCGCTCGGGTGACGGTCTCGACCCTCTCGGACATCTACTCGGGGATCGTCGCGGCCATCGGCACGCTCAAGGGGCCGCTCCACGGCGGGGCCAACGAGGAGGCCTGGAAGGTCCTGGAGCAGGTCGGCTCGCCCGAGAAGGCCGAGTCCTGGATCCAGTCGGCCCTCGCCCGCAAGGAGCGGATCATGGGCTTCGGCCACCGGGTCTACAAGACCGGCGACCCCCGGGCCCGGATCTTGAAGTCCCACTGCGCGGCCCTGGCCGCCGAGGTCGGCGACGACCGCTGGGAGCGGATGGCCGAGCCGATCGAGCGGGCCGTGACCGACCAGAAGCAGCTCCCCCCCAACGTCGACTGGCCGAGCGCCCGGCTCTACCACTACATGGGCCTGGCCATCCACCTCTACACCCCGATCTTCGCCATCGCCCGGCTCGCCGGCTGGGCCGCCCACATCATCGAGCAGCTCGACAACAACCGCCTGATGCGCCCCAGGGCCCGCTACACCGGCCCGCCCACCCGCGCCATCACCCCGATCGATCGCCGGGGCTGAACCGCCCGGCCAGTTCCCTCCGCGATCAACATAAGACGCCCCGGCCCCGATTGCGACATCGGGGCCGGGGCGTCTCGTTTCGCGAGCGGGAGCGCCAGGGTGGCCGAGGTAAACTTGTTCACCCCGGTTGCCCGGACGTCAGGGCGGAGGACCGG
>JAABUQ010000389.1_pt1 | contig 101967 bp, 86 predicted proteins | sample 5560001 | NCBI WGS metagenome assembly JAABUQ01 (sample SAMN10711888, study PRJNA513371) | rock metagenome | isolation source: Antarctica rocks | place: Antarctica: Victoria Land, Finger Mt nord | collected 2015-12-18
CTCAAGTACAGAGTTTAGAGTTAAGTAAAGAGGTCTATGGCTCAACTCAACGCAAATCGCTCTTTGCTTGTGGGAGTAGTGGCCGGGTTCGGCGCTTCGGTTTGTTGCGTGGGGCCGCTGGTGCTGTTGGCCCTCGGCGTGAGCGGTGCATGGATCGGGAACTTAACGGCTCTGGAACCGTTCCGGCCTTACTTCATCGGCTTGACATCGCTCTTTCTCGGCCTCGCCTTCCGAAAACTCTATCTCGTCCCGCGATCATGTGCCCCCGGTATGTCGTGCGCTGATCCTCGCATCCTGAAGCGTCATCGTCTGACATTCTGGGTTGTCGCAACCCTGCTTGCTGGCCTGCTGTTGGTTCCGCAGGTCGTGCCGATTTTTTATCGTTGAAGGAGAATTTACAATGCGTAAAACATTTATAGCCATGCTGGTTGCGTTGCCTCTCACCGCACTTGCTGTTACGCCTCAAACGGTCGTGCTCGATATGCAGAACATGACCTGCTCGCTCTGTTCCATCACCGTCAAAAAGTCGCTTGAGAAGGTGCCGGGCGTAGCCACTGCACAAATAAACTACGACAAGAAAACCGCTACGGTGCAGTTCGACCCGCAGAAAACCAGCCCTGCCGAGTTGGTCAAAGCGACCACGGATGCTGGTTTCCCCTCCACGCCTCACGCGGGCTCGGGCAAACAGTGAGCGCCGCCGTCATGGTGATGGATTCAGTTCTGACTTGTCCGCGCTGCGGAGTTCCTAAATCAGAAGCCATGCCAGTGGATGCGTGTCAGTTTTTCTATGAATGCAGCCACTGCAAAGAACTGCTTAGACCACTGCCGGGAGATTGCTGCGTGTTCTGCTCCTACGGCTCAGTAAAGTGTCCGTCTATCCAGGCTGACCACCCTTGTTGTGGCTAGCGACATGGCCGGAGAAACAGCTTGTGTGCGGGGTAAGCGTCCGGTCTGGGCCGTTCTATGAACGGGTGAGGGAGTTAAGTGTCCACATAAGCTTATGTGGACACTTATTTTGGTGTGATCGTCTGGGCGGTATGGATCGATATGTTCCAGGGCAAGAGCTCATGGATGCGGTTGATGGGGTGGTCGGCGATGCGTTCGAGGACATGGTGGAGATAGAGTTCCGGGTCGAGGCCGTTGAGTTTGGCTGAGCCGAGCAGCGTGTAGATGCGAGCAGCCCGATCTCCACCGGCGTCCGAGCCGCAGAAGAGGTAGTTCTTTCGGCCGAGCGCGACGACGCGCAGCGCGCGTTCGGCGGTGTTGTTGTCGATCTCAAGTTGTCCGTCGTCTGCGTAGCGTATGAGCGCGGGCCAACGCGAGAGGGCGTAGCGGATCGCCGCAGCCGTGTCGGACTTGGGGGAGAGCTTCGCGAGTGTCTTTTCGAGCCAACCATGCAGTCCGTCGAGCAGAGGTCTTGCCCTGGCTTGCCGGATGGCTCTGTGAACCTCTGGTGTGCTGCCTCGGATCTCGGCTTCGATGGCGTAGAGGGCGGCGATGCGCTCGATGGCCTCGGTCGTAGTCGGTGAAGCATGGGCGACGTGGATCTCGTGGAACTTGCGCCGTGTGTGAGCCCAGCAGGCGACTTCAACGATGGCTCCTGCTTCGTAGAGTTGCTGGAAGCCGGCATAGGCGTCGGCCTGGAGTGCGCCCTTGTAAAGCTTGAGATGCTGACGTGGGTTCTCGCCCTTGCGGTCTGGCGAGTAGGCGAACCACACGGCCGGCGCGGTCGGATCTCCGGAAGGCCGGTCATCGCGAACGTAGGTCCAGAGCCTTCCGGTCTTCGTGCGGCCGTTGCCTGGTGCGAGCACCGGGACCGGCGTGTCGTCGGCGTGCAGCTTGGTTGCGGCCATGACGTGCTCGCGCACGGCATCGACCAGGGGCGTGAGCAACTCGCTCGTTGCGCCGACCCAGCCGGCGAGCGTCGAGCGCTCGAGGTCGACTCCTTCGCGGGAGTAGATCTCCGACTGCCGGTAGAGCGGAAGGTGGTCGGCATACTTCGAGACCAGCACATGGGCCAGCAGGCCAGGACCGGCGAGCCCACGGTCGATCGGCCGCGACGGCGCCTGCACGATCCGGTCACAGGCATCGCAGCTCAGCTTGGGCCGCACGTGGCGGATGACCTTGAAACAGGCCCGCACACGCTCCAGCATCTCGGCCACGTCTTCGCCCAGTTCCCGCAGGTGGCCACCGCAATCGGGGCAGGCCTCGTGGTCGGGCATGTAGGTATGGATCTCACGGGGAAGATGTTCGGGCAATGGACGGCGAAACGGCCTAGCGGGCAAGGGCCGCTCTGTCTCAGCCGTGGCCTGTTCCATGGCGCTGGCTGCTTGCAGCTCTTCCAACTGCAACTCCAGCTGCTCGATCTGACGAAGTACCTTTTCGTTCTTCGCTCCGAAGAGCATGCGCTGCAGCTTCTCGATCAGCAGGACCAGACGTTCGATCTCGCTTGCCCGCGAGCTCAACTGCTCCTGCTGAGCCTTGGCGTGAGCGTGCTGATGAAGGATCATCGCCTTCAACGCTGCCGGATCCAGGGTATCCAGATCGGGCAGGTTGAGGGCTGGGAACATGAGCGAAGTATCCCACACAATCGACGCGGCTTAACAGAACAAAAGCCGCATGAATACAGGAGGAAACACTCAAACACTCATCACCTGTTCTGCGGTCCGAAGAGGCGCTCTCCAGTCGATACCTTCGAGCAGCATCGACAACTGCGCACGGCTCAGAGATACCGTACCACTCGATGCCTGAGGCCACACGAAGCGCCCTCGCTCAAGCCGCTTCGCCAGCAAGCAAAGCCCGTCACCATCGAACCAGAGCACCTTCACGATGTCGCCTCGGCGCCCGCGAAAGACGAAGACGTGACCAGACAATGGCTGCTGCTCGAGCACCGTCTGCACCTGGGCACTCAGACCGTGGAAGCCGCGCCGCATGTCCGTCACACCAGCCGCAATCCAGATCCTGGTGCCCGCAGGCAGAGCAATCACGAGCGCAGACTCTTGAGCACCGCGCGAACGACGGACGGATCAACGTCGCCTTCAAGCCTGATCCGGACCTTGCCAGGTAGCTCGATGTGGATCGCCCCGCTTCGCTCGACAGTCACTTGTTCAGGCTGAACCTTCAACGGCTCTTGCGCTTCAACAACGCTGACAGGCAGCAACTTCATCGCGCTCACCGAAGCCGCACCCAGCTTGCCATCGCTATATAAGCGACGCCACTGAAAGACCTGGTTCGCGTTCACGCCATGCTTCAAGGCCACACGCGCCACCGATGCTCCGGCCTCTAACGTCTCCTCCACAATCCGGCGACGCTCCATCGCACTTCGCCGCCGTCGAGGACCCGTCGCCACCCCAACGCTCACATCAACGTCAACCATCCAAACATCATCACGGTTCAACAGCACCATGTACACGCGGCCAACACAGGACGCTTACGGTTGAGTCTGGTTTACGAAAGGATATGTGGAGCTCAGACTCATACGTCTTGGTTTCCTTGGCACTGACGATCATGTAAAATTCGCCCGGTGAAATGTATAGATCCCCAATAGAGCCTGGCTCCTTGAGAGGAGTTCCCAGGCTCTTGACGGTAACGGAATCACCAGACTTGGTTAGAAGGCTGTATGCGTGGGTGATCCCGTTCTTCGCGTCCTCTAGGTTGGGCTCGCTCCGCATAAGCGTTGCCGCTGGCGGTCGGCATGTAGTCATAAACGCCGTAGGTCTATTTCCAGAAAAGGGTTGGGAACGCTCCAGCCATCGCCGGCCCGACGCGACTGCCAAACATTTTTCATACCGCCGCCGTTGACGACTTGTCTCATTTTAGAGAGTGTTGCCATCCAGCGAAAGCTTCGGCAAGAGGAAGTGCTCGTTGAGGACGACGGGTTTCCCCCACCCCTGATTGGCATACCGAATCATCTTTACGTTGGCGTGTGTCAATAGACCACGAGTTACTCTGGGCGTAGTAGAACTCCTTGCCATCACATGAAAACGCTACGCGGCCCCACCACGAACTTGTCTTTGTCGGCCAAGATTCCAGGCGCGAAAAGCTTGGGTGTATCGGAAGGGGAGCTTGACTGAGATACGCCTGCTTCGTGTTACACAAGTCATCCTGGGCAGGTAGGAAGGGAGCCAGCAGGGAAGGGTCCTCAAGCCATCCTAAGAGACGTTTCGAAGTCGATTTAGTTCTCCGAAGAAATGGTCAGCAGGGTGGGTTCGAAACGTGCTTACTTCAGGGAAAGGTTGGTCAAAGCAGGTGACCTCCGCTGCGAAGGTAAGGCGGCTAAACTGCTTCAGTCCTGCGAAGTCGAGTTCCGTAACGACCTCGAAACGTCTCCTGCGAGTTTTTGCGCTTCGCCGCCGACTGCATGGGGTTGAAGACTGCCAGTGCTCTGAACCATTCCTCGGAATGTGGTGTGGGGTAGAGGGCCATCGCAGTATCGTAATTCGTCTGTTCAGCTGAACAGACTCCCGGCTCCGCTATAGTGGTTTTCGCGGCACGTCCGCGGAGCCCCTTGAAAATGTTGCATGTCGTCTTAGATACCTCGGTCTACAGAGCGAACCCCCGTCGAAACTCACCTCCGTTCCGCGCGCTAACCCGGCTGGCCCATGCGGGGAAGGTCCAGATTCACCTCCCGGACCTCGTGAAGCGTGAGTTCCTGAGCCAGCAATACGAACGGGTCGCGGCTGAGCTCAAGGATCTGCACGACCATGCTGCCAGGCTTCGTCGTACAACGAGCAGCAAGAATCTGGTGGAGCTTGCCGAGACGGTACTAGAGGCGAGCCAGTTAGAGGGGAAGGCTGTTCAGGCCTCGGCTGACGAGGAGCTCGACGAATGGCTGAAGGCTACCAACGCCGCACAAGAACCGCTGACGGCCAAGCAGGTACGGCGAGCGTTTCGGGATTATTTCGCCGGCGCGCCACCATTCAAGAAGGCAAGAAACCGCGATGACATACCCGACGGGATCATCTTTCACTTGGTCTTGGAGCTCGGCCATGAGCACGAGGGCGTGCACTTTGTTGTCGAGGACAACGCGCTACACGCCGCTGCCGCTGCGAACGAGCACGTCGCTGTCCACAAAAAGCTTGGCGACTTCATCCAATCGCCGCCATGCCAAAAGGCCTTGAACGAGCTGTCCACGGAAGTCGCCGCTGCTAACCTGAAAAGGCTGATCGCGCTCCTGCCATCGAGAGAGGAGGACCTTGCCAGCGAAACCAGTAGCGCTGTCTCTAGCGCCCTTGATGGCCGCGACGTCACTGATCCTCAGATCCCGGATGACAACAACGAAGCGATCGTCATGGGGGTAGGCGAGCCGACCGCCATCAGCCAGAACTTCGATGAGGTCGAACTCTACGGCGAAGATGAGATCGGCGTATCTTTCGAGTGCCTCGTGGAGTGCAGCCTGAATTACGCGATCTTCAAGAGCGATTACCATGTGCTCGATGACTCGAAGGCAGACCGCATCAGCATCGGTGAGCGTAACGACCATTACTACGACGCCGACGAGGACTACACCTTGCGAGTTGAAGGAACGCTCTCCCTTAAGCTGGACGGCGACAAGCTCGAGCAGGAGGACCTCACCGACGAGGATCTGGAGGATTTGATCGCAGAAGCCGAATATGACGTCGACATGAAGGCTGTGTCGGTGGAAACACAGGATAGCCCCGAAAACATCTAGCAGTGGCCAAAAACCATCGCACAATGCTTCCACCGATACATAGATGGAAGCTCGCGATGCCGTCTCGCCCCCGCATAAGCATCGACCTCCCGGGCGAGGACCGAAACGAACTTAAGAGGTTGGCCGAGAAGTCGCGCCTGCCGGCGACACGACTTGCAACGATTGCCGCTGTGGACATGCTCAACCGATCACGACGTAACGAGCCAGTGACGGTCTCTCTCGTGACGGGCGCATGACGGATGCGGAACCCAGATAGACGAGATCGCAGCTGGGCGGCCGGGGTCTCAGATCGCTTGAGAGGCGGGATCGGATAAATGACGACCAGCGCTGGTGCCGGGAAGCAAGGGGCAATCACAAGCCTCTGGGCAACTGCCCGGTGAGTGTTGCCTTTCCCGGCTCAGGCCGTATCTCCGACGCGATTCTCAACATGATCCGCGATCGTGTCACTCTGTTCGAGTTGATAGGACAACACGTCAAGCTGAAGCGAAGTCATCTCCGCGAACACGTCGGCTGCTGCCCGTTTCATCAGGATAAAACCTCTTCGTTCACAGTCAACGACAGCAAGGGGTTCTTCCACTGCTTCGGCTGCGGGGCGCACGGCGACGCCATTGCCTTCACGCGCCATGTCTTCCGGCTTTCCTTCCGCGACGCTGTTGACGCCGTGCCTCGCCAGAATGGCCTAGATGGTGCGGTGGCGAGCATAGACCCGCGCGGCACCACTTAGTGTTGCCCGATCCTCCTTTGCCCGGAGAGAGAGAGCCGATGAACTACGAAAGCATGCCCGAGACCTTGTATCTCAAAGTCGAGGCGGAGCCCTGGCTTTCGATCTGCCGCGAGTGGAAAGGCCGTCACGATGCTGCGCAATGCGCTACGTTTGACTTCGTGAAAAAGCAGGGAAGCGCCGGTCTCTTTCCGGATCTATATGGCGATCTCATCGGCATAGCAATTCAGGGTTCAGTCCCGACTGGCTGGTCCATCAAGAAAGGGCGACGAGTCGCACAGCATGACGGGCTCGCGCAGAGATCGGAGCGCTTCCCAGGCATCTGCGCCACTCCGAGATCGCGGAAGCAGTCGGACATTCCTGCGAGGTCAGGTATGACTGCGAAAACGGCAACTGGGGCGGTGGGGTGATGGGCATGACTGGGAACCGTTTTCATTGAATGGGCCGGTGAGACTTTCATTATTGAAGTCCCGAACGCCGATAGGTATGTTGCTGAAAGGCTAAAGCAGAGCCCTGGCTGCAGTATCACTAAAGGACACTGGACGATACCCGAAGGCCTGCGCCCGATCACAAAGGCAAAGATGGACTTGATCTATGCGCAAGCGGCAGTCGACGAAGAAAGGAACGCGGCGTGATCCGCCGATACATGCCCTGACTATTCCTCGCAGCCGCCGTGCTTGGCCTGGTCGGCACGCTCACCGCGCGGCACGTCAACTGGTGGATCGCCGGTTCAAAGGCTACTCACGGGCTGATCGCGATCAGCTACCTGCTGCCGCACCACCGCTTCCGTTGACTTCTCACGGTATAGGCAGGACGTAGCTGATCGCCAGACCTCCCGCCGGCCTCCACTGGTTCTGTACCGGCAAAGCGGGTGGGCTTGTCCCGAGCCGATCGCCCAAGTGAACGCCGTTCGTAAGCTGCGCTTGGCGGCCGTAGTGGAACGATGGCGTGATGAGAATGCTCCGGTATTGAAGCGAAGGGCCGCCCGCGAAGTCGGTTGTCTTCGAGCTCAGGTTGGCACCGATGCCGCCGGACGCCACGATCGACCACTTACCCTCGTACTTCTGGAACGTATGCAGCTTAAAGTCGACCATCACGAGCGGGAAGACCACTGAGGGGTAAGTCGGGCTGACGGACACTTTCGTGAGGACCTTGCCTGAGCCATCGCCACTGGGAGTTCCGTCAGGATTGTAGATCGGGGCGTTCGAAAAGCTTCGGTTGACAAGGGATGAGAGCAGAATCCCGGTCGAGAGCTCCCAATTGGTCGACTGCCATGTGATGACGATCGTAGCGACGTCGGCGGATGTCTTCCCTAGCTGTTCCTGTGCCGTGACCTTGATCGTCGCTTTCTTATTGGCGGCATTGCTGATCGGCGGGATCGCGACGGGACTAAAATCCTGCACGGCATCTAGTGTCGCCTGAGCTTTCGCAAGCGAGGCCAACGCGCCTTGCACGTCATTTATCCCAGCTTTCAATCGCGCCTGGTTCTGAAGGGCCTGGTCAAATTTGGTCGGGCAGGAGCCCCTGGCGCACTTCTCATTCAATCCCTTGATACGATCGTCGAAGGATGCAACGTCTCCAATGGGAAGTGGCTGAAGGAGAGCAATCGTAATCGTCGCTGACGCGTCCCACGCAGCTTGTTCAGAAGCGTCAGGCTTGAGCACTTCTTGAGTGCAAACATTGTCCTTGTAAGCATTGAAAGTCTGCAAGCACGCCACCTCGGCGGTTGCGCTGTTCACTTCTGCCGCCGTTTTGTTCAATTTCTCGAAAGCCGCCTTTTGATCAAGCCAAAGGGTGTCATATGGATCGGTCGAGCTTTGATCTAGAGCCACAAATTGCAGGACCGACAGCGGCGTGATCACCTGCTTTATGAAGCCCTGAAGCAGGTCGGGACTGACGACCGCGTCCGTGGTAGTGACGTACTTGATTATCTCGGTATTGCGCTGGCCATCGACTCTGATCGTCACGGGTACGCAAGCGGCACGCCGCGAGAACCCTGAGACGAGACACACTCACAAGGTGAGTCCAAAGACCGGGAGCATCCGAGAAAGCGGGAGGCTGGTCGGCAACGCCGTCGCAAGATGCATCACCTTCATCAGCAGCTCGCCTGCGGCCAGCCCGGGGAAAACCCGATCGTCGCGAGGATGAGACATTCTTCGGTGATGATCCCGAGGAGGTAAGAGTTCTTAAACCCCATCGCCTTGAGTGTCGCGTACTCGGGCAGGTGGTCCGCGACATCGGTCGAGAGTATCTGGTACACCATGGCCATGCCGACGATGAAGCCCATCAGGGTTCCAAGCCCGAAGATGAAGCCAATAGGTGTACTCTCAGCCTGAAAGTTCCTCGCGTACTGCATGAACTCTGCTCGAGCCATCACATGAACGTCGCTGCTCATTTTGCGGCGAAGCGCGGCGGCAATCAAGACCGGATCCTCTCCGGCCTTAACTCGCAGCAGACCAAGCGTAATTGCGCGCTGTGAGTGCGCCGGGAAAAGATGCAGAAATGTTGTTTCACTCCCGATCAGCGAACCGTCGGAACCGAAAGCCGCGCCCAGCTTGTAAGTTCCAGCGAGGTAGACTGAGGTGCGATCGATCTCGCCTTTTACTGGTACACCTCGGTCAAGCATCTGCAACGTCTGCTTGTAGTCTCGCGCGAGAGCCGGTCGAAGAGAACGGTATCCGGTTGCTTTAGGATCTCTTTTTCCTCTTGCAAATTACCGAGCAGAACGCCAGGGTCGTCAGGATCTGTGCCGATGACCATCATCGACCAGCGATGATTCGTGATCGGGGCGCGCCAATCCAGAAATCCGATATACATCGGCGATCCGCTCTGAATGCCAATCTCGCTCTGGGCTTGATAGAGCCTCGCGCGCGGAATCGTTCCTGCATTCTGCAGGTCACGCGCCTCGGGACTGATCAGCACGACGTCGGCCTGCAGGAGGTTGTGGAACAAAGAATTCGTATCGAGCGCGGCACCTAAACTCCGAGCTGTATGAACATCAGCAGGTCCGCAAAGGCGATCCCTCCCAACGCGATGAGAAAGCGGGTGCGATTGTGCCGCAGCTGCAACCAGCCGATCGGTGTTCTATTCCTGAGTGTCTCGATCGAATCTCTTCAAGGCTGGATCTCCACTCGAACCTGAAGATTGATGAAACGATTCGTCGCTTCACGCGACACGGGATCGAGCCGAACTCGCACCAGTGCAACGCGAGCGTCTGTGTTTGCGGCGGGATCGATGTTGACGACCTGCTGGCGCTGCAAAGCGCGCCCGATCCTTGACACTCGACCGTGCAATGGCTGCTTCAGGACGGCGCTCGTGATGGTTGCAGGCTGGTCCGGACGCACCCTGTCAAGATCGGTCTCATAGACCTCCGCATCCGCGAACACGTCGTTCGTAGCGGCCATGTCGAGCACGCCCTGTTCGGCAATCTTTTCGCCCGGCCAGGTGCTGATGTGGAGTATCCGGCCCGCCGTCGGCGCACGGATGTAGGACTGTTCCAGGCTTGTCTCGGCGCTCTGCAGGGCCGCCTGTTCGGTCAGTAGATCGGCCTTCGCTATGGCAACGTCCTCCGGACGCACTTCGGAAGAATGGCCGAGAGATGCCTGAGCCTCTTGCAGGGAGGCCGACGCAGAACGAAAGGACATGCTGTGACTCTCCCAATCAGAATCCGAGATTAACCCTTCCTCGTGAAGTGCCCGATACCGCGGAAAGTCTGCACTTTGACGCTCGGCCTCGGATCGAAGACGTTCCACCGCAGATCGCTGGGCCAAAAACTCGTAGGCGGAGTTGCCGGCTATCACCTTGTTCAGGGCTGCTCGTTTGGCATCGACCTGGGCCTTAGACCGCGCAATATCGGCTTGGAGGGATCGAAACTGTCGAGTACGCCGACAACTTGGTTAGCTGTCACGACATCATTTTCACGCACCAGTAAACGAGAGAGACGGCCTCCCGATCCACTAGCAGAATATCTAGTGAGGTGAACGATCGCATCTCCCGGCACAATTACGCCGAGCGCGACCACTGGCGAAGGTGGCACGTTCATTGCGTGAGGGGCGGAATGGGAGGCATTGAGCGAGTTGCTGCGAAGAAGAGAACGGATGCTTACACTGCTGCCAGCCGCCACCGCTAACACAATCAGCACGGAAACAATGCGGCGTTTTATCGACATGCGCTCGCTCTGTAAGGATGGCTTAGCCATGAGAGCTGCGAAGCTGAAAGATTTGCCCGAGAACAAGCATCAAGTCAAGACCGCATCGACGCGCGCCGATCTGCTTGCGGCCGCCGAAGCGGTATTCGTCCGCGAAGGATACGAAACGCGCTCGAATTGAGGAGATCGCACGCGAGGCGGGGCGAACCCGAGGGCCGTATATGCGCATTTCGAGAACAAAGAGGATATCTTTCTCGCGCTCCTCGAAACCAAAGCGTAAGGTCGCCTCGATTCCTACCTTCGGAACGCGCCCAGCGTCTCCTTCGAAGAGCGGGTCAACACAGGCCGGCAGCTTTTCTTAGACACCGTGGAAGAAGAAAACTGGCCCATTCTCATGCTGGAGTTCAAACTCTTCGCGTTAAGAAACCGAGGATCGCTAGAACGGATTCAACGGATCCATAAGGTTCTCTACGATGACATTCGACGGGAGGTTCTCACGGACGAATTCGGCTTCACGGAGAAAGAAAAGGATCGTGCGTTGATCGGGCTTGCCGTGCTGAAGAGCTTACCGGGTGCTGTCGCCCTGGAGCGCCAATTCAACCCGCTTATGCGCTCGCGTCGCTTAGTGCAGGATGTGCTTGAGGCGATTTTCCTCAGGTTAGTGGAGATTAACCATTGTGAACCCTCGTCGGACCCGCGAAGAGTTCACGCTGCAAAGGTTGCAGATTCTTAGAAGAGAACACGCGAGCGAGTGCGAAGCAAGATCGGCATGGCCCAATCGTCTCTGCCATCTCGACGCCCTTCGCATGCGCCGCTTGAACCGCCCGGTTTCTGGACTCAGGTGAGCCTGGACGTGCCGGCTCTGGCGAACGCCCAAAGATCTCCGAGAAAGAAGTTCACCATGGAGCAGCACAGGATGGCGATGCTGTTCGCGGCAACGACGGGAAGGTGCGCTTGCGCGACCAGGATGCGCATGAGCGCAAGATTTCCGAGCAGGGAGACCAAACCATTCGAGAGATGGAAACGCACCAGTTGCGCACTTACTGCCGAGCCTTTGCGGCGGTCGCTCCAGGTGTATTGGAGGTGCCACACGAAGTTATGCAGAAGCGCGAGTTCGATGGCGGCCGCCGAAGCAAAGAGATAGTGGCCGCGGGTTAGCCGGTTGATCAGAGCCAAGGCGACGAGCTGCACAAGCATCCCTAGGATCCCGACTAGATTGAACCTCCACCAGTGGGTAAAGGTCGTCACGGCAGAGGCTCCTCTCGGTAGAGTTGTGCCGTGTGTCGCAGGGTGGTCACAAGGACCATCGAAACCATGCTGGCCGCGGCGATCGCTCCGCCCAGGTCGAAGAGCAGCACACGGTGGCCAAACACGGTGGAGTACGGGCTGCGCAGCAGGGCAAGGCTGCCCGCAATCAAGAGGAGGCGAATCTCCGTAGGCCCGAAGATGCCCTGGGAGAGTTGAAAGCGCGACATCGTGTACGTGGCGAGATAGCTTTCGCTCGACAGCAGGAGAAAGGCGACCAGCATGGCGATGGCGGTCTGCCAGTGCAGAAATCCGGAGCAGCCGAGGCCGCACATCAGCGCAACCGAGCCAAAGATGTCGACCATGTGATCGACGTAGAAGCCGAAGCGTGGGCGCTGTTGCCGGCGTACGCGTGCCAAGGTGCCATCCAGGCTGTCGCCGAGCCAGTTGAGTACGACGCACACGATTACGGGCAGCAGAGCGAAGCGGTTATAGCGCGACAGGGCGTAGAAGAGTCCAGCTCCAACCTGCGCGCTTAGACCGAGGACGGTGAGCTGGTCCGAGGTGAGCCATTGCGGCGCATGCTCTGCCATCCAAACCAAAATGCGCTTTTCGATGGTTGCCGTCAGTGCCAGGTTTATTCGATGCGCCGGTGCAAAGGTCGTCGGACCAGATGCTGGGGTGGGTTTCGGAGGCATGGTGGTGTCCTTTCAAGGAAGTGCTGGATACGGTTGCTGTTCGATTCCGTTGCGGGCCGAGCGCAGGGTGAACTCCAGTGATTCGCGCGGCACACTCTCCACATAGGGACGCAGTGCCCAACCGAAGCCGGGAGGAATGGACCGGCTGAGCGAGATCGTCTCGACCTGGAGGAAGAGGCCGCCGGTGCGCTCCTCATAGCTCCAGTAGGTGTTCAGCCGCCACAGGAACCCGTGTTCCTCGCCTGGTCGCAGCGGACGCTCCTGGGCCGTACCGGGCGAATCGATCTCTGAGATCTGTGTGCTTCGAGACGTGCTGTACCTGTGCTGTGCGTCGAGTTGTTCAAAGGTGCTGGCGTAGGTCGTGTCCATGACCACGGTAATCCCGTGCTTCTGGCGAACCCGCATGACGGCCAGGAGACGATCGTCCGCCCGGGTGAGCACTTTGGCCTGAAGGACCTGCGGCGAGAAGCGTTGCGGATAGGCGTCGACGTCCCGGAGCAGCCGCTCGAAGTCAGCAGCTTTGGCTCCCGCAACGAAGGCCGTACCGCGCCAGTGGTGCAGAAGGGCTCCGGACAGATCGGCGCTCGCCGGTGGTGTGAGCTGCTCGAGGATCAACTCTCCCCGGCGCAGCCGTCGGACGGACTCCGGAGCCGACGCGCCAGGTGAGAGGAAAGCAGCTTGCGATCGGTGCTGCTGGGCCAGGTGCGCCTCGAAGGCACTCACGTAAGAGTTGAAGGCTGAAACTGCCGCGGGCGCCGGTTCGCCCCGCATCCAGGCGGGGACCGCCAGGCAGGTCGCAAGCCCGCACACGATGGTGAAACTCCGCAGGGAGGTCGCTCGGCGTCGGTTCATGAACTGCAGCTTGCCTCGCTCCGGCCTCTGCCGCAATGGATGCCGGCTCACCTGGCGGAGGATTGTTTCTCACGGTGCAAGTCATTGTAGATAGAACAGATACGTGCAGATGTTTACGCCCAGGTATCTCCGGATGGAGCCCGGATTGGGTACAGTGGAGCAAAGACATGGCGGAACCAAAGCAGGGGACACGCTATCGCTTCGGGGTGTTTGAAGCAGACGCGACAACGGGGGAGCTGCGCAAGCAGGGTATCCGCCTGAAGGTGAACGTGCAGCCGTTTCAGGTGCTCCTGATGTTTTGGAGCGTCCGGGCGAGGTGCTGACGCGGGAACAGATCTCTCGGGAGCTGTGGCCGGAGGGTACGTTTGTCGATTACGAGCACGGCGTGAACTCAGCCGTAAACAGGATCCGCGAGGCGCTCGGTGACACGGCCCGGAATCCGCGGTTCATCGAAACGCTCGCCCGTCGCGGCTATCGCTTCGTGGCTCCCGTCCATCGAGTCCCCGGGGAGGAGGTCTCGCCGGCCATCCCGCCGCCTACCCCCCAGCCTCAGGTGCTGATGGTCTCTTCCGCTGAGCCGGAGAGACGATCCGGGGGGATCCTTGCTTCGCCGCAGGAGCTTCCAAAGACCTCCCATCGAACGGTGCAGACGCTCTTTGTGCTTCTGCAGCTTATATACGTCGGCTTCTATGTTGGGGCGCTGGCAAACTTTGCCGAGATCGGAGATCTCTTCTCCGTGCTTCCGAGGTCAACGGAGGCACTCTCGGTGCTGATCGTCACGGCTGCGCTGCTGATTCCCGTGCGCGCCTTTCTGCTCTCCGCGGTACTCTTCCATGCTCCGGGAGTGCGAGGGAAGATACTCAGGATCTGGCCCTTCCTTCTGCCGTTCGATGCCCTGTGGGCGCTTTCGCCGTTTCTGCTCCTGCACCACATCAGCTTCGGTCTGGCCCTCTCGTGCACGGCGCTGCTGGCCTATACGCCCTTTGCCCAGCGCTCCCTGGTGTTGATGGGAGCGGGCGAGGCGAACCCTGGCGCCACCACGATCCCGTGACGTCTCTCCATGGGGACATGTTGGAGTGTGTACGAAGATCTTCGTTGACATCTACGAATATCTTCGTATAACGTGTCTCTCATGACGAAGAGACGGGAACTCCCGAAGCCCACGGAAGGCGAACTGGAACTGCTCACGATCCTGTGGGATCGCGGGCAAGCGACCGTGCGGGAGCTGTTCGACGCCGTGAACACCCGGCGGCCGGTGGTGTACACCGGTGTGCTGAAGCTGCTGCAGATCATGACCGACAAGGGCCTGGTGGAGCGCAATGAAAGCGAAAGAGCCCACGTCTACCGATCGGCCCTTGCGAGGGAAGAGACGCAGCAGCGTTTCCTGCGCGAGATCAGCGACCGGTTCTTCGCTGGAAGCGCGGCGCAGCTGGCTCTGCGCGCCCTGGAGATGGAAGCGGCCAGTGAGGAGGACCTCCACGAGATCCGGAAGCTGCTGCGCCGCAAACGAGAGAAGTAGGTCGGGGGAGGGAAGATGGAAGCCATGAACTGGATGCGCCGCGGTGAGATGGTCGCGCTTGGATGGACGCTGCTTCACTTCTGCTGGCAGGGTACCGCGCTCGCCATGCTGTACGCCGCGGCTGACAGGATCTCAAGGGGTGCATCCAAGAATGCGCGTTACCTGGTGGGCGTGGGGACGCTCGCGCTGATGACCCTGGCGCTGGTGCTGACCTTTGTGGAGCAGGAGCGGTTGCTGCTCTGGGAGCCGCGGCATGGACAGGATGCGATGGTCTCTGAGCTTGGGCGCATCCACGGCGCGATCCTCGACTCCGTCCCCATCGCCGTCCCGGCCTTTGGACGAGGTGAAGTTTGGATCGCCTGGAACGCTGACCGGATCCTTCCCTGGGTGGCTGGCATCTGGCTTGCCGGAGTTCTGCTGCTTGCCTTTCGCGCGGTCGGGGGATGGTGGCGGCTCCAGCAGATTCGCCGCGACACCAGCAAGATGATTCCTGCCGAAGTGAAGGCAAGCTTCGAGCGGGTGGCAACCCGTCTGCGTACCGGTCGCAAGGTTGCGCTTTACGTCTCGGATGAGGTCGTATCACCTTTGGCAATGGGTGTTTGGCGTGCGGCGGTCATTTTGCCGGTCTCAGCGGTGATGCAGCTCTCGCCGGCCCAGCTCGAAGCGGTGCTGGCGCACGAGATGGCACACATCCGCCGCTGGGATTACCTCGGCAATCTCCTCCAGACGGCCGTGGAATGCCTGCTGTTCTTCCATCCCGCGGTGTGGTGGGTAAGCCGGCGTACACGCGATGTACGCGAGTTCTGCTGCGATGAGGTGGCAGCCCGAACCTGTGCGGATCCAGCCATCTATGTGGAAGCTCTGCTTCGGATGGAGGAGCAGCGCGGCGAGCGCCTGCAACTCGCGACGGCCCTTCATGGCCGCGGCGGCAGCTTATTGGAACGGGTGAAGCAGCTTCTTGGGGAGGAGACGACGATGGAACACGAGGCGATGTACGGCGTCCGGCTTGGAGCAGTGGGAACAGTGGTGCTGGCCCTGATTCTGGGTCCCGCCGTAGCCAGCGGACACAGGTCGGGGCACACGGGCGCGCAGCCGCCGATCGCGCAGAACAGGGCTGACACGGTGACCTCGGCGACACCCCCTACCGTGCCGCCAAATACCAGGAAGGTGTCTTCGAGACAACGCGAAACCAGCAGGCGGGATGCAGGCGTTGCCGCAGCCCACGCTCCAGCGGTCAGACCTCCGTCTCCAGACGATGCCGCTTCGACGCCATCGCCGCATCGCGATGAGAGGAAGGACGAGATCGGCAGGGATTACCTCGACAGGATGCGTGATGCCGGATATGTGCTCAACCTGAATCAGGATTTGGACACGATCATCGCGATGCGTTCCATGGGCGTCACGGCTGACTTTGCGAAGGCGATGGCCCAGGCTGGTTTGGGAACGCCAACGCTGCACGATTTGATCGGTCTCAAGGCGGTTGGCGTCACGCCGGATTACGTTGCCGGCCTCAAGAGCTCGAGTATTCCGCCAAGAGATTTTCGCGACGTGATCTCGGAGAAGAGCCTGGGCGTTACCCCGGAGTATGCGCGAGCCATGGCCGCGATCGGCCTCGGAACTCCCACGGCCCATGACCTGGTCGGTCTGAAAGCTCAAGGAATCACACCGGAATATGTCTCCGATCTGAAAGCAGCCGGAATCGCTGTGAAGGACCTCCGTGATCTCGCCGGCATTAAGGCGGTGGGCGTCACGCCCGAGTATGCGAAGGCCATGTCGGCCACCGGCTTTAGCGATCTGTCGACACGCGACCTGACCTTTCTGCGAGCACAGGGCGTTACACCCGAGTACGCACGCTGGCTGAAACAGGCCTTTCCCGAGGCGGAGATGCGTGCCCTGCATGAGGCTGCAGCCTTCCATGTTGATGCCGACTTCGCTGCCAGGGCCAGGTCGCACGGGTTCAATGGCGCCAGCCTCGACAAGCTGCTGAAGCTGAAGATGTCCGGTCTTCTCGATTGACAACTGACTGATCCCTACCGGAGGAAACGATGAGAGCTCTTCTTATGACGGCACTGCTGGCAGGTTTGACCGCAGTGGGGCAAGCCGAGGTTCTCTCGGGCCTCTGCATGGTTTCGGCGTCGCACAACAAGGACGCTGCCGAGGTGGTCTTTCGCGGTGGCGAGTGTGGAGAGGATGGACGGAAGTGCAGCCTGTCGAACAGCTCCAACATCGCCTGGAGCCGCTGGACCGGTGTGTCTTCCGACGCGCTGAAGCAGGAAGGCGCACAGCTCAACGGACGGATGCATGGCGAGCCTGGCGACCTCACTTGTTCCGGGACAGTGCGTGACGGCGTGCTGGCCGGAAGGTATGAGTTCGCGCCTGATCCGGTCTTTCTGCAAAAGATGGCTGCGATGGGCTTCAACGAGATAACCCCGAGCAAGCAGGAAGGGTTTCTTCTGCTGGACGTTTCGACCGCCTGGGCTCAGCAGATAAAGGACGCTGGCGTTACGGAACTGACGACCGACAGGCTTATGGGACTCCGGGCTCTCGGTGTGGACCAGAGCTATATCCACGCCATGGCGGTCGCCGGTTACCCTGAGTTGCGTGCCGGCAAGCTCACCGAGATGAGAGCCGTTGGCGTGACACCGGACAGGGCCAGGGAAGCCAAGTCCCTGGGGTTTCAACCGACGGCGGAAGAGCTGATCCAGATGTGCGTCTTCAAGATTGATCGCCCCTTTGTGGAGCGGATGCGGGCCAGGGGTCTGACGGATCTGACCCTCGCCAAGCTGATCAAGATCAAGGTCTTCAAGCTGGAAGACTGAAGCTCGCTTGGGTTCAGCGCTATGTCTCTGGATGACCCCCCTGCTCCTGTGGCTTTCGTCGCAACGGCGGAGGCTTGAGGGATCGGTCGGCCTGGTTGGGCAGGTGTCCTTCCGGTCGGCAAAGATCCCGGCATTTTTATACACAACAGCGGATTGCAAACGGGCATCTGACCTTTCGACGGAGTGAAGGCCCAGTCGGGAGATATCTGATTGGCTGAAATTTCGTCTAGATAGCCGGAGGAGACCTTGCGCGGTCAGGACCCGAAAGGGAGCGCGGTCATCCTGCTGTTTCCAAGAGGTGATTCGAATGTCCGAGATATCCACGCCGTTACGAACGGCTGTTGCACGTTGTGCGCTCCTGTTGGTCTTGGGAACGCCGATCGCGTTACAAGCTCAGGAGCAGGGCACAGCTCATTCCTCCACCGCCCCTGATAATTCAGGAAAGAACAAGGCTCATGCAAAAACCGCTGACCAGCAGCCCGAGAACACGTCCGATCGCGACATCACCAAAAAGGTCAGACGGTCGATCATCGCGGATAAGTCGCTGTCTATGTACGGCCATAACGTCAAGATCATCACTCAGAACGGAGCAGTGACTCTGAAGGGGCCCGTGCACTCGGATCAGGAGAAGCAAACCATCGCTTCCAAGGCAGCCGAAGTCGTGGGCCAGGATAAGGTTACCAACCAGCTCACCGTCAAGCAGTAACAGGCACCGCGTCCTAAGCGGCTAACAGGTCCGGAAACAGACCAGGAGAATTTTTATGGCAGGTAAAAACACAGCAGCATTCGCTATCTTTCCCAGTCGCTCAGCGGCTGAGACCGCAGTTGACAACCTCACCGCGGCGGGATTTTCCAACCAGGATGTTTCGGTGTTGATGTCCGATAAGGGAGGCTCCCAGGACTTCGCCGCGGAGAAGAACACCAAGGCTCCCGAAGGCACGGCGACGGGCGTCGGCATCGGCGGCACCGTTGGAGGAACTCTGGGTCTGCTGGCCGGCATTGGCGCGCTCGCGATTCCCGGTGTTGGTCCGCTGATCGCGGCTGGCCCGATCATGGGCGCGCTCGCCGGCCTGGGTGTTGGCGGTGCCGTGGGCGGCCTGGTTGGCGCGCTTGTCGGCATGGGCATCCCTGAATACGAAGCAAAGCGTTACGAGGGCCGGGTCAACGACGGTGGCATCCTGGTTTCCGTTCACTGCGACAGCTCGGAAGAGGTTTCGCGGGCGAAGGATCTGCTAAGGGCCGCTGGCGGTGATGACGTTGCCTCGTCGGGAGAGAAGAGCGTAAGCACCCACACCATGGGGGTTGGCACGGGTTCCACAGATTCAGACCGCCTTACTTCCAACGTGCGCACGGGGTCGATGGGCACTGGCTCGACAGGCACAGGGTCGATGGATCGAAGCACAACCGGCGACGTGCTTACTTCCGAGCGAACCAACATCAAGAACAACTACTAGGGACGATTGCACTCGGTACACGAGGCGGAGCAGTCATGCTCCGCCTTTTTTGTTCTTCCGCGTGCCGCGTGGATCGCGCGCTCAAACGGGCAGCACGATTCGCCTTCGCGGGTGATCGCGAACAACTCGTCAACACCCTGCCGCTCGGCCTGATTGCTGGAGGCACGCTGCATGCCGTCACACGCTAGCGGCCTCTTGGTCAACGGCATCTTGATCGTGGTTAGGGGAGAGCCAGATAGCTGCGCACCGTGGCAGGTGCGCCGATGCGACCGAGCATCTGGAGAGCAGCCTGTACGGCTTCCACGAAGCCCTGGTCTGCGGGTAGGCGCTCGCCAAAGATCGACCTAATGGCCAAGATGGGGCGGGGGTCAGAGCCGGCCGATCTGGCGATGCGGGTGAGCTCCGCAGCACGCGCGTCGACGATCTCCAAGGCGCGGCCGCTCTGGTCTTCGCCCCGGCCGAGATAAAAGATCCAACTGGCGAGGACGAGGCTCAGCAGATGCGTGGGAGCGCCCCTGTCCAGAAGCTGCTGAATGGAAGGCAGGAGCCATTTGGGGATCTTGGCCGAGCCCTCGGAGCAGATGCGGGTGACTTGGTCGTTGATGGTTGGGTTCGAGAAGCGTTCGATGAGGCTCTGCTTGTACTCCGCGACGGAGACGCCGGGGATACTGGGGACGACGGGCGTGACCTCTTCCATGAAGCTCTGGATGAGCGAGACGAAAAGAGCGTCGGCCATGATGTCCTGCACGAAGGGGAAGCCCGTGAGCGCACCGAGGTACGCCATGGCAAGATGGCTGCCGTTGAGCAGGCGCATCTTCATGATCTCGTAGGGGGCTACATCCGTGGTGAACTGCGCGCCGACGCGCTCCCACTGCGGCCGGCCGTTCGAGAAGGTGTCTTCGATAACCCACTGGAGGAAAGGTTCGGTGACGACCGGCCAGGCATCGTCGACGCCGAAGCGGCTGCGAACCCAGTCGATGTCAGCGGGGGTGGTTGCCGGGGTGATCCGATCGACCATGCTGTTGGGAAAGGCTACGTTGGCGGCGATCCAGGGCTCGAGCGCGGGTTTGCTCAGGCTGGCATAAGCGCGCAGAACCTTGCTGATCACGTGTCCGTTCCCTTGCAGGTTGTCGCAGGACATAACGGTGAACGGTGGGAGCCCCCGGGTGCGACGGCGATCCAAGGCTTCGGCGATCAGGCCGATCGAGGAGGTGGGCTGATCGGGGTGTTCGAGATCGTGCCGGATGGAGGGATGGTCCGCGAGGAACTCGCCGGTGCCCTCGTCGATAAAGTAGCCGCCCTCGGTGATGGTGAGCGAGACGATGCGGGTGTCGGGCGCGGCCATCTTCTCGAGCACCGACTCGCGGTCCTCGGGGGCGTAGAGGAAGTCGATGATGGAGCCGATGACGCGGGCAGTCTGCGTGGTCGCGCTCCTTTCGACGAGGGTGTAGAGGAAGTCCTGGGATCGGAGGGCGTCTCGCATGCGGGCATCACTGGGAAGCACGCCGATGCCGCACTCGCCCCAGCGCTCGGTGTCCGGCATGGCGAGGAGGTCGTCGAGGTAGAGGGCCTGGTGGGCGCGGTGGAAGCTGCCGACGCCGATGTGGAGAGTATGGGGGAGGAGAGAGCGGCGGTCGTAGACGGGAGTCTGCACCGCGGACCCGAGGTTGCCAACGGTTGCGGCGCTCAGCCTGGTGGGAGCGGCTTCGGGCATTGGAGGTGTCTTCCTTTCGACGTGGTGTAGCGGGGTATGGTGTCGATCGCCGCTGGCTTCGGATGAGTCGGAAATGACTCGACGAAGGGTCTGCCAGCGGGAGTCAGTGTTCTGCGGAGGCTCGCATACGGTCACCGTCTTCGCGAAAGAGATGAAGCGATCCGGGGTTCAGGTTGAGGTGGACCTGCTGATCGGGGACGACCTCGGTCTCCCCACTGATTCGGACTGTCAGAGGCTCACTCGAGGCGGCCTGAAGGTGGAGGTAGCTTTCGCTGCCCAGATGTTCGACGACCTGAACCTGTGCGGGAAGGGTGTTCTCCTGTGACGAGGCGAGAGTGATGTGCTCGGGACGGATCCCGACGGTGAGTTTGTGACCGGGCTGGACGGCTGAGGAGGCGAGGGGTACGCGCAGGCTCGTGTTCCGGCACACGCTGACCACCATTCCCGTCGAATCGGCCTGCTGAACGACGGCCTCGAGAAAGTTCATCTTCGGCGACCCGATGAAGCCGGCGACGAAGAGATTGCGCGGATTGCGGTAGAGATCCATGGGCGAGCCGACCTGCTCCACGATGCCTGCTCGAAGGACGACGATGCGATCGGCCATGGTCATGGCTTCCACCTGGTCGTGGGTGACGTAGATCATGGTGGCGCCCAGCTGGTGATGGAGGCGGGTGAGCTCCAGGCGCATGCGCACGCGAAGCGCGGCGTCCAGGTTGGAAAGGGGCTCGTCGAAGAGAAAGACCTTGGGGTTGCGGACGATGGCTCGGCCGATGGCGACCCGCTGACGCTGGCCGCCGGAGAGCTCCTTCGGCTTGCGATCGAGAAACGTTTCGAGGTTGAGGATGCGGGCGGCGTCCATGACCTTCTGCTGTCGCTCTGCTTTGGAGATGCCGGCCAGCTTGAGGCTGAAGGACATATTTTCGGCGACGCTCATGTGGGGGTAGAGCGCGTAGCTCTGGAAGACGAGAGCCAGGCCGCGGCGGGCGGGCGGAACGTCGTTCACCCGCTCGCCATCGATCAGGAGATCGCCGGAGGTGATCTCTTCGAGGCCGGCGATCAGACGGAGGAGGGTCGACTTGCCGCAGCCCGAGGGACCGACAAAGACGGTCAGCTCACGATCGTGAAGCAGGAGGTCGACTCCCTTGATGATCTCGTTCGAATCGAAGCTTTTGCGAACCTGTTTGAGTTGGACGGTTGCCATGATGTGCTTTCTGTTTGTACGGAGATGCTCTTGCGGACAGGCTGTTTACTTGACGGCTCCGAAGGTGAGGCCACGAACGAGCTGCTTCTGGCTTGCCCAGCCAAGCAGGACGATGGGCGCGATGGCCATGGTGGAGGCAGCCGAGAGCTTGGCGTAGAAGAGGCCTTCGGGGCTCGAGAAGGAGGCGATGAACGCGGTCAGGGGAGCCGCCTTCGCGGCGGTGAGCGTAAGGCTCCAGAAGGCTTCGTTCCAGGCGAGGATGATAGCGAGCAGGCTGGTGGAGACGATGCCCGGCATGGATAAGGGCAGGAGCAGGTTGTAGACCTCGCGAAGCGGACCGGCGCCATCCATGCGGGCAGCTTCGAGGATGTCGCGCGGAACCTCCTTGAAGAAGGTGTAGAGCATCCAGACGATGATCGGGAGGTTCAGCAGTGCGTTCAGCAGGAGGAGGCCGGTGAGGGTGTCGAGCAGGCCGGCTTCCCGGAAGATGAGGTAGATGGGGACCAGAACGCCGACCGACGGCATCATCTTGGTCGACAGCATCCAGAGCAGCGTTTGACGAGTTCGTTTGGTGGGCAGGAACGCCAAAGCATAAGCGCAGGGAACAGCCAGCGCGAGTGCGAGGACAGTGGAACCAAGCGAGATCACGACGCTGTTCCAGGCGAAGTGAACGTAGCTGGTGCGCTCCTGCACGGCCGCGTAGTTTTCGAGCGTCGGATGGAAGAAGAGGTGGGGAACGCGCGAGATGGCTTCCGTCTCCGTTTTGAAGCTGGTGAGGACGAGCCAGAAGACAGGGAACGAGATCAGCAGCGCGGCTGCCCAGCCGAGAACGGTCATCGCGAGTTTTTGACGGAGGTCTTTCGAGGGCATGGGCATCCGTTATGCGTCCAGGTTACGGACGAAAGAGCGCATCAGAAAAGCCGCGAGGACATTGGCGACGACGATGGCAAGCAGGCCGGCGACCGCCGCCGCGCCCACGTCGTACTCGAGCAGAGCGTAGCGATAGATCAGGAAGGACAGGGTGGTCGAGGCGAAGCCGGGGCCGCCGGAGGTGGTGACGTAGATCTCCGCGAAGATGCCGAGCAGAAAGATGGTCTCGATCATGACGATGGCGGAGATAGCGCGGCCGAGGTGGGGCAGCAGAATGTAACGGAAGATGTCCACCGGGCCCGCTCCGTCCATGCGTGCGGCTTCCTTGCGCTCCGCGTCGAGCGACTGCACGGCGGTGAGGAGCGTGAGGACGGCGAATGGGAGCCACTCCCAAGAGACGATGACGATGATGGAGGTGAAGGGCGCGACGGCGAACCAGTCCACGGGTTTGAGTCCGACCGAGCGCATGAGAAAGGCGAGGAAGCCGTAGTCGGGATGCATCAGCATGTTCTTCCAGACCAGGGCGCTGACGGTGGGCATGACGAAAAAGGGCGCGAGCACCAGGACCCGGGCGATGCCGCGACCGAAGAACTCCTGGTCGTAGAGCACGGCAAGAAGGGTGCCGAGGCCGATGGTGATGATAAGGACCGAGGCGACCAGGAGGAGGGTATTGGCCGTCGCCAGCACAAGGCTGGGATCGGTGAGGAGATAGCGGTAGTTGCCAAGGCCGTCGAAGCCGGTGCGGCTGGGCTCCATCAGGTTGTAGCGCCGGAGGGAAAACCAGACCGTCATCAGGAGAGGGACGATGGACCACAGAAACAGCGCCGCGACCGCAGGCAGCTTGAGCGAGGAGCGCGAGAGCGTGTCTCGCCAGGTCGCCGTGTGTGTCGTCGCGTTGTGTCCGGGGTCGTTGGTCATGACCTTCGTTACTGCGGGATTCCCGTACGGTTGAGGACGCGCTCAGTGGCGAGCTGGGCCTTGTGGAGAGCTTCATCCACCGAGATGCTGCCCACGAGCGCGGCCGCGATCAGCTGTCCCACCTGATTGCCGATGGTGGGAAAGGACGGGATAACGACGCACTGGATGCCGATGTAGGGTACAGGCTTTTCGGTTGGGTGAAGCGGGTCGGCGGCCAGGATCGATCGATAGGTGAGGTCGGCAAATGGAGCGGCGGCGGTGTATTCAGGCTGCCGGTACGTGGACTGGCGCGTGCCGGGCGGCGCGGAGGCCCATCCACTGGTACTCTCCACCAGCCGGATGTAGTCCTTGGACGTCGCCCAGTCGATGAACTCGACGGCCTCGGCGGAGTGCTTGGACGAGCTCGGCACGGCAAGCGCCCAGAACCAGAGCCACTGTGAGCCGTGGGATGTGATGGCGATGGGAGCGGGGGCGAAGCCCACCGTCGAGGCCACCTTCGACTCCTTGCCATCAGAAAGCGCGCTGGCAGCCACGGTCGCGTCGATCCACATGGCGCAGCGTCCGTTCTCAAACAGAGTGAGGTTCTCATTGAAGCCGTTGGAGCTGCTGCCGGGAGGTCCATACCGTTGCAGGAGGTTGACGTAGAAGGAGACCGCGGTGTGCCATTCGACGGTGTCGAACTGCGGCCGCCAGGTCTGGTCGAACCAGCGGCCGCCAAAGGTGTTCGCCAGGGTGGAGATGTACGCCATGTTCTCACCCCAGCCCGGCTTGCCGCGCAGACACACGCCGTACAGGTCGTGGGCCGGATCGTTGAGCGTGCGGGCAAAGCGGGCGATGTCATCGTAGCTGGGCTGGGCAGGCATGGTGAGGCCAGCCTGTTGAAATAAATCCTTGCGGTAGAAGGTGAGTGAGCTCTCCGCGTAAAAGGGCAGGGCATACAGATGGCCGCCCCAGGAGGCGCCGTCGCGGATAGGCTTCAGGAGATCGTCGATATCGTAGGTCGGGGGAAGGCTCTTCTCGAGCGGAACGAGCCAGCCGCGGCGGCCCCATATGGGAGCTTCCAGAGGACCGATCGTGACCACGTCGAACTGCCCGCCGTGAGCTGCGGCGTCGGTCGTGGTCTTCTCGCGAAGGATCTTCTCTTCGAGCACAACCCAGTCCAGGTGAATGTTGGGGTGCTCGCGTTCAAACTGCTTGGAAAGCCGCTGCATCAGGATCATATCGCCGTTGTTGACGGTCGCGATCGTGAGCGTAGCCTGCGCTCGCAGGTTCGCGGTGGGGAGCAGAAGAAGGGCGAGGGCGAGGCCTTGGGTTACTCGCAGGAGGCTCTTGAGAGCACCAGCCTGGCTTGTGGTGTGCGCCACATAAGAGCGTTCCCCGCCGGGGAGTTCACCGCAACTCCGGGCAACTACGTCCACCAGGTACCTGCTCATCTTGCCGTGGTCTCCCGTCGTTTGAGCGTCCCTCGCCTGCGAACCGTTGTGGCTGGCGGTATTGCTCCGCAGACAGTCTACAGACTCTGTCCGTGGAGAGACGCTGGATGTCTGTCCGACGATGTCTACCGGCTGCCGGAACGGGGCCGGCGCATCCAATGCGCATGCAAGCCATCCAGATCGATCGCACCGGCGGCCCCGAGGTCCTCTCGTTTCGCACGCTTCCTGATCCCATTCCTGGCCCGGGCGAAGCTCTGCTGCGCATCGAGGCCTGCGGGGTCAACTTCATCGACACCTATTTCCGGGAAGGGCGTTACACCGCACACCTTCCCTACACGCTCGGGCAGGAGGCCGCGGGCAGCGTCGTTTCGCTGGGTCCGACCATCGACGGGACGCCCGCGACCTCGATCCGTCCCGGGGATCGCGTTGCCTGGACCGGTGTCGCCGGCACCTATGCCGAGCTCGCCACGGCGCCCGTCGACCGCCTCATCAAGCTGCCGGACCACGTCACAGCGCAGCAGGCCGCGGCCGCGATGACCCAGGGCATGACCGCCCACTATCTCGCGCACTCGACCTACGCCATCCAGCCGCACGATACCGTGCTCATCCACGCGGGCGCCGGCGGTACCGGTCTGCTACTCACGCAGATGGCGAAGCTGCTCGGAGCGCGTGTGCTCACGACCGTCTCGACCCGCGAAAAGGCGGCGCTCTCTCTCGCGGCCGGTGCGGACGAGACCATTCTCTACACCGAAACCGATTTTGGCGCGGAGGTCAAGCGCCTCACCGGAGGCGAGGGCCTGCCGGTCGTCTATGACTCGGTCGGCAGGTCGACCTTTGAGGGCTCGCTGCGCTGCCTCCGACCGCGCGGCCTGCTGGTGCTCTTCGGCGGAGCTTCGGGAGCGGTTCCGCCCTTTGACCTGATCCGCCTCTCCACCATGGGCTCGCTCTTCGTCACCCGTCCCACCCTGAAGGACTACGTGGCCACCCGCGCCGACCTCGACGCCCGCGCAACCGCCGTGTTAAATCACGTCGCCGAGGGCACGCTCAAGCTGCGCATCGATCACACCTACCCGCTGCGCGATGCCGCCGAGGCACACCGCGACCTCGAGTCCCGCAGAACAACCGGAAAGCTGATGCTGCTGCCCTGACCCGGCGCTGATCTTCGTTCCTCGGTTGCCTGCGCGGACCGGAGGTCGGTCTGCTACGCTAAGGGTTCGCCCGTACCTGCAGCAGCCTCATCAGCCCGCCGCACAACCGCATCTCGTACCGCAACGGAATGTTTGGAAGCGCGGTGAAACTCCGCCACTGCCCCGCAACTGTGATTTCGCGCACACGCTAGAAGCGTGTGAACGCTCGCCGGAGATCCTCTCACTGGGCGGCCACCGCGGCCGCTCGGGAAGGGAAGTGATCTCGCAGCCCGGCCAGCATGCATCGCGACGAGTCAGGAGACCGGTTCCGCCCTGCGCACTCAGCCACGTTCCCGAGGGGGAAACGGAGGAATCACCACGATGCTGTCACGCCCGCGCCTTGGCACGTCCGCCTTTCGTCTTGCACCCACACTCTTGCTCTTTGCCCTTTGCCTGCTCACTCCAGCCGCGCCGGCGGTGGTCATTCGCGGCACCGTCACCGACCAGCTCGGCGCTCCGGTTGCCGGGGCCCGCGTGCAGCTCATCCAGGGCAAGCAGACCGCCTCCTTCGCCCGTTCAGCCTCGGATGGCTCGTTTGAGATCCGCTCAGGTGACTCGGGCCGGTTTCTTCTGCTCACCTCCGCCCTCACCTTTGCTCCCAATATCGGCAACGACTTTTACGGTGGCAAAACCGACGTCGTCCTGCGCAACGTCATCCTCTCGCCCGACGAGGTTCGCACGGTCGTCTCCGTCACGGCTACTGGAACGCCGACACCGCTCGCACAGCTTACCGCCCCCGTCAACCTCATCCCGCGTGACGACCTGGCCACCCGCATCGGCCTCCTTGACGATCTGCGTCAGTCCCCAGGCGTCAACGTCGTGCAGACCGGGCAGACGGGCAGCGTCACCTCCCTGTTTGTGCGCGGCGGCAACTCGGACGGGAACAAGGTTCTGATCGACGGCATACCGGCAGAGGACGTGGGCGGCGGCTTTGACTACGGCACCGTCTCCTCGACCGGCCTCGCCGGCCCGGGCACGGGGAACGCGATCGAGCTCTACCGCGGACCCAACTCCGCGCTTTACGGCTCGGACTCGCTCGCCTCCGTAGTCAACCTGTCGACACCGCGCGGCAGCTCGCTTCGGCCGGTGCTCAACTACTCGGGCGACGCCGGCAATCTCCATACCTGGCGCAACGAGGCCATCCTCTCCGGCACGCATCGCCGCGCGGACTACCTGCTGGCCTACTCGCGTTTCGACACCGCGAACGCCCTTCCGCACGATCAGTTTCACAGCTCCACCACCGCCGTCAACTTTGGTTACAATCTCTCAGCCGGCACGCAGCTCCGCGCTACTATCCGAAACGCGGACTCGGCCGGCGGTCTGCCCAACGGCTACGACTTCTACGGTCTCGTCCAGGACGGCAAGCAGGCCGACCAGGATCTCTACTCCGGCGCGACGCTCGAGAATACGACCCTGGGGGGCTGGCACAATCTCGTTCGCTATGGCATCGCACGCAAGCGCGAGCAGGCCGCGTACTTCGGAGGCGGCAACTTCCTCAGCTTCCCCTACCCGTTTCCGTATCCGGGCGGCCCAACCACCAACTCCGGTTACTTCGGCAACGTCGTCACCATCCGCGGCGCCAACGGCTACTCGACCACCGGCCAGGCCGAGCTCTTCTCGACCAACCGCGATCAGGACTCCAACCGCGACGAGCTCTACTGTCAGTCGGACATCACCCTTCGCCACCACCTCACCGCTCTGTTCGGCTTCCGCTACGAGAATGAGCGTGGCTCTTTCAACATCCCCGCCTTCGCGCAGAATGAGGCCCTCCAACGCACCAACTTCCAGTACAACCTGCAGCTGCAGGGCGATCTGAAGAACCGCCTCTTCTACTCCTTGGGCGGATCGCTGCAGAAGAACCATCTGTACGGCATCGCCGGAACACCGCGGCTCGGCCTGGCCTGGATCGCCGTTCGACCGGACGCGCACCGCTACGTCCGCGGCACCCGCCTGCGCGCAAACGCCGCCACCGGCGTTCAGGAGCCGAACCTGGCGACCGAGTTCTCCTCGCTGTACAGCACCCTGCTCGCGCTCGGCGACGCGGCCGACATCGCTGCCTACCGCGTTGCTCCCCTGGGACCTCAGCGCTCCCGCACCTTCGACGTCGGGGTCGATCAGAACCTGATCGGCGACAAGCTGGTCTTCAAGGGTGGCTACTTCCATAACCAGTTCTCGCACAATCTGGAGTTCGTCGGTTCGGGCGACCTCCAAACCTACTTCGGCTTTACACCCAACACCAGCGCCTCCGCCTTCTTCTACGGGGCGGAGCTCAATTCGCAGGCCTTTCGCGCGCAGGGTCTCGAGACCGAGCTCCAGTTCCAGCCCGCCGCGCGTATCTTCTTCCGTGGCGGCTACACCTACCTGGCCACGCTGGTCGAGCAGTCCTTCTCGTCGGACGCCACCGCCGCCCGCGGCGGATTTCCTTCGACCAACCCCAGCTTCCCGGGCGTCCCCATCGGATCGAGTTCGCCCTTTGTGGGCAGCCGCGTCTTCCGTCGTCCACCCCACACCGCCTACTTCGCCGCGCAATACACCGGCCAAAGGTGGACCGCGGCCCTCAAAGGTGCAGTCGCCAGCCGCGCCGACGACTCCACCTTTCTTAGCGGGCTCGACCCCGCCTTCGGCAACACCCTGCTGCTTCCCAACCGCAACCTCGACTTCGGCTACACCAAGCTCGACCTCTACGGCACCTACACCGCCAACCATCACGTCACCGTATTCACCGACCTCTCGAACCTCCTCAACAACCAGCACATCGGTCCCATCGGCTACCCCGGTCTGCCCTTTACCGTTCGCGCGGGTCTCAAGCTGCGGCTTGGCGGCGACTGAAGGCTATAGGCCTGCCGAGGCGGTCCGGGACGCCTTCCGTCTGCCTCGGTAAGCCCTTCCCACCACTCATACCGCGCGGAACAACACGTGGCTCCGGTGCGGTCCGTTCCGCTTCGAACTCTGCTTCCGCCGCCGTCAGGCGAGGGCTGACCCCCGGCTGCTCGGCTAGCCGCCGCATCGATCCCCCTACCTCCAGCGTCTAAATCTACTGAAGGTACACAATCATGTCGCTACGCGCAGCACTCCTCTTCGGTCTTGCCTCAGTCCTCAACGCCGGTTTTGCGACGGCGCAGCAGGAAGGTCCCCAGCCAACCCAGGCTCTCGTCACCGTCACCACCAAAGCCCCGCAGCCGCTCACCGCCGGTGATCTGAACGTGGAGCTGAACGGCAAGGACGCCGCCGTGACGTCCCTGGCAGTCGTCGCACCGCGGCAGGCACAGGTCGCGATCCTGATCGATGACGGCCTGCGCACCTCGGTGGCTCGCCAGCTCGATGACATCCGCGCGTTTATCCAGGCGCTTCCAGCCGGCACCGAGGTCTTTGTCGGCTACATGTCGAACGGCCGCGTGCAACCGGCTCAGGCCTTTACCGCGAACCTGCCCGCCGCAGCCTCCAGCCTGAGGATTCCCTTTGGAACTCCGGGCATCAGCGCCAGCCCCTACTTCTGCCTGTCCGACTTTTCGAAGCACTGGCCAACCGTGGAGGCGCGCTATGGAACCACTGAAAATTCCGGCCGCAAGGCGCGTTTCGTCCTCATGCTGACCAACGGCGTGGACCCATACAACGGCAGCGTCTCGCCGTTGAACCAGGACAGCCCGTACGTCCAGAGCGCTATCAAGGATGCGCAGCGAGTCGGTGTCTCCGTCTCGTCGATCTACTACGGTGAAGCTGGAATCGGCGGTGGTGCTGCCAACTTCAGCGGCCAGAGTTACCTCTCCCAGGTGGCCGAGGCGACCGGTGGCGAATCGTACTATCAGGGCCGCGGAAATCCTGTGACGCTCGCGCCGTACCTCACACGCTTCGCGACCGACATCGCGCAGACCTATGTGGCCACCTTTACCGCACCGCCAGCGAAAGATCTCACTTCGCTCAAGGTGAGATCGCGTGGCAAGGGCGTCAAAGTGAGGGCAGCGAATGGAGTCAAATACGGCGAGGTCATCGTCTCCTCGGGCGCGTAAGCGTCTGGGGTACGTCCATGGAGCAACTCCGCGTAGCGAAAGCAGGCCGCCCAGCTTTCGGCGGCCTGTCTTCCTAGGTGGGATGCATCAGCAGCAACCAGCCAGAGATACACACGAAAGCGTTGTTGCCAGACCTGTTGCAAAAAACTCCTACACAACAAAGAAAGCCCCGGCTCTCACCGGGGCTTCTTTCGCTTCTGCACCGAAGGCGCGTCCGCCTGGATAGCAGATCCTAGTACATGCCGTCCATGCCGCCGCCACCGCCGTGCTGGTGACCGCCGCCCGACTCCTTCTTCTCCGGAATCTCGGAGATCATGGCCTCGGTGGTGAGCATAAGGCCCGCGATCGATGCTGCATTCTGCAGCGCTGTTCGCGTAACCTTCGTGGGATCGATAACACCGGCCGCGACGAGATCCTCGTAAGCGCCTGTTCCGGCGTTGTAGCCGAAGTTCGCCTCCTTGGACTCGTGGATCTTGCCGATGACGACCGCACCCTCTTCGCCGGCGTTCGAGACGATCATGCGAAGCGGCTCCTCGAGCGCGCGACGGATGATGTTGGCGCCGATCTTCTCGTCGCCCTCAAGCGTCTTCACCAGAGCATCAACCGCTTGCGCGCAGCGTACCAGGGCAACACCGCCGCCCGGGACGATGCCTTCCTCGACAGCCGCGCGTGTCGCATGCATCGCATCCTCGACGCGAGCCTTCTTTTCCTTCATCTCGGTTTCGGTGGCTGCACCGACCTTGATGACGGCAACACCGCCGACCAGCTTGGCAAGCCGCTCCTGCAGCTTCTCGCGATCGTAGTCCGAGGTAGTCTTGTCGACCTGGGCGCGAATCTCCTTCACGCGACCCTCAACCTCGCCGTCCTGCCCGCCGCCGTCGACGATGGTGGTGTTGTCCTTGTCGATGGTGACGCGCTTGGCGGTGCCGAGATCCTCAACCTTGACGCCTTCGAGCTTGATGCCGAGGTCTTCGGTGATGGCCTTGCCGCCGGTCAGGATGGCAATGTCCTGCAGCATGGCCTTGCGACGATCGCCGAAGCCGGGAGCCTTGACGGCCGCCACGTTGAGCGTTCCACGCAGCTTGTTGACGACGAGGGTAGCGAGTGCCTCACCGTCGACATCCTCGGCGATGATGATCAGGGGCTTGGCGGTGCGGGCGATCTGCTCGAGCAGGGGAAGCAGGTCCTTCATGGACGAGATCTTCTTCTCGTAGATGAGGATATAGGGGTTCTCGAGCGCAACTTCCATGCGCTCGGCATCGGTCACGAAATAGGGGCTCAGGTAGCCGCGATCAAACTGCATGCCCTCGACCACTTCCAGCTGGGTCTCCATCGTGCGTGACTCTTCGACGGTGATCACGCCATCCTTGCCGACCTTGTTCATGGCCTCGGCAATGATGGTGCCGATCTGTGAGTCGGAGTTGGCCGAGATGGTTCCGACCTGCGCGATCATGTCGCCGGAAACCGGCTTCGAGAGCTTCGAGAGCTCGCCGCCGATGACGGCGCCATGCTCGTCGCGCTTGCCGATGATGGCCTCGACGGCCTTGTCGATGCCGCGCTTGAGCGCCATCGGGTTCGCGCCTGCGGCCACGGTTTTGACACCCTCGCGATAGATCGCCTGGGCGAGAACCGTTGCCGTGGTGGTACCGTCGCCGGCGACGTCCGAGGTCTTCGACGCGACCTCACGCACCATCTGCGCGCCCATGTTCTCGAGCGCATCCTTGAGTTCGATCTCCTTGGCAACGGTGACGCCGTCCTTGGTAATCGTCGGGGATCCGAACTTCTTCTCGATTACGACGTTGCGGCCCTTCGGTCCAAGCGTGACCTTGACCGCGTCCGCCAAAATGTTGACTCCGCGCAGGATCGCCTGCCGTGAGTCTTCTCCGTGCAAAATTTGCTTCGCCATCGTGTTGCTCCTATCAGTTCATCGGCCAGAGCCGATCCAAGATTGTCATCCGCTACCAAGTCGCAGCGGCCGTTCAAGCTTCTGCGGCGAAACCCGCGCCCGCCGCACGCAGTGCTTACTTCTTGATGATGCCGAGGACTTCCTCTTCGCGCATGATCAGCAGCTCTTCGCCATCCAGCTTGATCTCCGTGCCGGAGTACTTGCCGAACAGGATGCTGTCGCCCGCCTTCACGTCGAGCGGAAACGTCTTGCCCTCGTCGTTGGACTTACCCTTACCGACGGAAATGACCTCGCCCTGCTGCGGCTTCTCTTTCGCTGAATCCGGAATGATGATGCCACCGCGAAGCTGCTCGCCCTCTTCCACCCGGCGAACCAGAATGCGATCGTGCAGTGGAGTAAATGATGTTGTTGCCATGCTTTCCATCTCCTTCTTTGACCTGTGGCGAACGCCGAAGCGCCGCATTTCTGTCACACAGGGATCCGCCATCTTGAGATGGGCAAAGATACCTGCAGCAATTTAGGGGGAACCGTCTGGACCGGCCTGCTGGCCACGATAGAGTACTGGAGCGAAGCTCGTTAGCACTCAACCCTTCCGATTGCTAACAATAGGCCACGATGGGCTACGTGTCAACCTGTGTCAATGAAATGTGAGTGAATGTCACGCAACTTACGCGGCCAGGACCCATCCGTACCTGAAAAATGTGGCAGCGTAAAATGATGCGCATGGCTGTCCGATCTATTGCCGTCGCGCTTACCCTGAGCTCCGCCCTCCTTCTGCCGACCCTTCCCCTCTCCGCCCAGGACGCCCCTCAGCATCGGGGGCGCAAGTACAAGGCTCCGCCCGACACCTCTCACATCGAGGTTCTCGTCGTAAAGAGGTCGACGGGGAAGCCGGTCATCAACGCGGCCGTCGTCTTTCACTCCATCAATCAGGAAGGCAAGGATGAGGGCAACATTGAGGTTAAAACCGATCCGGAGGGAAAGGCCAGCATCGACGTCATCCCAACCGGCAGCAACGTCCGCCTTCAGGTCATCGCAAACGGTTTTGCGACGTACGCGCAGGACTTCATCGTCACCGAGCCGAGCCGGCAGATCGCGGTCGCGCTCCTGAAGCCGCAGGAGCAGGTCTCGGCCTACGAGGACAACACCGGAAAAGCATCTACCCGCAAGAATGGGGTGCAGGAACCGGCCAGGCCGGACACGCGGAAGCAGCCTGCAACACCGCCTAAGCCGTCGTCGCCGCCCCCGTCGAACACGACAGCGCCCTCGACCGGAACTCCGCAATAGGCGATGGATAGACTGCTTGGAGGCAAGTCCGCGCTCGTCACCGGCGGCGGGAAACGTATCGGACGCGCCATTGCACTTGCCCTTGCGGAACATGGAGCCAACGTCGCGATCACCTATCTGGAATCGCAGCCGGAGGCCGAGCTGACGGTTCGCGATCTCGCTGCTTGGGATGTCGAGGCGTTCGCCGCCCGGTGCGACCTCACGGTCTCCGAGGACATTACTGAGACGGTCGCCGCGGTCGCCGGAGACCTCGGGGGCATCGATATCCTAGTCAACAACGCCGGTTCTTTCGAGTCGCAGCCGCTCGAAGAGCTGTCGGTTCAGCAGTGGGACCTCATGTTCGCCATCAACACGCGAGCACCGTTTCTGGTCGCTCAGGCGGCCCTTCCGCATCTTCGCTCGGCCCGTGGACGCATCGTCAACATCGGTTCGCTCGGCGGCATCCACCCCTGGGCGACGCACGGGCACTACTGTGCTTCCAAGGCGGCGCTCCACAAACTTTCTGAGACCATGGCCAAGGCCTGGGCGCCCGAGATCAGCGTCAACTGCGTCGCTCCCGGCATGATCGTGCAGGGGGAGATCGGCGCCGCCTACCAGAACTTCGCCGAGAAGACGCCCATGCGCCGCAATGGGACCGCCGCGGACGTGGCGGCTGCCGTGCTGTTCTTCGCCACCGGTCCGCACTTCATCACCGGACAGCTTCTTTCCGTCGATGGCGGCCTGGGGCTCTGATCCGCCGCGAAGATCGTGCGAGGCGTCTAGCCGAACGTCCTCTTCCACCAGCTCTCCGGCTCCAGGTTTTCGTAGAGTCCGGCCGGCTCGGGCTGCGCCGGAAGCGCCTTGCCCTGGAACGCCTGCAATGGATTGGTGACGCACAGCAGGTGCGCGTAGTCCGGGTTGTACTTGGACGCGATCAGATCGGAGGCCTCCCGCATGCGCGGTGGGCGTGAGGTCGTATTGTGGGCGTCGGTCGCGACGAAGTGAACCCATCGCTTCTCGAGCAGACGGTGGGCCATCTTCTGCGCCGCTTTGCCCATGTGCCCCAGCACGGAGCCGGCGGTGACCTGAACGAGAACGCCTCCACGCATCCACTGCGCCATGCGTGCCGCGTCGGCCTGCAGGGTCGGATTGCGCTCCGGGTGCGTCAGCACAGGCGTTAGGCCGGCGATCTGCAGCTGGTAAAAGGTGTCGGTCAGACCCTGCGGAAGCCCATAATCCGGAATCTCGACCAGAAGGTATCCGAGTCCGTTGATGGAAAAGCGGGCGGGCTCGGCCTTGGCCTGCTGGACGTTCTCGTAGGTGATGTGGAAGTCGCAGCCACGGCCCAGCTGGAGCGAGATGCCCCCCTGATCGATCCGCTGCTGCAGCTCGGAGATCGTCCGGTCGACGGCCGCGGGGTCGTACTCATAGCGGTTGTTCGCGTGAGGGGTGCAGACCACGTGCGTGATGCCGTCGTCCGCGGCGATCTTCGCCATCGCGAGCGAGGTATCGATATCGGCTGCGCCATCGTCGAAGCCCGGCAGCAGATGGTGGTGAATGTCGATCATGGGGCGTGGTTAGGGTAGCACCCCAGGGGTCGGTCGACGCGCTCAGGCCACCGCGATCGCCGACCGTACCAGCGCATCGAACAGACGCAGGCCATCCTTTGAACCGAGCAATATCTCGCTCGACCGGTCCGGATGCGGCATCATGCCGAGAACGTTGCGACCCTCGTTCAGCACGCCCGCGATGTTGTCGAGAGATCCGTTCGGATTCGCTGCAGCGGTGACCTCGCCGCTCGCGGTCGCATAGCGAAAGGCCACCCGCTGCGTGCGCTTGAGTTCCGTCAGGGTCGCGTCGTCGCAGAAGTAGTTGCCCTCCATGTGACCGATGGGCATCCGCAGCACCTCGCCGCTCGCGAGCGTGTGCGTAAAGGGGGAGTCGATTGTCTCCGTCCGCAGGTGGAGCTGTTTGCAGAGGTAGCGCTGGTCGCGATTGCGCATCAAGGCGCCGGGAAGCAGGCCCGCCTCGCACAGGATCTGAAAGCCGTTGCAGATGCCCATCACAAGGCCGCCCGAGGCCGCGAATCGCTTCACCGACTGCATCACCGGCGCAAACCGGGCGATCGCCCCTGTGCGCAGGTAATCCCCATAGGCAAAGCCCCCCGGAATCAGGATGGCGTCACAACCCTGGAGATCCTCCGACGCGTGCCAAAGGTACGTCACCGGCTGCTGCAGCAACGTGCCGATCACGTTCGAGGTATCGTGGTCGCAGTTCGATCCCGGAAAGACGAGCACACCGAATTTCATACGTTCAGGGTAGCACCGGACCGGAAACGCTCCCCGCCTCGAACGGCTCTGATCCCGGCCAGGGCTTGCCCGGAGGCATCCAAAGAAGGTCAGAGGAGAGCTCCAGTCTCCGACGCGAAGTGGGGTGACGCATGAAGAGTCTGGGTCCGGACGCAAACGATCTCGCAACGCCTTCCCGGAGGCCGGGCGGCGGCGCCCTCCGAACCGCGGGTGGCGCCCTTCTGAGCTGGTGGCGCGCGGCCACGATCGACGCCCTGATCGTCGGCTGCCTGTGGCTCGTCGGCCTCGAACTACTCCACGTGCCACTCGCGCCGCTGTGGGCCCTGGTCGGCGCGATCTGCCAGTTCATCCCGGGCTTTGGTGGCATGTTCGCGGTGATCGGGCCTGCCCTGTCCACCGCGATCTCAGTCCAGACGAGCGAAGATTGGTACCGTCTCGGTTACGTTCTTGGACTGTACGCCGTCATTGCGATCCTGGAGGGCCTGGTCATCGGGCCGTACATCCTGCACCGCACCACACGCGTTCCGTGGTGGGCCGCGCTTCTGGGACCCATCGTGCTGGGCATCCTCATACCGCCGTGGGGCGTGCTGATCGCTCCGCCGCTGCTCGCGATCGTCTATGCCTTCCGCCGACCCAAGCCGGTTGTACGCGCGTGATCGGCTCTCAGGCGCCGAGCTTGTAGCGAGTCTCCGCCAACCGAAAGAGTGGCCGCCACACCAGACGGTTCGTGGTGACCACCATCAGCGAGATCAGCACCGTTCCGAGCAGCAGAATCGGGAACTGGCCATGGTCGGTCGCCGCGCTGATCTGCGCGCCCAGACCCACGGTCTCGAGCGTCTGGTTGTTGAGCCGGAAGTACTCGGCGATGATGCTTGCATTCCACGCGCCCCCCGACGCGGTGACCATGCCCGTGATCAGGAAAGGAAAGATGCCTGGCAGGATCACGGTCCGCCATCGCTGTATGGCGCTGAAGCGAAACAGCGTCGCCACCTCTTTGAGATCGGTCGGGATTGCCAGGGCTCCAGCGATAACGTTGAACAGGATGTACCACTGCGTCCCGAGCAGCATCAGGGCGATCGACCCGATGCCGAGTCCGCCGCCAAGCCGCACCAGGCCGAGCAGAATGATCGGGAACAGCGCCGTCGCGGGCACGGACGCGGCAATCTGCGCCAACGGCTGCGCGATGCGCGCCAACCGCGGGTGGAACCCTATCGCAACTCCGGCAGGAATCGTCCATGCCGCCGCCAGCAGGAGCGAGACGTTAACCCGCGCAAAGGTAGCCGCCGCCCCCTTCAACAGCTCCAGGTACTCCCCACTGCGCACCGGCCGGACCAGGATCACGGTCTGTCGCGCCATGTACAGAACGACCGCGCCTGCCACGACCAGCAGCATCCAGCCGATAACGCCGGTCCGCGACTGCGTGGGAGCCGGAGCATGGGCCGCGAGCGACGTCGCCCGCTCCTCTCGCCGCTTGGCCAGTGCCGCATAAACCCGCTCTCCCAGAGGTCCGGTTGTATGCTCCTGCAGCACCCGCAGCGCATTGGACTGCGTCAGCATATGCAGGATCGGCGAGGCCACCCGCTTCGAACTCTCCACCTGCTCGAACTTGAATTTATCGCTCCACGCGATCAGCGGCCGCCACACCAGCTGGTCCGTCGCCACGATGATGGTGATCATTGTCAGGAGGCCCCACAGGATCGCCCGGCCGTTCCCCACGTCCGCCGCCGTTTGGAGGTACGATCCCAGCCCAGGGAGGCGGAAGTCCTGCGAGCGGAAGTGAAACATCTCGCACGCCATCAGAAAGAACCATGCGCCCGCGACCGACATGATGGAATTCCAGATAAGACCGATCGCCGCATAGGGCAGCTCCAGCTGCACCAGCCGCTGCAGCCGCGAGAACCGGTAGACGCTGGTCGCCTCAATCAGCTCCCGCGGTATGCTCTTCAGCGAAGAGTAAAAGCTGAAGGCCATATTCCACACCGCGCCGGTAAAGATCAGCAGGATCGCGCCCAGCTCGACACCGACATGGCGCGTCGGGAACAGACCGACCATCGCCAGCATCACACCGGGCAGAAAGCTCAGCACGGGGATTGACTGCAGGATATCGAGCACGGCGATCATGAAGACCTCGGACCGTTTGTGATACGCCGCCAGGTACCCGTAAGTGATCGCAAACGCCAGGCTGAGCAGATAGGCGAGCCCAATCCGTGTGACGGAGTAGAAGGCATAGAGCGGCAGCATGCGCGGGCTGAGGGAGACCACGATCTGCACATTGGGCGGACCGGCCCAGAACTTCGCAATCAGCACGATGCAGTAGAAGCACGCCAGCCCGATCGCGCCCACCGCGAGATCCAGAACAAACGGCCAGCTTCGTTGCAGCACCTGCGAGCGCGCCAGTGTCTCGCGTCCCTGCCGGTAGCTGAAGCTGTTGCGGAGATGGATCACGCATCGATCTCCGCGGTGGACGCAAGCTCATGCGAGAGCTTGGCCGGCTGGATAAAGCGCCGGCGCGAGGCGTCGAAGTCGAACAGTTCGGCATACCTGCCCCAGCCGATCGCCGTTTCCAGCTGCAACAACGTCTCTTCCTCGCTGAACTGTTCGTCCAGCATGTCGTGAAAGAACTCCTCGGAGACAGTGCGGTCGCTCTTGGCCTCGATCGCCCGAACGATCTGCCGGAGCAAAAGCACGTTTTCGACGGCAGCCGTCCGAAACAGCTCCTTCTGCCGCAGAATCTCCGAGTTGGCGTACTCCGTCCCGGTGGGCGTAATGGCCGCGTCGCCTTCGGTCACCTTAAGGAATCCGAGCAGCTGCGCGGCATCGACGATCGGCAGCAGGTCGTCGATCTCAAAGGCGAGATCACTCGCCAAGCGGTAGATATCTTCCTTGCCGTTATGGTCGAGAACCAGCTCCAGCAGACCGGCGATTCCGCCGGGCCTTGCATGCGGCAGCATCTGGTAGTGCATCTGCCGCTGATCGCGCACCTTCCGTCCGGAGGCCGTCTGCGGCAGCGCCGGCGGCTGGGCGTCAGGCTGGGTCAGAACCTTGTAGATGTAATCGACCAGCTGCGTGAACGCCGTCGCCTTTCGGTCGCGCGGGTGCTGGAGCCCGACCTTGAAGTCGGTCCGCACATGACCCGGGTTCCGCCCCAGAACGATAATCCGGTCGGCCAGCAGCACCGCCTCCTCGATGTTGTGCGTCACGAGGAAGATCGCCTGCGTCGGAATTGTCTTCTTCTGCCAGAGCTCCAGAAGCTCGCTGCGCAGGTTCTCGGCCGTCAGTACGTCGAGCGCGCTGAAGGGCTCATCCATGAACAGGACCTCGGGCTCGACCACAAGGGCTCTCGCAAAGCCGACACGCTGCCGCATGCCGCCCGAGAGCTCCTTCGGGTACGCGGCCTGAAATCCATCGAGCCCGACCGTATCGAGGATCTTCATGCTCTGCCTCCGGCGCTCCGCGGGATCCATGCCGCGCGCCTTCAAGGGGGCCTCCACATTCTCAAAGACGGTCAGCCAGGGAAACAGGGCGAAGCTCTGGAAGACGATCGAGACGTTCACGTCTGCCGTGGCAATCGGCTGCTCGTGCCAGTACACCTGCCCAGCGGATGGCGTGGACAGGCCGGTCAGCATCCGCAGAAGTGTCGACTTGCCCGAACCCGAGGGGCCCAGCAGGGCAACGATCTCCCCGGCAGGGATCGCGAGATCCGTCGGCGAGATCACCTGAATGCGGTTTTCGCTCGGCTGCGCATAGTACTTCTCGACACGTTCTGCACGTATGATGGGTGGCTGCATAGATTTCCGCGGGACCGGGAGTGCCTCGCCAGATTTCACGGGACGCTCGACTTCCGGCTCTTGGCTCAGCGTATCATTATCCAGTAACAGAACTGACCAATAAGGCGTTTCGTGGTATGTTCGCCTAGCTTGTAAAGTTTGGAATCCCGGGGACATTCAGCATGGCAGAACCAGTAGGCACGACTTCAAAGCCTAGGGTGCTCGTTGCGGACGACGAGCAGGTGATCGCAAACACGCTCGCAATTATTCTCAACCAGGCGGGCTTTGACGCACGCGCTGTTTTCAGTGGAGAGAAGGCAGTCGAGGCCCTCGAGAGCTTTCAACCGAATATGCTCATCAGCGATGTCATCATGACGGGGATGACCGGCATCGAGGCAGCGATCATCACCAGAACCAAGATCCCGATGTGCAAGATTCTCCTCTTCTCCGGGCAGGCCGCAACGGCCGATCTGCTCGAAAAGGCGCGGGCCCAGGGACACGAGTTCGAGATCCTCGCAAAACCTGTACACCCGACCGACCTTCTCGCGAAGCTTCGCTCCTGAGACCCAAACCCACCTTCTAGCCGATCGGAATGAAGGGCGAGCTCAACCTGGTTCCGCGATCGACCCGTGGTGCCGGCGATCCTTTACCTTGATCGCCGGCGTTCCGGCGTAGACCGTCCATGGCTCAAGCGTTCGCGTCGCCACCGATCCCAGCCCCAGTACAGCTCCCTCTCCCAGGTTCACCCCCGGAGCCACGGACGCCTTCGCGCAGACCCACGCATATGGCCCCACCGACATACGATAGGCAAGCAGCGGAAACTCAGGGTCGTCGTAGTCATGCGTCGCGCAGCACAGGTAGGCATCCTGCGAGAGAATCGCGTGCGACCCCAGATCGACCGGCGCCGGGTTATAGATCTCCGCGCCATCGGCCGCAGTCACCTGGTCGGCGCATCGCAGATTCCAGGGCGCCCACACCTTGGAGCGCGGGTAGAAGTGGCAGTTCGGCCCCATCGTGGCTCCGAAGCTCCTCAGCAGAAAGCTCCTCCAGCCGTGGAGCGGCCGCGGCGACGTCCGGTACAGCAGCGTGTAGCAGATGTTCCACAGCAGCCGTCGCGACCGGTCGGCGCTTGAAAACGCAGGTCGCAGGTAAGGGTCGGCGGCAGTCTCCGCTCCGATATGCTCCGCCGCGTTGTAGTGCGCCTCCTTGGCCATCAACCCTCGCTTGAGCGCCTCACCGCCCCGACCGGATGCGAGCGGCCGATATCGAAGAGCTGAATGATCTTCCTCGCGTTTCGCCGCATGTCGTACCTCCGCTCGTAACACTGCCGCGCCAACCTTCCCATTCCCCGTCGCTCTTCGACGCTCAGCGCGATCCAGCGCTTCAGCAGGCGCAGCGTTCCTTCCGCCGTATCGAGCTCCATCAAACCGGCGCCGAAGTCTGCAATCTCCTCGGCGATGTTGACCTTGTCGGCCAGCAGGACCGGTGTTCCGCAAGCAAGAGCCTCCGCCACCGCGATGCCGAAGTTCTCCTGGTGCGACGGAAGAACAAAGGCTTCGCTCGCGAAGAACGCACCCCACTTTACATCGCCCTTCAGCATACCCGGCCAGTGGACCCGGTCGCCGAGCCCGGCTGCGTCGACCCTGGCCTGCAGATCTCTGCTCCAATGCTGGGGATCCGGGCCGGCCATCACCAGGTGCAGATCAGGATCGCTCGACGCAACGCGGACAAACGCATCGATCAGCAGGTCGCAGCCCTTCTTCCGGTGAATCCGCCCCAGAAAAAGCAGGAAGCGACGTCGCTCAAGCGCAGGATAGCTCCTGTAAAACGCCTGGCGCTGCGCCTCCGGATCGCCATCCGTTCCCGACGCTCCATACGGGACCACAAGGCCGGTCCAGCGATGCAGGGAGAAGCTCCGCTTGGCCAGGCGCTCCTCGGCCGCGGTCGTAAACAGCACACGCTCTGCCCCGCGCAGCACCCAATACTCCGCCAGGAGCCAATAAATCCACTTCTTCACATGCTTCAGCGGGAAGCGATGCTTGAAATATGGATCGAGCATGCCATGGGTAAAGACCACGTACGGCTTCTTGCCCCCAAAGACCCGCCGCGCCGCGTATCCGCAGTACTGCCACAGACCGTTGACGATCACGCCATCGAAGCGATGCCCATTGGCACGCAGCCATGGCAGCAGCCTCCGGTTGTACCCGTACACCGTGTCAATCGGGCCCAGGGCATGCACCGGGAACTCATAACTCTTCAGAAACGGAGCCGACGGGTCGTCCAGCGTGACCACCTCGCCGATGTACTCCGGCAGGCCATACGTGATCAGCGATCGGACGGACTCGGTCGGTCCACCCGCCTCCGGGCTCATCGTCCCGATGATGTGCAGCAGTCGCATCGTCTCTGGCATACCCGGACCGAGCATAGCAGCAGCGACCCGCACCTCCTTGGGCCTTGTCGGCGGTGTGCTCACGCGCGCAACGCTCCCGTGACCGCGGCCAGGGCGCGGCGCAAACCCTGAACGTCAGCCTCGAAGCTCCATCCGGCGACACGCTGCTTGGCTCGCCGACCCATCTCCGCGGCGGTCTCGGGCTCCCCTAGAACGCGTTCAAGCGCGCTTGCCAGCCCGCCCACGTCGCCGACCGGGAAGACGCATCCCTCCACACCGTCGGTGATCAGGTCTGGCTGGCAGCCAACGTCGTCCGACACGATCACCGCGCGTCCGGCGTTCATCACCTCATTCACGATCAGGCCCCATGGCTCGTGCTCGGAAGGCAGCACAAAAACGCTGGCGAGATCAAAGAACGCCGGCAGCTCCGACTGATTGCGGAATCCGCAGAAACGCACGTCTGCCAGACCTCGCTCCCGCACCTGCGCCTCCAGCCGCGCGCGCTCTTCGCCGTCGCCTACGATGATGAGGTAAGGCGACTGTTTGCTCAACGCCTGCGACGCCAAAAGCCTCTCATAGGCGGCAACCAGATCCGCACAGCGCTTCCGCGTCTGCAGCTTGGAGGAAAACAGAATGACCGGTCTGCCGGGCTCGATCCCAAGTTCGCGCAGCAGCGTCTCACGGTGCGCGGCAGCCTCCAGGCTACGACCCTCGAAGTAGCCGTTGTCGACGGCGTACGGCATCCAGTACTGGGGGACGTCGGAACCGAAATAAAAGTGCCAGTAAGCCGAGTTGAGGGTGCCGATCGGCAACACTCCGTCCACAAGCGTCATCAATCCGTGGAAAAAGCCACGCTTCACCGCCAGCTTCGCCGCGCCCCGCGATCGATCCCGCAGCCACGACTCCGCCCGGAGCAGCACCGGAATTCCAAGCGCTTTCGCGGCCAGCATCCCGTGCATCGCATTGATCGTGGCGTACCCGTGAACCCAAAGGACATCGAACGCCGGCTGGCCGCCGTGCCCCCGAAGCCGGTCGAAGATGCCGCGGTTCAGGGGAGTCGCCACACCGACTCTCCCTTGATCGCGAAGTACCGGCAGAAACTCGTGCTTGTACCCCTGCAGCAGCGGGACATCCCACTGCACACCGACGCCAAAGCCCTCATCCTTGTACTCGCGGACCGAGAGGTCAGACCCAAAGAAGACGGTGAGGTCGATGTCAGACTCCTCTGCGATGCGCCGCAGCAGGGGGGCCTGGTACTGAATCGGGTGGCTCACGAGATAGGCGAGCCGCACTCTTTTAGGCATGTTGGCTGCCGTCAATTCAGGGACTGGGCTGTGAACAGCAGAAGCGAGATCACACCGAACAGGGTTCCAACGCCGCCATTCTTGAGAAAGCTCTTGATGTCACTGGAGGGAAGAAAGACGATGTCGTCCGGCTGCAGCAGCGGATCCGGCGCCCTTCCCCGCATGACCTTGGCAATATCGACGCGCACCACCTTGCGCTCGAGGCCGATCGTCCGCACAATGCGAAGGTCGTCGTACTTGCCTTCGAAAAGATCCCCGTTACCGAGCGCCGTCGCCTGCAACAGCGTCAAAGGCGTGTTCTGCTGCAGCGGAATCGCGCCCTGCTGCCGAAAGGCTCCAAGCAGGTAAACGACGCCGACCCGAGAGACGATCACCGTATCGTGCGGAAAGATGGGAACGTTAGCCTGCGCGCTGCGCACCGGATCCGAGCCGAGGTCGACGATAATCGGCTGATCGACGCCGGGACGCTGAATCGTGACCGTATGACTGGCCGTAGCCGGAAATCCACCGACGGCAGCCAGGACATCGTAGAGGCGCTTCTGCCCGCCTGCCGTGCTGACCGAGCCGTGCGCCTCCCCGGTAACCGTGATGACCTGATTGGGCGATTCAACCAGTTGGATATTGATCTGCGGATCGCGATACATCCCCGCGCTGGTCAAACGTTCCGCCATCGCATCCGCCGCCTGGTGAAGCGTAAGTCCCGCAACCGGAAGCACGCCGCCAAGCGGAATCTGCACCGATCCGTCCAGACTGACGCGAACACTCGGGTTATAGTCGGCCGATCCAAAGATGTGGATCTGGATGAGGTCTCCAGCGTCCAGGTGCAGCTCGCGGGGGCCCGGGTAGAGAATCGCCGGATCCGTCGTCGGCACCAGCGGAACATTGATCGTGGAGGAGAGCTTGGGCGCCGGTCCACTGAACTGCGCCTGGCTGCCGCGGCCCGGGAACAGCGACATCATCAGGCAGACAAGCAGGGCGAAGCGTGAGAATCGGTGCGTCCGCGGGCTCACGGGAAGGCGGTCGACGCTAGAAAGTGGTTGCGGCATGATCACCCTTTCTCCGTGTCCGACTTGCCTTCGCCGGGGCTCTTCGTCGGCTCCCAGCTGCCTGAGTCCATGCTCGAGTACGCGTAGCTCGAATATCCGTAATAGCCGTAGTACTCCGGCGACCGCAGATCCACGGCATTGAGCACGATTCCCGTAATCGGCGCGCCCGACCGGATCAGAAGATCGCGAGCCCGGCGGATAATCTGCTTGCTCGACCTGCCGTGCCGCACCACCATCACCACCGCATCGGCCTCCCGGGCCAGGATGACGCCGTCCGTCACCGACAGGATAGGCGGCGAGTCGATCACGACGTGGGCGTAGAGCTCCGAGCATTTCTCGAGAAACGCATGCATCGCCTCCGAGCTCAACATCTCCGTCGGTAGCGGCGGCACCGGCCCGCTCGGAATCACGTCCAGGTTCGGAATCTCCGGCACCCTCTGTATGGTCTCGGCAAAGGTGGTTGCGCCGGTCAGCAGCGTCGTCAGCCCCACCCTTCCGTTCAGACCGAAGCGGTGATGGACGTTCGGCCGGCGAAGATCGGCATCGATGAGCAGAACCCGCTCGCCGCCCTGCGCCAGAACGCACGCCAGGTTGGTTGCTACCGTTGTCTTTCCTTCCGACGGGGTCGCGCTGGTAAACAGGATCCGCTTGGGAGGCTGCCCGACCATGGACAGCATGAGCGACGTGCGCAACGATCGGAACGCCTCCGCGAACTGCGACTTGGGCTGGTTCAGCACACCGATGTTGCGCTGCGCGGTCGTAAGATGACTGGACTGCTCCGCCGAAGATCGTCGCGCGCGCGGAACCACGGCGAGCGATGGGAGATCGGTCACCGCCTCGATCTCGGAGATGCTGCGCAGACCCGTGTCCAGGCTCTCCAGCAGGAACGCCACAACGATGCCGCCCAGCAGGCTGAAGACCAGCGTCGTGATGATCAACGAGGAGGAGGACTGCAGCTGCGGACTGGCCGGCAGCAAAGACTGATCGACCACATCGATCTCCAGCGACTCGAGCCCCGCTTGCACCCCGGCTGTCCGCAGGCGCTGCGACAGCCCCTCGTACAAAGACCGGTTCGTCTCGAACTCGCGCTGCCGGATGGTGTACTCCACCAGATCGTCACGCAGCTTGTACGCGTCGGACTTCTGCGCTTCCAGCGCGGCTGTGGTCTGATCCTCGTTCGCCCGCGCCACCACGTAGTTCTGCTTGGCCTGGATCAGAAGCCGGTTCTGCTCGAGGCCGATCTCGCGGCTAAGCTCGTTCATCTGCGCTTTGGCTGCCTGCGCCTGCGGATGGTTCGGACCCAGGGTGGCCTCCATCTGCGCATAGTTCGCCCGGGCCACCGCCAGTTGTCCACGCAGCGAGTTCAACTCCGAAGGCGCCGTCCCGGGTGTCGTCTCGATCGTGCCCTCGATCGTGTCCGGATCCATGCCCGAGATCACGCGGTATCGCGATTCGGCCACGATCCGCGCCAGGCGCGCCGATCCCTGCGCTCGCGACAGGTCTTCGAGCGAGTTGCTGATCTGGTTGTGGTTGGGATCGAAGCCCAGGATGCCAAGGCGCCGCTGGAGGTCCATGACCTGCTCCTGCGAGGTCTCGACCTGCTGCTTCAGATCGTCAAGCTGCCCGGAAAGCCACTGCGAGACGCGCTGCGTCGATCGGAAGCGAGTCTCATAGCTCCGCTGGATGTAGCTTGCGATCACGGTATTGACAATGTCAGTCGCCAGCTTCGCGTGGAGTGAGACATAGTCAAGCCGGATGATGTCCGTCTTCTGAATCAGTTGAATTCCAAGTCTCGCCTGGAGACGCTCGATGGTGTCCTGCCGCACGGCCGGGTCGTCGAGCGAGGTATGCGGTATCGGACCCTTCTCTTCCAGAAACTCCGCGTTGTTGTTCAGGTTCATCTGCCGCGCGACCGACAGCATCAACGAGTCGCTCGAAAGAATGGTCACCTCGGTCAGCAGCTTGTTCGCCGTATCCGACCCACCCGCAATCGCGCTGACCCGATACTCGTTGGACGACCCCGACCGTACCTCGATACGACCGTAGGCATCATAGAGCTTGGGCTGCGACACCGCCCGGTACACCCCGTACGCAAGTCCAAAAACGGCCGCCAGCACCAGCACCCATCTGCGCTTGCGCAGCGTAAGCAGAGCGTCCGAGAGGGTCGTGTCAGAGCTGCCTCCACCCGTTCCGGACGAAGCTGTGTCGGATGCGGCCACAAAGGGCTGGGCCGTCGCTCGAGGAGGTGCCATCCCCTTCAGTCTAACTGACCGGGGCCCGTCAGCGCATGCCCCCGACCCTACACTTCCGTGTGACGCGACGTGCTGGGGCAACGTACCGGGATCGGCTATCCTCCGAAGGTACAGACTTTACCCAAGAGGCTCCTCACGTATGCCCAAGAACATCCAAATCGCGGTCGTTGGCTCCGGCTATGTCGGTCTCGTCGCTGCCGTCTGCTTCGCCGAGATGGGCCACCGCGTCATCTGCGTCGACAACGACGAACGGAAGGTCGCCGCTCTGCAGGGTGGCGACACGCTCATCCACGAGAACTATCTGCCCAACCTGCTGGAGCGGTACCGGAACGATCGCGTCCGCTTCACGACCGATCTGTCCGAGGCCACGCGGGAGTGCGAAGCCATCTTTATCGCCGTCGGGACCCCCCAGAGCGAGACCGGCGACGCCGATCTCTCCTACGTGGAGGCCGTCGCCTGTGAGATCGCCCGGTCCATCACGAGCTATAAGGTCATCGTCGAGAAGAGCACCGTCCCCGTCTACACCAACGAGTGGATTCGCCGCGCCATCGAGCGCAACGGCGTCGACCGGCAGCTCTTCGACGTCGTCTCGAATCCCGAGTTCCTTCGCGAAGGGACGGCGGTCGCCGACTTCCTGCACCCGGACCGCATCGTCGTCGGCTCGGACTCCGATCGCGCCGCCGCCGTTCTTAGCGCCATCTACGCCCCGCTCACCGAGGGCGCTTACTACGGGCAGCCCAACGCCATCGAGGGTTGCTGCAACGCCGGGGCCCCTCCACCCCTGCTGCTCACCTCGACCAAAAGCGCCGAGATCATCAAACACGCGTCCAACGCCTTTCTTGCCCTCAAGATCTCCTTCATCAACGCCGTCTCCAACCTGTGCGAGGCAACCGACGCCAATGTCGAGCAGGTCGCGCGCGGCATCGGTCTCGACAGCCGCATCGGTCCCAAGTTCCTGCGCCCCGGCATCGGCTACGGCGGCTCCTGCTTCCCCAAGGATGTGGCTGCCTTTCGCTCCGTCGCCGATCAGCTCGGCATCGACTTCAACCTGCTCAGCGAGGTCGAAAAGATCAACGTGCAGCAGAAGCGGCGCTTCCTGGCTAAGATCCGCTCCGCCCTTTGGACCCTCCGAGGTAAGCGCGTCGCCGTGCTCGGCCTCGCCTTCAAAGGCGAAACCGACGACATCCGCGAGTCACCCGCCATCGAACTCGTCAAGATGCTGCTGGCCGAGGGCTGCCACGTGACCGCCTTCGATCCGGCGGCCGTCCAGCGTACGGAGGAGATCCTGCCCGCATCCGCCCAACTCCGCTACGTCAAGGACGCCTACACCGCCGCCGCCGACGCCGACGCCCTCCTTATCCTTACTGATTGGTCCGAGTTTGCGGCGCTTGATCTCGATCGTCTCAACCAGACGCTTCGCTACCCCATCGTCATCGACGGTCGTAACCTCTATGACCCGCACGTCATGGCCCAGCACGGCTTCACCTACCTGAGCGTCGGCCGGCCCGCGGCCTACCCGGCGCGCGACCCCCGCTCTTTACCCACAGCTATAGCCTGACTTTGCAGAAAGCTATACAGCGCCGTCAATCTCGCCCGCTCCCGCCGCAGACCTCCCTCCCGATCTGCTGCGGTGTGCGCCCCAACTCTGAATCCACCTGGACGGACCGCGTACTCACCACGCCTTGGCCGTCACTCGCAGGAGCATAAGCATGCCTCAAACGATCCTCGTCACCGGTGCCGCGGGCTTCCTCGGCTCTCATCTCACCGACGCCCTGCTGGGAGAGGGGAACACCGTCATCGGTGTCGATAACCTCTGCACCGGAAACCCGGTCAATCTCGCGCACCTCCGCAACGAAGCTCGCTTCAGCCTCATCGAGCACGACATCTCCAAGCCCTTCGATCCCGGCAAAGTCGATTACATCTTCAACTTTGCTTCTCCCGCCAGCCCCGTGGACTACAGCCGCCTTGGTCCGGAGACGCTGCTGGTCGGCTCCGCCGGAACCATCAACACCCTCGACCTCGCGCGCAAGTACGGTGCCGGATACCTCCACGCCTCCACCTCCGAGTGCTACGGCGACCCCGAGGTTCACCCCCAGGTCGAGACCTACTGGGGACGCGTCAACCCCATCGGCCCGCGCTCCGTCTACGACGAAGCCAAGCGCTTCTCCGAGGCCGCCGTCACCGCCTACCGGCGCTACTACAACGTCGACACCCACCTGGTGCGCATCTTCAACACCTACGGTCCGCGTCTCCAGGCCAACGACGGCCGCGTCATCTCCAACCTCGTCATGCAGGCCCTTCGCAGGCAGCCGCTCACCATCTACGGCGATGGCTCGCAGACCAGGAGCTTCTGTTACGTCTCGGACCTGATCGACGGCATCGTCCGTCTCTCGAAGTCGGCCGAGCACCTTCCCGTCAACATCGGCAACCCGGAGGAGTGGACTATCCTCGAGTGCGCCCGGGAGGTCCTCGCGGTCACCGGAGCCGACATGGGCATCGTCTTCGAACCACTTCCGCAGGACGACCCCACCCGCCGCCGTCCGGACATCACCAAGGCTCGGACTCTGCTCGGCTGGGAGCCCCGCGTCAAGCTCCGCGAGGGTCTCGAGCGGTCGCTGGACTACTTCCGCTCCTGCCTCGCGGCCGCAGGCTGAACGGACAGCACCGCGGATCCGACCCCTTGTTTGCCAAGAAGGAGTACCTCCACCGCTCGTTTCGGAGCCGGGGCGTACTCCTTGAGGGAAGCGCCCCGCTCAATGCCGCTCGGGAAGGGTATGGAGCTTGGGGTACCACGTCAGCTGGCCGGCGACGATCGTGTCCTGCTGTGCTCCCGTCCTCACCAGCGGCGCCTTCCAGCCCTCGTACTGCGCCCAGGCGTTAAGCTCGAGCTGCGGCCGAAGCCGCTTCACAACTTCGATCTTGTACTGGTTCTGCGTTGTTCCGCCCACAAAGTCCTTCGCTGTCTTCTTGTTCAGGTACTCGAACTGCACCCATTGCTGACCGCTGATGTGGTACGTCAGCCAGAACTGCCCGCCCTTGGCCTCACGCCCGAACGAGTCGCCCAGAATGAATCCCTTGTTGGTGTAGCCCTGCTTCTGGATGATCTCGTAGTAGTTGAACGACCCGAACACACTGCGCGCCACTCGCGGATCCGTCACGACCGCCTCCGCCCGCACATCGATCTTGGGAAGCCCTGGGATCTGCGCCAGGTAAAGTCCCGTCCGGAAGGACGCCCGGCGCGGCGCGCTGATCGGCGTCACGTCGTCATGCACGATCGAGTCGACGTAAAAGGTCGCATACTTGCGGATATACGGCAGACGATAGCTGAAGTTGAATGCGCTGAAACGGGCGCCCGGGTCCTCCCGCGAGTCCTTCACCGCCGCCGTGACGTCGTTCAGGCTGAAGAATCCGTTGAAGAACGTGTGGAGGTTCACCGGAGCATGGCCGCGACCGCCAAAGATGATCGTTCGCTGAAAGCCGAACTCGAAGTTGGTCGTTGGCCGGAAGGAAAACATCTCCGAGTGAATGTAGGGGCTGTTCGGACTTGTGTGCCCCTTCAGGCTTCCATAGAAAAAGTCATAGCGCACCGGTCCCAGCAGCCGCGACACATACGGAATGTGCAGCGGCTCCACCCGGTTGATGCGGAACGAATAGATATTCTCAGCATTGTTGGACCAAGCCAGGGCGCCCCCCTGCGCCGGTCCCAGCCACGCATCCGATTTGCCCCCCGAGATCTCATGGCCGAGCAGGTGAAAGGAGAGCGTCGCCTCCACCAGGCGGAACGGGTTCTGCGCCGGGAGGTCCCCCGCCGGAATCGTGACCTGCGGCACATTGAAGCCGCTGTAGGGAATCGCGTCATACCCGGAGATGTTGGCCGCCACCGCCGGCGTGTACCCGGTCGTCGACGGCGAATGCTGATACTCGCCCCGAACGAACAGAGAGAATCGGCCGAACTCATTCACACTCGAAAAGCCCGTGATGTTGTTGAACCCCGTCGCGTACGGCCTCCCATAGTCGTTGTTGATCGCCTGCCCCAGGTGGAAGCTGTCCCGCAGCACCGGCCCACCGATCCCCATCAGGCGCGTGTAGCCGGAATAAAGACCAAACACCGCGCCGCGCGGAGCATCGCCGCTCGGCGCCTCCGCCCACAACTCCTCGAGCACGTCGTTCAGAATGCTCTGTGCCTCGGTGTTGCCGTCCTCTTGAATGTCGTTCTCCGAGTCGAGGATCATGTGGAGAACACTGCGGCGCGTCCACGGACGCATCCCCAGAAACATCGTGTCCACATAGCCCAGGGAGTACAGGCGCGTCATCGCCGGGTAGATCCAGCTGTCCAGCGGAATGTAGGTCGACCCCAAGTGGTCCCCGTGGATCTCCGCCGGATCTTCGTACGCGACATACGCTCCGACCGGACTTTGCGGCGTCGTCTGCGCCGGTTCCACCACGGGCGCGTTGCCCTTCACCGGCGCCGGCAACGTCTGGTCGGGCACGGTTCGGGGTGACTTCGTCGGCTCGTACGGCGGTACCGAAGGTGCGCTCTGCGTTGGCTCCGCGACGGGCGCGGGCGCCATGGCCGGGCTTTGCTGGTCCGGTGGCGCGGGAGACGGCGCCGCCTGCGCCTGAAGCGGAGAAGCACCACAGGCCAGAACGCCCGCCAGCAGGAAAGAAACGTTGATCCGCACTTACACCTCGATGCCCGGGGGCCTCTTGTCTTGAAGCCCTAAGTGTAAACCGCCCAGCCGTTTCGCACCTCGGCTCGCCATCCTGTCGCTACCGTCGCGACCCCGTCGTCAGCCGCTTCCGGAACGCCGATCGCGTGCGCTCCGTCCACTGCTCGCTCGCGACCCCCTTGGCGAGCAGGAGCTCCGCCAGGCGCTCCACCGGATCCTCACGCACCCCTTCTCCCGACCGCGCGAACGCTATGCACTCGAGCAACGCCGGCCCCCCGCCCGTCCGTCCCCGCAGCAGCGACTCCTGCATCACCCGGAATAGCGCGACCGCATCGCTCCCATCCACCGGAAACCCTGGAACGCCCCAGCTCCGAGCCCTCTGCGCCAGTTCCCCCTCGGCCATGGAACTCCCCTCGCGCGAATGAGGCAGCGCGACAAAGATCATCGGCAACTCCTGCTCACCGGCAGCTCCAAGAGCTCGCTTCCACACCTTCCTCCTCATCTCCTCCGGTCTCGCGTACACCAGCAGAACCCGACCCGCACCCTGGACCTTCAACACCGCCGCGGCCCCGAGCGACCGCTCCATCCGCTCCTCCGCATCCGTCGCCAGCGGAAGCGTCCGCCCAAACTCGCCGGAGACGGCCGGCGTCGAAGCCTTCGCACCCGCCGTCGCCGTCGTCGCCGCCTTGGTCTTCGCAACCTTCGCCGTCAACGACCGCCGCAGCGCCTTCAACTCCGCCCCCAGCAGCAGCGCCATACCCGGAGCCGCACCGCAGTCCGCAAGGAGGTCGCCTGCGCCCAGCGACAGCGCCGTGCTCGCCCGCGCAGCCTCCTCCCCGTACACCGTGTCCCCGCGTTTCGCAACCCGCTTCGTCCCCGCCCTCCGGTGCTGGAGATGCTCCTCGAGCAGGCGCATCCCCACCATCGCCGTGTAGATCTGCCGCAGCCGCTCGTCCGGCATCAGCGGGTTCTCGTGTCGGACCGCCTCCGTTGTCTTGCTCTTCTCCATGCACCAAACCTCTTCCGCAGACCTGCCTGCGCCCTGACAGAAAGAAGGGCTCCGCAACCGGAACCCTGTCTCACCCCGCCCGTCATCTCGGAGCTACGCTCGAGCCGGATCCTTCGCCTCAACGTCCAAACCAAGCTCCTCGAGCGCCTTCTGCGCCAGCTTCGGTTTGACCTTGCCCTCGCGCGCCAGCTTCGACAGCATCGCGCCGGCGATCGCCTCTGCGCTCACCTCGAAGTGCCGCCGGAGGTGTTCGCGGTTATCGCTGCGCCCGAAGCCGTCCGTACCCAGCGCAACCAACCGCCCGCCGAGCCAGGGCGACATCTGGTCCGGCACGGACTTCATGTAGTCCGTCGCCGCCACGATCGGTCCCTGCGATCCGTGCAGAGCCTCGATCACGTACGGCGTGCGCTCCTTCTCGGCTGGATGCAGACGGTTCCACCGCTCCACCGCCAGAGCGTCGCGCCGCAGCTCGTTGTAGCTCGTCACGCTCCACACGTCCGCCTGCACCTTGTACCGCGTCGCCAGGATCTCCTGCGCGCGCAGAACCTCGTTCAGGATCGGTCCGCTGCCGAACAGCTGCGCCACCGCATGCCCTTCCGGCGCCGCCTTCACCTTGTATATGCCGCGCAGGATGCCCTCCGCCGCACCCTCCGGCATCGGCGGCATCGCGTAGTCCTCGTTGTACATGGTGATGTAGTAGAAGACGTCCTCGCCCCGCTCATACATCCGCCGCAGACCGTCCTGCACCACCACCGCCAGCTCATACACAAACGCCGGGTCATAGGTGAGGCAGGTCGGCACCGTGCTCGCCAGCACGATCGAGTGCCCGTCCTGATGCTGCAGGCCCTCCCCAAGCATGGTCGTGCGCCCCGCCGTCCCGCCCATCAGGAAGCCCTTCCCGCGCGAGTCAGCGAACGCCCAAACCATGTCGCCGACGCGCTGAAACCCGAACATGGAGTAGTACATGTAGAAGGGAACCGCAGGCACCTTGTAGTTCGAGTAAGCGGTCCCCGCCGCCGTGAACGAGGCCATCGACCCCGCTTCCGTAATGCCCTCCTCCAGAATCTGCCCGTCGCGGTCCTCGCGGTAATAGAGCAGCATGTCCGCATCGTGCGGGCTGTACTTCTGGCCTTCCGGCGCATAGATGCCCACCTGCCGGATCGCCGACTCCAGCCCAAACGTCCGCCCCTCATCCGGCACGATCGGCACAATCAGCTTGCCGATCTTGGGGTCCTTCATCAGGCTTCGCAGCAGGCTCACAAAGCCCATCGTCGTCGAGACCACGCGGCCCTTCGATCCCCCCGTCCACTCCGCAAAGGTGCTCAGCTCCGGCGCCTTGAAGTCGATCGGCGGCACCTCGCGCTTCGGCAGATATCCGCCCAGCTCCACGCGGCGCTGCTTCAGGTATTGAATCTCCGGCGCCTCATCCCCGGGCCGGAAGAACGCGCCATCCTTCGCCGCGCCCTCGGGCAGGGGAATGTCGAAGCGCTTCACAAACGCCGTCACCCCCTCGTCCGTCAGCTTCTTCTCCTGGTGCGACGCGTTGCGCGCCTCGGTCGACCCCAGACCGTATCCCTTCACCGTCTTCGCCAGGATCACCGTCGGCCCGCCCTTGTGCTCGAGCGCCCGCTTGTAGGCGTTGTAGATCTTCTTCGGGTCGTGTCCCCCGCGATGCAGCCGGCCCAGCTCCTCATCCGACTTGTCCGCGACCAGGTCCAGCAGCTCCGGATACTTGCCGAAGAACTCCTTCCGCAGATAGGCTCCGCCCTTGGCCTTGAAGCTCTGGAAGTCGCCGTCCACGCACTCCTCCATGCGCTTCAGAAGCAGGCCCTTGTGGTCGCGCGCAAACAGCTCGTCCCAGTCCGAGCCCCAGATCACCTTGATCACATTCCATCCCGCACCGCGGAACGCTCCCTCAAGCTCATCGATTATGCGCTTGTTGCCGCGCACCGGCCCATCCAGCCGCTGCAGGTTGCAGTTCACGACGAAGATCAGGTTGTCGAGCTTCTCCCGCGATCCGAGCGAGATCGCCCCCAGCGTGTCCACCTCATCCGTCTCTCCATCGCCCACAAACGCCCACACCTTGCGGTCCGTCTTCTCGATCAGCCCGCGATTCTCGAGATACCGCATAAACCGCGCCTGGTAGATCGCATTCAGCGGTCCAATGCCCATCGACACCGTCGGGAAGCGCCAGAAGTCCGGCATCAGCCACGGATGCGGATAGCTCGACAGCGCCGGCTCGCCCCGCAGCTCGTGCCGGAAGTTCCGGAGCCGCTGATCGTCGAAACGCCCCTCGAGGTAAGCTCGCGCATACACCCCCGGCGAGGCGTGCCCCTGGAAATAGATGAAATCCCCCGGCTGCTCCTGCCCGTTCGCGCCCGCGTACTTCGCTCGAAAAAAATGGTTGAACCCCACCTCCAGCAGCGTCGCCAGCGACGAGTACGTCGAGATGTGCCCGCCGATCCCGGCGTCCTTCTTGTTCTGCCCGTGCACCATCGCCATCGCGTTCCAGCGAATCAGCGCCTCGATCCGCTTCTCGAGCGATCGGTCCCCCGGGTACTCCACCTCGTCGTGCTTGGGAATCGTGTTGCGATACGCCGTGGTCAGCTCGCTCGCGACCGGCACACCCGCCTCGCGCGCCCTCTGCCGCAATGTCTCCAGCAGCTCCGAGCCCTGCTCCCAGTCTGCCGCCACCACATCGTCAAACGCCTCAATCCACTCCGCGACCTCCGCGGCAAAGTCCTGCTTCACCAGCTCATCCATCTTCATCGCCATGGTTCGTCCCCTGCCTCTGCGTCTCTCTGGTCCCGCTCCGGCCGCCTGCATGCCCGCGTTCCGATCCCCGGCAAAGCATGGGAGACCGTCCGCGTATGACCATATAAGCCTAACTCCAAAACGTCATCTCAGTCCCAGCTAGCTTGACCCGTACCATCCGCCTGCTTGGGGTTCTTCGACAAGCTAGCCGACTCCCATGGGAAATGCACCCGTCTCCGCCGCTCGGCAAGCAGGCCACCCTTCCTCGCCACCAACCCCTTAGGTCGAATAGTCCGCGTTGATCCGCACATACTCCGCCGTCAGATCGCACGTCACAAACCGGCACTCCGCCTCGCCCTCGCCCAGATCGATCGTGATGGTGTACTCCCGATCGCGCATGGTGGCGTGCGCCTCGGCTTCGTTGTATCCCGCCGCTCGCACGCCCTCTTCAAAGACCAGCACGTCGCCGATCGCAATCGTCATCCGCTCCGGTTGGATCGCAACGCCGCTCCGTCCCGCCGCCGCCAGCAGCCTGCCCCAGTTCGGGTCGCCGCTCGACCACGCCGTCTTGCACAGCGGCGAGTTCGCGATGGTGCGCGCCACCTGCCGCGCATCCGCCTCCGTCTCAGCCCCGGTCACATAGAGCGTCACCACGTGGCTGACACCCTCCCCATCCGCGACGATCTGCTGGGCCAACGATCCACACACCAGCGACAGCGCACTCGCAAATGCCTCGTTCACCCGGACATCCGCCGCGACTCCGCTCGCCCCACTCGCCCACAGCAGCACCGTGTCGTTCGTCGAGGTGTCCCCATCGATCGAGATCGTGTTGAAGCTGCGCTCGACCGCCGGCGCCAGCAAAGCGCGCAGGTCCTCCGTTCCCGCCTTCAGATCGGTAAACAGATACACCAGCATCGTGGCATGCGCCGGCCCCGGCGGCTGCGTGGCCACCGGCACGCCAAGCTCCGGTGCGATCATCCCCGCACCCTTCGCGACCCCGAACAGGTGCACCTCCCGTCCGTCCACGTCCACCACCGCCCGCGCAACCTTCAGCTTCGTGTCCGTCGTCAGAATCGCCGTCGCGAAACTCATCGCGTGCGCCGGCGTGTCGCCCAGGCTGGCCCGCAACCCCGGCAGAGCCGCCACGATCTTCTCGGTCGGCAGCGGAACCCCGATAATGCCCGTCGAGGAAGGGAAGACCTCGTCAAAGATGCACCCCAGGCTCTCCGCCGCCGCCACACAGGTCATCCGGCACGCCTCCAGACCCGCTTCCCCCGTTGCGCAGTTCGCGTTCCCGGCGTTCACCAGAATCGCGCTCACCCTCCCCCCCGTCGAAGCTAGGTGCCCGCGTCCCACCGTCACCGGCGCCGCCACCACCCGGTTGCGCGTATAGCACGCCGCCGCCCGCCCGCCTCCAGGCACCACCGCCACCGCCACCGCCACATCCAGAGTCCCACTCACCTTGATCCCCGCCCGAACAGCGCCCCACTGGAATCCCAGCGGCAAACCCTCACTTTGCGTTCCAGCCTCATCGGTCATCCCCATAATCTACAAGCACCCGGCACAACACGTCGCGCGCACCCGCACCCGCCGCGCAGGGAAGGGAACCCGCGCCCCGCCGCACGCACACGGGTTCGTCGCCCAAAGGTTGAACTCCGTTCTATCCTGAGAACACCGCAGCAGCTCTTTACCGCAGACGCTGCTGCACCAAGGTGAGATCACCCATGCTCCTCCAAACCCTCCGCGAAGAGGTCCTCGAAGCCAACCTCGAACTCCGTCGGCGCGGCCTCGTCCTCTACACCTTCGGCAATGCCTCCGGCGTCGACCGCGAGCAGGGACTCGTCGTCATCAAGCCCTCCGGCGTTGACTACGACCATCTCCGCCCCGAGCACATGGTCGTCACCGATCTCGACGGCGCCGTCGTCGAGGGCACCCTGCGTCCCTCTTCCGACCTCGACACCCACACCCTGCTCTACCGCGAGTTCCCCACCATCGGCGCCGTCGTCCACACCCACTCCGAGTACGCCACCAGCTTCGCCCAGGCCGGCCTTCCCATTCCCGCGTTCGGAACCACCCACGCCGACTACTTCCACGGCCCCGTCCCCTGCACCGCGCCCCTCTCGGAGCAGGCTATCGGCGGCCGCTACGTCCACGAGACCGGTCTCGCCATCGTGGCGATCTTTCGGCCCGCGTCCAGCTCCTCCCTCCAGACCCCACCCGTTCCCGGCGACGCCACCCACGCCGCGGATGCCGGTGGCAGCCTCAGCCCCGACCCCAGCCGCACCGGCGCCCACTCCTTCGCCATCGATCCCCTCGCCGTCCCCGCCTGCCTCGTCGCCGGCCACGCCCCCTTCGTCTGGGGCCGCAACCCTCACGAGGCCGCCCACAACGCCGTCGTGCTCGAGGCCATCGCCCGCATGGCCTACCGCACCGTCACCCTCAAGGCCGACGCCGACGTCGTCTCGCAGGCCCTGCTGGACCGCCACTACTTCCGCAAGCACGGCGCCGGCGCCAGCTACGGCCAGCAGACGGACGCAGCAGTCTAGCCCCAACCCGCCCACGCCCGAGCGCCGAGCCACTTGCAGCGCTACGCTTCGCTAGAAATTCCCTTCCGCCCGGAGACCCAACCGTGACCCGCTGGACGCGACTTCTCAGCCTGCTCGCCACCTCGCTGCTCCTCGGCGTCACCGCCCACGCCGCCGACGCCCGAACTCCGGTCGTGCTCTCCACCGACATCGGAAACGAGATCGACGATCAATGGGCCGTCACCTACCTCCTCCTGCAGGAACGCCTCCACGTGCTCGGCATCCTTTCCGCGCACGCTCCGTCCCTGCCCTCGCCCGCCGCCCACGCCTCCTTCCGCATCCTCACCGAGGTCGTCCAGCAGCGTCTCGGCCTGCGCGTCCACCCGCCCCTCATCGAGGGCGGCAGCCTGCCTCTCGAGGACCTCCGCCGCCCCCAGGGAAGCGCTGCCGTCGACTTCCTCATCAAAATTTCCAGCACCTTCTCGAAAGCCAATCGCCTCTCCGTCCTTGTCATCGGCGCCAGTACCGACGTCGCCTCCGCCATCCTTACCGACCCTTCCATCGTCGATCGCATCCAGATCGTGCAAATGGGCTTCATCGACGAGAAGGGTGGCGACGAGTACAACATCCTCAACGACGTCCGCGCCGAGCAGGTCATTCTCAACTCCGCCGTCCCGCTCGTGATCGGCCCCGCCAGCGTCTGCCGCAGGGATCTCGCCATGACCTACGACCACGCCCGCACCTACCTCGCCGAGCGCGGTCCCATCGGCGCGTGGCTCTGGGACGAGTACCGCAACTGGTACTTCCGCAACGTCAAGCCGCTCCGCGTCGAGGACTTCAGCAAACCCTGGTACATCTGGGACGACATCACCCTCGCCTACCTGCTCGGCATGACCGAGCAGCATACCGGCCCGCGCCCCCACATGCGCGACGACGCCACCTTCGACAGCTTCGACTCCAGCCGATCCGTCACCTGGATCACCCGCGTCGACCAGGCGCGCCTCTGGGCAGACTTCGCCCACGTCGTCGACCGGTACCAGCGCCCGAAACGAATCCGCTAAGCCCGGCCGCAAGGCTGACAGACAAAGCCACGCACCCTAAATCTCCACCATCAACTGCTCCCGCTCCCGCGAGCTCTCCCGCGCCATCTCGAGCAGCTTCATCACCCGGAATCCGTCCTCCGCCGTAACCTCCAGCCCAGCCATGCCCAGTACCGCATCCCGCACATTCGCATAGAAACCCCGGTAGTCGCCCGGCTCCGTCCTCACCCTCGTTCGCACCAGCGTCTCCGGCGCGTTCGGGTCGGGCGCAATCGCCGTCTCCCCCCAGGCGCTCTCCTCCTCCCGCAGCCACTCGCTCGCATCTCCCATCCGCGGCACCCGCGCCCCGCCCACCAGCGCCGGCTCCTGCGGATCCAGACCCCACTTGCGGAAGCTCCCCCGCGTCCCGTGAATCAGGAACCGCGGCGCGTTCTCCGCCGCCAGCATCGTCGACCGGCAGTACACCTGCAATCGCTCATACGCGAGCGTGATGTCGAACGCGTCCTCGATGCTCGTCTCATCGCGATCCCGCCGCACGCTCGCCGCAATCGACTGCGGCGCTCCAAACAGCGCCAGCGCCTGGTCCACCAGGTGCGGCCCAAGATCCATCAGCAGCCCGTTCGCAGGACTCGACCGCTCCTTCCACGTTCCCGCCCGCTGCACCGGCCGGAATCGGTCGAAGTGCGATTCAAAAGTCACCACCCGCCCCAGCGATCCCCCCGCCAGGATCTTCTTCACCGTCAGGAAATCTCCATCCCAGCGCCGATTGTGAAACGGCGCCAGCACCTTTCCCTCCGCGGCCGCGAGCTCGATCAGCTCCCGCGCCTCCGCGCTCGTCCCCGCAAACGGCTTGTCCACCACCACGTGCTTCCCCGCGCTCAGCGCTTGCTTCGCCAGCTCGAAGTGCGTCTCGTTCGGCGTCGCCACCACCACCATCTGGATCGCCGCATCCGCCAGCGCCTCCTCCACCGACCGCAGCACCCGAACCCCCGTCGCCGCAGCGGGGTAGGCCTCGGCCGCCTCGCCTCCACTCCGCTGCACGATCGCCTCCAGCCGCAACCCCGGCACAGCTCGAACAAACGGCGCGTGGAACACCCGTCCCGCCAGCCCGAACCCGATCACCGCCACGCCAATACCGTCCGCCATCATGCCCTCCCTATCTCCCGCAGGGCCGGGTAGACCCGGCGATAACGCGCATACACCTTCTCCATCGCAACAGCATCCACCGGCTCTACCATCCCCGCCACGCGAATCGTCGCCGCGCACGCCGCCTCCACGCTCGGCCACACACCGACGCCCGTCCCGGCCAGCAGCGCCGCTCCAAACGCCCCGCCCTCCTCCGCCTCGAGCACACCGACCGCCCGTCCGTACACGTCCGCCTGGATCTGCCGCCACAGCTTGCCGCGCGCCCCTCCGCCCCCCAGCCGTATCCCCTCCACCGGAATGCCCAGCTCCGCGAACAACGTCAGCGTGTCCCGCAGACTCATCGCCACACCCTCCATCACCGCCCGAATATAGTGCGCCCGCGTCGTCGACGCCGTGATCCCCACAAACGCCGCCCGCGCCTCCGCATCCAGGTGCGGCGTTCGCTCCCCAAACAGATACGGCGCCCACAGCAGGCCGTCGCTGCCCGGCGGCGCCGCCTCCGCCAGACCCGCCAGCCCGTCGTAACTCTCGCCCGGCGCAAAGGTGTCGCGGAAGTAGCGCAGGCTCAGCCCCGCCCCGTTCGTCACGCCCATCACATGCCACAACCCCGGCACCGCATGGCAGAACGTATGGAGCCGTCCCTTCGGATCCAGTGTCGGCCGGTCCGTCGACGCAAACACTACACCGCTCGTGCCGATCGTCGCCGACACGCTCCCAGGCGACAGGATGCCCATGCCCACGGCGCCCGCGCCCTGGTCGCCCGACCCCGCCACCACCGGCGTTCCCTTCTTCAGCCCGGTCGCCGCCTCCCCCGCCTCACTGATGCGGGCACACACCTCCGGACCCTCGAACAGTCGCGGCAGCCACGCCATCGGCACCCCCGCCGCGGCCGCCACCTCCTCGCTCCACCGCCGGTGAACCACATCCAGCAGCAGCGTCCCGCTCGCCTCCTGCATGTCGATCGCGAACTCGCCCGTCATCCGGTACCGCACGTAGTCCTTCGGGCACAGCACATGCCGGATCCGCGACCACACCTCCGGCTCATGCCGCTTTACCCACAGCAGCTTCGTCAGCGTAAAGTTCGGCAGCGCAGGATTCGCCACCAACTCGATCAGCCGCGCGAAGCCAACCGTCTCCGTCAGCCAGTCACACTCCGGCTGCGTCCTCTGGTCGCACCAGATCAGCGCCGGCCGCAGCACCGCGCCGTCCTCGTCCAGCATCACGCACCCATGCATCTGCCCCGTCAGACCCACCGCCTCGATCTCCGCGACCTGCACGTCGGCCGAGCTCCGCAGCACACCCCGGATCGCAGCCTGCGCCGCCCTCCACCAGTCCTCCGGGTCCTGCTCCGCCCACCCCACGCGCTCGGAGTGAATGCCGGCGTGCTCGCTCGCCTCCGACGCCAGCACCCGTCCGTCCGCATCCACCAGCACCGCCCGCGTCCCTCCCGTCCCCACATCGATCCCCAGCAACATCGGCATCCTCCCCTTCCCCTACGCCCCACCGAGTCTACCCGCTTCGTTCGGCCGCTCACCCTCGCACGCAACCCCCTCCCCAGCACCCCGGCGGACCTCATCCTTCAACCAAGCCGTCTCCCGATCCTGTTCGGGCCGACCCCTTCCACCGCCGCGCCTCGCCCTCCCCGGGCGACCCCCCCCTCAACTTTTTGAAGATTCACTTTCCCACCCTGCATCCATTACTCCAGACAGGGTTGTCCTCGACCTTTGCAGGGCGCCCAGGGTTCGCAGGAGCCACGAGTACACCTGCGGCGCCATTGATCTTCTCCCCAGGCAGGTACCATCCAAGATATGAGTCAAAATTCACCGGCACACTGTTCCAGGCGAGTCAGCGCCTTGCTTGCGCGCGCCGGCCTGTGCGCCCTCCTGGCATCCGTTCCCAACCTCACCGCGCAAACGTCGGGCACGTCCTCGGGTGCTGGCTCCTCCACCGGTGCGGCCGGCAGCGGTGCCGGCGCCAGCACCTCCGGAACCCAGTCGCTGATACCCAGCGCGCAGCAGCAGCTCTATAGCTCCTCCGGAGCAAACGGAGCCGCATCCACCCAGGACTCCTTCCGCGGCTCGCTCATCGAGGGCAAGTCCACCGGGTCCACCATCGACCTCACCATCGATAACGCGATCGGGCGCGGCCTCCGCACCAACCTCGGCATCATCCTCCAGAGCTCCAACCAGAAAAACGCCAACGGCCAGCGTTTGGAGCAGCTCCAGGCGCTCCTTCCCACCATCAACGGCTCGGCCTCGATCGAGGTGCAGCAGATCAACCTGGCCGCCTTCGGCCTCCGCTTCCCCGGAGTCAATCCCATCCTCGGTCCCTTTCAGGTCGTCGACTTCCGTGCCTCCCTCACGCAAAACCTGGTCAACGTCCAGTCGCTCGAGCTCTATATCGCCTCAAAGCACAACTTCCAGGCCGCCAAACTGACCGCCGAGGACGCCCGCGACATGGTCGTCCTCACCGTCGGCAACGCCTATCTGCTCTGCATCGCGGACGCCTCCCGCATCGAGGCCGTCAACGCCGAGCTCGCGACCGCCAGGCTCACCCTCGATCAGGCTGTCGCCTCCCATGAGGCCGGCGTCAGCGCCCGCATCGACGTGCTCCGGGCTCAGGTCGACTTCCAGAACGAGCAGCAGACCCTCATCTCGGCCGCCAACCAGCTCGCCAAGGACAAGCTCGCGCTCGCCCGCACCATCGGCCTTCCGCTCGATCAGGACTTCCGCCTCACCGACACCGCCCCCTTCGCCGCACTCGACCAAATGGACCCGCAGCAGGCGTTCGACCGCGCCCTGGCCACCCGCAAGGATCTCGCCGGTTCAGTCGAACTCGTCAAGGCCGCCCGCGCCGGCAAGACCGCCGCCTTTGCCGACCAGCTTCCCGTGGCCAGCTTCAGCGGCGACTACGGCGACATCGGCACCACCCCCGGACACTCGCACGGCACCTTCTCCGCCACCGGGGAGATCACCGCGCCCATCCTCCAGATCGCCCGCACTCGCGGGGAACGCGATGTGGCCGACGCGCAGTTTCAGACCGCCCGCGCCCGCCTCTCCGATCAGATCCAGCAGGTCAACCAGGACGTGCGCGGCAGCCTCCTCGACATCCAAGCCGCCGCCAAGCTCGTCGAGACCACCCGCTCCAACGTCGACCTCGCCCGCGAAGAGCTCTCCGAGGCCCAGCAGCGCTTTCGCGCCGGCGTCTCGGATAACCTGCCCGTCTCGCAGGCGCAGGCGCAGACCGAGCAAGCCAATACCCAGTACATCAGCGCGCTCTACCAGCACAACGTCGCCAAGCTCTCTCTGGCGCGGGCGCTCGGCGCGGCCCAGACAAACTACAAAGACTATCTCGGAGGAAAGTAACTGTGGCAGACCAGGATCAGGACAGCAACAAGCAGCCAGGGCAGCAAGCGGGCGGCATGCAAACCGCGCAGATCACCGGAACCGTCCAGATCAAGCGCGAGGATGGCGGCGGAGACCCGCAGGCAAAGGACCCGAACGGCAGCGGCGGCAAAGCCGGCGACCACGGAAAGCCCGAGGGCGACGATCCCCAGGCGGCCGGAAAGAAGTCTCGCCGCAAGTTCATCGTCATCGCCGTCGTCGTTCTCCTCCTCATCGTCGGATCTCTCTTCTATTGGCACTCCACCTACTCCGAAGGCACCGACGACGCCCAGGTCGATGGCGATCTCTACCAGGTAAGCTCCCGCGTCACCGGTCAGGTCATCAAGGTCTACGTCGATGACAACCAGAAGGTCCAGGCCGGCGCGACCATCGCCGAGATCGATCCCAAGGACTACCTCGTCGCCCTCGAGCAGGCCCAGGCCAACCTCGCCAGCGCGCAGGCCGCCTTCACCCAGGCCACCGCAGGCGTCCCCATCACCAGCACCACCTCGCGTACCTCCATCAGCACCACCGGCTCCGACATCGCGGCCGCCTCCGCAGCCGTCGCTCAGGCGCAGAAGCAGGCACAGGCTGCGGAGGCCCGCGTCATCCAGGCCAGGGCAAACGCCACCAAGGCCCAGCTCGACGTGGACCGCTATACTCCCCTCGTCCAGAAGGACGTGATCTCCAAGCAGCAGTACGACGCGGCCGTGGCCCAGGCCGCGGCCTCAAGCGCGGCGGTCCTTGAAGCCGAGTCCACCGTGATCGCGCAGCAGGAGGGCACACGCGCCGCCCAGCAGCGCCAGGCCTCGGCGCGCGAGCAGGCCGCGGAGGCCGCAAAGAACGGACCCCAGCAGGTGCGTGTGCAGCAATCCCGCGCGGTGGCCGCCGAAGCCGAGGTCAAGCAGGCCCAGGCCAGGGTCGACCAAGCCAAGCTGAACATCTCCTACTGCAAGATCATCTCTCCCGTCGATGGCATCATCAACCGGAAAAACGTCCAGGTCGGCGCCAATCTCTCGATCGGCCAGGACCTCCTTACCGTCGTTCCTCTCACCAACCTCTGGGTCACCGCCAACTTCAAGGAGACCCAGCTCAACAAGATGAAGCCGGGCCAGAACGTCAGCCTCAAGGTCGACGCCCTGGGCGGCCGGAGGTTCTCCGGGAAGGTCACACAGATCGGCGGCGCGACCGGCTCCAGGCTCTCCCTCTTTCCGGCCGAAAACGCCACCGGAAACTACGTCAAGGTCGTCCAGCGCATCCCGGTCCGCATCGACTTCACCAACCTCCAGCAGGAGAATGGCGACTATGCCCTGCGCCCCGGCTTCTCGGTCAACCCAAGCATCGCGATCAAGGATTGACAAGGATTGACAAGGATTGACAAGGATTGACAAGGATTAACAAGGATTAACAAGGATTAGCAAGGACGAGCAGGGTCCAGTAAGGACTAGCAAGGAGTAGCGGCTCGACCAGCTGCCCTCAGAGGCCCCGGCATACACTGCCGGGGCCCTTCTTGCTGCGCTCGCCAACACCTCCGGACAGTCATCCAACTTTCATGCAAACCAGCTCCCGGGCCCGGCATCCAATTCGGTAAAGACATATTCGAGGTGTTCATGGCAGTTGTAATGAAGAAGTCGCAAACGAACCAAACCGATCTCACCACCCCCCACTGGCACGCCCAGGCAAAGGAGATCCAAAGGTACGGGGAGGTCATCCAGGACATGCCGCATCGTCTCGATGCCGGCGTTCGCGCGGAGATGGTCGGCAAGCTGAACCAGCTCCTGGCCGACTCCATCAGTCTGCGCGACATGTATAAGAAGCATCATTGGCAGGTCTCCGGCCCGACCTTTTACCAGCTGCATCTCCTCTTCGATAAGCACTTCGACGAGCAGGTCGAGATGGTCGATACCATCGCCGAACGAATCCAGCTGCTCGGCGGCGTGTCCATCGCGATGGGCGGAGACGTCAGCGAGCTCAGTAAAATCCCCCGCCCGCCGCGCGGCAGGGAAGAGGTTCCCGTCCAGATCTCCCGCCTCCTCGAGGCTCACAAGATCATCATGGGGGGCTGCCACGACATCGCCGAAGCCGCCGACAAGGCCGGGGACGACGGCACGAACGACATGGTTGTCTCGGACATTCTCCGCCCCAACGAGCTGCAGTCCTGGTTCATCGGACAGCACCTCGTCGCGATGCCTCTCACCATTCCCGACCAGCAGCCTGTCTAATCTCTCGGAACCGCAAACCAGGCCTGACCGCCGCAACGTGGTCAGGCCTTTCTTCTGTTCGTCGCATCCAATTCTGTTTCGCTTCATCTACACAGGAGTACCCTGATACTCCCATGCCCATAGCCCTCGCCTTTTTCGTCCAGTACGCGTACGCGATCCTCTTCCTTTGGGTCCTGGTCGAGCAGCTTGGCGTCCCCATTCCCTCCGTTCCCCTCCTGCTCAGCGCCGGAACCCTCTCCGCCACCCATCGCATTCACGCCTCCTACGCCCTGGCCGCCGTGCTCGCCGCCTGCATCGTCGCGGACAGCATCTGGTATCTGCTCGGCCGCCGCTACGGCAACAGCGTCCTCAAACTCCTGTGCCGCCTCTCCTTTGAGGCCTCCACCTGCGTCGCAAAAACCGAAAGCTACTTCACCCGGCGCGGCCCTGTCACCCTCCTGTTCGCGAAGTTCGTGCCCGGCCTGTCCACGCTCGCCGCTCCCATCGCCGGCCAGACCGGCATGCCGTACGCCCGCTTTCTTCTGTGGGATCTCGCCGGCTCCATCCTCTGGTCCGAGGCTTACCTGCTCGCCGGTCGATTCTTCGGCAACGTCGCCCAACGCTCCGCGCGCTTCTTCCACTACCTGTCGCACTTCGCCCTCCTCATCTTTGTCCTTCTCGTCCTCGGCTTCATGGCCTATCGCGTCTGGAAGAACCGTCGTTTCCTGATCGACCTCCGCGCCTCCCGCATCGAGCCCGAAGAGCTCATGCAGATGCTCTCGACCGCCGCCGAGCAGGGCAACATCGCGCCTTTCATCGTCGATCTCCGTCACCCGCTCGACTACCTCCCTGACCCCCGGGTCCTCCCCGGCGCTCTGCGCATCGGTCCTCGAGAGGTCGCCGCCCACGCCGCCGATCTCCCCCGCGACCGCGATGTGATCCTTTACTGCACCTGCCCGTCCGAGGAGACCAGCGCCAAGGTCGCCCAGCAGCTGCTCAAGCTTGGCGTCCATCGCGTCCGTCCCCTGCGCGGCGGCTTCGAGGTCTGGCGCGACTCCGGCTTCCCCCTCGAGGACTACGTCGATCCGCCGTCCGCCGCGCCCTCCACGCTCGTCGAAGCCGCGCAGACCTGAGATCCGCACCAACATCTCTCTCCGCGGCAGCCTAACCGCCGAGTTTGAAGTTCACCGTGATGGTCGTCTCCACCTCCAGAGCGGCTCCGTTCAGCCGATACGGCGTGTACCTGGCCCCCTCCACCGCTGCCAGCGCCGCCCCCGCCAGCATCGTCGGTCCACTCACCACCCGCGCTCGCTCAATCCGGCCCTCCCGCGAGATCACCGCCTCCACTACCACCATGCCCTCCACTCGCGCCGCCCGTGCGATCGACGGATACACTGGCCGGATTGCTCCGACCAGCATCCCTGCCCCCACACCCGAGGAGACCCGCATCGGACCGCGCGCGGCCCCCGGCGCACCCGCCACGACCGCGATCCGCGTCCCGCTCCCGCCGATCGTCGCCAGCTCTCCCGGCAGCTCCGACCGCATGCCCCCGAACCCTCCCGTCACCCCCATCGGTGGCGGGTCTCCGGCTGAGATCCCCTGCGGTATGCGGGCCGGCGCCGTCACCGCCCGCGTCGCACTCGGCCCGCTCGGCAACGTCGTAGCGGTCGACATCGCCTCCGTGCGCTGCACCTTCACCGGCAGAGGCTTGGACGTCTTCAGCTCCACAGAGGCCGGCGGCGCCGACGACCTTGGCGCCAGCCGCTCCGGATGCAGCAACGGCAAGGCCACCAGCAGCGCCGCCGCGCAGCTCTGCAGCGTCACCGATCCAGCCATCGTCCACCTTGCTTCGGCGGACACACGCGTCCCCTGCGAAACGACCATACTCTGCTCAAACATAAGGGCACCATCCAAGTTCAGGATTCTGGTGCGCATTGAGCGAGAATGCGTCCGTATCGAGTTAGACACCGCAGCCCCCGGCATGTTCCCGCCATCACCCCTTACAGTAGGTCACAGGCAAGCAGTAGGTCACAGCCAGGCAGTAGCTCAGAGCCAGGCCGCGCATCCCGGCATCCTCGCACCTTCACCAAGGAGCACGCAGCATGCTCGACAGCCACGCAGCAGCGCCCTTCGCCACTTACCCCAGCCTGCGCGGCCGCGTCGCCGTCGTCACCGGTGGAGCCGAGGGCATCGGGGAAAGCATCGTCGAGCACCTCGCGCGGCAGGGCTCGCACGTCGCCTTTCTGGATATCCAGGACGCCTCCGCGCACAAGCTCGTCGAACGGCTCAGCCTCTCCGCTACTCCTCCACCCCTCTTCCTGCACTGCGACCTCACCGATCCGCAAGCCCTCTCGGCCGCCGTCGCCGAGATCGGTCGCCGCTTCGAGCGCATCGACATCCTCATCAACAATGCCGCCGACGATACCCGCCACACCCTCGAAGAGGTCACGCCCGCCTCCTGGGACCGCATCATGGCCATCAACCTCAAACAGCAGTTCTTCATGGCGCAGGCCGTCATACCGTGGATGCAGGGCGCCGGCCGCGGCTCCATCATCAATCTCAGCTCGATCGCCTGGATCATCCCGTCTACCGGGCTGCCGGTCTACGTCACCGCCAAGGCTGCCATCGTCGGCCTCACGCGGACCCTTGCCCACGAACTCGGGCCCGGCAACATCCGCGTCAACTGCATCCTCCCAGGCGCGATCCTCACTGACCGGCAAAGACGGCTCTGGCTCACCGACGCCTACCAGGCCGAGATCCTCGGCAGCCAGGCCCTCAAGCGTCTGCTGCTGCCCGACGAGGTCGCCCGCCTCGCTCTATTCCTCGCCGCCGACGACAGCTCCGCCATCACCAGTCAAAGCTGCATCATCGATGGTGGCTGGGTGTAGCTACGGCGTTTGGCGACACCCGCGTCTCCACCGCGCCCTCCTCGGCCGGCAGCAGACCCCGCTCCACCAGCACCGGCGGCCGCCGATGCTTCGTGGCCTGCTCATACGCAAACGCATACCCCAGCAGATCCCCATCCCTCCACGGTCGCGCCGAGATCTCCAGACCGAACGGCAGGCCGCTCGGGTAGAACCCGCCAACGACCACCACCGCCGGTACGCCGATCATGTTCACCCAGCTCGTATCGCTATGCGGTCCCCCGCTGATCCCGCCGTCCTGCGGCAGCGTCTCGTCCGGCGGCGGCATCTGCGTCGCCGGGTACACCAGGCCGTCGAGATGCAGCCGGTCAAGCGCCTCCGTGTACGCCTCCAGCGTCCGTCGCCGCGGCTCGAAGTAGTTGGCGTTCGCCGCCGGATCCGTCTCGATCCGCATCTGCGCGCTCACCGTCTTGTGCTTCCGATCGAGCGCCGCGGTCCCGCCGATAATCGTCGCCGGCAACGGAGATCCGACCGCCCTCTCATACTCCTCCGGTGACCGGTACTGCTCGGGCCCAAACTCCCTTAGAAAGTTCTCCGTTCCTTCGCGAACGTAGGGCAGCGTCCCAACCCGGCTCGCGACCTGGGCAAAGCTGTCCGGCAGAATCGAGTCGTCAAACACCACCGTCGCACCCGCCAGTCGCAGACCCTCGATCGCCTTCAGAAACGCCGCCCGCGTCTCCGGCCGCAGTGGCAGCCGCGCAGCCTCCTCCTCCTCCTCCGCCGCACTCGCCGTCTCCGACGCCTGAACTCCCTGGAACGGAATCCCGGCCCCGTGCAGAACAAACGCCGGCACGCCAAACCGCTTGCCACGCAGCGCGTCCGCCCGTAGATAGCTCGTATACGGCCCGAACTGTGCCTTGCCCCGCGACTCGGACGTCCGCGGGTCTAGCGGGTCCTCGCCCGCCATCACCCCCAGCGCAATCGCCGCATCCGTCACCGTCCGCGCAATCGGCCCCGTGTTGTCGAGCAGCCAGTCGAGCGGCGCGATCCCCGCGATGCTGACCAGGCCGCGCGTCGGAAACACGCCGATCACGGCACTCGTCGCCGCCGGCATCCGGATCGAATTGCCCGTGTCCGTCCCGTTCCCCAGCACTGCGAAGGTGCTCGTCACCGACGTCACCGTTCCGCCGGACGATCCGCCCGGGCTGAATCGGACATCGTAAGCATTCCCCGTGCGGCCAAAGGCCGTGCTCCGATTGGTGTCGCTCGCCGCGAAGTCCGGCATGTTCGTCTGGCCCAGGATCACCGCGCCCGCGGCCCTCAGCTTCGCCACAACGGTCGCGTCCCTCGGCGCAACGAGCTCATGCCCCGCGATCTTGTAGCCCTGCCAACCATCGGTCGTCACCAGCCCCTTCACGCTGGTGTTGGCCTTGATCACGATCGGCACACCCCACATCGGCCCCCGCCGAAATCCGCTCCCTCCGGCCGCCGCCGCCGCGTCCTCGCTCGCCGCCGTCCCGAGCGCCCCCGCGGCATCCAGCGTCTGCACCGCGCGGTAGATGCCGTTGTACCGCCGCACCCGTGCAAGGTGCCACTCCACCACCTGCGTCACCGTATACCGTCGGCTCGCATACAGCCTCTCCAAGCCCGCGATGTCGATCTCGTAAAGATCGCGATCCATGGCCGCGAGACCCGCAGCCCTCCCGCGATCGGGAGTAGCTGACGCCTGCTGGGGAGCAAAAGACCCGGCGTGCCCATGACGCGGACTCTGGGCAACACCACAATCGACGCTGAGGTTCAGAAGCAGGGCAACAAGAAACGCCTTCAAAGGCATAGGTCTCCACATCCGGAAGCGTACCCGAAAGCGGACCCGGAGCGCATTCAGGAACCTAAGGCGTCAATCAGTTAGCATCTCGGCAACGCCACAGCGTCACTCGCCTCCATCCCGATCCGCTCGCCTCAGCGCATCCCTCGCTGCACCCTCCGGGAGGACACGGGAGAAACCTGCTCCTCGAAGTCACGCCCAACTGTAAGCTCGTTTTCGGCCATGGGGGCAGGCTCTGCTTCCTTTGCAGGCACCGGACGTCGGCCACCCCGTCTCGCTCGACTCTCCAGCGCATGAAAGATTGCCCGTATCACGCCGGCCTGCACGTCTTCTGTGGTCCCATCCTGCTCCATAACCATCGCATACTCCGTGTATCGCTCTGTCGGATTGTCTGCGGGCCAAAACTTCAAACGTTCAGATGCTTTTGCCAACCCGTTTGCAGTACGCCCCCTGCAAACAGTTGGATGTATTCAAGCTGAGAAAAATCGAATGCCACCGACAGCCACCCACCCAACATCGAGTCGCCGGAACAGAGCATACCCAGTTCCCCGTCAGCCCACCACGTCTAGCTCGGTTCCAAAGTCCACGCACAAGCTCGGTACTCGGAGGTCCGCACCCAATCTAGAACTCGGGAAACCGCGCCCAGGAACCCTAACCTCGCACCAACTTACCAGTGAGAGAGGGTAGACTTACCCCGCTGAAGCACCACGCTGGCAACCTTCCCTCCGGTCATCCTTCGTTGCAGCGCAATCGCAACGTCGTGGTTGTGAAACTCGGGTTCCTCTTGGGAAGATCGACCCTGGGTCGATCTCTCTCCCTCTCGCATCCTGTTCTTTGCGTCTTCGGGGACGATCATGATGAGGAGACTAGAAGGCCGCACCTACAGGGAGCAATCACCCCTTTTGGTGAGGATCCTTGCCCTGTACTGTCCAGTCTCGCCGCTGTTACCAGCGCCCAGCCCCGTCCACGCCCAACCCTCCCGCAAAGCACGGTTCAGCACGCAACCGGCCTACTCGCCATCTTCGCCGGAACCATGCCAGCAACCCCGCCCCTCCTGGCACAGCGACCGATGGACATAATGCTCGTCCGGCCCCGCCTTGCCCATCGTCTTCAGGCACCAGTACGTCGTCGTCGCCCCCATGATCTCCACCAGCTCCTCGTGAAAGTCGCCAAAGGCCCCGTAGGAGGACTTGCTGCGAAGCGCATTGCATCGAATGTCAGAATTCAGTGTCGTCATATGATCTCCCCTGTCGATCTACCTACCCGATCGCGCTCGGATCGCGCTCCATCTGCCCCGCCGCCAGCAGGATCGTCCGATAGATCGCCGTCTGAAATAGCTGCGTCTTGAAGCCGTTCTGCGAGAGCGGCGTCGCACCTTCCATTGCCGCCTTTCCGGCCGCGCGCGCCGTTGCCTCGTCGATCGTCTTTCCCGTTAGCAATGCCTCTGCCTTGGTCGCCCGGATCGGCGTCGGCGCCGCCACACCCAGTACGATCGAAGCCCTCCTGCAGCGCGCTCCCTCCATCACCAGCACCACACCCGCATCCGCCAGCGGCCAGTCGAAGCTCTCCTTCTCACCGTACTTCTGGTACGCCGAGCGCGTCCCCGCTTCGGGTGTCGGCACAACGATCGCCGTGATCAGCTCGCCCGGCTCGACCACCGTCTCGTTCGTCAAACTCTTCTCGGGTGGAACATAAAAATCGCGCATCGCCACCATGCGCTTGCCGCGCTTCGAGGTCAGCTCCACCTGCGCGTCCATCGCCAGCAGCGGCACCGCGGTCGAAGACGGATGCACCATCGCGCACGTGTCGTTCCCCATCACCGCGTGGTACTGGTTCTCGCCGTTGTGCGCGTGGCACACCTCGCTCGTTCCGCCCTTCTTCTTGCAGTCGAAGTCGCTCGACCGGAAGTACCAGCAGCGTGGCCGCTGCATCAGATTTCCGCCCACCGTCGCCATGTTGCGCACCTGCGGCGTCGCCGCGTGCCCCGCCGCGTCGGAAAGCGCGGCATACCTCCGTCTAACCTCGGGATGCTCGGAGATCTCCGTCAACGTCGACAACGGTCCGATCTCGAGACCCTTCGGCGTCGTCGAGATCCCGCGCAGGCCGGCCACATTCCGGATACTCACCAGGCGAGGCGGGCTCACAATGCCGTCCTTCATCAGGTCCAGAAGGTCGATCCCGCCCGCCTTTACCGCCGCCCCGGGCGTCATCTGCTCGAGCGCCTGCCCCACCGTCGTGCAATCCACATAGCTGAACTTGTTCATGCCTGTACCTCTTCCTGCACCTTGCCCAGCGCCGCCAGCACATGCGCCGGGGTCATCGGGAGCCGCCGCATCCGCACTCCCGTCGCGTTGTAAAACGCATTCGCAATCGCGGCCGCCAGCGTAATAATGCCCGCCGACTCGCCAATCCCGGCCGCGTCCGTCGAGCTCTGCGCGATGTAGTTCTCGACCAGCACAATCTCGATCTCCGGCACCTCACGAGCCCCGATAATCTTGTAGTTCTCGAGGTTCGCGTTCAGCATGTACCCGCCGTTCCGGTCCATGATCCGCTGCTCAAACAGCGCGTACGAGATGCCCTGCAGCACCCCGCCGTTGATCTGGCTGATCACTCCCGTCGGGTTGATCGGCCGGCCGCAGTCATGCGCTCCAAATACCTTCTCGATGTGGACCCGCCCCGTCTCCGTGTCCACCGCCAGCTCGACATAGTCGACTCCGCCGTAGGTGATCTTCTCCTTCGAGTACTCGGCCACCCGCGTCGCCCGCGCGGAGATCTCGTCGGTCGGCAGCTTCGCCGCAATCTGCTTCAGCGTCCACGTCTTTGCGGGGTCGCTCTTCAAACCCACGCGCCCGCCCCGCATCACCAAGTCCTCCGCCGTCGTGTTGTACTTCGGCGCAACCGCCGCGAACAGCTTCTGCCTGGCCTGGAACGCCGCGTTGCGCGCCGCCGGCGTAATCGATCCCGCCGTAATGCTTCCGCCCGAGTCCGGCCCGATCGGAAATCGCGTATCGCCGATCCGGATCACCACGTCATGCGGCGGAATGCCGAACTCCTCCGCCACAATCTGCGCCAGAATCGTCTTCGTTCCCGTCCCCAGATCCTGCACCGCCGACATCAGCTCCACCGATCCGTCGCGGGAAACGCGCACCTCGCACGACGAGTCCATGTTCACGAAGCGATACCACACCGACTGCGCCATGCCCATGCCCCGCTTCACCGGTCCCGAGTCCGCGCCCGCCTCCCGGCGCTTGCTCCAGTTCGTCCGCTCGCGGATCATCTGCCGCTCCACCTTGCGCGCCGGGTTCTCATCGATCTTCTCGCGTAGATCCAGCGGATCCAGCTTCAGCTTCACCGCCAGCTCGTCGATCGCCTGCTCAAAGGCAAAGCATCCCTGGGGATGCCCGGGCGCGCGAAACGCCGCTCCCGGCCCCGCGTTCGTGAACACGTCAAACTCATCCGTCCGGAGATTGGCGCACTTGTACAAGTTCGTCGCCGGCCCGGCCGTCCCCGCACCCGTACCCACACCCGCCGTCCCATAGCTCGTCAGTTCGATCGCCGTCAGCGTCCCGTCCTGCTTCGCTCCAATCTTCAACCGCTGGTGCGAGTCCGGTCGATTGCTGACGATGTGCTCCTGCCTGCGATCCAGCATCAGCCGAACCGGCGCGTTTGCCTTCCGAGACAAATTCGCCGCGACCACGCCCTCGTTGCCCGCGCCGAACTTCGCCCCGAAGCCGCCGCCCATATACTCCGTGATCACCCGGATCTTGCTCTTCGGCAGCTTGAACACGTCCGCAAACTCGTTTCGAACACTCGACGTCCCCTGCGTCGACGCGTACACCGTCACCTCGTCCGGCCTCCAATCCACCACAAAGCCGTGTGTCTCGAGCGCCGAGTGCGTCTGCACCTGCGTGAAGTACTCGCCCTCCACCACCACGTCCGCCTCGGCCATCCCCTTCGCCGTGTCGCCGATCGTCTTCCTCTGCGGCCCATGCACATTTCCGACCTGCGGCACACCCTTCGGTCCGCCGCCACCGCCCGCGCTCCCGGCCGCGTCCGCCGCCCCCGGATACACCTTCGGCGCGTCTTCCTTCCGAGCGTCCGTCCGGTCGACCACAAACGGCATCGCGTCGTACTGCACCTTCACCAGGGCCGCCGCGTCATCGGCAATCACTTGTGAGATCGCCGCCACACCCGCGATCGGCTGCCCCGCGTACCGCACGATCGGGTATCGCGACGGCGTCTCCAGCTTCGGATCGCGCAGCTGCGCACTCCCCATCACATGCTCGATCACGTACACAGCCCGCACGCCCGGCAGCTTCTCCGCTTCGCTCGTGTCGACCGAGATCACCTTGCCATGCGGAATCGACGCATCCACCATGCGTCCAAACAACATCCCCGGCAGGTTCACATCCGCCGTGTACTTGCCCCGGCCCATCGCCTTCGCCGCCCCATCGTAGCGCGCCGTCGGCTTGCCGATATAGGTCAACTCAGAGTTCGCCGCCAGCGCCGGCGGCTCATCGATCGGCACCTGCCGTTCCTTGTGCTCCAGCCCGTTCTGCGGAATCCCGAACACAAAACTCTCCGTCCGCTTCGGAACCTCCGGCTTCGCCGCCGCCGCGGACGGACTCTGCGCATCCTTCTTCTCGGCATCGCGCGTCGGCTTCGCCTCGCCCTGCACGCCCTTCTCGCGCGACTTCTCCTGTCCCGCGCCCTTTTGCTCCTGGCCGCCCCCCACCGCAATCTCTCCGGTCGCTAGCGTCTCCAAAACCATCTCCTCTGCCATCTACGCCTCCCTCTCTGCGTTGAGCGTCACCAGTCCAGCCGCCTGCCGTCGCTCGTGCGCCACGTCCAGCGTCGCCGCGAAGATCTTCGGATACGTCCCGCACCGGCACAGATTGCCGCTGATCGCATGCTTCACATCCGCCAGCTGCGGATTGGGGTTGCGCTCCAGCAGGGCCGCGCAGCTCATCACCATGCCCGGCGTGCAGAAGCCGCACTGCATGGCGTCATGCTTCACAAACGCGGCCTGCACCGGATGCATCCGGTCGCCCTCGCTCATCCCCTCGATGGTCGTAATCTCCCGCCCAACCGCATCGATCGCCAACGTCATGCACGCCAGCGACGGCGTCTTGTCCAGCCACACCGTGCACGCGGAACACGACCCCCGATCGCAGACCACCTTCGTCCCGGTCAGGCCCAGGTTGTCGCGCAGCGTCTGCGCCAGCGTGTATCGCGGCTCCACCGACACCGCATGGTCATGCCCGTTAATTCGCAGCTTGATCGGAACCGCCTCCGGCCCGGCAACATGCTCGCCCTGCGTCGCCGCCTCGCGGCTCTCGCGCGCCAACGCCTGCGTCGTCTCAAGCACGGTCGTTGCCGCCGTGACGCCGGCCCCCTTCAGGAAGCCGCGTCGGGAAAAGAAAGTCTTCGGAGTCTCGGCCATACCAGTTGCCTCTCGGAGCGGGGAGTCTGTTCACGGCGCGACAACCGCCCTACCAGCGGTCAATCAGGCACGCGCGTCTGCCAAAACTCTACATCCACCGGTGGACTTACGCCAACTGCCGCCCCAGCCCGTTTTCGTCCGACGAAGCAGCCTTTCGGCACACGCTCACCCACCCCCGTGAGTCCACCATCCCCAACCGACTGTTACAACCGCGTGACCGCCTCCTGCGGCCCAGAATTCCTGGCGAAAGCTCCAGCACCGACGGCCGTCTTTGGTACCCTGTGAGCTCTATGCCAACCAAGAAGGAACTCCTCCAGCAGACCATTCAGCACATCGACATTAAGCAGCACAACGTCGTCGCTCTGGTCGACGCGATGCAGGCCATGGCCTTCACCTCCCGTGACCTCGCCCGGGCCGCCTCCATCTATGAGCGCATGCTCCGCGACCGCGACTGCGCCGTCATCCTCTGCCTCGCCGGCTCGCTCATCAGCGCCGGCCTCAAGCAGGTCATCGTCGATCTCATCCGCAACAACATGGTCGACGCCATCGTCTCCACCGGCGCCAACATCGTCGACCAGGACTTCTTCGAGTCGCTCGGCTTCAAGCACTACATCGCCGACGAGCTCCTCAAGTCCGGCACCGAAGACTCCACCCTCCGCGAGCTCATGATCGATCGCATCTACGACACGCTTATCGACGAGGAAGAGCTTCGGGAGTGCGACGACACCATGAAGCGGATCGTCGACTCGCTCGACCCCAAGCCCTACAGCTCCCGCGAGGTCATCGCCGCCATGGGCGCCTACCTCGTTGAACACGGCAAGACGCCCGCGCAGGGCGGCGTTGACGGCATCGTCCTTGCCGCCTTTGAGAAAGACGTCCCCATCTTCGTCCCGGCCTTCTCCGACTGCTCCGCCGGCTTCGGTCTCGTCGCCCACCAGCACGAGCGCCAGGGCAAGCCCGTCGTCTCTATAGACTCCGCCAAGGACTTCTACGAGCTCACCCGGCTCAAGATCGAAAATCCCACCACCGGCCTCCTCATGATCGGCGGCGGCGTCCCCAAAAACTTCGCGCAGGATATCGTCGTCGCCGCCGAGGTCCTCGGCATCGACGCCTCCATGCACAAGTACGCCATCCAGATCACCGTCGCCGACGTCCGCGACGGCGCCCTCTCCTCGAGCACCCTCAAGGAAGCCAGCTCCTGGGGCAAGGTCGATACCGTCTACGAGCAGATGGTCTTCTCCGAAGCCACCCTCGCATTTCCGCTCATCGCCGGCTACGCCTTCCACAAGTCGGCCTTCGCCGACCGCCGGGAACTGCGTCTCGCCCGCCTCCTCGATCCCGTCGCCGTCTAACCCCATCGCTCCGCTCCGCCTGTCGCGTAGGCCCGCTGCTTGTCTCGGCAGCTCCCCATCCGCGCGTATCGAAAGCTTCTCATCCTAAGCAGATACAATTGCGCTTACTCGAGATGGAAGCGAAGGGAAAGACTCAGGACATGTCGTCTGCAGGGAACACCTTTACGGCGCCCGGTCGCGTCAATCTCATCGGGGAACATACCGACTACACCGGCGGCCTCGTCCTTCCCATGGCCATCGACTTCGCCACCACCGCCACCATCGAGCCCGCGACCGGCAACACCGTCACCTTCCTCTCCGAAAACTTCGGCGAGCACGCCGAGTACGACCTCGCCCAGTTCCCCTCACACGGCCGCGAACACTGGAGCGACTACCCCGCTGGTGTCCTTTGGGTGCTGCGCGGGAAGGGAATCGACGTCCCCGCCTTCACCATCACGCTCAACGGCAATGTCCCCCTCGGCTCCGGTCTCAGCTCCTCCGCCTCCATCGAGGTCGCCACCGCCATGGCCATCCTCCATCACGCCGGCGTCACCCTCCCCGGCACCGAGATCGCCACCCTCTGCCGCAGCGCCGAAAACGACTTCGTCGGTGGCAGCGTCGGCATCATGGACCAGTTTGTCAGCGTTTACGGTCGCTCCGGTCACGCCGTCCTCGTCGACTGCAGGTCGCTCGCCTTCGAGTACCTCCCCCTTCCGCCCTCCGTCTCGGTCGTCATCTGCAACTCCATGGTCAAGCACACCGTCGCCCATGGCGAGTACGGCGACCGCAACGGCGAGGTCATGGCCGGACAGGCCGTCATCGCGCGCGAGCGCCCCTCCACACCGTCTCTCCGCGACGCCACCCTCGCCGACCTCGAAGCCTGCCGCTCCCTCATGTCACCCGCCTCCTTCCTCCGCTGCCGGCACGTCATTACCGAGAACGCCCGCGTGGAGCGCGCCCGCATCGCCCTCCTCGCAGGCGATCTCAAGGCATTCGGCCAGCTCATGGCCGAGGCCCACATCAGCTTTCGGGACGACTTCGCCGCCAGCTCCCCCGAGATCGATAAACTCGTCGAGATCGCCGGCGCCCTTCCCGGCTGCTTCGGCGCCCGCATCACCGGCGGCGGCTTCGGCGGCTGCACCGTCAACCTCGTTGCCGCCGAACAGGCCGAGGCCTTCCGCCACGAACTCGTCCGCCGCTACAAAGACGCGCTCGGCCTCGACGCCGAGTCCTACATCTCCGGCGCCGCCGACGGCGCACTCGCGAGGCAAGCATGAGCTCCGGCCCATCCACTCCCACACCCGCCCCGGTCGATCTCAAACAGCAGCCGCACCGCCGCTGGAACGCCCTCAAACGCGAGTGGGTCCTGGTCTCCCCCCGGCGCACGCAGCGGCCCTGGCAAGGGCAGACCGAGACCTCCGCCCAGCCCGTCCTGCTCCAGTACGACCCCGAATGCTACCTCTGCCCCGGAAACAAGCGCGCCGGTGACAACCGCAACGACAAGTACACCAATACGTTCGTCTTCGACAACGACTTCGCCGCCCTCCGGCCCAACGTCCCCGAGCTCCGCACCGACACCGGAGATCAGGGCCTCCTCGTCGCCGAAGCCGAGAGCGGCCTCTGCCGCGTCATCTGCTTCTCGCCCCGCCACGACCTCACCCTCGCCAGGATGGATGTGCCCTCCATCCGCAAAGTCGTCGACGTCTGGGCCGAGCAGGCCGAAGAACTCGGCCATCGGGACGACATCGGCTACGTGCAGATCTTTGAAAACCGCGGCGCCATGATGGGCGCTTCCAACCCCCACCCGCACTGCCAGGTCTGGGCCAGCCGATCGCTGCCCGACGAGCAGGTCCTCGAGCTCGCCGCCCAAAAGGCCTACCTCGCCGACCACGGCAAGTCCCTCCTCGCCGCCTACCTCGACCTCGAACTCGCCGCCGCCGATCGCCTCGTCGTCCAGAACGACCACTTCGTCGCCCTTGTCCCCTATTGGGCCGTCTGGCCCTTCGAGACCCTCGTCCTCCCGCGCCACCCCGTCGCCCGCCTCGGCGACCTCGATCCCGCCGCGCGCGACGGCCTGGCCGACATCCTCCAGCAGCTCACCTCCACCTACGACCGCGTCTTCGACGTCTCCTTCCCCTACTCCATGGGCCTCCATCCCGCGCCCCCCGACGGCCAGGATCACCCCGAGTGGCAGTTCCACCTCCACTTCTACCCTCCGCTCCTCCGCTCCGCCACCGTCCGAAAGTTCATGGTCGGCTTCGAACTCCTCGCCTCCCCGCAGCGCGACATCACCCCCGAATCCGCCGCCGATATCCTCCGCCAGGCCTCCCGGAAGCGAACCGGCGCCTAGCCCGCCATGCCCGAACCGGAGGCCTACTTCACCCCACGCCAGGCCGCCCACCTGCTCGGCATCAGCTACCCCACTATCAAGCAGTGGATACTCTCCGGCAAGCTCCGCTCCCGCCCCACCCCGGGCGGCCACCACCGCATCTCCGAGTCCTCCCTCAAGCCCTTCCTCGACCAGGACGCCGCACGCCCCGCCCCCGACTCGCGCCAACGCTTCCGTCACGTCAGCGGTCGCAACCAGATCTCCGGCAAAGTCGTCAGCGTTCGCATCGAAGGCCTCCTCGCCCAGGTCGTCCTCTCCATAGCCGACCAGCAGATCACCGCCATCATCACCGCCGACGCCGCCCGTGAACTCGGCCTCCGCAAAGGCGACACCGCCGCCGCCCTCATCAAATCCACCAACGTCATGATCGAACGCCTCTAGCCGGGCGCGCCCACCGGCACCCCCTCTCCTCTGGCAGCAGACCTCTCGTGCGCCGACTCCCTCTGCGGCCCCCTTGCCTTCACGTCCATACGATTCAAATCGTGTAAAGTTGAGCTACGCCTGATCCCAGCCGCAGAAACACCTGACTCTCGCGACCTCGCACGGACATCCTCCAGGAGCCCAACGTTGCCTCTCTCGCCGCGATCCGCCCTGTCGCTCACCCTCCTTTGTCTCGCCACCCCGCTCACGCACGCGCAAAGCAACGGGAGCCTCCGCGGCACCGTCCTCGATCCCGCCTCGCACACCATCGCCAACGCCCAGGTCCGCATCATTGCCGAAGCCACCGCCGACACCCGCGCCTCAGTCACCGGGACCTCCGGCGAATTCCAGTTCCCTCAACTCCTCCCCGGCCGCTACCACCTCGAGGTCGACGCCCCCGGCTTCGCGCATCTCCTCCGCGGCGGCGTCATCCTCACCACCGGCGCCACCGCCGTCGTCGATCTCTCGCTGTCCCTCGGCTCTCCAGGTGAGACCGTCAACGTCTCCGCCGACGCTCCCCTCCTCCAGGCCGCCACCAGCGACATCCAGACCTCCATCCCACGCTCCGCCGTCGTCGGCCTCCCTTTGAACGGCCGTAACTTCGTCCAGCTCGCCAGCCTCGCCCCCGGCGTCTCGCTCCCCCCCGGAACCCTCCTTCCTCGCATCAACGGCGGCCGGCCCCGCACCAACGAGTACCTCTTCGACGGCATCTCCGCCCTCCAGCCCGAGCCCGGCCAGGTCGCCTTCTTTCCCATCCTCGACGACATCCAGGAGTTCACCGTCGAATCCAACAACGTCCCCGCCGAGTTCGGCCGCTTCAACGGTGGCGTCGTCAACCTCTCCACCCGCTCCGGCTCGAACGCCCTCCACGGCAGCCTCTACAACTTCTTCCGCAACGAGCAGCTCAACGCCCGCAACTACTTCGCCCCCGCCGCCGCCCGCAAGCCGGAGTACCGCCGCAACCAGTTCGGCGCCACCCTAGGTGCGCCCATTCTCCGCAATCGCCTCTTCTTCTTCGGCGGCTATCAAGGGGAGCAGCAGGCCATCGGCATCACCCGCATCTCCACCGTCCCCACCCTCGCCCAGCGCCAGGGCAACTTCACCGGCATCGCCCACGTCTTCGATCCAGCGTCCACCGTCTTCTCGAACGGCCGCTACACGCGCTCCGAGTTCCCCAACGACATCATCAATCGACCGCTCGACCCTGTCGCCGCCCGCCTCCTCGCCCGCATCCCCCTGCCCACCTCCGCCGGCAGCGCCAACAACTATAGCCGCACCGCCAACGACCAGGACCACCAGAACCAGTTCGACGTCCGCGTCGACACCAACCTCGGCCACGCCGATCGCGCCTTCGCCCGCTACTCCTGGTTCCACGACGTCGAAAACCCCGTCACCCCCTTCCCCGATGGCAGCGGCGTCATCCCCGGCTCCGTCACCGGCACCGGCAACGTCTCCGGCCTCTCCCGCGTCCTCGGCCAGCAGGCCGTCCTCAACGAGACCCACACCTTCGGCCCCCGCCTGCTCAACGACGCTCGCCTCGGCTATACCCGCCGCAGCAACAACATCCTCGGAGCCTCACTGCCCGGCCCCGCCTCCGCCGCTCTCGGCATCCCCGGCATACCCACCGGCTCCGCCTTCGCAAACGCGCTCCCGCTCTTTACGCTCACCGGCTTCCAACAGCTCGGCTCGTCGGGAAGCGTCTTCTCGCAGTACCAGACCGGCGTCTGGGAGCTCGTCGACACCGTCTCCATCGACGCCGGCCGCCACGCCCTCAAGTTCGGCGGCGACCTCCGTTGGTACCAGCTCAACGCCGTCGCCCCCGCCAACCCCACCGGCTCCTTCGCCTTCACCACCACCGGAACCAACCAGCAGGGCCTCACCCTGCCCACCACAGACCGCCGCTCCAACGGCAACGCCCTCGCCAGCTTCCTCCTTGGCCAGGTCGACACCTTCTCGATCGACCTCCAGGGCAGCACCCTCCGTCCCCGCGACAACATCCAGGAGTTCTTCGCGCAGGACGACTGGCGCGCCACGGAGAACCTCACCCTCAACCTCGGCGTCCGCTACACCCTCCACCACCCGTCCACGGAGAAGCGCAACCAGGGCGCCATCTTCAACCTCCAGACCCAGCAGCTCCAATTCCTCGGCGTGGGTGGCTTCTCCAGAAGCGCCCGCGAGCTCCACTACGGCAACTTCGCCCCCCGCCTCGGCCTCGCCCTCCGCCTCGACCGGCGAACCGTCCTCCGCGCGGGCTTCGGCATCGTCTTCATCGACCAGTCCGGCATCACCACCCCCTTCACCACACCGCAGTTCCCCTTCATCCAGAACGTCCGTCAAGCCACCCAGGATAGCGTCAACGCTCCCTTCACCCTGTCGAGCGGCCCCACCGTCCAGCCCATCGCTCTCACCCCCGACGCCGGCCTCGGCCAAAGCGTCTACACCGCCAACCGTGGTCTCGGATCCGGCTACGTCCAGCAGTGGAACCTCGCCTTTCAGCGCCAGCTCACCGCCAATCTCTCCTTCGACATCGCCTACGTCGGCTCGCACATCGTGCACGTCGGCATCCCCGACGCCAACCTCAACCAGATCCCCGTCTCCTCGCTCCCCGCCGAGTCCACGCCCGCCGGTGCAGCCGCTCGCAGAGCCCTGATAGCCCAGGTCCCAAACCCCTTCTTCGGCCAGATCCCCATCTCCTCCACCCTCGGCCAGCGCACCGTCGCCGCCGCCCAGCTCCTCAGGCCCTTCCCGCGCTTCCAAAACATCGCCGCCTACCGCAACAACACCGGCGCCTCCAACTTCAACGCCATCGAGGCCAAGGTCGAGCAGCGCCTCGCAAACGGCCTCTTCCTGCTCGCCAGCTACACCCACTCCAGGCTCATCGACGACGCCTCCTCCGTCTTCTCCTCCACGGTCTTCTCGTCCCCCGGCTCAAACTCCCTCGTCGGCGTCGACTATGCCCGTCCCTACCTCGAGCGCGACGCCTCCACCGGCGACGTCCCCAACGTCACCGCGCTCAGCGCCGTCTATCAGCTACCCATCGGCCGCGGACATCGCTTCGCCTCAACCGGCGCGCCCGCCCGCCTGCTCGGCGGCTGGGGCGTCAACGCCATCGCCTCGCTCCAGTCCGGTCCGCCCCTCACCGTCACCCTGGCCACCAACGACTACGCCTTCGCCGGCATCGCCACCCGCCGTCCCGACCTCCTCACCCCACCCGCGCTCACCCCCGCCGCCCGCACCCCCGCCCGCTTCTTCAACACCGCCGCCTTCGCCGCCCCCGCCGGCGTCGTCGGCACCGCCTCCCGTAACCCCGTCCGCGGCCCCGCCTACCGCGACCTCGATCTCGCCGCCATCAAGCACACCGCCCTCGGCGAACGCCTCGATCTCGAATTCCGCGCCGAGATCTTCAACCTCACCAACACCCCCGCCTTCGCCCAGCCCAACGGCAGCTTCGGAACCACCGCCTTCGGCAGCATCACCGCCACCACCACCGATCCGCGCGTCGTCCAGTTCGCCCTTCGTCTCAGCCGCTAAGGCAGACGTCGCGAACGCTACTTCGCGAAGATCTGCCCCATATCCGCAAACGCCTTGAACTCCAGCGCGTTCCCCGCCGGATCGTAAAAGAACATCGTCGCCTGCTCGCCCACCTCACCCTTGAACCGCACATACGGCTCAATCACGAACGCAACGCCGGCCGCTCGCACCCGCTCCGCCAGCTGCTCCCACGCATCCATCGTCAGCACCACACCGAAATGCGGCACCGGCACCGCATGCCCGTCCACCGCATTGTGATGCACTGGCCGCGGCTCCATCCCCGCCTTCCTGTGCGCCACAATCTGGTGCCCAAACAGGTCGAAATCGATCCACTCAGCCGAACTCCGCCCCTCAGCGCACCCCAGCGTCCCTCGGTAGAACCGCCGCGCAGCCTCAAGATCATCGACCGGAAAAGCCAGGTGAAATGGGGTAATCGACACGTTCCGCATCTCCTCGACGACCATCATAGCGCGCGTGTGCAGCGTCCTCAACGCCCGCCATATCCGTTCGAGTACCCGTGAACATAAGCATCCCGAAACGTGTCCCGGTACGGACCGTACGGCCCGAGCCCCGGGTCGTACCCCGGTGTCTCATGGAAGCTGCGATGGCGCTCCGGCCGGTACGCCCGGCCCTCATACGCATCTCTCGCCCCCTCCTCCTCGCCCGCCCGGAAGCCCTCGTGCCGCGCAATCTCAAGCAGCGGCGGCTGCCTGCCATAGATCGGCGGCGGCGGCGGCGGAGCCGCGGCATAGTACTGCTCGGAAGCGCATCCAGCTGTCAGCAACGCCACCGCCGAAGCCAGCAGATAGGGAAGGGAAGCACGTCGCACCGCAGCCTCGAGTCCTCCCGCCAGTCGTCTCTGGCAGGAAATCGTACGCTCAGGTAAACGCGTCTCCTGCCGGAATGTTGTGCTTCACCCGCCCGCCCTCGCAGACCCTCCACATCCCGCTCTACGGCCGCTCCACCGGCAGCCTCACCACAAACTCCGTGCTCCCCGGCTCCGACGAGAACAACACCGTCCCGCCAAACTGCTCCGCGATCCGCTGCACAATGCCCAAACCCAGACCCGTCCCCACCCCAACCTCCTTGGTCGTGTAGAACGGATCGAAGATGTGCGGCTGCACCTCCAGCGGTATCCCGCCGCCGTCATCCGCGATCCGCACGCACACATCCACGCCCGCCTTTCCCGTTCGCCGCTCCTCCACCCACGTCCGCACGCTCACCCGACCGCCCTGCGCGACCGCGTCGATCGCATTGTCCAGCAGGTTGGTCCAGATCTGGTTCAGCCCCGTGCACACGCTCACAATCGCAGGCAGCCCCTCCCCCAGATCCTTCTCGAGCGAGACCTGCTTCTCGCGCAGCTTATGACCCAGGATCACCAGCGTCGCGCGGATGCTCTCGTTAACGTCCAACAGCTGCTTCTGCCCCTTGCCCTCGTACGCGTAAGACTTCACCGCCCGCACCAGGTCTGACACCCGCCCGATACTCTCCTCGATCGTCGTCACCAGCTGCACGCTCGACACCATCGCCTCCAGCCAGCTCAGCGCGTCCCCCAGGCTCTCCCCCGGAAACTGCGCCCGCGCACACGCCAGCTCCGCAGACCCGATCCCCACCGCCACCAGCGTCGGCGCCATCTTCCACGCGTTCGGGATCGCGGCCCCCTCCATCCACTCCGCCAGCGCCTCCTCCGCGTCGCTCAGCTCAAGCGAGCTCTTGTGGGTCGGCGTTTCAGCCGCCATTGCCTGCTCCTGCAGCTCCCACATGCAGTGCTTCTGGTCCAGGCTCATCTCCGATCGATGAAACTTCGCCGTCAGCGCGTGCATCCGCATCAGGTTCTCGCGCAGCTGCGACGCCGCCCGGCGCGCCGCGGATCCAGGATTGTTCAACTCGTGCATCAGTCCGGCAGCCAGCGTCCCCAGCGACGCCATCTTCTTCTGCTGCAGCGTCGCATCCTGCACCTTTTGCAGGCGGAAGGCCATATTCTTCAGAATGCCCCGCCGGATATCCGGGCAAATGGTCATCAGGTTCCAGAACGTGCCCTCATCCAGCCGCAGCATCCGGCAAACCGCCGTTGCCCGGACACTTGCCGCGTTCGGCATGTTGGCCAGCAGCGCCAGTTCACCGAACGCGTACCCCTTCGTATATTCGTGATACACCGTCTCTGCCCCGAGCGACGTGGTGTCATAGATCTCCAGCGTTCCACCGAGCACGATCCAGAAGAAGTGAGCCGTATCGCCCTGCCGCACGACGACCTCTCCCGGTTGCAGCCGCACCACCTGCAGCTGGCCCAGGCACTCGAGGTCTGCCTCCTTCAGCGTCGAAAGAATCGGCACCTCGCGAAGCTCTTGCAACATCTCTGCGCCGACCAGGCCGATCTCTTCTCCGATGGCTGTTGCGTTTACGGAACGACTTACTTCGGTTGACATCTGTTTCTTCCTGCCCGCGCCTATAAGGTCGCGAGATATTGGTGCACAAACTGAATCGCAATCGAGCCATCGCCAACCGCCGACGCGCATCGCTTCACGGAGTTGAACCGCACATCCCCTGCCACAAAGATCCCCGGCACACTCGTCTCCAGCAGATACGGCTCACGGTCCAGCTTCCACGCCTCCGCCCGCTTCAACTTCAAATCCGGTCCGGCCAGCACAAACCCTTTCTCGTCCAGCGCAATCTCCTTCGGCAGCCACTGCGTCTTCGGAGCCGCGCCGATAAATACAAACAGCGAACTCGCCGGCCGCGCCTCCTCCCCCTTCGGGGTCTTCAACGTAATGCACTCCAGGTGCCCATCCCCCGACAGGCTCGCCAGCTCCGTCCTCGTCTCAACCAGAATGTTCGACGTTGCCTCAATCTGGTCAATCAAATACTTCGACATGCTCTTGCGCAATGACTCCCCTCGGACCAGCATCCGAACCTTTGAGGCATAGCGCGAAAAGTGCATCGCCGCCTGCCCGGCCGAGTTCGCTCCACCCACGATGTACACCTCCTCGTCCGTGCACGACAGAGCCTCCGTCTGCGCCGCGCCGTAGTACATCCCGGCCCCGCTGAAGCGATCCTCCCCCGGTATCGCCAGCTTCAGGTACGACACCCCCGTCGAGATCACGCACACATGGCACGTCACCTCGCGCCCGTCCTCCATCCGGACGATGTGGTACTGGTTCTCTGACCGGATCGACATGACCCTCTGCGTCAGGAACTCCGCTCCCAGCCGCTGCGCCTGGATATAGGCCCGTTTGCCCAGCTCCTCGCCGCTCAACCCCTGCGGAAAACCCAGGTAGTTCTCAATCCGGGAGCTCGACCCTGCCTGCCCGCCCGGCGCCTCCGCCTCGACGATCAGCGTCCGCAAACCCTCCGACGCCCCATACACCCCGGCCGCCAGCCCCGCCGGCCCCGCCCCAATCACCACCACGTCGTAAAACTCCTGCTTGGCCTCGGTCCGCAGACCCACCTTCGCCGCCAGCTCCGTCGTCGACGGCTGCACCAGAGCCGTTCCATCCCCAAACAGCACCACCGGCAGCTTCGCGTCGTCGATCCCTTTCTCCCGCAACAGCCCCCCAGCCTCGGGCGAGCTCTCCGGATTCAGCCACTGGTACGTAATCCGGTTGCGCGAAAGGAAGTCCCGCACCGCGTGGTCCGTCGCCGACCACCGCATCCCAATCACCCGAATCCCCTCAAACGGCGGCTTGTACCCCTGCTTCCACGCCTCCAGCAAGTCGTCAAGCACCGGGTAAAGCTTCTCCTCCGGCGGATCCCACGGCTTGTTCAGGTAGTAGTGAATCTTGGCCGAGTTGATCGCCCGGATCGCCGCCTCCGTGTCCGCATACGCGGTCAGCAGCACCCGCTTCGCCTCCGGGTAGATCGGCATCGCCTGCTGCAGCATCTCCACACCCGACATCCCCGGCATCCGCTGGTCCGAGAGAAACAGCGCCACCACATCCCCGCGCTCCTTCAACTGCCGGCAGATATCCAGCGCCGCCTGCCCCGAAGCCGCTCGCACAATCCGGTAGTGCTCGCCGTACTTCCGGCGCAGGTCCTGAACCACGGCTTCAAGAACGCTGGTGTCGTCGTCGATCGCAAGTAGAACGGGCTTGGCCATATATCTAGTTATACGTAGAGAGCAACATTTCCGAGAAGAGGGGCATCCAGTCGGCGCTCCGCTGCGTTACACCTATGGATTCGATAGCGGATCGGCCCCAACGGTGCAGAAAACCCTCCTGCAACAAAGGTGTTATCCCGTCGATGCGCTGCAGCTGTCCGGATTGGGTACAGTCTTCATGGGCGCTCCCCACTACGCCGATACCCCAGTTGCCGGAGATTTTGCCAACGGCGGGAGGCTACATCAGTGACACGACTCATCTTGGCTGACAACCAGGCAATCTTTCGCGCAGGCGCCGCACGCGTCCTCGCCCTCGAAGACGACATCCGCCTCATCGCCCAGTGCGAAGACGCCACCAAACTCGCGGCCGCCGTCGAAGCTCATCACGGGGTCGTCGTTCTTTTCGCCACCGGCCTGAAGCAGGAGATCCCCGCTCTGCTCGAGCGCATCAGCGCCGCCGGCAGCCGCGCCATCCTGATCGCCGAAAACAACGAGGAGATCCCCGAAGCCATCACCCGTCTGCTCCACGGCGTCGTCTTCCGCAGCGTCGCCGGAAATGACCTCGTCGATTGCGTCCGCCGCGTCACCCGCGGACAGCGCTCCATTGCCTCCGCAAACGTCACCACCATCCAGAACCCCGACAGCGTCGGCGCCCGCGTCCGCGATCGTCTCACCCCCAAGGAAATGCAGATCGTCGCCCTCATCGTCCAGGGCTGCAAAAACAAGGACATCGCCCTTCAACTCAGCACCAAGGAGCAGGTCATCAAAAACTACCTGCGCGCCATCTACGACAAGACCGGCGTCTCCGACCGCCTCGAGCTTGCCCTCTTCACCATCCACCACAAGGTCCTCGCCGAAGAGGCCGCCAAGGTCGGAAACCTGCTGCAAATGAAAAGCGCCTGAACCTTCTGCCTTCGATCTCGGTAGCAGCCAGGGGCCTCCACACGGAAGGCCCCGGCCGCACTTCAAGGTTTGGCGCAACCCAAAGCTTGGCGCCCCGGGTCTGGTTTCCCTCGGGCGGCAATCCTACAGGCCCATCCGCTGCTCCTGCTCCTCCGCCCGCTCCCCGGCGAATCCCACCTTCTCCGCCACACTCTTGCCCTGCGTAAACAGCAGCAGGTAATCGGGCCCGCCCGCCTTTGAGTCCGTCCCGCTCATATTGAACCCCCCAAACGGATGTGCTGCCACCATCGCTCCCGTGCACTTCCGGTTGAAGTACAGGTTGCCCACGTGGAACTCCTCGCGCGCCCGCTCCAGCTTCTCCCGCGAGCTCGAGTACACCGCCCCGGTCAGGCCGTACTCCGTGTTGTTCGCAATCTCCAGCGCCTCCGAAAAGTTCCTCGATTTGATCACCGCCAGCACCGGTCCAAAGATCTCCTCCTGCGCGATCCGCGCCCCCGGCGCCACATCGGCAAACATCGTCGGCGCAACGAAGTATCCGCCATCCCCCGTCTCCAACGCCTCGCCCCCCGTCAGCAGCCGTCCCTCTGTCTTGCCCACCTCGATGTACCCCAGCACCTTGCGGAAAGAGTTCTCGCTGATCACCGGCCCGCCGTAAAAGTTCTCCGCCGGATCGCCAACCTTGATCTCTTCCACCCGCTCCCGCAGCCGGTCGCAAAACACGTCGTACACGCTCTCCTCCACGATCACCCGCGAACACGCCGAGCACTTCTGCCCGCTGAACCCGAACGCACTCAGCGCCACACCCTCCACCGCCGCGTCCAAATCGCAGTCCGCCTCCACGATAATCGAGTCCTTCCCCCCCATCTCCAGGACCGTCCGCTTGATAAAGATCTGCCCCGGCTTGGCCTTGGCCGCTCGCTCATGGATCTCAAGGCCCACCGCCTTCGATCCTGTAAACGCCACAAACCGCGTCCTCGGGTGCTCCACAATCGCACTTCCAAACCCCGGCCCCGCTCCCTGGCACAGGTTCACCACACCGTCCGGCAACCCGATCTCCTCGAGCAGCGTAAAGAACCGCGCCGCAATCGTCGGCGCATCCACCGAGGGTTTCAGCACCACCGTGTTCCCGCACACGATCGCCGCCGCCGTCATCCCCGCCATAATGGCAAACGGAAAGTTCCACGGCGAGATCACCACCCCCGTCCCCAGCGGGATGTACCGCAGCTGGTTGCGCTCCCCTGGAAGCTGGATCGGCGTCGTCGCCCCCGCCAGCCGCAGCGCCTCCCGCGCGTAGAACTCCAGGAAGTCGATGCACTCCGCCACATCCGCATCCGCCTCCGCCCAGTTCTTGCCCACCTCAAGCGTCAGCCACGCGCAATACTCGAACTTCCGCTCCCGGATCAGCGCCGCCGCCCGCAGCAGATACTCCACCCGCTCCGTCATCCGCAGCCGGCTCCAGCTCCCGAACGCCTCGGTCGCTGCCGCCATCGCGTCGTCCGCATGCTCCGGCCCCGCCGCCTGGTGCACCCCGATCACCTGCGCCGGTCGCGCCGGATTCGTGGACGTAATCTTCTCCGTCGTCCGCAGTCGCCTGCCGCCCACCACCATGTCATACTCGTGCCCCAGCTCGCTTGTGACCTGCCGCAGCGCCGCTTCCATCGACCGCCGGTTGTCCGCCCTCGTAAAGTCGATAAATGCCTCGTTGACGAATGGCTTCAGCGAGACAGAGACAAGGGGAGGCGCGGTCGAGAGTGTGCTGGACATATCTAAGATTCTAGACCGATCCGCCGCCCACCATCCACAAGCCCCGCCTCAGGTCTCCGTCAACTGCTCCGTCGCCCGCGACATCTGCGCCGTCCGCTCCAGCTTGTCCCAGTTGAACGGCTTCCCGTCGATCGCCCGCTTCAGCGTCTTGAACAGCACCACCGAAAACACCTGCCGGTACGAGAACCGCTGAATCCAGATGTGGAACAGCAGCCATCCATCCCCCTTGCTCGCCGGATGCTTCCGCTCCAGCGCAAACGCCAGCGCCGAAGCCATGAAGTCGATCACCAGAAACGCCGCAAAGAACGTCAGCAGCTTGTAGAAGCTCGCCGTCGAAGCCGCCTCTGGATGGAAGTACCGGTCGACAAAGTAGTGGATCACGCCCGCGACAAACATCAGGTCGATCAGCGGCGACACCAGCGGCAGCAGGATCTGGAAGATCAGGATATTCGGCAGTGCGAACAGACCCATCGCGCGATGCTTCGTGATCGCTCCCTTGTGCTTGAACACCGCCTGCAGGATCCCGAACGACCACCGAAACCTCTGTCGCATCAGCCCGTCCATGTCAACCGGAGCCTCCGTAAACGCCAGCGCCTGGTCCTCATAGATCACCGAGTAGCCCTGCTCCAGCAGGTTCATCGTCAGGTCCGCATCCTCCGCCACCGTGTTCGAGTGGTATCCCCCACCCGCCTTCACCGCTGCCGTCCGCCACGCCCCAATCGCCCCCGGAACCACCATCACCACGTCGAACAGGTCCAGCGCGCGCCGCTCAAAGTTCTGGCTCGTGATGTACTCGAGCGCCTGCCAACGCGTCCATAGATTTACCCGGTTGCCCACCTTCGCATTGCCCGCGACCGCCCCGATCTTGGCATTCGCGAAGTGGCACACCAGCCGCCCGATCGCATCATGCGCGATCACCCCGTCGGCGTCGATGCCGACGTAGATCTCCTCCTCCGTCTGCTCCAGCGCGAAGTTCAGCGCCTCGGCCTTTCCTCCGTTCGGCTTCGTCAGCAGCGTCAGCCGGCCAGACTCGATATCCTTGGCATACATCTCCTGCACCACGTCGAACGTCCGGTCCTTCGACCCATCGTCGATCACCACGATCCGAATATTCTTGTAGCTCGACATCATCACCGATCGCACCGTGCGCGCGATCACCTTCTCCTCGTTGTACGCCGGGATCAGCACCGCAACCCGCGGCTCGTACTCCGCCGTCGCGAAGTTCTGCCGCTTGCGGAACCGGTCGACAATCGCAAACAGCCCGATCAGGATCAGTCGCCCGCTCATCAGAACGTCCCCGACAAAGAACACGCCCACCACAAAGTGGTTGAAGAACGCGAACAGAAAAAACGCCACCGAGTCCGCCCGCGCCTGCCACCGCTGCTTCGGCGTCAGCGCCGGCATCACCTGCGCCCTGGTCTTGCCCAGCAGCTGCGACACCGGAACAATCTCAAACCCACGCGCTCGCAACGCCTCGATCAGCATCGGCAGCGCCGCCACCGTTGCCGACCGGTCGCCACCGCCGTCGTGCAGCAGAATGATCGAACCCCGCGCCCACGGACGATCCTTCATCGCATCGATCTGCTCAAACACGCTGTCCGTGATCTCCTTCGGCGACTTCCGCGGATGCTCATCCCAGTCGTTCGTGTCGATCTTGTTCCCGACAATCACATACCCCAGCCCCTGGATCCGGTCGACCGGCGCCGCCTGGTCGTTCGTATCCGGCTCCTGATCGATCGAGTACGGCGGCCGGAAGTACAGCGGCTGCAGCCCCAGCTTCGATCCGAACAGCCGCTCCGTCGCATTCAACTGCAGGTCCAGCGCCCGGTTCGAGATCTCGCTGATGTCCGGATGCGTAAACGTATGGTTGCCGATCTCATGCCCTTCGCGGTTCGCCCGCTGCAGAATGCCGACGTTGTTCTCCGCCTCCTCGCCGATCATCAAAAACGTGCCGCGCACGTTGTACCGCTTCAAAATGTCCAGGATCTTCGGCGTCCACTCCGCGTCCGGACCATCGTCGAAGCTCAGCGCCACCTGCCTCGGGTGATAGCCGTACTGCTCAACCGTGTACGAGAGCGGGTAGGAGTCCATGGACTCATCCGTCACCGACCGAAACTGCGGCGGCACCGTCTTGTCGTCGTCCATCTCCACCGTCCGGTGTCCCATCTGCGGCTTCCGCGTCACCCGCAGAATGTCCCCCTCGCCCTCCACGTCCACGTCGTACCCCGGCTCCACCTGCGCCAGCTCCTTCACCGGGTCACGCTGCGTCGGCGAGTCCCACACCCTCCACAGCGAGTTGTCCTCCTGCCCCAGGCGCCACAGCGCATACGTCTGGATCCCGAGCGCCCGCGCCGCCCGCATCTCGTTCAGCGCCGTCACCGCGTCCAGAAACCACACCTGGTGCCGCACATGCGCGTCCTCATCGTCGTACGCGAAGTGCGCATTCAGCGAGTCGCCGTCCAGCTCCACCTGCGACTCCGAATCCGACGCCGCCTGCCACGCGTCCTGCGTCGACAGGTTCTGCGATCGCAACACCTTCGGTGCCACCGGCGGGACCTTTGCCGGCCTCCCCTTCGCCGCACCCGCCTTCCCCTTCACCTCCGCCGCCGGCATCTCCGTCACCCAGTCATACCCGTAGTTGCCCAGCGCGCAGATCACCTTCTCCTTCGGCACCACCTTCAGCACATTCTCGAGGTTCTTCACAAACCAGTCCTGCGCCGCGATCGGTCCCGGCCCGCTCCCCGTCTGGTGCTGGTCGTAGTTCATCATCAGCAAGCCGTCCGAGTGATCCGCCAGGAACTTCAGGCTGAAGCTGTCATCGCCCACCGGTGTGTTTACGTAAAGTCGCAGCTTGCGCCCCTGGAAGTCCGCGTACAGCGCCGCAATCAAGGCATCGAACCCAGTCTGCGCCGCGTCCGGAATCTCCTCCAGATCGATCGAGATCCCGCGGTAGTCCGGGTTCGCCGCCATCAGCCGGTCGATCTGCCGGATAAAATTCGCTCGCGATCCCTCGTTCATCAGAAAGTCGCCGACCGACGCCAGAAACACGCCCTTCACCGGGTCGTAGTTGTTCACCAGCGGAAAGATCTCCGTATCCTGGCGCGACTGCTCGATCACCCGCCTGACCTTCTGCTCCCGGTCCACCTCGTGCACGCCCGCGCCGTCCACCACCGCGTACGCCCGGTTGTCGATCGTGTACGACGTCAGCCCTCCCTCCGGCGTCACCACATGGAGCCACTCCGGGAACAGCAGATCGATCTGCTTGATGTGCTGCTTCAGCGACGAGTAGCTCGCCGGATCATCCTCGACGTAGTACGCCGCCCGCAAACCCTCGCCCGAGTTCAACGGAATATCCGATGGTCGCGTGTCAGTCTTCCGGTGCGCCGACCGTCGCAGCTTCTGCCCCGTCTTCGTCACCACCGGCGGGTTCGACAGCGTCCGGTAGTTGCGCTTCGTCGTCTCCAGCAGAAGCTCGGGCAGCGGCTTGATCCGCAACAGGCCAATCAGAAAGATCGTTCCCAGAACCAGACCCGCCAGGGCAAGGACGTCCAAAATCCGGCGCAGCCGCTTCCAACGCTTTCGTTGCGGATCAAAGAAAACCTGTTTGTTCATGTTTGGAACTTTGGAGACCCGCTGCAACCTCTTCCTGTGGAATCGTATGCACCCGCACCGTCACAGTCAACGGTCATCCGGGCCGTCAGCTCATTGAGGCAGCCAGCGGCATGCCCGCCCCACGTACCCACGACAACCCCACGCACAGTATCATGCTGGGAAATGATCCAGGCACGAGCAAGGTCTTGGCTGAGCGTCTCTCTCGCCGTCGCGCTCGGCGCTTGCCTCCGCCTCGCATTCATCCACTACGCCCCCACCATCAGCGGCGACACCTTCATCTACGGCGACATCGCCCTCAGCTGGAAGCAATACGGCATCTACGGCTTCTCGCAGCCGCCGCTCCCACCCACCCCCACCCTCATCCGACTCCCCGGCTACCCCCTCTTTCTCGTGCTCTGCTTCCACCTCTTCGGCGCGGAGCACTACACCGCCGTCCTCCTCGTGCAACTGGTCGTCGACCTCGCCGCCGCCCTCCTCCTCGCGGCCCTGGCCCGCCGCCTCTTCGGCCCCCGCGCCGGCGTCCTCGCCCTCTTCCTCGCCGCGCTCTGCCCCTTCACCGCCAGCTACGTCGCCGCCGCCCTCACTGAAACCCTCACCCTCGCCACCATCACCGTCGCCTTCTACGCCCTCGCCCGCTGGGCCCCCCCTACCGCCACCACCACCATCCTTTGGACACCCTGGAACCGTTGGCTATGGATCCTCTCCGCCACCCTCGCCGCCGCCCTCCTGCTCCGCCCCGAGCAGGGCCTGCTCGCCGCCGCCGTCCTCCCCGCCGTCCTCTGGATCAGCTGGATCAGCGCCACCCACCCGCCAACCTCCGCCTCCACCCGTCGCCGCTCCGCCCTCGCCCCAGCCCTCGCCGCCTCCCTCTGCGTCCTCCTTCCGCTCCTCCCCTGGACCATCCGCAACGCTCGCACCTTCCACGTCTTTCAGCCGCTCGCCCCGCGCTCCGCCGTCGACCCCGGAGAGCCCACCCCCGCCGGCTTCGACCTCTGGTTCCGCACCTGGGGCATCGACTTCGCCTCTACCGAGGACCTCTACTGGAACTACGACGGAGCCCGCCTCCCCTTCAGCGAGATCCCCCCGCGCGCCTTCGACACCCCCGCCCAGGCCGCCCAGACCGCTGCCCTCATCCGCGACTACAACCTCACCGCCAGGCCCTCACCCGAGCTCGAAGCCCGCTTCCACCGCCTCGCCACCGACCGCATCCGCGCCCATCCCATCCGCTACTGGGTCGCGCTCCCCCTCGCCCGCCTCGCCAACATGCTCCTCCGCCCGCGCATCGAGATGCTCCCCATCCCGCTCGCCTGGTGGCGCGCCGCCGAGCACCCCGCCCAAACCGCCTTCGCCCTCGCCTACGCCACCCTCAACCTCGCCTGGCTCCTCGCCGGTGTCCTCGGCTTCGCGCGCTGGACCCGCCGCCAACCCGATCCCACCCGGGTCATCGCCTGGTCCATGCTCGCCTTCCTCCTGCTCCGCTCGGCCCTCCTGCTCACCCTCGACAACTCCGAACCCCGCTACACCCTCGAACTCTTCCCCATCCTCACCCTCGGTATCGCCGCCCTGGCCCGCCGTGACCCCACGTAAAGGCACAGAAGCTTACCCGCCGCGCCACCCAGCCTCGCAACGGCCGCGTCCGAGCTACCAGCTAAGAGCCCACCCCTCACCGCCGGTCAAACGTCGTCTTCTTATCCGTCTTGATCGCAAACTTCCTCTGATCCACCCTCTCGTTGAACCGGATATGCGTATACACCGCCGTCCGCACATCCTCGGCAGGCGTAAAAAACATCTGCTTCAGCGAGATCCCGCGCACCGGATCCACCCAGATCGTCACATGCGTAAACGTATTCCGCGCATTCGGATCCTTCGACACCAGGTCCAGCTTCTCCACCGTCACGCTCCCGCTTCCTGGACCAGCTCCGTCGCTCATCTGCTCCGGCCCCTGGTCCGTGATCGTCCACGCCCTCTCGAGATCCTTTCCGCTCCCGCCAAACCCCAGCGTCAGAAAGCCCTCATACGTCGCCTGGTTCGCGCCCGCGCTGATCTCCGTCACGTGGTTCTGCGACGGGTCGAACAGCGTCAGCTTCGCGCCCTTGTACTCCACCGTCTTCGCCTCGGGCGGAGCCACCTTCGCCCCCATCTGCAGCGCACTCCCGTTCTTCAGGAAGTAGATCGTCCCCGTCTGCGTCGTCGTCTCCCGCACCACCCTCTGGAACAGGTCCCACCGAAAATCCGCCTCCGCCGACCGAAACCTCGTACTCGCCGCATCCATCTGCCGCAGCACGGCCTCGAGCCCCGCCGACTTCGTCTGCGTCTGCGCTCCCACCGTCTGCGCCTGCGCTCCCACCGCCTTCGTCTGCGCTCCCACCGTCCCACCCGCCAGAACCGCTAACGCCATCGCCAAACCGCAACTCCGCATCGTCCTCATACCTCTCCTCAACCCCTCTCCCCACCGAATGTCTCTCACCCGCGCCACGCGCCTACCGGATTACCCAGGCGTCATACGCAATCACCTTGCCGCTCGCATCCTTTACCTCGTCATACTTCTCCAGCGTCACCTCGCCCGAGATCGGCTCGATCACCCGCAGCATCGCCGCCCGCCGCTCCCCATCCGTCGACACCCGGCCCATATCCTCCGCGCGCACCTGGTACCGAAACCGGCTGCTCCCATTGCTGTTCCCCACGCTCCGCACCAGCACCTCGCTCGGATGAAACGCCACCGTCTCCACCGGCTTGTCCTTGAAGTCGATCAGCCGCGGAGCCACAAACAGAAACAGCAGGATCAGCGTCACCATCACGTCATAGTGAAAACTCCCCCGCTCATACGTCCAGAACAGATAGTTGCGCAGCACCTTCAACATCGCCTAACTCCCCTCCCGCACAGCCGTCGTCTCCCCTGCAGCCACGCGAGCGCTCCGCCCCGTGTGCCTCCCAATCACCGTCTCCCCATCCATGTACGGCGCCAGCGCCTCCGGCACCCGCACCGTCCCATCCGCCTGCTGGTAGTTCTCGAGCACCGCCAGGTACGTCCGCCCCACCGCCAGGCCGCTCCCGTTCACCGTGTGGAGAAACTCGCTCTTCTTCCCGCCCGCCGTCTTCGCCCCCGCCGGCCTGTACCGGATATTCGCTCGCCGCGCCTGGAACGCCTCAAAGTTCGAGCAACTCGAGATCTCCCGGTACAGCCCCTGCCCCGGCAGCCAAACCTCCAGGTCAAACGTCTTCGCCGACGCAAACCCCATGTCGCCCGTGCACAGCAGCATCCGCCGGTACGGCAGTCGGAGCCGCTCGAGCACCGTCTCCGCATCCCGCGTCAGCCGCTCATGCGCCCCGTCCGAGTCCTCCGGCCGCACAAACTTCACCAGCTCCACCTTCTGGAACTGGTGCTGCCGGATCATCCCCCGCACATCCTTCCCGTAACTCCCCGCCTCGCTCCGGAAACACGGCGTATACGCCGTAAAGCTCACCGGCAGCTCCGCCTCGTCCATCGTCTCGTCCCGAAACAGGTTCGTCACCGGAACCTCCGCCGTCGGAATCATCCAGTGATCGTTGTCCCGGTACTCGCCCGGCATATACCCGCCGCTGCCGTCCGCGGGCCTCGCCGTGCAATCAAACAGGTCCTCGGCAAACTTCGGCAGCTGCCCCGTCCCATACAGGCTCTTCGAGTTCACCATGAACGGCGGCAGCACCTCCGTGTACCCGTGCTCCCTCGTATGGAGGTCGAGCATGAAGTTCGCCAGCGCCCGCTCCAGCCGGGCCCCCTGCCCAAACTGCACCACAAACCGCGCCCCCGAGATCTTCGCCGCCCGCTCAAAGTCCAGCACCCCCAACCGTTCCCCGATCTCCCAATGCGGCAACGGTGTAAATGGAGGAGCAGGGAAGTCGAACCCCGCCCTCTCCCCCCACACCTTCTCCTCGACGTTGTCCCCCTCGCTCCGCCCCACCGGCACCTCCGAGCGCGGCAGGTTCGGCAGCGTCTGCATCATCTCCCGCAGCCGCCCATCCGCCGTCGCCGCCTGCTCCTCGAGCGCCTCCCCCTGCTCCTTCAAGCCCCGCGTCTGCTCCGTCGGTCCGCTCGCATCCTCACCCGCCTTCCGCAGCCTGGCGATCTCCCCAGTCAGCAAATTTCGCTGCGCCTTCAGCGTCTCCGCCTCGGTGATCAGCTCCCGACGCTCCCGATCCACCCGCGCGAAATCCCCCAGCACCGCCGCCGCATCCATCCCGCGCGCGCGCAGCCGCTCCTCCACCAGGGGTAGATTCCCCCGCACAAACCCCAAATCCAGCATGCGCACATTCTACCGTCCTCACCCGCCCTTGCCTCACTCACCCGACCTTGCCGGCCCATCCCTCGCAGCCTCCTCGCCAACAGCCGCCGCCTCGCCAGCCGCCCTCGCCCTCCACCTCAACGCCCCCGCAACCTCCCCCATGTACCCTATCCGCACATGCGCCAGCCAGCCGCCGCCCTCCTTGCCCTCCTTCTCGCCCTTTCCACCCCCGCCCGCGCAGACGCCTACCACGCCACCCCGAAACTCGTCATCCTCCTCGTCATCGATCAGTTCCGCGGCGACTACCTCGACCGCTTCCGCGACGACCTCACCACCCCCAACGGCTTCAACCTCTTTCTCAAGCGCGGCGCCTACTTCAACTCCTGCTACTTCAACTACGCCAACACCAAGACCGCCCCCGGCCACGCCAGCATCGGCACCGGCGCCTACACCGACGGGCACGGCATCGGCTCCAACGAGTGGTGGGACCTCGCCCGCAACACCGACCGCCCCGTCTCCTCCGTCGAGGACGAGCGCTACCGCCTCGTCGGCTCCTTCGACGACCTCCCCGTCCCGCCCCCGCCCGCCATCCCGCCCGCCGCCCCCCGCATCGGCTCCTCGCCCCGCAACCTCCACGCCTCCACCCTCGGCGACGAGGTCCGCCTCGCCACCTCCGGCAAGGCCCGCCTCTTCGGCGTCTCGCTCAAAGACCGCGCCTCCATCCTCCCCTCCGGTCAGACCGCCAACGCCGCCTTCTGGATCGATGGCGTCACCGGCCGCTTCGTCACCTCCACCTTCTACCTGCCCGAGCTCCCCGCCTGGGCCGCCGCCTTCAACCAGGGCCCCCGTCCCGCGCAGGCCGTCAAAGACTCCGGCCTCGACGAAACCTCCCAGTTCTACGCCCTCGTCGGCCGAACCCCCGCCGCCAACAGCTACGAGCTTGACTTCGCCCGCGCCCTCATCGACAACGAAAAGCTCGGCGCGAACTCCGTCACCGACGTCCTCACCATCTCCCTCTCCGCCAACGACATCATGGGCCACCAGATGGGCCCCGACTCCCCCCAGCAGCGCGACATGGTCCTCGGCCTCGACCGCGACCTCAACGCCTTCTTCTCCTACCTCGACAAAAAGATCGGCCTCGCCAACGTGGTGGTCGCCCTTACCGCCGACCACGGCATCCCGCCCATCCCCCAGCAGTCCGCCCGTCTCGGCATCGACGCCGGCCGCCTCGACCTCGAAATATTCGCCGACCGCATGAACGACGCCCTCAATGCCCGCTTCTCCCCCGGCAAGAAGACGAAATACCTCATGCCCGCCCTCGAACTCCCCTACGTCGCCCTCGACCCGCGTCCCTTCGCCGCCGCCAAAATCTCCGAGGCCGACGCCGAGAACGCCTTCACCGAGGCCGCGCCCTCCGTCATCGCCAGCCTCGGCGCACCCCCCCGCCCACCCAGCACCAACGCCACCCCCGAGGCCACACACCCCTTCGCCGACTCCCGCCTCGACCCCGACCCCTCCGTCGCCTTCCTCCGCTCCCGCGTCGATCTCGCCGCCGGTAAGCTCCCCCCCACCGACTTCGGCCGCCTCATCGCCCACAGCTACACCGCCCACGGCGGCTGGTACGTCATGCTCATCCCCAATCCCTTCCAGATGGAGCTCCTCACCGGCATCCAGACCACCCACTTCTCCCCCTGGAGCTACGACCGCCACGTCCCCCTCGGCCTCTTCGGCGCCGCCTTCCTTCCCGGCTACTACCGCGAGCAGGTCGCCCCCGTCGACATCGCCCCCACCCTCGCCGCCATCCTCGGCGTCAACGCTCCTTCCAACTCCGTCGGCCGAGTCCTCACGGAGATCATCCGGCCATAAGGCCGCCTCCGCACACCCGGCGCATCGCCGTGAGGCCCTCTCCCTGTCGTCACCCAGGAAACCCCGGCCCGCGCCGGCCTGTTCCGCACTTCGTCTGCAACTCTCTGCAGCATCGCGAGTCGCAGCATCCGCAACTGCCCGTATTTGGTGCACCTCGTTTGGCTGCAAAAGTGCACATTGTAGCTTACACAGCTCTCTCTTGCCCCACTTGAAAGGTCCTCCTATGCGTCTTCGTGACATATTTGCTGCCTCGTCTCTCCTGGTTCTGCCCGCCCTGGCCCATGCGGCCAGCTTCACCTACAACCTCAACGATCAGTTCCCCACCTTCAGCGTCACCGGGACCATCACCACCGACTTCAACTCCGGCGTCCTCGCCTCCAACGACATCACCGGCTACAACCTCACCCTCAACGACGGCGCCCAGACCCTCACCATCACCCCGGACAACTCCCAGGAGCTGATTCAGGGAAACTCCCTCACCGCGAACGCCTCCGGCCTGTTCTTCAACTTCGACACAGCCTATTCCGTCGTGAACGGCGCCATCATCTTTCCCCTGTTCGTCTTCCAGAGCCCGCTTATCGGAGCGAACACCAATTTCCTCTGCTTCCAGGGTGTAAGTGGCGGCTGCGACGACTTCAACGGAGCGCATGAGTCCATCCGTATCGGCAGTAACGATCCCGCGGTTCAACCCCTCAGCGGCAACCGTCAGATCGCCTCCATCAACTCCGCCGTCACCCCGGAACCAGCGAGCCTCGCCCTCCTGGGAACCGGCCTGCTCGGTCTCGTCGGCGTCGCTCGCCGCCGGCTGGCGCTCTAACCGAAACCAGCCGCATCCCGGCAAACACGTCCACCGCAGGCGAGGGAGCCGTCCAGGCTCCCTCCCCGCCCTCACCACCCCCGAGTTGCTCCTCACCCCCCCGCGTTGCTCCTTACTGTCCGATGGGCGCCTCACCCAAACACCCCGCCACACCTCTGCCCCGGCACCTCCTAACCCCGCTACACTGAACCCATGGCACCGCCCGCACCACGTTCGCTCGCCAGGCCCAACAGGTCCCCCAACTCACCTCCCGACATGCGCGTCACGGTCGCCGGCGTCGAGCTCCAGAACCCCGTCATCGCCGCCAGCGGAACCTTCGGCTACGGCGTCGAGTTCGAAGACATCCTCGCGCTCGACCGCATCGGCGCCTTTGTCACCAAGGGCCTCTCGCGCGAGCCCATGGCCGGCAACCCCGCCCCCCGCGTCATCGAAACCGCCGCCGGCATGATGAACGCCATCGGCCTCCAGAACATGGGCGTGCGCGCCTTCATCTCCGAAAAACTCCCGGAGCTTCGCCGCATCCAAGGCCTCGTCACCATCGTCAACGTCTTCGGCTTCACCATCGAAGACTCCCTCGAGGTCATCCAGGCACTCAACGACGCCGAAGGCGTCAGCATGCTCGAGCTCAACGCCTCCTGCCCCAACACCTCGCACGGCGGCATGGTCTTCGGCACCAACCACGAGCTCCTCTACGAGCTCGTCTCCCGCGCCAAGGCCGTCTGCCGTCTCCCCCTCATCGTCAAGCTCTCCCCCAACGTCACCTCCATCGGCCTCATGGCGCGCGTCGCCGCCGACGCCGGAGCCGACGCCCTCTCGCTCGTCAACACCTTTCTCGCCCTCGCCATCGACATCGAAACCCGCCGCCCCCGCATCGCCAACATCACCGGCGGCCTCTCCGGCCCCGCCATCAAACCCATCGCCGTCCGCATGGTGCACGAGGTCCACCAGGCCGTCGCCCTGCCCATCCTCGGCATGGGCGGCATCCTCACCGAGCGCGATGCCGTCGAGTTCATGCTCGCCGGAGCCACCGCCGTCCAGGTCGGCACCGCCAGCTACGCCGACCCGCGCGCCGTCGAAAACATCAGCAACAACCTCCGCCGCTGGTGCGCCTCCCACCACGTCGACCGCGTCGCCGATCTCACCGGCGCCGTCCTCCTCTAGCGTCGCGAACCTCCGCAACTCCCCGCTTCGGGCCTAGTGCTTGCCGAATAGCCCCCCCAGCGCGTTCTTCAACGGATCTCCCGCCACCCCGCGATCCGGCAACGTCTTTCCCGTCTTCTTCTGCAGCAGGCCCTCGGCCGCACTCACCCCCACCCCCGTCGCCAACCCACGCACATTCGGCGCAAACGTCGGATTGCTCGTCGTCCCCCCGATCGCCACCGGGATCCCGTTCCGCAGCACACCTCCGGCAATGCCGCTGATCG